>VFQQ010000154.1_pt1 | contig 180052 bp, 130 predicted proteins | sample 3512341 | NCBI WGS metagenome assembly VFQQ01 (sample SAMN10412373, study PRJNA504923) | tailings metagenome | isolation source: Relicate 2 Philex TSF1 revegetated site | place: Philippines: Tuba, Benguet | collected 2017-08-29 | reverse complement strand
CGAGCGGCGCATCGGGGCCCACCACTCTGCTACCCACTAAAATCCGCGAAGAACCAAAAAACGATCCAGTGATGGGCACGTCGTTTCTCGTCATTCAGTTCCTCGCAAAGACCTATGGCCTTCGACTGATCAACAACATGGCCTTCCATCCATGAAATACGCCCCTCTTCGAGCGAGATTTCCTGCAATAACTCGCGCTTAAGCCGCTTCAGGAGCTTTGCGTCGATTTCTGGCAGCGATAGATCCGGATCCACCCGCAGCAGTTCATACGGGTTAATGTAGTTCTCGAACCAGTCTGACTCTTTGACAAAGGTTTCGTCGTAGCGCCCCACGCATCGTGCCAGCACTTCAAGCCGCGGAGTAATCTCCGCCAGCTTCTTCCTCGCATGCTCGTAGTCTGATTGGGCCAGCAGCGCCCGCTTTAGCGAATCGATGGCATCCACATCTTGGGATACCTCGCTGTGATTGTATACCAGACCCAAGTTGAACAGCGCGGCCGGTCCTGGCTGAACATGGGCAGACCTCTTATAATACTCTATTGCGCGGAAGAAATGCTTACGGCGCCAATGGGCGATTCCAAGTAGGTTTAGATCATGGCCATCGGCATCGCCGTTATCATCGAGCCGTTCCAGATACCTGATGCGGGATTCCTCATCCTCTTGGTCGCCCGCGAGCTTTGCCGCTTGTCGGAGTGAGAACGCATGACCGGGATCGAGCCTGAGTGCATGATCCAAGGCACGCCTCGCCTGCTCGGGCTGGCCAGATTCTGCGAGCACGACACCATATTGAGCAAATCCGGGTGCAAACTTGGGCGCCAGCTTCCCGACCTTGCGGAGCGCCACCAAGGCTTCTTCAAGTTTACCAAGCGAATGTAAGGCGAGTCCCGCGACCCACCAAGCGTCAGCGTTCTCAGGCTCTAGATTTGCAACAGCAGTAGCTATCGACAGAGCCTCCGTTTGATTCCCCGTGGTTCTTAGCTCGCGAGCTTTTTTGAGGCGTTCGTCGGAGGTCATTGCTGTAGACGATGCCGCTAATAAATGGAGCAGGGAGTAATCGAGGCAATTCCCGTTTTCAGGTTCGCGCGAACGCATAAGTGCAAGCGGGGACTACGTAGAATACCGTAAGCCCAATCTCAGTGAAATCATTCGCTGTGTAAGCATCCGCCTTGCCCCTATCACCTCTGGAATGCGTGACACGCCACCCCTAAGGAAACTTAGGACCTGAGGTCTGGCACCACCACTACGCTACCACTACACCACCACTCGACCACCACCACCGCGGTCATGCACGGGCCGGGATGAACGATGGCGACGGTCGCAAGGCAGCCGCAGACGTGCCCGGAACCGTCGGCTTCGGCCGCCGGCCTGCGCCTCCCGTTGCCGGGCACGACTGCGGGCCGCGATGGAGCCCGGCCATGTGGCAGCGCCCCGGCTCCCGCTAGTCGCCCGCGCGCTGCCGGGGCCGGTGTGACCGGCGAGTCTGCCGGTGAGGAAAGAACAGCCAAACGGCTGGCAAAATGGACGATTTGGGTCATCCTTTCCGGAATCACCTGCCAATGACGACACGCTGCGAACTACCCGCATGTCCCGCCGCAAACCGGCGCGTCTTGGCTATTCGCCTGTCAGGCCCGGGGCGTGGTCCAATGCGGATGATCCGCATCGACCGCTGCCCTGATGACCTCAACTAAGCCCAGATCGCGGTCGAGGCCTGTCTGGTCCCCGGGAATGCCAGCCGTATTCGGGCCTGGTCGGTTTTTCGCCCGATTTCCCAAACCACAGTTACGGGGCTGGTGCGTGGGTGGGTCGAGGGTGGCTGGGAGTCGCCGGAGCTCCGCGCGGCGTTCCCTGCGCCGCTTTGCCACGACGCGTCCGGCGTCGGGCGCCGGCGCGTCTAACCAGGGCGCGATGCGCCCCGGACCCCAATCATCCACCACCGGAGGTTCATCATGACGATGCTCGATCCCAATCGCTTTGACCAATGGCCTGAACCGGAAGTGCTCCGCCGGATCGGCGGACTCGTGGCCCTGATCGTGGAGCGCGGGTGCATGCCGCGTCGTTCGGCGCCACCGGCACCGCCCGCCAGTCACACTGCGCTGGACTTGATCGCCGACCCGACGGAAAGGGCCGTCGCAACCTATCTGGCACGGTATGGCGCGACCGGTGCGAGGCGGCTGGCATCGGAGCTGGAGCTGTCGGCGGCGCAGGTCGCCCGTGCGTTATCTCGCCTGCGAGCGAAGGGAATTGGGGAGCGGACGGGGCGCACGTCGGCTGCCCGCTATCGGGTGCGGTGGGATTTCAGCGGGAATTGAGACCTTTGCACGCCGGCACACTCACCCGGCCTTGAGCAGTTCGAATCGGCGGCGCTGTTCGTCCAAGGGGAGATCGACGAGCGGCAACAGTTGGTTGAGACTGAAGCGCCGCACTTCGCGCTCTGTAGTGAGATTGAGCAGGTGAGCTTGGATTTCGTCGGCGAGCAATAGCAACTTCAGGTGCTGGGTGACCGAGGCAGGGGAAAGGTTCTCTTCCTTGGCCAGCTGGAGGCGTTTCAGACCGGGTTCGTTGTCCAGTCGGCGCTGCCAAGCGCGCGCCCGGTGAATCGCGTGCTGCGCCGGCTTGATCGGGGCTGCGGGTTGGCGGCGGCGCACACCGAGTTCACAGGGGAAGGGCGTCACAATCCGGACCGGCACCGCACTGCCGGCCGAACCGAGCGCGACGTCGAGAGCGAGGGAAAGCGGGCGCTGCGGAGCACGCGCCACCATGTCGCGTTGCTCGATCACGAGCCGTTCCTCCATGCCTTCGATGAGGCGCTCGATCCGCAGCTTGAGTCGCAATTCCAAGCTCCGCGTGCCCGTCGGCTGATCGGAAGCCGGTTTCGCGGGGCGAACCTCGACGCGGATCAGAAAGAGCGTCACCAAGTCGCGCTGCTGGTCCTGGGAAAGCTGGGGAAACAATTCCGCGAAACGGGCGAGCGAGTGCCGGATGCGTTCGGCATCATGTCCGCCTTGCTCGCATTCTGAGAGTTCGGCCTGAACGCGCTCACGGTCGACCATGAGGTGCTGGCGGGTGACTTGCAGACTCTCGGCTTCCTCGCGCAGAGCGTCGGTCAACGCCGCCACGCCGCCTTGGGCGATGGCTTTCGCGCAATTGCGGATCTGCGTGCCGTTGTCGGCGAGTTGTTGCTCCAGCTCGGTGAGTTGATTCCGCACCACGGTGCGGTCGCGTTGGCTGCGGCTGCGGAGGTTTTCCAACGTCGCCTCGATCACGTCGGGGTGGCGGCTGCACTCGCCGAGGAAGCCGAGCACCGCCAATTCCAGCGGACCCGCGGCGACATGCCTCACCGGGCAGGCCGCATCGCCCCGCTCCTTGTGCAGTTTCCCGCAGGTGTAGTAGCGGTAGGGCTTGCCGGTCGGATCGAGTTTGCCGCTGGCGTTGGGGATCAGCGCGCGACCGCAGCAGCCGCAATGAGCGAGTCCCTTGAGAACATGGAAGTGTTTGTCGCGGGAGGAAAAGCGCCGCGCGGGCGGGTTGATCCGCTTGTTGATCGCGGCGTTCGCCTGCTCCCAAAGCTCCGGCGAGACGAGCGCGGCATGCTGGCCGGGGAATTCCTTTCCGTTCATCCGGACCTTGCCGGCGTAGAGCGGGCGCGTGATCAGCCGGCGCAGGATGTCGGTGCGAAAGCGCTTCTGGCCGATGTTCAGTCGCTCGCCGTTCCGCCGCTGGTGGTAGCGGGGGCGCGTCCGGATGCCCTCGTCGTTGAGCGTGTTCGCAATCTGCGCGAGACCCGTCAATCGGGCGGCCATCTCGAAGATGCGCACGATAACGGCGGCCTCCGCGGGCTCCGGGCTCAAGCCTTGGAGCGTTTCGTCGTAACGGTAACCGTAGGGCACGAGTCCGCCGGTCCAGTAGCCGCGTTTGGCCTGCTCGTTGAGCTTGATGCGGATCTTCTCGGCGGTGTTGAGCCGCTCGTATTCGGCGACGCTCATCAGGAGGTTGTTTTTCAATCGGCCGGACGGGGTCTCGTCGGTCAGGTCCTCGGTCGGGCTCACGAGCTTACAGCGGTGCTTGTGGAGGAAGGCGCGGAACGGCCCCCATTCGTCGGTGCTGCGCAGGACACGCTCGAGTTTGAAGATCATCACGACCTTCACCTCGCCGGCCTCGATCTGGCGCATGAGCGCCCGGATGCCGGGGCGGTTCATCGAACTGCCCGAATAGGCCGGGTCGGAAAAGCATGCGACCTCGAACCAGCCGTCGGCTGCGTGCTTCGCGATGTGCTCGCGACAAATGACGGCCTGACTTTCACAGGAATCGAAGCGCCCGCCGACCTGATTGGCGGTCGAGACGCGCGTGTAAATCGCCACCGGCACGGTGGTCGGGACATGGGTAGGCAGGGACTGAATCGCTGACATTTTGGACTCCTCCAAGGGTTGATGTGGAGGGCGATCCAATTGGCCTCACCCAGTCGTTTCCGACTGATGGAAGTATCGCACACGCGCCGAAAAAATCACGCGCGGAATTTTAGAGGTCACTCGGCGAAGCGTCTGCGGCGGTGCCGGGAATCGCTCCGGCGCAAAGGTATTTTCCGAACTTATCCTGCGGCCCGAAAACGCATCCGTTGCCGCGAATGTTGCCCCTCAGCGAGTTGGCTCGATTTTAGCGCCATCGCGCTCGGTTCGAACCTAACCGAAAGTGGCGGAGAGGGGGGGATTCGAACCCCCGATACCTTGCGGTATACGCGCTTTCCAAGCGCGCGCATTCGACCACTCTGCCACCTCTCCAGTGACCAAGCGAACGGCGACTAAGCGGAGTCCTTTTGCGTCGGTCAACGGAAATTCCTGCGCCCCGTTTTCGCTCGCCGCCACCGCCCCGGACCCGCCCCCCACGCGAACCCCCGCATTGCCTTCGCGGGCCGCTTCCCCACTCTCCCGGCCAACCCCACCCCACGCGCATGGCCCGCACTCGTATCGTCATCATCGGCGGAGGCTTTGGCGGCGTGCAATGCGCCCGCACCCTGCGCCGCGCGCTCCGGCGCAATGACGCCGAGATCATCCTCTTCAACCGCGAGAACCACCTCGTCTTCAGCCCGCTCCTGGCCGACGCCGTCGGCTCCTCGCTCAACCTCCAGGACGTCATCGTCCCGCTCCGCCAGCTCCTCCCCGGCGTCATCTGCCGCACCGAGGATGTCCTCCACGTCGACCTCGACGCGCGCCAGATCGAGTTCGAGGGCCCAGACGGCGCGCTCCGCCGCCTGCCCTACGACCACGTCGTCCTCGCCTGCGGCAACATCTCCAACCTCAACGTCGTGCCGGGCATGGCCGACCACGCGTTCCCGTTGAAGACCGTCGGCGACGCCGCCGTCCTCCGCACGCAGGTGCTCCAGCAACTCGAGCGCGCCGAGGTCTGCGAGGATCCGGAGAAACGGAAATGGCTCTGCTCCTTCGTCGTCGTCGGCGGCGGCTACAGCGGCGTCGAGTCGGCCGGCGAGATCAACGACCTCGTCCGCGGCAGCCTGCATTTCTACCCGCACATCCGGCCCGACGACGTCACCGTCACGCTCATCCATTCCCGCGACCAGCTCCTGCCCGAGATCAGCCCGCCGCTGCGCGAGTTCGCCCGGCAGAAGATGCAGGAGGCCGGCGTCACGATGCGCCTCAACAGCCGCGTCCAGCTCGCCACCGGCGACGGCGTGGGCACGGACCGCGGCTTCGTCCGCGGCGGCACCATCGTCTGCACCATCGGCAGCACCACCGCGCCGATCGTCGAGCGCCTCGCCGCGCCGAAGGAAAAAGGCCGCCTCGCCACCGCGCCCGACCTGCGCCTCCGCGGCCGCGCCGACGCGTGGGCCGTGGGCGATTGCGCCAGCATCCTCAACGCGCACGACGGCCAGCCCTCCCCGCCCACCGGCCAGTTCGCCGAGCGCCAGGGCCGCCAATGCGCGGAGAACATCATCCGCGTCCTCCGCGGTGAACCGACGCGCCCCTTCTCCTTCCGCGTGCTCGGGCAGCTCTGCTCCATCGGCGGACACAGCGCCGTGGCCGAGATGTTCGGCCTGCGGCTGAGCGGATTCCTCGCGTGGTTCGTCTGGCGCGGCGTCTATCTCTTCAAGCTCCCGACGTGGGGCCGCCGCATCCAGGTCGGCGCCGACTGGGCCTGGCTGCTGCTCTTCCCGCGCGACCTCGCGCACCTCCGCACCGACACCACCGAACGCGTCACGCACGCGCACTTCGAGCCGGGCGACTTCATCATGAAGCAGGGCGACCCGCCGACGAACTTCTACGTCATCGAGCGCGGCGAGGTGGAGATCCTCCGCGCCACCCTCGACCGCCCGGAGGGCGAAGTCATCGCCACGCTCGGCCCGGGCAGCTTCTTCGGCGAACAGGCGTTGATCAACAACCAGCCCCGCTCCGCCTCCGTCCGCGCCCGCACGCCGCTCGACGTCGTCGTCATGGGCCGCAACGTCTTCACGACCATCTCGAAATCCCTCGCCCCGCTCCGCGCCGCGCTCACCGCCGCCATCACGCGTCGCGCCGGCACGTTCTGGCAGGAGCGCCCGCAGGCCCTCGCCGCGCTGCGCAGCTTCCACCTCGCGGATTTCATCGAGCCCGCGCCGCAACCGCTCCTCCGCCCCACCGACACGCTGCGCGCCGTCACGCGGCATTTCGCCGCCTCGGAGGAGAATCTCTACTACGTCGTCGACGCCTCCGGCCGCCTCGCGGGCCTCGTGACGCTCACCGATGTCATCCGCGTCCAGGCCAACGGCGCTCCGCCCGACACGCCCGTGACGGAGTTCATGGCCGCGCAACCGATCGCCGTCCTCGCCGACGACACCGCCGTCGTCGCCGCCTCGGCGTTCCGCGAGCACGGCTTCAAGACCCTGCCTGTCATCGCCGACCGCGAGTCGCGCCGCGTCGTCGGCACGATCCGCGCGCGGCGCCTCATCGCGCGCCTGCTCGACACGCTCCCGCCGACGGGCCCGGTCGCGTAGCGCAGCGTCCCGCCTGCGCCACTTTCCGCTCGCCGCTGGCCGCTTGCGCCGCGCGCAAACGTCCGCACGCTCGGCGGCATGTGGATTTCCCGCGTTCAGCTCTTTTCGGGCGCCGTGATCCTGTCGTCGCTCGGCTATCTCGTCGGCGCGCTGCTCACGCCGCCGGCCCGCCCCGGACTCGTCTCCACCCACGCCACCCGCGCCGCCGCCGAGGTGCGCGCCGTCACGCCGCGCCCCGACCTGCGCGAGGACGAGCGCCACACCATCGAGCTCTTCGAGCGCGCGTCGCGCTCCGTCGTCTTCATCACGACGCTCGCCGTCCAAGCCGATTTCTTCTCCCGCTACGCCAGCGAGGTCCCCGTCGGCTCCGGCTCGGGTTTCGTGTGGGATGACCAGGGCCACATCGTCACCAACTACCACGTCATCCAGCGCGCCGAGATCGCGCGCGTGACGATGGCCGACGGCAACACCTACGAGGCGCGCCTCGTCGGCACGGCGCCGGAGAAGGACCTCGCCGTCCTCCGCATCGACGCGCCCGCCGCCGAGCTGCGCCCGCTCGCGCTCGGCACGTCGTCCAACCTCCGCGTCGGCCAGAGCGTCTATGCCATCGGCAATCCCTTCGGCCTCGATCAGACCCTCACCACCGGCATCATCAGCGCGCTCGGCCGCGAGATCGAATCGCTCGCGCAGCTGCCCATCCGCGGCTGCATCCAGACCGACGCCGCCATCAACCCCGGCAACTCCGGCGGCCCGCTCCTCGATTCCGCCGGCCTGCTCATCGGCGTGAACACCCAGATCGCCACCACGTCGGGCGCCTCCGCCGGCGTCGGGTTCGCGATCCCCGTCGACGAGGTCAACTGGGTCGTGCCCGATCTCATCCGTAACGGCCGCCTGCTCCGCCCCACGCTCGGCGTGCAACTGGCCGACCCGAGCATCGAGCGCCGCCTGCGCATCGACGGCGCGCTCATCGTCGAGGTCGTGCGCGGCAGCGGCGCCGCCGCGGCCGGACTCCAGCCGACGCTCCGCGGCCGCAACGGCCGCATCCAGCTCGGCGACGTCATCACCGCCATCGACGGCCGCCCGGTCCGCTCCTCGGCCGACGTGCCGCTCGCCCTCGAACGCCGCCAAGCCGGCGACACCGTGCGCCTCAAGGTCCGCCGCGGCCGCGACGACGTCGAAGTCGACGTGAAGCTCAGCGCCCCGCGCTGAGCATCGAATCTGCCTTCAAGGTAGGGCGGGGCCGCTGGGCCCGCCGCGACCCCGCTGCATTCCGCGCGAAACACAGTCGCGCCCAACCCCATCCGACACAGCGCGCCTCCGCGCGGCGGTGACTCAAAGTCTGTTTGCCAAACCAGACCCCTCCGGTAGCTTCACCGGCTCACTCGCCGGCGATGAACGATCTCTCCGACCTCTACCAGTCCGTCATTCTGGACCACAACCGCCGCCCGCGGAACCGCGGCAAGTTGCCCACGGCCAACCGCGTCGCGCACGGCGACAACCCGACCTGCGGCGACCAGTGCAGCGTGTTCATCCGCCTCGACGGCGACCGCATCGGCGACATCAGCTTTGACGGCTCCGGCTGCGCCATCTCGCAGGCCAGCGCCTCGCTCATGACGACCCAGCTCAAGGGCAAGACCGCCGCCGAGGCCGAGCAGCTCTACGGGCAGTTCCACCACATCGTCACCACCGGCGAACCGCCCGAGGAGATCAACGACCTCGCCGCCTTTGCCGGCGTCCACGCCTTCCCGGCCCGCATCAAGTGCGCCACCCTCGGCTGGCACGCGGCCCTCAACGCCCTCAAGGGCGACCCCACCCCGGCCACCACCGAGACCCACAAGGACTGAGCTCTCGCGCCGCTGACTGCTCCCTGCTGACCGCTCACTCCGCATGTCCCTCGACCTCGCCAGAATCCGCGCCGACTTCCCGATCCTGCACCAGCAGGTCAACGGCCACCCGCTCGTCTACCTCGACAACGGCGCCACGTCGCAGAAGCCCCGCGCGGTCATCGATGCGCTCGTCCGCTACTACGAGCGCGACAACGCGAACGTCCACCGCGGCCTCCACGCGCTCTCGATGCGCGCCACCGACGCCTACGAGGGCGCCCGCGCGCGCGTGGCGAAGTTCATCAACGCCGCCGATCCCGCCGAGATCATCTTCACGCGCGGCACGACCGAGAGCATCAACACCGTCGCCCGCAGCTGGGGCCACGCGCACCTGAAGCCCGGCGACGTCGTGCTCACGACCGAATTCGAGCACCACTCCAACCTCGTCCCGTGGCAACAGGCCGCGAAGGCCGCCGGCGCCACGCTGAAATACGTGCCGCTCCTCGGCGCCGACGGCGAGGGCGGCCTCGACCTCGCCGCATTCGACACGCTGCTCACGCCGCAGGTGAAGCTCTTCGCCTTCACCCACAGCTCGAACACCCTCGGCACGGTCACGCCCGCCGCCGAACTCTGCCGCCGCGCCCGCGCCGTCGGCGCCGTGACGGTGATCGACGCCGCGCAATCCATCGGCCACGGCCCGCTCGACGTGCAGGCCATCGGCTGCGACTTCCTGGCCTTTTCCGCGCACAAGATGTGCGGTCCCACCGGCATCGGCGTCCTCTACGGCCGCCGCGCGCTGCTGGAAAAACTCGCCCCCGACGAGACCGGCGGCGGCATGGTCGTGCAGGTCACCTACGACGGCGCGACCTGGAAGCCAGCGCCGGAGCGTTTCGAGGCCGGCACGCCCAACGTCGCCGGCGCCATCGGCCTCGGCGCGGCCTGCGATTACCTCGACGCCGTCGGCCGCGAAGCCATCGCCGCGCACGACGACGCGCTCATCCGTTACGCGATGGAGCGGTTGTCCGCGCTCCCCGGCATCCGCATCATCGGCCCGCGCGCCGGCCAGCCGCGCAACGGGCTCGTGAGCTTCGCCTTCGAGAACGTGCACGCACACGACGTCGTGACCTTCGCCAACGAGGACGGCATCGCCCTGCGCGGCGGCCACCACTGCAACCAGCCGCTCATGCGCAAGCTCGGCCTCGCCTCGACGACCCGCGCCAGCTTCTACCTCTACAACACCGAGGAGGAGGTCGACCGCCTCGTCGCCTCGCTCCGCAAGATCCAGAAGTTCTTCGCCGGCTGACTCGTCCGATCCGGCCATAGTAGCGGGAGCTTCCAGCTCCCGCCCTTCGCCGCCTTTGCTCCATAACGGGAGCAGGATGCTCCCGCTACCTTGGGGGCACACGCCTGAGTCCGCCCAATAAACGGCAAAGGATGCGCAGCCCCTTCGGCCCCGTTCGGTTACGCTGTGCCCCATCATGGTGTCTCCACGCTACACCGTCCTTCCCACCGTCGAACCCGCCCTCGAGCTGGTTCGCAAATACAACATCCCGGGTCCGCGCTACACGTCCTACCCGACCGCACCGCAATTTTCGGATGCGATCGACCGCTACGCGCTGCTCACGGAGATCCGCCGCGACAACGCCGACGCCTCGACGCCGCTCTCGCTGTATTTCCACCTGCCGTTCTGCGAGACGCTTTGTTGGTATTGCGGTTGCAACACCGTCATCACCCGCCGCCGCGCCTCGGCCGGCGAATACGTCGACCTCCTTATCCGGGAGATCGAGCTCACCGCGCCGCTGATCGACCGCTCGCGTCCGGTGACGCAGCTCCACTTCGGCGGCGGCACGCCGACCTTCCTGCCGCCGGCAGAGATCGACCGCCTCGCCGCGGCCATCCACGCGCATTTCAAGTTTTCCGCCGACGCCGAGATCTCCGTCGAGATCGACCCGCGCCGCCTGACCAAGGAGCACGTCGACGCCTTCCGCCGCCTCGGCTGCAACCGCGCCTCGCTCGGCGTGCAGGACACCAACCCCGAGGTGCAGGTCGCCATCCACCGCTGGCAGCCGCTGGCGATGACCCGGCAGGCCATCGAGTGGCTGCGCGCGGCCGGTTACCAATCCGTCTCCGTCGACCTCATCTACGGCCTGCCGCTCCAGACGCCGGAGTCGTTCGCCAAGACCGTCGACGAAGTCATCGGCCTCAACCCCGACCGCCTCGCCGTCTTCAGCTACGCGCACGTCCCGTGGATCAAGCCCGCGCAGAAAATCTTCGACCAGCGCCAGCAGCTCCCGTCCACCGAGGCCAAGCTCACGATGCTGATGACGGCCTCGCACAAGCTCGTCGCCGCCGGCTACGCCACCATCGGCATGGACCACTTCGCCCGCCCGGACGACGAGCTCGCCGTCGCCTTCCGCGAGGGCACGCTGCACCGCAACTTCCAAGGCTACACCACCCGCGCCGGCGCCTCGCTCTACGGTTTCGGCATGTCGTCGATCTCGCAAACCGACGGCTCGTTCCGCCAGAACTACAAGGAGCTCGCCGACTACGAGGCCGCGATCAAGGAAGGCCGCCTGCCGATCGAGCGCGGCTACCTGCTCAGCGACGACGACCAGCGCCGCCGCACCATCATCACCGACCTCATGTGCGCCCGCGGCCTGGATTTCGCCGCCCTGACGCGGAAGCTCGGCCACGACTTCGCGACGAACTACGCCGCCGAACTTGCCTCGCTCGACGACCTCGCCGCCGACGGCCTGCTCGAGCGCACGGACGGCCGCGTGTCGATCACCCAGCTCGGCCTGCTCTTCCTCCGCATCATCGCGATGCGCTTCGACGCCCACCTCGAGAAGAAGCGCACGGGATTCTCGAAGGTGGTGTGACGTCTACAAAGTAGCGGGAGCTTCCAGCTCCCGTCGATCGCCGAGCGGGAGCAGGATGCTCCCGCCACAATGGATTCTCCCCCATGCCCTACCGCATCAGCAAAACCTTCGAGATCGAAAGCGGCCACCTGCTCAGCAAGCACCCGGAAAAATGCCGCTTCCCGCACGGCCACAGCCGCCGCGTGGAAGTCGTGCTCGCCGCCGACACCCTCGACGCGAACGACATGGTCTGCGACTTCAAGGCCGTGAAGCGCCTGCTCCACGCCTTCCTCGAGCGCTGGGACCACGCCCTCGCCATCAACGCCGCCGACCCCCAATACGCCTACTTCAAGCAGACCTACGGCGAACGCGTCATCGTCTTCGACCAGGCCGACCCGACCAGCGAGGTGATGGCCAAGACCATCTTCGACGAACTCACCGCCCGCCTCGCCGACGAGGCCCTGCGCGCCGGCGACTATCCGATCCGCCGCGCCGTCCGCGTCGAACGCGTGCGCGTGACCGAGACCAGCTCGAGCTGGGCCGAATACGCGCCCTGAAGGCGATCAGGTGGAACGCGTTGACCCCAACGCGTTTTCTTGCGGGCGGGGATGCACCAGCGCGTTGAGGTCAACGCGCTCCACCTCCAGCTCCCGCCGCCCGACCCGCCGCCGCGACCGTCCGCCCCTGCGGGATTGTCGGCCGGCCCGGTTCTGTCATTTCTCGGCGCCGTGAACACCCCCGCTGATGACGCCGCGATCCTCGCGATCGAACGCCCGCACCCCGACCTCTGGAAGTATTACCTGCTCGGTTGCGTGGCGATCCCGCCTCTCTTCCCGTTCCTCGTGCTGCCGGCCTGGTTCCGCTACAGCACAATGCGCTACCAGTTCACCGACGAGGGCATCTCGATGCGCTGGGGCATCCTCTTCCGCCGCGAAGTCATCATCCACTACGCGCGCATCCAGGACATCCACCTCCGCTCCAACGTAGTCGAGCGCTGGCTCGGCCTCGCGCGCGTGCTCGTGCAGACCGCCAGCGGCAACGCCGGCGCCGAGATGACACTCGAGGGCCTCAAGGAATTCGAGGCCGTGCGCGACTTCCTCTACGCGCGCATGCGCGGCGTGAAGGACGGCCATCCGGTCCGCAGCGCCGCCCATCCGGCGCACGCCGGCGCCGCCGCGGTTTCCGCCGCCGACCAGCAGGAACTCGCCGCCGCCCTGCGTGAGGTCGCCGCCGAGCTCCGCGCCACGCGCGAGGCGCTCGAGTCCCGCCGCCCTTCCGCCTGAGGAGTCCCGCGCCATGCTCAACTGGATCCGTCCCCGGCTGCTCAAGTTCCTCCGCGTGCCTCACGACCCGACGCCGCCGCTCGGCGCGCCGGGCTCGGTCAAGGTGTTCCGCGCCGGCCGCAAGTTCTACTTCGTCGGCTTCGCCCGCTGGATCTTCACCCAGATCGGCGCCGTGGTCGGCATCGTATTTTCGCTGCTGTTCATCGCGCACCTGCGCGACGAGTTCGAAGCCATTCGCAACGCCCCGCCTCCGCCGCCCGCGGCCGCAGCCGGCGCCAATCCCGCGCCCGCGGCCGCGCCGACTCCGCCGCCTCCGGCCGAAACGAGCGCGGCCACGGCGGAAAATCCGCCGACCGAGAAGAAGAGCCGGCGCGTCCGCACCCGGAAGGATGGCGAAAAGCGCTTCCGCGAGGCCGTGCGCCGGTATGCGCCGGCCTGGACGATGGATGCCGTGGCGGTGTTCGAGTTTCTCGCCATCGCCGGCTTCCTCGCCTCGCTGCCCTTCACCTACGCGGCTGTGCGGCTCGATTGGGAATTGCGCTGGTATATCGTCACCGACCGCAGCCTCCGCATCCGCGCCGGCATCTGGTCGCTGCAGGAATCCACGATGAGCTTCGCCAACATCCAGCAGGTCGAAGTGCGGCAGGGCCCGCTCCAGCGCCTGCTCGGCATCGCCGATCTGCGCGTGCAATCGGCCGGCGGTGGCGGCGGCGAGATGAAAGGCCACCAGATGGAGGACTCGCTCCACACGGGGGTCTTCCACGGCGTCGACAACGCGCACGAGATCCGCGACCTCATCCTCGATCGCCTGAAGAAATTCCGCGCCGCCGGCCTCGGCGACCCCGAGGACCACCACGCCGAAACCGCTCCCGCCGTGGCGGGCGTATCCTCCGCCGAAGCCACGACGCCGGTGATGCACGCCCCCGCGTCGGCCACCGGCACCGCGCACGACGCCCTCGCCGCCGCCCGCGACCTGCTCGAAGAGGCCCGCGCCCTGCGTCGCGCCGTGACGTGACGGCCCGGTGGGTCGCGCACCAGCGCGCAACCCACAGCGGACTCGTTTCGCATTGCTCCACCACCCTCTTGGAGGGCCGAGCTCCGCGAGGCCGCGAACGTGACAACGCGCTCGGACAACGGCCTCGCAGAGCTCGGCCCTCCACTCCGGCGGCGGCGCTTCGCCGCTTAACCGCGCTTGAGCTTCAACAGGCGCTCGCCGGCGGCGTGGAGCGTTTCGTGTTTCTTCGCGAAGTTGAGCCGCACGTAGCGGTGCTCGGGCGTGTGGAAGAACACCGAACCGGGCACCGGCGCGACGCCGATCTCCTGCGTCATCCAGTGCGCGAACTCGACGTCGTTGGCGTAGCCGAAGGGCGAGACGTCGAGCATGACGAAATACGCGCCCTGCGGTGTCGTGTAGCGCAGGCCGGTGCGGTCGAGGTAGCCGAGGAAGATGTCGCGCCGCTCGGCGTATTCGGCGGCAAGGCCGGCGTAATACGACGCCGGCATCCGCAGGCCGGCGACGATGGCGTGCTGCAGGGGCGCCGCGGCGCCGACGGTGAGGAAATCGTGCACCTTGCGCCCCTGCGCCACGAAGGCCGGGGGCGCGAAGAGGTAGCCGAGCCGCCAGCCGGTGATGGCGAAGGTCTTCGAGAGCGAGCTGCACAGGATCGTGCGCTCGGCCATGCCGGGCAGCGCGGAGAGGTAGGTGTGCGTGTGCGGGGCGAAGACGATGTGCTCGTAGACTTCGTCGGTGATGATCCAGACGTCGAACTCCTGCGCGAGGGCGGCGATCTCGGCCAGCTCGGCGCGGGTGAAGACCTTGCCGGTGGGGTTCGAGGGATTGCAGAGGATGAAGGCCTTGATGCCGCTCGCGAAGACGCGGCGCAGTTCGTCGCGGTCGAAGGTGTAGTCGGGCGGATTGAGCGTGGCGAAGACGGGCGTCACGCCCGAGAGGATGGCGTCGGCGCTGTAGTTTTCGTAGAAGGGCGAGAAGAGGCCGATGCGGTCGCCCACGTCGGTGACGGTCATGACCGCAACCATCATCGCCTCGGTGGCGCCGCAGGTGACGATGAGGTTCTGCTCCGGATCGCAGGGCAGGCCGGTGAAGTGCGTGAGCTTGTCCGCCAGCGCCGCGCGCAACGGCGGCGCGCCCCAGGTGATGGCGTATTGGTGGTGGTCGGTGTCCATCTCGGCCTTGGCGGCGGCGAGGATCTCGGCGGGCGGGTTGAAGTCGGGGAAACCCTGCGAGAGGTTCACGGCTCCGTGGCAGAGCGCGACGCGCGTCATCTCGCGGATGAGCGATTCCGTGAACACCGAGGTCCGGCGGGAAGTCTGGGGCATGGGCGAGGAGCTTGCCGCGGCGAGGCCGGGCGTAAAGCCAAGGCTCATGATGGTTCGCGCCGGGCACTGACGCATTCGCAACGTGAGGTAGGGCGCACCGGCCCGGTGCGCCGTGAATGTGTTGCCGCGCCCGCGGCGGACCGGGCCGGTCCGCCCTACCCATGTCTGTCCTGCCCGACAGGCTGTGAAACAAGGCTGAATGACCGCGGTGCGAACTACCGCGAACTCGGACCCGGAGCAAAGTCCGTATTACGGACTTTGGTTTCACGTCTCAGCAGTGAATCGGCGGGCTGGCGCGAGCAAGCTCGTGGCCTACGGAGGAATTTCGCATTGGTCGCGCCCGCGCGCGGCTCGGTGCCCGGCTCGCTACTGCGGGATGATCAGCTCGGCGCCGATCTTCAGGTCGGACTCGTTCCGCATGGTGTTGCGGTTCGCCTGGTAGATGTCGCGCCAGCGCGAGCGGTTGCCGTAATACTCCTGCGCGAGCTTCGAGAGCGTGTCGCCGGCGCGAACGGTGTGGCGGCGGGCGCCGCCCGCCTTCTGCGCCGTCGTGTTGGCGGCGGCCTTCGTCGCGGGCGTCGCGGCGGGTTGCGGCTGCGTCGGCGGTGGCGTTTGCCGCGCCGGGGCCGGGCGCGTGCGGACGGTGGGGATGTCGACCGTGATGCTGAGGTCGTTGCGGGCCGGCGGGCCGCCCGCCGCGACAGAGCCGACGCCGCCCGCGGCCGGCAGCGCGCCGGTTTCGCGGCCGGCCTGGAGGTCGGCGATCTGCTGCTTGAGGAGGTCGTTCTCGAGCTTGAGCTTGTCCATCGCGGCGATCAGGTCGACCCGCTGGAGCTGGTTCTCGACCGGCTGCGCCGGCAGCGTGCGGGCGAAATCGCGGATGGCGGCGTCGATGCGCTGGCGCACGAGCGGGGCCTGGGCGCTGTTGGGTCGGAGGGAGAGGAATTTCCGGAAATGATAGATCGCCGCGATCGGGTCCCGGATGTGGTGCAGGTAGATGAGGCCGGCCTCCAGGTGGGACTCGGGGGCGTCGTCGCCGCGTTTCTCGATCACCTTGAGGTAGGCGGAGAGCGCCTCCTGCTGCCGGTTCGAGCGCTTCATCTGCTCGGCCTGCCGGTAATACGGTTCGTCCGTCTCGGTGGCGTAGGATTGGCGGGCGTCGTCGGTGCAGCCCGCGAGCGCGAACGCCAGCACGGCCGCGAGCAGCGGCAGAACGGAACGGAGGAGGCGGACGGGACGGGACAAGACGGGAAAGTGGTTGAACGGCGAAACTGGGACGGTAGGTATGGGCGCGCCTCTTCGCAATACAAGCATCGATGCCTCTCGACGCCGCCACGATCCTCGCCCAAGCCCGCCGCTGCCTCGCCCTCGAACGCGACGCCCTCGACGCCACCGCCGGGATCCTCAACGACGACTTCGTCGCCGTCGTCCGCGCCGTCGAGGCCACCGTCGCCGCCGGCCGCAAGCTGGTCTTCAGCGGCGTCGGCAAGTCCGCCCACATCGCCCAGAAGCTCACCGGCACCTTCAACAGCACGGGCGTGCCGTCGTGCTTCCTCGACCCGACCAACGCCCTCCACGGCGACCTCGGTCTCTGCACGAGCGGCGACCTGGCGATTTTGCTCAGCAACAGCGGCGCGACGGGCGAAATGCTGCGGCTGCTGCCGCTGTTCGAGCGCTTCGGCCTCAAGACGGTCGCCCTCACCGGCCACGCCGACAGCGAGCTCGCGCGCGGCGCCGATTACCGACTCACCTACCTGGCCCCCCGCGAGGCCTGCCCGCTCGAACTCGCGCCGACCGCCAGCACCACGGCCGCGCTCGGCCTCGGCGACGCCCTGGCGATGGTGCTGCTCGAAAGCCGCGGTGTGACCCGCGAGGATTTTGCCAAATACCACCCCGCCGGCACGCTCGGCATGACGCTCCTCCTCCGCGTGAAGGACATCATGCGCACCGGCGAAGGCTGCCCGGTCCTGCCCGAGGCGGGGACGACGGTGCAGGAGGCGATCTTCGCGATGACGCGCGCCAAGTCCGGCGCCATCGCGCTGGTCGACGCCGCGGGCAAGCTCACCGGCATCTACACCGACGGCGACTTCCGCCGCACGGCGCTCAGCGGCGGCGGCGATTTCCTGACCAAGCCCGTCGCCGGCTTCATGACCCGCGGCGGCAAGACCATCGGCGTCGACGTGCTCGCCGTCGAGGCGCTGAAGCTCTTCCAGCAGTTCAAGATCTCGGACCTCTTCGCCCTCGACGCCGCGGGCCGCCCCGTCGGCTACATCGACGTGCAGGACCTGCCGAAGCTGAAGATCCTGTGAGGGTGGGATGCGTTGACCTCAACGCGTCCCGGGCGGGTTGAGGTCAACCCGCACCACCCCAGCCGCACAAGTTTCTCTCCCGCGCAAAAGCGGCGGACGTAATAGCTGCCGCCGGTCGCACGCCGGCAGCTTGTGCTCGCGCGCCGCCTCCCTACTCTGCCGCCATGGCTACGCCCGCGTTCACCTACTCCGACACCTTCGCCGTCGGCCCCGACGACACGCAATACCGCCTCCTGACCAAGGAGGGCGTTTCCACCGCGCAGTTCGAGGGGATGGAGATCCTCAAGGTCACCCCCGAGACGCTGGCCTACGTCGCGCGCGAGGCGTTGCACGATGCCAATTTCTTCCTCCGCCCCAAGCACGTCGAACAGGTCGCCGCCATCCTCGCCGACCCCGAGGCCTCGAACAACGACCGCTACGTCGCCCTCACGCTCCTGAAAAACGCCGAGATCGCCGCGCGCGGCATCCTGCCGATGTGCCAGGACACGGGCACGGCGATCGTCTTCGGCAAGAAGGGCCAGCAGGTCTGGACCGGCGCCAACGACGCCGAGTGGCTCTCGCGCGGCGTCTACGAGTGTTACACGAAGGAAAACCTCCGCTACTCGCAGACCGCGGCGCTCGACATGTTCAAGGAGACGAACACGGGCACCAACCTCCCCGCACAGATCGACCTCTACGCCACCGAGGGCGCGAAATACGAGCTGCTCTTCGTCGCGAAGGGCGGCGGCTCGGCGAACAAGACCTACCTCTTCCAGGAGACGAAGGCGCTCCTCAACCCGAAGAGCCTCGAGAAATTCATCATCGAGAAGATGCAGCTCCTCGGCACGGCCGCCTGCCCGCCTTATCACCTCGTCTTCGTCATCGGCGGCACCAGCGCCGAGACCTGCCTCAAGACCGTGAAGCTCGCCTCGACGAAATACTACGACGCGCTCCCGACCACCGGCGACGCGCACGGCCGCGCCTTCCGCGACACCGAGATGGAGGCGAAGGTGCTGAAGCTCGCGCAACAGAGCGGCGTCGGCGCGCAGTTCGGCGGCAAGTATTTCGCACTCGACGTCCGCATCATCCGCCTGCCCCGCCACGGCGCCAGCTGCCCGGTGGGCATGGGCGTGTCGTGCAGCGCCGACCGCAACATCAAGGCGAAGATCACGAAAGACGGCGTGTTCCTCGAGCAGATGGAGACGAACCCCGGCCGCGTCATCCCGGCGGAACTGCGCGCGTTCCAGGACGACAGCGCCGTGCGCATCGACCTCAACCAGCCGATGGAGCGGATCCGCACCGAGCTCTCGAAGTATCCGGTGACGACGCGCGTGCTGCTCAATGGCCCGATGATCGTCGCGCGCGACATCGCGCACGCGAAGCTCAAGGAGCGCGTCGACGCCGGCCAGGGCCTGCCGCAGTATTTCAAGGACCACCCGGTCTACTACGCCGGCCCGGCCAAGACGCCCGCCGGCTATGCGTCCGGCTCGTTCGGTCCGACCACGGCCGGCCGCATGGACAGCTACGTCGACCTCTTCCAGTCGCTCGGCGGCTCGATGGTGATGCTCGCGAAGGGCAACCGCTCGAAGCAGGTCACCGACGCCTGCAAGAAATACGGCGGCTTCTACCTCGGCAGCATCGGCGGCCCCGCGGCCATCCTCGCGCAGGACTCGATCAAGAAGGTCGAGGTCCACGAGTATCCCGAGCTCGGCATGGAGGCCGTGTGGAAGATCGAGGTGCAGGACTTCCCCGCGTTCATCCTCGTCGACGACAAGGGCAACGACTTCTTCGTGAACAACTGCGGCATCTGCGTGCCGCACTGAGCCGGGAGCGGTTCTGCCCGTCGGAGGTGGCGCGCTCGCGCGCTACGTTGCGCGCAAGCGCGCAACCTACATTCGCGGCGACATTCTCTCGCCGGGCATTGCATTGAAAGTAGCGGGAGCTTCCAGCTCCCGATTTTGGGGTTCGGAGGGACGGGAGCTGGAAGCTCCCGCTACTCTCCGGGGATGCTGGCGCCGGGCTTTGTCATCGCCAGCGGGTCGAGGGCGCGGTCGAGCGTGGCGGCGTCGAGGAGCTTTTTCTCCAAGACCAGTTCGCGCAGCGTGCGGCCGGTGACGTAGGCCTCCTTCGCCAGCGCGGCGGCGGTGTCGTAACCGAGGTGCGGGTTGAGCGCCGTGACGAGCATGAGCGAACGGTCGACGAGTTCGCGGCAACGCGCGGGATCGGCCTCGAGGCCGGCGACGCAGCGCTCGGTGAAGAGGCGCGTGGCGTTGGCGAGGCAGTGGATCGACTCGTGCAGGCAGTGCGCCATCAGCGGCAGGGTGACGTTGAGCTCGAAATGGCCGTCGCGGCCGGCGAGCTGCACGGTCTGCGTGAGGCCCTGCACGTAGAGGCCGACCTGCACGAGCATCTCGCTCATCACGGGGTTGACCTTGCCGGGCATGATCGACGAGCCGGGCTGCGTGGCGGGCAACTTGATCTCGGCCAGACCCGCGCGCGGGCCGGAGCCGAGCCAGCGGATGTCGTGGGCGATCTTCGAGAGGCTGGCGGCGATGGTCGCGAGATGCCCGGCGACCTCGACGCAGTCGTCGCGCGCGCCCTGCGCCTCGAAGTGGTTGGCCGCCTCGCGGAACGGGATGCCGGTTTTCTCCGTCAACAGCGCGGCCACGCGCGCGCCGAACCGCGGGTGCGTGTTGAGGCCGGTGCCGACGGCGGTGCCGCCGATCGCCAATTCGGCCAGCGCCTCGACGGCGCGGAGGCCGCGGTCGGCGGATTTGCGCGCCTGCGCGGCGTAGCCGGAAAATTCCTGCCCGAGCGTCAGCGGCGTGGCGTCCATCAGGTGCGTGCGGCCGATCTTCACGATCGATGCCCACGCCTCGGCCTTCTGCTCGAGCGCGGCGGCGAGGCCGGCGAGCGCGGGGAGGAGCTGATGCTGCAACGCCAGCGCGACGCTGACGTGGAGCGCGGTGGGGATGACGTCGTTCGACGACTGGCCGAGGTTGACGTCGTCGTTCGGGTGGAGCGGGCGCTTCGAGCCGATCGGTTCGCCGCGGAGTTGGGAGGTGCGGTTGGCGATGACCTCGTTGGCATTCATGTTCGCCGAGGTCGCGGAGCCGGTTTGGAAAACGTCGATCGGGAAATGCGCGTCGAGTTTGCCCGCGGCGATCTCGAGGGCGACCTGCTCGATGAGGCGCGCCTTGTCGGTCCCGAGCAGGCCGAGTTCGGCGTTGGCGCGGGCGCAGGCCCATTTGACGAGGCCGAGGCCGTGGAGAAAGGGCGGCGGGAGCGGGCGGCCGCTCACGGGGAAATTGAGCACGGCGCGTTGCGTGGAGGCGCCATAGAGCGCCTCGTCGGGCACCGGCATCTCGCCCATCGAATCGCGTTCGGTTCGCATGATGGGGCGACGGTAGGCGCGACGCCGCCCGGGCGCAAGGGGAGCGTGGGCCGAGCGGCGAAGGCGCGCGGGCGCGGAGGGAAAATAAAAAAGGCCGGTCGAAGACCGGCCCTGCATTATCGCTCGTGCGGCGCTCAGAACTTGAGCGAGACGCGGTCGGCTTTCACGCCGACGCGGGTCCAGCCGCCGGAAACCTCGGTATCGCCGAGGCGGCGGGCGAGGCGCTCGCGCACGACTTCGGGCGCGGTCGGGTCCTGGGTGAACTGGCGGTCGGCGAGCGTGGCGAGCACGCGGTTGCGGCGCGCGGCAAGGCCGCCGAGGGCGGTCATCTGCACGGCGTGCGCGGCGGCGTCCTCGACAGTGTAACTCGCGTCGGTGAAGCGCGGGCCGAAAAGCGACTGCACGAGCTCGGGCTCGGTTTCCTCAAGGCGGGCAAGGTTGGCCGCGACGGCGCGGGCGGAAGGGGTTTCCTCCGCAAAGCGGGCGTTCCACGGGAGCAGCTCGCCGGCGCGCGGCGGCAATTTCTCGGTCAGTGGCGCCGAAGCGGCGGCGGCGACGGCCGTGCGGTCGTCGATGGCCAGCGGTTCGACCTCACGGGAGCCGACGACGGCGTCGTCGCGGGCGTAGGAGGCCACGGACGCTGCGGGCTCGGCGCGCGGGCTGGCGGGGGCGGCGGCGCGCGGGGCGGCCGGGGCCGCGAAGCCGACATCGCCGAGTTCGACCTGATTCGGGGCGTAGTAACGGACCGAGAAGAAGGTGAAGGTGAGCACGGCAGCGGCGCCGATGGGCAGGTAGGCGCGGCGGGCGAAGAGGTGCGGCAGTTCCTGCCACCAGGAACGGCGTTCGACGAGGGCCGCGAGCTGTTTCTGCCGGAGCTCGGCATCGAATTTGGCCCAGAATTCCGCGTCGGGACGCTCCGCGCGCTTCAGCTGGAGGAGCTGCTCGAGGGTGACGGGGGAACGTGGATCGGGGTGCGGCATGAGCGGTGGGTTCAGCGGAGATACTTGCCTAATTCGCCTTGGAGGAACTGCTTCGCGTAGTGCAGGCGCGAGCGCACGGTGCCTTCGGAGCATTCCATGATCTCGGCGATCTCGGCATGGCTGAGTCCATCAATCTCGAATAACGTGATGACTGTTCGATGCTTGATAGACAGTTTTTGGAGCGCCTCGTTCAATTTTTCCTGAAGCTCCTTCAGGTAGGCGTCGCGGTCGGCGCCGGTCTTGTCCGTCAGGTCGGCGAGGATCTTCGAGGAAGGGTCTTCCTCCTGGATCTTTTCCAAGGAGAAAAACGTGCGCATCCTGTTCTTGCGCAAGTGGCTGAGCGTCGTGTTGACGGCGATCTTGTAGAGCCAGGTGAAGAACGAGGCCTGGCCTTGGAAGCGGTTGATGGACTGGAAGGCCTTGATGAAGGCGTCCTGCACGAGGTCGGCGGTGTCCTCGCGATTGGAGGTCAGGTTGTAAACAACGCCGAAGAGGCGCTCCCGGTATTTGCGGATGAGCTGGTCGAAGGCCGCGACATCGCCGGCTTGGACGCGCTTGACGACGGCCAAATCCGAATCCGCCTCCTGCTGGCGCTCAGGGGAGGTCACGAGGGTCTTGGTGAAGACCTTCGAGAGGTTCATGGAGGTGTCAGGCTGGCCGGCGCGCGGGGGCGGGGCAACGGCGTTTTACGGTTTGGACACAGAAGAGTGAAGCGCCGCGAGCTGGCTTTTCAACAGCGCGCTGAGCTGCAGGAGCAGATTCACGGGCGGTTGACCGGCGTGCGGGGCGAGGACCGCGGCGGCGCGGGCGAGTTCCTCGTCCACGGCGGCGGCGACGCCGTCGGCGATGCCGAGCTGGCGCATGCGCTCGACGCCGACGCTGAGCGGCAGCGGCTGGCGACCCTGCAAGGCCGCGATCAGCTCCGCGCGCTCCGCCGGGGCGAGCTTCTCGAGCAACAGCATGAGCGGGAGCGTGAGCTTGCCGCTGGCGAGGTCGGTGCCGAGCGTCTTGCCGATGGCCTTCTCCTCGCCGAGAAAATCCACGAGGTCGTCGTAGATCTGGTAGGCGATGCCGAGGTGCCGGCCGAAGTCGTTCGCCGCCTGCACGAAGGCGGCATCGTAGCCCGCCAGCCGCGCGCCGAGGAAACACGCGGCGCGGAATAGCTCCGCCGTCTTCAGATCGATCACGCGGTAGTAATCCGCGCGCGTCACGCCGAGGTCGCGGCGGTGCAGCGTCTGCATGATCTCGCCGGAGCAGACCTTGCGCGTCGACTCGGAGACGAGGCGGCAGACTTCGGTCGTCGGAAACTGCGCGGCGACGTGCAGCGCCTGGGCGAAGAGCGCGTCGCCGAGGAGCACGGCCGCGTCGGGTCCGAACTCGCGCGTCGCGGTGCCGCGGTTCCGGCGCAGGTCGGCGCGGTCCATAATGTCATCGTGCACCAGCGTCGCCAAATGCACCATCTCGAGCACGCCGGCGGCGCGCACGAGCGCGTCGTCGACGGCGCCGTCGCCCTTCCAGCCGGCGAAGAACACCAGCGTCGGGCGCAGGCGCTTGCCCGAGCTCTCGAGGCAGTAGGCCGCCATGCCGCGGATCTCCGGTTCGAAGCTCGCGACCTGCTCCTGCATGAAGCGGTCGAGCGCGGCCATCTGCGGCGCGACGCGGCGGAAGACCTCGGCCGGATTCGGCGCGGCGGTGGAAGTGGCGGTGGACGGACCGGACATCGTTCCGCAGGCTAGGCGCGACCGTCGGAAAGGCTAACATAAACCTGCCGCCGCTCTTGCCAATCTCCGCGCGGTTGCTGTTCCGTTGCCGGCATGGGCAACGACTCCCCTCTCCTGCTGCTCGTGCTCCTCGGCGTGGCCGGCTATTTCGCGAAGCTCTGGGCCGACGACACGCACGCGACGATGGCCGGCACGCCGCCGCCGCGTCCGCTGCCGGGCACGACGCCAGCCGGCCGCGGCGCGATCCTCCTCGCCGTCGCGGGCGCGCTCGTGCTACTCGCGGCCGAGACGGCCGGCGAATACGCGCTCGGCATCTCGGAGCAGCAGAGCCGCATGACCGTGCTCTTCGGCGTCTACACGCTGGCGGCGGCGTTCGTGGAGGAGCTGATCTTCCGCGGCTTCATCGTGGTGGAAAACCGCGGCCGCGCGGCGCTCGTCGCCGGGTGCGTGGCGGCGTCGCTGGTGTTCGCACTGCTCCATCCGTTCCTGTGGCGCTGGGACGACGAGGGATTCCGGCTGCTGCTGGACACGAAGGGCTGGTTCAGCACGGCGATGATCTTCCTTGGTTCGCTCTGGTTCTACACCGTGCGCTTCTGGCGCTGGAATCCGACGCGCTCGCTCCTGCCCTGCATCGCGGCGCACGCGGCGAAGAACGCCGGGGTGTTCGTCATCAAGGCCGCGCAGGGGCACGTGAGCGGGTGGTGGTGAGCGCGACGCAGGGCCAGAGTAGCGGGAGCTTCCAGCTCCCGTTCCGCGCGCTTTGCAGACGCGGGAGCTGGAAGCTCCCGCCACTTTGGCCGCGATGGTGAATCGCGGCTGCGCGGTGCTTGTCGCCGGGGGCGTGATGGCGTTGCCGGGGTTTGCGCCGCTGCATGCCTTCCTCCGGCGCTGAATCCGACGCGCTCGCTCCTGCCCTGCATCGCGGCGCACGCGGCGAAGAACGCCGGGGTGTTCGTCATCAAGGCCGCGCAGGGGCACGTGAGCGGGTGGTGGTGAGCGCGACGCAGGGCCAGAGTAGCGGGAGCTTCCAGCTCCCGTTCCGCGCGCTTTGCAGACGCGGGAGCTGGAAGCTCCCGCCACTTTGGCGCGGCGCGCGATGGTTTGGTTGTAGGGCGGGGTCTCCCGACCCCGCCGCGAACGTGATATCGCATTCGAACAAAGGCGGGGCCGCGAGACCCCGCCCGACAATTTTTCTGCCGCGGGCATGAAAAAGGCCGGCGCTTGCGCGCCGGCCTGGAAGTGAACGGAGAACCCGGAGGCTCGCGGCGGGGCTTTACTTGCCGCCGGGGGCGTTGGTCTCGCCGGCGGCCTCGAGGGCGGCGGCGTTGAACACGTCGGAGGGGGCGGCGCCGTCGGGGTTGACCGTCTTGGCCGTGATGAAGATGAGCAGGTTGGTCGTGCGATCGGTGACGCCCTTCGAGGAGAAGAGGCGGCCAACGAGCGGGATGCTGCCGAGGACGGGGACCTTGGTGCCGCTGTTGGACTTCGAGGTGGAGAGCAGGCCGCCGATGCCGGCGGTGTAGCCGTCCTTGAGCGAGACCTGGGTCTTCACCTTGCGCGTGTCGATGATCGGGATGGAAGCGCCGCCGGCGCCGCCGAAGGTGGTCTCGCGCGTCGAGCTGCTGATCTCGGGCTCGAGGTTGAGGCGGATGGTGCCCTGCGCGTTGACCTGCGGCGTGACCTTGAGGATGACGCCGATCGGCTTGTATTGGAAACCGGACACCTCGAAGGTGCCGCGCTCGGCGTTGTAGGTGTAGCTCGGGATCGGGAACTCGGAGCCGATGTTGATCGTGGCCTCGGTGTTGTTGAGGGTGACGATGGTCGGGTTGGAGACGACCTTGGTGTCGTTCTGCGTCTTCAGGGCCGAGATGATGATGTTGAAGTCGGAGGCGGAGAACACGGCCGAGGCGAGGCGCGACTGCGAACTCGTGCCGGTGAGGCCGATGAGCTGGTTGACGGCGTTGCTCGCGGTGTTGGTCAGCGTGTCGGAGAGCGAGGTGCCGGAGGCGGCGCCCGTGGACGAACCGGCCGTGCTGCTAAAGGGTGAAGTAAAGCTGGCTGGCGTGCCGGGATCGGGGGGGACACCGGGAACAGCTGGCTGGAAATTTGGAGCGGACAAATTGCCACTCACGTTCGTGGGGAGACCCGAAACGGTGCCGTTTTGGATGTTCATCGTGACCGGATTCGTTCCGGTGAACGCACCATTCGAACCCACAGGCGGAATGACATCATATTGGAAGCTATTGGACGTGTTGTTGGCGGAAGTCGTGCTGCCGGTCGTGCCGTTGGTGATGTTGCGGTTGCTGCCCGCGCCGGTGGTGTTGCTGTTGCTGTTCTCGCGCTCGATGCCGCTTTCCTTCTGCCAGCTCTGGTTGATATTGCGCACGCCGAGGTTCATGCCGGAGAGCGAGGCCCAGTTGACGCCGATGTTGCGGATGTCGCTGTCGGTGACCTCGACGAAGCGGGACTCGATCATCACCTGCGCGGTGGCCTTGTCGAGTTGCTCGATGATGGCGCGGATGCGCGTCATGCGCGAGGGGCGCTCGGTGATGACGAGGGCGTTGGAGCGGGAATCGATGAGGATCTTGCCGCCGGCGGCGGTGTCGACGAGGCCGTCGACGGTGGGCTTGATGTCGCCGGCCTTGGCGTTGTTGAGGATGAAGACCTCGGTGGCGACGGGCTCCATGGAGAGGGACTCCTGGCTGACGACCTTGATGATGTTGCCCTCCTCGATGTAGGTGTAGCCGGCGGGCGCGAGGACGACTTGGAAGATCTGGCGCCAGGTGACGTCGCGGAGCTTGATCGAGGTGCGGCCGGTGAGGGTGTCGGGCACGACGAGGTTGAGCTCGAAGAGGTCGGCGACGTTGCGGAGGATGTTCTTGATGTCCTCGTCGGGGAAATCGACGGAGAGCGTGTCGCGGTCGCGGGTGGCGGAGCCCTCGGTGGGCTCGGAACCGGCGACGGTGACGGCGGGCTGTCCGGCGGGCGGCGTCGGCTCGGATTGCGCGGCGGCGCTGGTCAGGAGCGCGAGCGCGAGGACGGGGGCGATGAATGGGCGTGTGCTCATGGGGTTCCTCATCTGATGGGCCGGGTGAACTCCTCGTTGCCGAGGCGAATGGTGAAATGGGTGCGGTCGAGGGCGGTGATTACTAGGGTGTAGTCGGTGCCTTCAAAGCTGATAGTGAGGGAGTCGCCGGCTTTGACCCGCTTTTGACCGAAGGCGATCGAGGGCACGCCGCCGCGGACGATGTAGCCGCTGGGGCGGAGTTGCTCGCCGATGGCGGCGAGGAGCTCGGTGTTGCCGCGGGGGCCGGCGGGGCGGGCGGGCGTGGCGGCGCCGGGCGAACCGCCGGGGGCGGTGACGGGGCCGGCGACGCCGGCGGCGCTGACGGCCTCGAGGAAGGCGACGGAGTGGAACGGGTCCTTCAGGCCGGCGGGCGGCGCGGGGTCGCGCGCGGCGAGGAGCTTCTGCGCGGTGGCGAGAACCTCGGCGCGCTTGGGCGGCGCGATGGCCGGGCTGACCTGGGCGGCGGCGGGCGCGGCGAGGACGGCGAGGGCGGAGAGGAGGAGGGTCGTTCTCATGGCGTGCCGAGCATCTCGACGAGGAGGCTGACGTTCATGAGGTCGCCGGGCGCGGCGGCGGTGCCGGTGGTGGTGGCCGCGGCGGCGTCGATCTTGGTGAACGTGACCTGGTTGAAGCGCGTGAAGTGCGAGCCGGCCTCGATGCGGCGCAGGAAGTCGTAGACCTGTGCGAAGCTGCCTTGGACGGAGAGCGTGAAGGGCACGGCGGCATAGGCGGTGCGCGGGGCGTTGGGGCGCGGGGCGGGCACGGGATTCTGGCGGACGTCGATGAGTTTCACGCCGGTCTCGGCCTCGATGCGGTAGAAGAACTGGAGGTTGTTCGCCAGCTGGCCGGCGCGGATGAGGCGGGCCTCGAACTGGCGGCCGGCCTCCTGGATCTGCTCGGTCTCCTCGGGGAGTCCGGCGAGGTGGCGGACGTTGGCCTCCATCTTGCGCGCCTCGCTGTCGCGGGCCTCGAAGTGCTGGCGGGCGAGGTCGGTGGCGTCGCTGCGGAAATACAGCAGCAGGCCGCAGGCGAGTGCGACGAAGGCGAAGGCGAAGGCGATCGGCTGTTTCTTGATCAGGGCGATGAGGTCGGCGCCGGTCATTTTCTGCCTCCCTTGGCCGCGGGTTTGAACTTGAGGACGATCTCGAAGATGAGCGTGCCGCTGCGGGCATCGGGGTTGAGGGCGCGGAGCTCGACGGCGGAGAACACCTCGGCGAAGCGGGGCGTGGTGCGGAGCGTCTCGACGTAGGCGGAGGCGGCGCCGCTGGCCTGGTCCTTCGAGCCGGCGGCGAGGCCGCGGATCGTGCACTGCGGGTTGGCGGCGTCGTTGGGCCGGTAGTCGATGTATTCGAGCTGGATCTCGCGCGGCAGGGTTTCGCCGAGGAGGGTCACGAACTCGGAGGCGCTGATCGGCGTGTCGACGAAGGCGGCGGCCTCGGCGAATTTCTTTTCCTCGTCGTTGAAGATCTTGGTCAGGCGGAGGGCCTCGGCGTTCTTCGCCTGGTTGGCGGCGATGCGGGCGTCGGCGGCCTCGGCCTGGCCGCCGAAGGTGCGGGTCTCGTATTCGCGCCAGCCGACGACGCCGGCGAGCAGGAGCGCGAGGGCGCCGGCCGCGACATTGATGAAGAAGGTCGTGCGCACGACCTTCGTGTCGGGGAGCCGCTCGAAGTTGCGGAAGTTCGGATGCCAGGCCGGCGCGACGACCGGCTCGGCGTCACGCTTTTTCAGCTGCAGCAGGGACATGGTGATGGGCGGCCATGAGGCCGAAGAGGCCGAACCAGCGTTCGTCGGGCGCGGCCGGCTGCACGCCGGCGGCGAAGGTGATGCCGAGGGACTGGACCCACGGCGCAAGGTCGAGCTTGGCCGGGCTGACGCCGACCGCGCCGGCGAGCGTGCCGGCCAGCCAGCCGAGCGTGGGCGGGAGCTGCGTGCAGAGGACGCTGCCGACCGACTGGCCGGTCTGCACCTCGTAGAAGCCGATGGAGGACTGGAGCTCCTTGAGCAGCTTGCGGACGAGGGCGTTGCCCATGCTCGTGAAATCGAAGGTGTTCGAGTAAAAGAGCTTCTTCGCCGACTCCTCGTCCTTCAGGCCGAGCTCCTTCTGCACGACGGGGATCATGTCGGCAATGCCGCTGGCGATGGGCCGGGAAACCTCCACGCCGTCGGCGCCGACGATGAAGCTCTGCGTGGCGTCGCTGCCCATCTCGAGGAGGAGGACGGGCGACTTGGACTGCTTGAACTTCTGGTAATGGACGAGCGCGCCGAGCGTGGCGACGGTGCCGAGCTCGAGCCGCTCCGGGTAGAGGCCGAGTTCGAGCAGCTTGTCCTGCCAAGTGACGATCTCCTCGGCGGGCATGCCGCAGAAGAGGGCTTCCTTCTGCGTGCCCTTGGCGGTGTCGAATTCCGTGCCGTCCGCGGGATTGAGGATGAGGGTGGTGTATTTCTCCGCCTCGACGCGGAACTGCTGGGAGACGACCTCCGCGAAGTAGGCCGGATCCTTCACGCGCTTGAGGTCGAGCGTCTGGCGGCGGATGAGCCGCCGGGGCGGGTAGAGGGCGCAGCGCGCGTGCGCGTAGCCGGTGGCGCCGCGGCCCTCGGCGGTCTTGAGATAGGCCTGCAGGCCTTCGGTGTCGGTCGCGGCGAACTCGCGCAGCTCCTCCACGACGAGCGGCGGCTCCTCCTGCGACAGGCGGGCGACGAGCACGGCTTGGTCGCCAAAATCGACGCAAAAGCCCTTGGTCTTTTTGCCGAACAACATGCGGGTGTGCTTGGGGTGAGGTGGCCGGTTTGCGAGCGCCCGCGGGGGAAACCGCCGGCGGAAACCGGGCAATGAAAGTCAATTGCGGGCGATTGGGATAGGTCACCCCCCGGGGCGACACAAGACGAAAACCCATTAGGGCCGCTCTGGCCGGGTTATTACTAGATATTTTACCCGATGATAACCAACGAAAAGCCCGCCGGGGTGCGGCGGGCTGGCAAGGCGGGGGACGGTGCTTCCGACCGTCGGGCGGGCGCTCAGGGGCGGCTTACTTCTGCCACGTGCGCTTCTTGTGGCGATTAGCCTTCAGGCGCTTGCGGCGCTTGTGCTTCGACATCTTGAGACGGCGCTTCTTCTTGAGATTACCCATAATGAATTGGTGTTGAACCGCGCAACGTGCGGGTGCCCTTCCCCTCTGTAAAGCCCGAAGTTAGTCCGTCAGCGCCACCGGGCAGCACCGCCCGGCCGCGGTGAACACCACCTCGGCCCCGACGCCGCTTTCCGGCAATCCGGTCAGTCGCGCCACGACGCGCCGGTAGAGCCGCAGCTGCGGCGCGTGCTTTCCCGCCGCCGCCGCGAGCCCGGCCGCGTCGCCGGAGACCGCCTCGGTCTTGAAATCAAACACCGTGGCCGCCCGCGCCGCCCCGTCCGGCCCGCGCGCGACCACCACGCGATCGAACACGCCCGAGATCCACGCCCCCTCCAACACGATCTCGAACGCCCGCTCGCGCCACGCCTCCGCCCGCGCCGCCCCCTCCGGCGGCAGCCACACGGCGCGCAGCTCCGGCGAGCGCACCACGCCGGCGGCGTGCGCCACCACCGCCTCCGGCTCGCCCCGGGCACGCCACGCCGCCACGCGCGCCGCGATCTCGTCCTCCGCGCCCCACTCCACCTCCGCGAGCAAGGCATGCACCGCCGCACCGAAACTCCGCGCCGCCGTCTCGCGCAGCGCGAACAACCCGGCCGCGCCAAACTCCTCCGCCCCGCGCTCGGCCGCCCGCCGCGCCACGCGCCGCGCGACCGCCGGAACCGCGACGACCGGCAACCCGCCCGCCGCCTCGGCCGCCGCCGGACCCGCGATGCCGCGGTGCCAATCCGCCTCGCCCGCCGACCACGCGCCGGAAAATTCCTGCGCGCCCACGCGCACCGGACGCGGCTCCGCGCCGAGCGCCTCGGTCAGCAGCTTCGGGTAGTTGTTCGAACTGGAGTTGGCCTTCGGCGCCTCGATCACCGCATACATGGCGTTCTTGGCCCGCGTCATGGCGACATAGAGCAGCGACAGCGCCTCATAACACGCGTCCTGCGCCGACGCCTCGAGATAGTTGCCCAGCACCGCGTCCTCCCGCGCCACTGTGGCCGGGGGCAGTTGCAACACCCACTCCGGCGCGTGGCCGTCGCCGCGCCGCACCGCCAGCCCCTCGCGCGCCGCATCGAGCTTCGTGCCCTGCAACTCCGGCAGGATCACCACGTCGAAGCCGAGGCCCTTCGACTTGTGAATCGTCATCACGCGCACGACCGCCGCGCTCTCCGGCTCGCGCAACCGGTAGCCGGTCATGAACTGCACGAACTCGTCCGGATCGCGTCGTCCGCCCGCATCGAAGAGCGCCGCCGCCGCCGCGAACTGCCGCGCGCGTTCCTGCGTGAACGCCCCGCCCGCCGGCAGGCGCGCGAGCCAGTGCTCCGCGAAATGCTCGAAACCCTCCTCGCTGATCTGCGCCAGCACCGCGCGCGTCACGGCGTCGCGCGTCGCGAGCCCCGCCGCGCCGAGCGCGTCGCCGAGCGGCGTCATTTGCACGTGCTCCCACGCCAGCGTGTCGCCGGGATGAGCCGCCGCCTGCACCAACGCCAGCACCGCCGCGCCGGCCGGGTGGTCGGTGCACACCGCCAGATCCGACTCCGCCACCGCCGCGAGGCCGCCCTCGCGGCGCAGGAAATCCGCCAGCGCCGTCGCCTCGTCGTTGCGGCGCACGAGCACGGCGCAGGTCAATCCGCGTTCGAGCGGCGCGATCTCCTGCAGCAGCCGCAGCGTCTGCCGCGCGCGATCCTCCGCATCCGCCGCAAAGAACACCGCCGCCTGCCCGCGCCGGTCGCGCCGCTCCGTCGTGTGCGCGCGCCAGGCCTTGTTCCAACGCGTGCCACCTTCGCCGGGGAATAGTCCGCGGATCGCTTCGTCCGCGCCGAAGACGGCGTTGACCAGCCCGATCACCGCCGGGCCCGACCGCCACGACGCGTCGAGCGGCTCCGTCGCGATCGGACCCTCCGCGTCGTCGTCGCCGTTGTAGTGCCGGCGGATGTCGCGCATCAGCGTCGGGTCGCCCTCGCGCCAGCCGTAGATCGACTGCTTCACGTCGCCGACGCAGAAGAAGGTCCGCCGTTCGTCCGCGTCCTGCACGACCTCGTCGATCAGGTTCTGCAACACGCTCCACTGCCCGCGGCTCGTGTCCTGGAATTCGTCGAGCAGCCAGTGGTCGATGCCGGCATCGAGCCGGTAGTCGAGCGCGAGCCGCCCGTCCTCCGCGCCGCCGAACGACAGCGCGCGCGCGCCCGCATCGGGCCGCAGCAGCCGCTCGACATCGGCAAAACCCAGCCGCCCCGCGCGCCGCACGAGCGCGTCGTAGAGCGCGTCGTAATGCGCGAGCACCGCGTGGATGCCCTGCGTCGCCTCCAGCCGCCGCCGCAACTCACCGCCGGCGACGAGGCGCACGATGTCCACCGCCACGGCACAGCCGGCCGCATCGAGCGTCTGCTTGCGCCGCTCGATCGTCAGCTCCGCGGCGCCGGCCTGCAGCGCGGCGAAGGCCTCGAGCAGCTTCGGGAGGAAGTAATTCACCTCCTTGCCCCAGACGGCGCCGACCGACCACTCCTCCAGCTCCACCCCGAGCCGCAACCAGCGCTCGCGCTGTTTCTCCTCCATCGCCGCCCCGCCGAGCCACCGGCGCAATGAGGCCGCGACCGTCCCGGCCTGCACCGGCTCGAGCCAAGGCTGGCGGCCGGACCAGATCCGGTCCGCGCGGCCCCACAATTCCGCCGCCGGCGCCTCGAGGTAGGTCGAGTAGTAGTCGTCCAAAAATCCGTCGAGCTTCCGCGCGAGCTGCTTCTCCTCCGTGCCGAAGGTCGCGCGCTTGAACGCCTCGAGGAAATCCCGCTGCTCGTCCGCCAGCTCGCCGCCGGCGCGCGCGAAGAGCAGGTGCAGCACGCGCCGCCGCTCAACCCGCGCCGCGTGGTCCTCGAGCACGGTGAAATCCCCCGCCAGCCCGAGCTCGAACGGGAACGCGCGCGCGATCTGCGCGAAGAAACTGTCGAGCGTGCCGAGCCGCAGCCGGTGCAGCGCGTCGGCCATCGCGCGCAACAGGCGCCGGAAATCCTCCGGCCCGAGCTCGGGCCGCCCGATCTCCCGCGCGAGTTTGTCCGCCGCTTCGACGTCCTCCGCGGCGGCGGCGAGCTTGCCGAGGATGCCGTCGAAGAACTCGCCCGCCGCCTTGCGCGTGAAAGTCAGCGCCACAATCCGCTCCGGCGCGGCGCCGGCGGCGAGCAGCGCGATGAACCGGTTCGTCAGCCGGAAGGTTTTCCCCGAGCCGGCCGAGGCGAGGATCATGACGAGGCGCGGCGCGATCACGGCGTCACCTCCCAGTCGATGCTGTCCGCCGCGCCGCGCTGGAAGAGCGCGCCAAAATCGTCCTGCTCGGGCCGGATGTCCTCGTTCGGCGGCCAGAATTTTCCCGCCCGCACCGCCGCCGCGATCTCCTCCGCGCACTGCAACGCAGAGGCGTGCAGGTCGGGCGGATAATCGTCCCACGCCGCCAGCGCCGTCGACGCCGCGGCCTTGGGCAGGTTGAAATAACCGCAGGCCGCGCGACCCTCCGCGCCGGGCACGGCGAGCGGCAACGCGTGCAAATAGAGCGGGAGCTGCAGGTCGATCCACTGGCGTTCGCGACCGCCGACCGTCACGCGCGCCCAGTCCGGCGCGCCGTCGCGCGGCGTGGCGAGATGCGCGTCGGCGGGCGGCTTCGGCGTGTCCGAGGTCTTGTAATCGATCACGCGCCATGCGCCGGTCTCCGCATGGCGGTCGATGCGGTCGATGCGCCCGCTGAGGACGAGGCCGCCGAAGTCGATCTGGAACGGCCGTTCGACGGCATGGATCACCCAGCCCGCGGCGCGCTCCGCGGCCTGCACGCGCGCGGCCGCGCGCAGGCGCTGGCGCGCCGACTCGAGCTGCGCGACGAGCGGCACGGCGGGCGTCGGACCGAAGCGCGCGACGGCGACGCGGTCGAACTCCGCGACGAGAAAATCCGCCAGCGCGCGCTCGTCCGTGCAGTCGCGCCACGCGGCGTCGGCGAGTTTCTCGAGCGGATCATGACAGAGCGACCCGAAGTCGAACACATCCAGTTCGCGCTTCTCCGCGTCGACCGCCTCCATGCCGAGGACGTGCTTCAGGTAGAAGCGGAACGGACACGCGAGGTAGCTGCGGAACGACGTCGGCGAGAGCCTCGCCGGCAGCGGCGCGCGGCGCGGCCGGAGTTTCCACGCGCGCTCCCACGCCGGCAGCGACGCGCGCGAACCGAGCGGCCGGAACAGATGCGCGATGCGCGCAGGCAGCTCCGCGTCGTCGCATTGGAGCAGCAGCCGCGACGGCCGCAGCGGCTCGCCGGCGGTCGAGACCTTGCCGAGCAGCACGTCGACGCGGCCCGCCGCGCGCCGCGACGCGACGAGCGCGTGCAACAGATACGCATCGCGGGCGAAGCGCGCGTCGTTGGTCTTCAGGCCGAGCAGCGTGCGCAGGCTTTCCGGCAGGAAAACGTCGCCCGTCACCGCCTCGGGCACGGCGCCGTCGTTGACGCCGGCCACGACGACGTGCGGCGCGTCCTCGAAGGGCAGTTCGAGCCAGCCCTGCAACTCGAGCGCGCCCGCGGGCTTCTCCGCCTCGCGCCGTTCCGCGCCGAAGAGCCGCAGCGCCAGCTCCCACCACGCGTCGCGCGCGACGCCGGGGAAATTCTCCGCCGCCTCCGCGCAGAGCCGCATGACTTCGCCCCACGTCGCCGCCGATTCGCGGAAACGCCGGTCCGCCGGCTGCGTCGGATCGATCGTGCGCGCGGCGAAGATCCGCGTGAGCGCCTGCTCCGCGCCGGCGCCGAATTTTTCCCGCTCCAACAAGTCGCGCAACGCCGCGAGTTGCTCAAGTCCGGCGCGGGCGACGGCGAACTCCCCCTTGCGGTCGGCGCGCGCGTGGCGGAGCGCGTCGGCGAGCGTCGCGGGCAGATGCTTGGCGTGCAGCGCGTCGAGCTGCGCGAGCCATCGTTCCGCCGTGAACACGGCGTCGAGCTCCGCGCGCAGCCACCCGACGATCTCCGGCGCGCGCGCAAGGGCGATGACGTGACCGAACAGCGCCTCGCGCGCGAAGGCGGCGAGCGCGGTGAGGAAGGCGTAGAACCCGTGCGCGTCGTGGCGTTCGCCCGCCGGATCGAAGGCCGGCCGGCCCGCGCGTTCGAGCGCGCCGGCGAGCAACGGCGTCAGCGTCGGATCGGCCACGCCGAGCGCGAGCACGCCGTCCGGCGCCGCGTGGCGCGACGCCAGATCGGCGATCGCCCCGGCCTGCGCGGTGGCGTCGGGCAGCAGGTGGACCTGCGCAGAAAAATCCGCGAACGGCGCGGAGCGCCCGCGCCACGCCTCCGGCACAGGCCGGCCCCAGGCGTCGAAATGGTCCGCCTCGCGCTCCGGCGCGAAGACCACGACGTCGACCGGCCGCGTGCGCGCGTGCGCGGCGAGCGCGGTCAGCGCCAGCGGCAGCGGATCCGGCACGGCGAGCACGACGATCCGCGCCACGCCGTCGAGGGGAGGCGGAGTCGACGCCGTGGCGAGGCGCGCGGCCTGCGGTTCGCGCCAGCCGGCGCGCGCGAGCGTGGCGGCGTGGCGGCGGCCGAGTTCGCCCAGCTGTTCCCAGCGCAGGCGTTCACCGAAGTTCGACGGCGTGCGCGCGGCGACCTCCGCCAGAGTCAGCCCGGACTCGCCGAGCGTGCGTTGCAGCGCCGTGAATTGCTCGGCCAGCCGCAAGGCCCACGCGAAATCGCGCACCGGCGGATCGACCGGAAACACGGCGCGACACGCGTCGAGCTCCAGACCGAGCAACACCTGCGCCCACGCGAGCGTCGTCTGCAGGCGCGGCGCCACGTCCTCCTCGGCCCCCGGCGCGACGAGCCATTCCGGCGTGACGACGCGGGGGGCGAACACGGCCTGCCCGCGTCCGGCCGCGTGCTCCGCCAGCGCCGCGCGGAGGCGGCGGCCGGCCTGCTTCGTCGGCACGACGACGAGCCGGTCCGCCAGATCGAGCGGGCCGGCGCCGGTCCATTCCCGTGCCAGCCACCGGACCGCCTGCGGCAGCAACGGCGCATCCCACGGAAGAAAATGGCGCGTGAGGGCGGCGGACGACGAAACCACGGCGGCAATTCACAGACTGCCACGGCCCAGCGCAACCCGCGATGCACGCCGCCCCGGATTTCCTCGATCAGGTTCAGCGCGCGCCGCCGCGGCCGGTTGCCCACGGCCGCGCGCACGGCGCATGGGGGAGCCCCAAGGCGGTTCGTCGACGGAAAGTGGTGCTTGAGTCCGTGAAGTCTACGCGGGTGTTCGCTGCCTGACGCGACGCGAGGCACGCCCGCCGCTGCGTGCGCGGGTGGTGGGGCGCGCACTGTGGACCAGCCGCGACGGGTTTGGGACCCGATACCGCGTCCGTGGCGTCGGGCCGCATGGTCGCCACCGCCAGCGGCGACGGCGAGGGACCGACGGCCGGGGCATGGCGCAGGGGAACGCGGCCACGAAAAACCCCGCGCGCACGCGGCGGGCGGGGTCGGTAAAATCGCCGCGCAGGGCGGCGGGTGCGGCGGCGGCCGCTTACTTCTTGGCGAAGATGAACTTCGCAACCTGGGACTTGTGGTGCGAAGCGGTGTTGCGGTGGATGACGTTGCTCTTCACGGCCTTGTCGAGCGCGGAGCTGTAGGCGATCGCCGCGGCGCGCACCTTCTCGGCGTCGTTGGCCTTGGCCGCGGCGGCCACCGTCTTGGCGAGCGTCTTGAGACGGGTCTTGACGGTCTTGTTGCGGGTGGCGTTGCGGGCGGACTTACGCGCGGCTTTGAGGGCGGACTTGGTGTTGGCCATGACGATGGGAAATTTAGGAAAGGGCGAAGGACCCAAAATCGCCGAGGTGAGTCAAGCGCTTTCTCCCACGGCCCGCGGCGGGAGATTTCCGGGAAGAAGGATTGCCCAACCGGGGGCTAACCCCTACGAAAATCAGGCTCGCCCCCCGGATGAATACCCAGACACGCCTGATCACCCTGCTTTGCGTGCTTCTGGCGATGTTCGGCGTAGGGCTCGCCTACCTGCGTCATGCCCAGCAGGCGGAGGCGCGGGCGATGCTGGACAACCTGCGCAAAGACCGGGCGGAGCTGCTCGACAGCCTCCTCGAACTGACCGGCGAGACGCTGAAGAATTTCGCCAACGACTATTCCTACTGGGACGAGATGCTGGAGTTTGCCGCGCGGCCGGGGGTCGACCCGACGTGGGCGCAGGTGAACATCGACGCGAGCCTGCCGACGTTCCATGCGCACGGCGCCTGGGTGCTGGCGCCGGACGGGCGGCAGATTTACGGCGTCGTCCGCGGCATGAACGAGGCGGTGCGGAATCTGCCGCTCCCGGCGGCGCCGCTGCTGGCGCGGCTCCAGCGCGATCGGTTCCTGCATTTTTTCGCGCGGACGCCCGCGGGGCTGGTGGAGTTCCGCGCCGCACCCCTGCAGCCGTCGGAGGACGTCGCGCGCCGCAGCCCGCCGCGCGGCTGGTTCATCGTCGGACGCGTCTGGGATGCCGCGCACCTCCACTCGCTGCAGCGCGTGATCGACAGCGAACTTGAGCTCAACGAGCGCGCGCACGAGGAGGAGGACCACTCCGACCATTTCGACGGCGTGCACCTGCAGCGCGAGTTGCGCGACTTCGAGGGGCGGCCCGTGATGTATCTGCACGCGCATCACCTGCCCCAACCCTTCACCGTGCTGCTCCGCGACAACCAGAAGGACCTCTACCTCTTCGGTCTCATCGCGGCGCTCATCCTGGTCGTCACGACGGCCGGTCTCTCGCATTGGGTGATCCGGCCGTTGCGCCGCCTGGAGCAGAGCCTCGCCAGCCAGTCGGCCGAGCCGCTCGGGGCGATGATCGCCGACCGGCACGAGTTCGGCCGGCTCGCGGAGCTGGCGGTGGCTTCCTTCGACCAGCGCCGCCAACTCGAACGGGAGATCGACGAGCGACGCCGCGCCGAGGCCGCGCTCCGCGCCAGCCAGGAACAATTGCGCGAATCGGCGCAGTTGAAATCCCGCCTCGCGCGCGACCTGCACGACGGCGTCATCCAATCCATCTACGCCGCCGGGCTCGGCCTCGAGGGCATGCGCGCCGCGCTCCGCACCGACCCCGCCGCCGCCGAGCGCCGGCTCAACGCCGCGCAGAGCAGCCTCAACCAGACCATCCGCGAAGTGCGCAGCTTCATCCAGGGGCTCGAGCCGGAGGAGACGCTCGGGACGGAGTTCTCCGTCGCCCTCCGCTCGCTCCTGGCAACCCTGCAGGCGCTGCACTCCGCCGAGATCGACCTGCGGCTCGATCCGGCGCCGGTGCGCCTCTCCGCGCGCGAGGAGGTCCATGCCCTCCAGATCGTGCGGGAAAGCGTCAGCAACGCCATCCGCCACGGCGGCGCACGGCGCGTGACGGTCGAGCTCCGCCCCGATGGCGGCCGCCCGCGGCTCGAGATCCGCGACAGCGGTCGCGGCTTCGATCCGGCCGAGGCCCGCACCCGCGGCGGCAGCGGCCTCGGCAACCTCGCCTCCCGCGCCGCCGAGATCGATGCGCAGCTCGACATCCGCTCCGCGCCCGGCCAAGGCACTGTCGTCAGCATTTTGTTCTCCCCCCGCTCACTTGCACCATGACCGCCACCCAGACCATCACTTTGCTCCTCGTCGATGACAGCGAGCTCGTCCGCACCGGACTGAAAACGTTGCTCACCTCCCGCGGCGAGCGCTCGCCCTTCCAAGTCCTCGGCGAAGCCTCCTCCGTCGCGTCTGCCATCGCCGAGGCCCAGCGCCTGCAGCCCCACGTCGTGCTGCTCGACATCCGGCTCCCCGACGGCACCGGCTTCGAGGCCTGCCGCCAGATTCTCGCGAAACTGCCCGACACCCGCGTCCTCATCCTCACCTCCGTGATCGACGACAACCTCGTCTACGAGGCCATGAGCAGCGGGGCGCACGGCTACCTGCTGAAGGAGATCAACGCCCAGGCGCTCTCGCAGGCGATCATCGATGTCGCCGCCGGCAAGTTCATCCTCGATCCCGCGGTCACGACGCGCGTGCTCAACCTCGTCCGCCACGGTGCCCCGCAAAGCGAGCAGGACAAGCTCGCCCAGCTCTCCACGCAGGAACGCCGCGTCCTCGCCCTCGTCGCCGAGGGCAAGACCAACAAGGAAATCGCCGAGCAGATGGGCCTGAGCGACAAGACGGTGAAGAATTACCTCTCGAACATCTTCGAGAAGCTGCAGATCAGCCGCCGCTCGCAGGCCGCCGTCCTCTACGCCGAGAGCCGGGGTGGTCCGACGCCTGTGCCCAAACGGCCCTAGCGATCAGGGCCATCTTCGCGAGGCGAGCAGCCATTAACCGCGCCCCCCGCCCGCGCTAGAGTCGGGGCGTGAACACCACGCCCTTTCCCGCCGCGCGCCCGGCGCCCCGCCGCCGCGCCCGCGGTTTCACCATCCTCGAGGTCGTCATGGCCACGGCCGTCATGGCGCTCGGCATCTCGACCTCGATCATCGCCATCCAGCAGGGCTACAAGTTCCTCGACGTCGCCCGCGGCACCACCCTCGCCTCGCAGATCCTCCAGAGCGAGATCGAACGCATCCGCATGATGAGCTGGGCCAGCGTCACCAACCCCACGACGATGCTCGGCACGCACACCGTGAACCTCTCCACGATGTTCACTACCGACCCCGCGCTCGCCGCGCGCTTCACCGTCGTGCGCACCGTCACCGCCGACGCCAGCCGCCCGGGCGACGTCGTGAACATCGATCTGACCGTGACGTGGAACACCTACGACGGCCGCCAGCAGCGGCGGAGTTTCGAGACGAAATACATCAAGAACGGCCTCTATGACTACTATTACACCCTCGCCAATCCTTCGCCCTGAGCGCGCGCCGGTGCGCGCCGGTGCGCGCGGCTTCACCCTCGTCGAGGTGCTGATCAGCGCCGGCCTCGCCGGCTTCATCCTCACCGCCGTGCTCAGCTCCTTCCTCTTCCTCGGCCGCAGCGGCGCGAACATCCAAAATTACAACGACATGGAGGCGCAGGCCCGCCGCGCGCTCGAGTTCTTCGCCCAGGACGTGCGCCAGGCCAGCTCCATCACCTGGGGCAGCACCACCGAGGTGCGCCTCATCGTCGACGGCGCGTCGATCACCTACGGCTACTCGTCCTCCAGCCGGCAGTTCCAGCGCAACGGCGTCGCCCTCGTCACCGGGATCACCGCCTTCGAGTTCAAGGCCTTCAACATCACCGGCACCGAGCTGAGCCTCGCCGACCTCACCGCCGCCGGCCGCTCGACCAAGCAGCTCCAGGTTTCCCTCAGCGCCGCCCGCACTTCCCGCACGGTCGCCACCGCCACCAACACCGTGCTCTCCGCCCGCTTCATCCTGCGCAACAAGCGCGTGACCACCTGACGCCATGAAGAAGACCGCCGCCCGCCCCTCCCTGCCTCGCTCCGAACGCGGCTCGCTCCTCATCGTCGCCCTCATTCTCAGCGCCATCATCGGCATCTCCCTCGCCAGCTACCTCCAGCTCGGCCGCAGCAGCCTCACCGTCGCCAACCGCGCCCTCTACAACAACGCCGCCATGAACCTCGCCGAGAACGGCCTCGAGGAGGCGATGTATTCCATCAACAAGCTCGTCGCCGACTCCAGCTACTCGTGGACCGCCGACGGCTGGACCGCCGTCGGCGCCAGCGACATGCGCCGCAAGTGGACCGGCACCACCTTCGACCAGAACGCCACCGGTTCGGTCCGCGTCTACGTCTACAACTACAACGGCTCCGCCGCACCCCGCATCGTCGCCCGCTCCACCGTCTCCCTCGGCGGCTCCGCCGCCGCGCCGATCGAGAAATGGGTCGAGGTCCAGCTCCGCCGCACCTCCAAATTCGCCAACGGCCTCGTGGCCAAGGACCAGATCCGCTTCAGCGGCAACAACGCCTCGGTCGACAGCTGGAATTCCACCTACAACAACGACGGCACGCTCCGCGCCACCCCTGTCGGCTACAGCGCGACCACCAAGAAGGACAACGGCAGCGTCGGCTCCATCTCGGTCTCGGTCGACGCCGTCCTCGTGCAGAACGCCGATATCTGGGGCTACGCCGCCACCGGCGGCGCACTGCCCAGCGTCGGCAGCCAGGGGCTCGTCGGCCCCTTCGGCACGCCCACCGGCACGATGGACATGAGCCGCGTCTCCACCGACTTCTCCGCCAACTTCGACCCCGTCAGCCCGCCGACCAAGACCTACACCACGATCGCCGGCGGCATCACCGACAACCTCGACCTGCCCCGCGTGGGCGACGTGGCCAACGCCGACGGCGTGTTCTACTACGAGACCACGCAGATCAACTTCAACAACAAGGTCCTCGCGATCAAGAAGCGCGCCGCCGACACCAACCAACCCAAGGTCGTCATCAAGCTCACCAACACGACGACCAGCATCAACATCGGCGGCGGCAGCGGCGAACTCACCATCGCCTCCGGCGCCGAGCTCCAGCTCTACGCCCCGGGCGACATCAAGATCGCCGGCAAGGGCGTGATGAACGGCGGCACGGCCGCCGGCACCGCCAATCTTCCCATCGCCCTCCAGATCTGGGGGACGAAGACCAGCGGGGTGCAGGACATCCAGATCGCCGGCAACGGCGTGCTCAGCGGCGTCGTCTACGCCCCGCAGGGCTCCGTGAAGATCAACGGCAACGGCGACGTCTGCGGCTCGGTCGTGGCCAACGACATCACCCTCGTCGGCAACGCTGCGTTCCACTACGACGAGTCGCTCGGCATGTTCGGCGGCGGCAATCCCTTCCGCGTCACGCGCTGGAACGAGCTCACCTCCGCCGCCAGCCGCGCCACCTACACGTCCGTGCTGAACTGGTGATCCGCCGGGGCCGTCCCGCGGCCTTCGGCCCGCCCGCGCCCGCGCGACCCCGGAAAATGGCGCGGGGCGCGCCGCTCGTCGCAGCGCGCCCCGCATGTGGGAAGAACTAGTTTCGGCGCCGTAAGCCGGATTCTGTCCAGCGCACCGAGGTGCGCCTGACCTTCATTTCTCTCAAAGCCGCCTTACGGCGGACTTGTTCGCCTCCGCTCCGACAAAGTCGGAGCGGAGGCGAATGCGGCATACCCGCGGCTATCGGACGGGCCGCCCAGCCGCCTATGTTGCCTTGCACCGGATTGGGTTTTTCGTGCCGCCCGCATTGCTGCGAGGCGCGGTGGGCTCTTACCCCACCTTTTCACCCTGACCGCCTTTCCATCTCAAATTTCAAATTTGAGATCTCAAGGCGGCGGTCTGTTTTCTGTGACACTGTCCGTCACGGCGCCTTGACGCGCCGTGCCCGCGCTTTCGCGCGGAATCCTGCCCGATGGTGTCCGGACTTTCCTCTCCGTGGTTCAAAGAACTCGGAGCGAAGGTCTGGCCCCGAAACTAGAGCTGCCAGTAAACGATGCGACTGCACTGGTCGCAAGTGACAATATTCTCCGCCTTGCGCGCCTCGAACTCGATGTTGGCGGAGACTTTCATGTGGCAGCCGCCGCAGCGCCCGCCCTGGACGGGCACGCAGACGGGCAGGCCGGGCTTCTTCGCCAGGCGGTCGTAGAGGCGGGTCTGCGGCTCGGGCACCTGGAGGCGCGCGGTGCCGACGGCGGCGAGCGCCTGCTCGTGCTGGCCGCGCAACTCGGCCTCATGCGCGCGGAGCGACGCGATCTTCGCCTCGTGGCCGGAAATGTTCTCCTTCAGCACGCGCTCGGCCGCGGCGAAGCGCTGCTTCGCCTCGTCGATCGCATACATGATCTTCAGCTCCTCCTCCTCGTAGCCGCCGACCGTGGCCTCCATCGTCTCGATCTCGTGCGTGAGGGCGCGGTATTCGTCGTTCTTCCGCACCTCCAGCTGCTGGTGCTTGTATTTGGCGATCTTCTCCTCGGCGGCCTTGATCTCGTTCTCGAGGGTTTTCTTCTTCGCCTCGAGCCCGTGCCACTCGGCCTTCGCCGTCTCGATCGCCTGCCGCTCGGCGGTGATGCGGGCCTCGACGGCGGCGATGTCGCGCGGCGCGGCGGCCAGTTGCGTCTCGAGGGACAGCCGGTGCATGTCGCGCTCCTGCAGGTCCCGCAGCGGGGTCAAATCGACGGCCATGCGGCCACACTGCCGCCCCTCCTCGCCCACCGTCAAACGTATCTTCCCCCCGGGCGAAAATCGCGCGATTTTATGCTCGATTATGGCCCCGAAACCGGCTCCGCCCCGGCCGCACCCGCACCGCGGTGCACCAGGGATTTTCGGGCGATTTCCGACTTTCATTAATCGTTGTTCTTCAAATAATAAAATTCGCCTCTGCGGCGTGGAAAATATGTGAATAAACCCGCAAAAAGCAGTTGAGCGCCGGGCGGTTTTTCGCGACGTTTTTCCATTCAATTTTCCCACTGAATGTCCGCACCTGAAGACGCCTCCTCCGCACCGAAAAATCCCGCCATCGGCGCCACTTACGACGCCTCTCAACTGGGCAAACTCGAGGGCCTCGAAGCGGTCCGCAAGAAGCCCGGCATGTATATCGGTGGCACCGACGAACGCGCCCTGCACCACTGCGTCTCCGAGGTCCTCGACAACTCCGTCGACGAACACCTCGCCGGCCACTGCAAGCGCATCGAGGTCACGATCCACGTCGACGGCTCCATCTCCATCCGCGACGACGGCCGCGGCATCCCGGTCGACATCCACCCGCAATACAAGATCCCCGGCGTCGAGATGGTGCTCACCACGCTCCACTCCGGCGGCAAATACGGCCAGGGCGGCTACAAGTTCTCCGGCGGCACGCACGGCGTCGGCGCCAAGTGCGTCAACGCCGTCTCCGAGTGGTTCGAGGTCGAGGTCTCGCGCAACGGCCAGGTCCACCACATGACCTTCGAGCGCGGCAAGACCACGAAGAAACTCGAGGTCATCGGCAAGGCCAAGGGCACCGGCACGCTCATTACCTTCAAGCCCGACCCCGAGATCTTCAAGGAGACGACCGTCTTCAAGGCCGACAAGATCTCGCAGCGCCTCCGCGAGCTGGCGTTCCTCAACTCCGGCCTCGAGATCGTCTTCACCGACGAACGCCCCGCCGAGCCGAAGCCCGAGCGCTACTTCTACAAGGACGGCGTCGTCGAGTTCGTGAAGCAGATCAACACCGGCAAGACCGCGCTCCACCCGCACCCCGTCCGCATCGCGAAGGAAGTCCAGACCACCATCGACGAGAAGAAGGCCGAGGTTCACCTCGAGGTCGTCCTCCAATACAACGACTCCTACAACGACCTCGTCCTCTGCTACACCAACACGATCCACAACCCCGACGGCGGCACGCACCTCTCCGGCTTCCGCTCGGCGATGACCCGCGCGATCAACCAGTTCGCCAAGGCCAACAATCTCCTCAAGGACAAGGACCCGCAGATCACCGGTGACGACGTCCGCGAAGGCCTCGCCGCCGTCATCGCGATCAAGCACAGCGACCCGAAGTTCGAGTCGCAGACCAAGGTGAAGCTCCTCTCCCCCGAGGTGGAATCCATCGTCGGCTCCGCCACCTACGAGGGCCTGATGTTCGCCTTCGAGCAGACCCCGAGCATCGCCAAGCGCATCATCGAGAAATCCCTCATGGCCGCGCGCGCGCGCGAAGCCGCCCGCAAGGCCCGCGAGACCATCCGCAAGGGCGCCCTCTCCGGCGGCGGCCTCCCCGGCAAGCTCGCCGACTGCTCCGAGCGCGACCCCGCCGTGTGCGAACTCTACATCGTCGAGGGCGACTCGGCCGGCGGCTCCGCCAAACAGGGCCGCGACCGCCGCTACCAGGCGATCCTTCCGCTGCGCGGCAAACTCATCAACTCCGAGAAGGCCCAGCTCGACAAGGTCCTCTCCAACGAGGAAATCCGCACCCTCATCACCGCCATCGGCACGGGCATCGGCACCGGCGAGGACGACTCCGCCTTCAACGCCGACAAGACCCGCTACCACAAGATCATCATCATGACGGACGCGGACGTCGACGGCTCGCACATCCGCACGCTGCTCCTGACGTTCCTCTACCGCCAGATGAAGGGCGTGATCGAGCGCGGCTACGTCTACATCGCCCAGCCGCCGCTCTACAAAATCAAGCGCAAGAAGCGCGAGCAATACGTCGACAACGACGAGCAGCTCAACCGCATCCTCCTCGAGCTCGGTTCCGAGGACATCGTCCTCGCCCGCGCCGGCGACGGCCACGTCTTCGCCCCCGCGCAGATCGACCCCATCGTCGAGATGCTCGCCGCGATCGAGAAGCTCGGCCACGGGATCACGCGCCACGGCGCGCAATTGGCCGAATACCTCGACCAGCAAGACCCGAAGACGCACGAGCTCCCGCGCTACCTCGTCCGCATCCGCGAGGGCAACAAGGAGTCGCACGTCTTCCTCCGCACCGACAAGGAGCGCGCCGAGTTCAACGCCAAGCACGAAGCCGACCTCGCCGCCGCCTCCGAGATCTCAAATCTGAAAGCTCAAATTCCCAACGGGCCTGTCCGCCGCGTGACGATCCACGAGATCTTCGAGGCCACGGAGATGACCAAGCTCCTCAAGGCCCTCGCCCACGCCGGCATCGAGCCGAAGTTCGCCGCCACCGAGGCTGCGCGCTTCGTCTTCACCGAGAACCCCGGCACGAAGAGCGAGTTGAAGACCGAGCTGCACTCTCCGCTCGAGATCATCGGCCAGATCCGCGCCAACGGCCGCAAGGGCCTCAGCATCCAGCGCTACAAGGGTCTCGGCGAAATGAACCCGAAGCAGCTCTACGAGACGACGATGGACCCCGACAAGCGTCGCCTGCTGAAGGTGAACATCAACGACGCCGCCAAGGCCGACGCCCTCTTCACCCTCCTCATGGGCGAGGAAGTCGCCCCCCGCCGCCAGTTCATCGAGGACAATGCCCTCAACGTCCAGTATCTGGACGTTTGATCGCCGCTCCCTCGCCCTCCGTCCCCCTCTCTAAGCCCTCCGCTTTTCCCACGTGTATACCGCGAACGAAAAACTTTCGACCGCCAACATCACCGACATCATGCAGACGGCCTACATCGATTACTCGATGTCGGTCATCATCAGTCGCGCGCTCCCCGACGCCCGTGACGGCCTGAAACCGGTGCAGCGCCGCATCCTCTACGCGATGCTCCGCGAAGGCCTCCTCCACAACCGCGCCTTCGACAAGTGCGCCGGCGTCGTCGGCGAAGTCCTCAAGAACTACCACCCGCACGGCGACTCCTCCGTCTACGACACCCTCGTCCGCCTGGCCCAAAACTGGGTCATGCGCTACCCGCTCATCGACCCGCAGGGCAACTTCGGCTCCGTCGACGGCGACCCGCCCGCCGCCTACCGCTACACCGAGTGCCGCCTCCGCGACATCTCCGAGGAACTCCTCCGCGACATCGAGGAGGAGACCGTCGACTTCGCGCCCAACTACAAGGAGTCGACCACCGAGCCCACCGTCCTCCCCGCCGCCCTGCCGAACCTCCTGATGAACGGCTCGACCGGCATCGCGGTCGGCATGACGACCAACATCCCGCCGCACAACCTCAGCGAGATCATCGACGCCACCTGCGTCGTCATCGACCGCCCCACCATCCCGGTCGACGAACTCGTCACCTACATCCCCGGCCCCGACTTCCCCACCGGCGGCTACATCAACGGCCGCGCGGGCATCAAATCCTACCTCACCACCGGCAAGGGCATCGTCCGCATGCGCGGCAAGGCCCACACCGAGGAACTCAAGGGCGGCGGCGAACAGATCGTCATCACCGAGATCCCCTACAACGTGAACCGCGCCTCGCTCGTGCTCCGCATCGCCGAGCTCGTGCGCGAGAAGCAGATCGACGGCATCCGCGACCTCCGCGACGAATCCGACGAGAACACGCGCATCGTCATCGAGCTGAAGCGCGGCGAGCAGTCGCAGGTCATCATCAACCAGCTCTACCAGAAGACCGCCCTCGAATCCTCCTTCGGCGTCATCCTGCTGGCCCTCGACAAGAAGCGGCCGAAGCAGATGAACATCAAGGAACTCATCGAGTGCTACATCGACCACCGCCGCGACGTCGTCACCCGCCGCACGCAGTTCCGCCTCACCCGCGCCAAGGAGCGCGCCCACATCCTCGAGGGCTACATCATCGCCCTCGATAACCTCGACGACTTCGTGAAGATCATCCGCGCGTCGAAGGACAAGGAGGAGGCCAAGCAGCGCCTGATGCTCAAGTATCCGCTCTCCGAGGCGCAGACCAACGCCATCCTCGAGCTCCGCCTCTACCAGCTCACCGGCCTCGAGCGCGGCAAGATCGAGGCGGAATACCTCGAGCTGATGAAGCTCATCGACGAGCTCCAGGGCATCCTCGACGACGAGGGGAAACTTCTCGCGTTGATCAAGAAGGAGCTCGTCGAGCTCCGCGACAAATACGCCTCCCCGCGCCGCACGCAGATCATCGACGACGCCGGCGAACTCCGCATGGAGGACGTCATCCCGAACGAGGGCGCCGTCATCACCGTCTCGCACCTCGGCTTCATCAAGCGCACGCCCGTCGCCGAATACCGCTCGCAGAAACGCGGCGGCAAGGGCGTCATCGGCGCCGAGACCTACGAGGACGACTTCGTCGAGAATCTCTTCACCGCCTCGACGCATGACTACGTGCTCTTCCTCACCAGCACCGGCCAGTGCCACGCCAAGAAGGTCTACGACATCCCCGAGGGCACGCGCACCGCGAAGGGCAAGTCCGTCGCCTCGTTCCTCCGCCTCTCGCAGGGCGAGAAACTCGCCGCGCTCCTCTGCGTGAAGGAATTCACGCCCGAGCACTTCGTCGTCATGGCCACGAAGAGCGGCGCGATCAAGAAGACCGCCCTCGCCGAATACGAGGGCGCCACCCGCGAAGGCGGCATCCGCGGCATGAAGCTCTCCGACGGCGACGACATCGTCGGTGCCGTCCTCACCAACGGCGCGAACGAGATCATCCTCGTCTCCCACCAAGGCCAGGCCGTGCGCTTCTACGAAGGCGCCGCCGAAGTCGAGGTGGACGAAGCCGCCGAGGCCGCTGCCACCGCGACTCCCGCCGTCGAAGGCGAGGAAGCCGAAGGCCCGAAGCTCGGCCTGCGCCCGCAGGGCCGTTTCACCGGCGGCGTTACCGGCATGCGCTTCAAGAAAACCGGCGATTACCTGCAGGCCATCGAGGTGTGCGACCACGAAGCGCGCCTGCTCGTCGCCCGCGAGGACGGCGTCGGCAAACGCACGCCCTTCGAGGATTACCGGAAAACCCGCCGCGGCGGCACGGGTGTCATCGCGATCGACCTGCCCGACGACGGCTCCGTCGCCGTCGCCGGCGCGCTCAGCGTCCGCGACACCGACGAGGTCATGCTCCTCACCGCCAAGGGCCAGAGCATCCGCACCCGCGTAAAGGAGATCCGCGAAACCGGCCGCGGCGCGAAGGGCGTCCGCCTCGTCAACCTCGAGGAAGGCGACAAACTCCTCGCCATCGCGAAGGTCGTCGCCTCACCCGAGGAGGAAGCCGCAAACGAAGCCGGCACCGCGGAGGCATCCGAAGCCCCGCCGACCGCGTGAGTCGGACTGCGTCGTTTTCCCAAGCACTCCCCCAAATAGCCAAGGCGCGCCTCCCGGCGCGCCTTTTTCTTATCCTGCAGGGGCGCTGTCTTGCTGCGCCCAAATGCAGAACGCCCAGTAATGCATCGACGCCCTTCGGCGTCGGGCCGGTCTGTGACCGGCCTCGGCCAGTCGCAGACTGGCCCTACCCTCGAACCGGCACCATACCCGCGCCGCTCAATCCAGCTTCACCGGCTTCACCTTCACGCGGGGGTTGACGCCCTCGATCTCCATCCAAAACGCACCGAGCATCCCCGGATAGACGCGCACGGCGGGCGAATCGTAGTCGACGCCGACGTAGCTGGTGTTGTCGTTCTGCTGCCAGATCTGGCCGTTCTCGAGGCGGAAGAGCGTCTTGCCGTCCCAGCCGCGGAAACGTCCGGCGATGCGCGACTGCACCGGGTCGGCCTTGCCGGCCTTCTCGGTGGTGTTCTGCAGCGTCACGAGTGCGCGCAGCCAGCCGGGGCCGGACTTCTTCTGCTCGGCCGCCGTCTCCTGCACCTTCGCCTCGGCGGCGGCGACCTTCTGCTGCGCCTCCTGCTTGACCGCTTCCGCCGCGGCGACCTTCTGCTCGGCCTCCTGCTTGATCACCGCGATCTCGCCGGTCTTCAGCCGCTCGAACATGGCCTCGAGCGCGGCCAGCTCCTCATCCGTGAGCTTGTGCAGGCCGGCGGCGCGGAACTGGTCGGCGGGCTGGCGCTTGAAGAGATCGGCGGCGGAAACGGCGGTCGCGCCGAGGAGCAGGAGCAGGGAGAGCAGGCTTCGTTGCATGGGAAGGGACGGTAAACTCACTCGAGGCGGACCGGCTTGACCTTGAAGCGCAGCCCGGCGTCGGGGATGCGCAGCCAGAACGTGCCGAGGGTGCCGGGGCGGATGAACACGGCCGGGTCGACATAGGCCGGCCCCGCGTAGGACTCGTCCTCGATCATCTGCCAGACCTGGCCGTTCGCGAGGGCGAAGCTGCGCCGGCCGCGGAAGGTCTTCAACGTGCCCTTGAGGGTGCTCTGCATCTCCTCGCTGCCGCTGATGCCCTCGCGTTCGAGGGTGATCAGCGCGCGGAACCAATTCGGCCCGCTCCGGGGCGCGGCCTCGGCCTTCTGCTCGGCCTTTTTCTCCGCCGCCTGCACCCGCGCTTCCGCCGCCGCGAGCGCCTGGCGGGTCTCGTCCTGCACGGCGGCCACCTTCCGGCCGGCCAGCTCCTCGATCGCGTCCTCCAACGCGGCCAGCTCGGCCTCCGTCAATTTGTGCAGGCCGGCGGCGCGGAATTTTTCCGGCGCGAGGCTGCGGACGCCGGCGCCGAAACCGGACACGGCGGCGGCGAGCAGGAGAACGAGGGCGCAAAGCGGACGCTTCATGGGCGGCGGGGGTTGGGGGTCAGTTGCGGCTGCCCTCGGTGACGGGCTTCACGCGCAGGCGGGGGCCGCCCTCGATCTCGAGCCAGAACGAGCCGATGGCTCCCGGTTCGATCTTCACCTTCGGGTCCTGGAGCGGGCGCGCGGCGAAAAACCGCGCGTTCTCCACGACGGCCCACCGCTGCCCGTTGGCGAGCGTGTAGACCGGACGGCCCTGGAAATTCTGGTAACGCCCCGGCAGCGTCGACTCCACGAGGAACTCGTCCTTCGTCGCCCCCTGGTTGAAAAGCCCCGCGAGGTAACCGCGCTTGCGCTCCTCCTTCGACTTCTCCTCCGCGAGCGCCTCGGCCTGCGCGACCTTCTGCTCCGCCTCCTGGCGCACGGCGGCGACCTCGCCGCTCTTGTAGCGCTCGACGGCGGCCTTGAGCGCGGCGAGCTCGGCCGGCGTCAGCTTCGCCAGGCCGGCGGCCGCCCGCTCGTCGGCGGTCATGGTCGCGGTGAAGTCCTGCGCGTGGACGGCGCCGGCGCACAACAGCGTGATGACGACGGGGAGAAAACGCATGGCGCCAATGAGAGCGAGCCGCCGCGGGCCGGCAACAGCCTTTTCGATGCGCCGGCCCGCCCACTCCTGCCTTGCCAAGCCCCGGAGCCGGGAGTCAGCTGTCCCGTCCCGACGCCTCATGGCCACCCGTCTGTCCAAACTCCTCGATCCCTCGCGCATCACGCTCGCGGTGCAGCACACCAAGCGCACCGCCGCCATCAACGAGGTCGCGCGCCTGCTCGAGGCGCACCCGGACGTCGTCAACTTCCAGAATTTCTACAACGAGCTGCTCGCCCGCGAGCGCCTCGACACCACCTGCCTCGGCAACGAGGTCGCGCTGCCCCACGCGCGCACCGAGCACGTGAAGAAGATCGTCCTCGCCGTCGGCCGCAGCGCCGAGGGCGTGCTGTTCGAGAATTCGAACCAGACCGTGCGCCTGATGTTCGTGCTCGGCACGCCGAAGAGCAACCCGACCGACTACCTCATCCTCGTCGGCTCGCTCTGCCGCCTGATCAAGGACGCCGCCTCGCGCGAGGCGCTGATGAGCGCCCCGACCCCGGAGGCCTTCATCACCGTGGTGAAGGAACTCGAGGACAAGATCCTCGGCGCGGAGAAATAGGCGGCCATGAAGTAGGGCCGGTCTGTGACCGGCCAATCAATTCGTCACCGATCGAGAGATCGAAAGTCCACGGGCCAAAACCGTCCGGTCACAGACCGGCCCCACCTCATGGCCCACACGCTTCGTTTCACGCGCCGCAAGCTTCCGCACTGGGAAGTCGAGGGCGGCCGTTACTTCGTCACGGTGCGTTGCGCCGACAGTCTGCCGCGCGAGGCCGGACTGCGATTGGCCGAGCTGCACCGGACGCTCGCGCGACACGATCCGCGCTCGCCGGATTTCGCCGCATTGCAGCGGCAGGTCTTCCACACGCTGGAGAAGTTTCTCGATGCCGGCGCGGGGGCGTGTCCGCTGACGACGGCCGAAGCGGCTGAGATTGTGGCCGCGGAATTTCATGCGCTCGCGGAAATTGCAGTCTCGGTTCCGCACTACTCGATCATGCCCAACCACTGGCACGCGCTGATCGTGCCGCAGGAGAAGTGCGAGCACTCGCTCGCACAAATCATGAAGCGCCTGAAGGGGCGAACCGCGAAACGCCTGCGCGAGCTACTCGGTGGACGAGGACCATTCTGGCAGCGCGAGTGGTTCGACCACTGGATCCGCAACGACGCCGAGTGGGAGCGCTGCGTGCATTACATCCGGACTAATCCGGTGAAGGCCAGGCTGGTCCGTGAGTGGAGCGAGCATCCCTGGACGCGGTAGGGCCGGTCTGTGACCGGCCTTGAGAAACCCCGCGCGCGAATAGCACGTGCGAGCGGAAATCCAACGAGGCCGGTCACAGACCGGCCCTACCGCCCGCGCCGCGAATCATGTCCGTCGCGGCGGGGCGTGCGGCGCCGTTCACTTCTTCCCCAGCAACTCGGCGATCAGCGCGTCGGCGCCGTAGACTTTGCGCATGGCCTCAAGGATGCCGCGCACGTCCACGCTCACCGAGCGGGCCTCGGTCTCCGTGTAGGCGTAGTTCCACACCAGCGTGTGAATGTTGCCGTCGAAGATGATGCCGATGAACTCCGCGTCGCGGTTGATCGTCGGGCTGCCGGAGTTGCCGCCGATGCTGTAGTTCGTGCTGATGAAGTTGTAGGGCACGCTGAGATCGAGCCGGTCCTTCGCGGCCGTCCACGAGGCGGGGATGTCGTAGGGCGGCGTGAAGGCGCGCTCGGCCGCGCGCTCGAACTTGCCGCCGAGCACGGTGTAGGCGGGGATCTTCTGGCCGCCGGCCTCGACGCCCTTCACGGCGCCGTAGGAGAGGCGGAGCGTGAACGTCGCGTCGGGCGACACGCGGTCGCCGTCCTTGGCGTAACGGACCCTGGCGATGCGGGCGTGGGCCTGCGCCTTCACCTCGGCCTGCTGCTCCATGACGCGGCGCACCCCGCGCGCGGCCTCGTCGATCGCGCGGGCGAACTGCACCATCGCGTCGTCCGACTGCGCGATCTGCTCGGGCGTCTGCGCGTAGAGCGCGCGGCGCGCGGCGACGTCGGCCACCTTCGTGCCGTGGACGAGCTCGGCGGCGCGCACGGACGGGGACTTGCCGCCGAGGGCGGCCTGCACGACCGGGTCGTTCACGCCCAGCTCCATCGCCATGATCGTGAGGAAGTGCTGGAGCTTGAGCTGCTCGAGGTCGGGGTAGATCGGCTTTTCCGAGAAGAGCGCGAGCTCGAAGGAGGTGCGGCCGGAATCGCGATACTCGGTGAGGCGGTCGCCGTTCGGCTTGCCGCGCTCGGCGGCGGCGCGGACGAGGCGGCGCGCGACGGAGAAGAGGTCGGAGTTGAACTGGTAGCTCTCGAGGAAGGCGTTGCGGACCGCGTTCTGCGCGATGATCTGCTGGGCCGCGGCGATGCGATCCCAGGCGTCGGCGGCGTCGAGGTCGGGGCGGTCCGACGCGAACTGCTTCAGCGCCTGCTCCTCGGCCTGCTTCTCGGCGAGGAGCGCGGGATCGAGCAGGCCGGCGATGCGGCCGTCCCAGACCTTGCGGGAGTTCTCGATGCCGCGGAGTTCGTCCTGCGCGCGGCGGGCGTTCTCGGGCGCGCCCTTGGCGTAGCTGTTGAGGAGGACCTCGCGGCTCTTCAGCCAGCGGAGGGCGGAGGGCGCCTGCACGTCGCGGGCGTATTCGAGCTCGGCCAGCGTGATGAGGCGCTGCGTGCTGCCGGGATGGCCGGTGAGGAACACGAGGTCGCCCTCGCGCGTGCCGGCCGGGTTCCATTTCAGGAAGTGCTCCACCTTGGCCGGCTGGCCGTTCTCGTAGGCGCGCATGAGCGTCACATCGAGGTTGAAGCGCGGGTAGCCGAAGTTGTCCGGATCACCGCCAAAGAACGCCGCCTGCTCCTCGGGCGCCCAGACGAGGCGGACGTCGGTGTAGACCTTGTAGCGGTAGAGGTGGTATTGCGCGCCCTGGTAGAGGGTGACGACGTCGCTGCGCAGGCCGGTGGCCTCGAGGGATTCCTTCTCGATCGCGGCGCGGGCGGCGTTGCGGGCGGCGAGCGCCTCGGCGGCCGACATGTCGGGGCGCACGCCGGCGTTCACGCGGGCGGTGACGTCCTCGATCGACATGAGGACGTTGAGCTCGAGGTCGACGCACTTGAGCTCCTCCTCGCGCGTGCGGGCGAGGTAGCCCTGCTTGAGGAGGTCGCGCTCCTTGGTGCTGAGCTTGTAGATCGCGTCGGAGGCGACGTGGTGATTGGTGACGATCAGGCCGTCGGCCGAGGCGAAGGAGGCGGAGCCGCCGTTGTTGAAGCGCACCGAGGCCTTCTGCACGTGCTCGAGCCAGGCGGCGGAGGGTTCGAAGCCGTAGCGCTCCTTGAGCTGTGGGAGCGGCGGGTTGTTGAGCAGCCACATGCCGTCGTCGGCCCGGGCGGCCAGCGCGGCGGCGAGGACGGTGAGAACGAGCGAGGCGGAACGCAGGGATCGGGGGAGGTGCATCATCGGGGAAAAGTGCCCCGACTAAACACCGCCGGCGGGCGGCGAGACAATCCCCATTTGGGCAACCGCGCCCTCCGCACGACAGGACCCGCACCCGGTGCGACGAAGCCGGCGCCACGGCGGCCAGCCCGGGCTTGCCACCGCCGGGCCGCGGCGCAGCATCCGGCCGGAGCGCATGATTCATTCCTTCATCTTCAGCGACGGCAAGCTGGTCGGGCGCGACCTCGAGGTGGAGGCCTTGCGCCTCGTGCGGGCCGACAAGGGCCTCATCCTCTGGGTCGACCTCGAAAACCCCACCGAGGAGGAGACCAAGACCATCCTCGAGGGCGTCTTCCAATTCCACCCGCTCGCCATCGAGGACTGCGTGGCGCCCAGCGACCTGCCGAAGGTGGAGGACTACGAGGATTACCTCTTCATGGTCACTCACGCCGTCGAGTTCTCGCGCAAGGACAAGTTCGCCGGCACCGAGCTCGACATGTTTCTCGGCAAGGACTTCTTCGTCACCTTCCACCGCGGCCCGATGCGCTCCGTCACCGCCCTGCGCGAGCGCGCGGCGAAGAACACCGCCCTCGCCCCGCGCGGACCCGACCGTCTCGCGCACACGCTGCTCGACCTCATGATCGACAATTACGCGCCGGTCATCGACGAGCTGCGCGCCGAGCTCGAGGAGATCGAGGAGATGGTGCTGCGCAAGTCGTCGTCCGAGGAGTTCATGCAGGAGATGCTGCACGCGCGCGGGGATTTCTCGAAGTTCCGCCAGATCATCCGCCCGCAGCGCGACGTCATCGAGCGCCTCGCCCGCGGCGACACGAAGATGATCCGCAGCACGCTCCTCCCCTACTTCCGCGACCTGCGCGACAACCTCGCGCGCTTCGAGGACGCCGCCAACGGCTACCACGAGCGCCTGCTGCTCTCGTTCGACATCTACCTCAACAAGGCGTCCTTCGAGGCCTCCGAGGGCATCAAGTTCCTCACCGCCCTCACCGCCATCACGATTCCCGTCATGGTCGTCGGCACCTGGTATGGCATGAACTTCTCCGCCATGCCCGAGCTGAATTCCCCCGCCGGCTACAAGGTCGCCATCGCCGTCACGCTCGCGACCACGATCGCCACCGCCATCTACCTGAAGCGGAAGAAGTGGTTCTGATTTCTCGCGCCGCGAAAAATCAACCCTCCGGAGCTTCAGCGCAGAGGGTGGCGACCGCCGGCTAATTTTCGCCGCGCTGTTCCGACCCGGCCAACTCCCCGCTTGCCCGCCGGCGCGCGCCCGCAATGTTCGCGCGATGCGCCTTGTCATTGCCCTCTCCGCGCTGGCACTCGCCACCCCGCTCCCTCTCCCCGCCCAGGAAACCGCGTCCGCTCCGACCGACGAGCAGATGCTCCGTCGCATCTACGACGCCGCGCTCGACGGCAGCCCGGCCTTCGAGCAATTGCGCGAACTCACCACGCGCTTCCCCGGCCGCCTCTCCGGCACGCCCGCCTACGACGGCGCCGCGCAATGGTCGCTCGCACAGCTCCGCGCCCTCGGCGCCGACCGCACCGAGCTCCAGCCCATGATGGTCCCCTACTGGGAACGCGGCGCGCCCGAGCGCGTGCAACTCCACGCCGCCGACGGCGCGGTCGAACTCGCCGCCCTCGCTCTCGGCGGCTCCGTCGGCACCGACCCCGCCGGCCTGCGCGCGCCCGTCGTCGAGGTGCGCGACTTCGAGTCGCTCGCCGGCGCCGACGTGCGCGGCAAGATCGTCTTCTTCAACCGCCCGATGGACCCGCGTTCCGTCAGCGCCGGCGCGGCCTACGGCGGCGCGGTCAACCAGCGCACGCGCGGCGCCGCCGAGGCCGCCAAGCACGGCGCCGTCGGCGTCCTCGTCCGCTCCATGACCCACGCGCTCGACGACCTGCCGCACACCGGCACGATGACCTACCTGCCCGACGTCCCGCGCATCCCCGCCGCGGCGATCAGCACCGTCGCCGCCGAGCGCCTCAGCCGCACGCTGCACGCCTCGCCGGGCACGGAGGTGACGATGACGCTCCATTGCGCGCCGCAGGAGGACCGCCGGTCGCACAACGTCATCGGGGAGATCCGCGGCGCCGTGTTTCCCGAGAAGGTCATCCTCGTCGGCGGCCACCTCGACTCGTGGGACATCACGCCCGGCGCGCACGACGACGGCACGGGTTGCATCCAATCCATCGAGGTCCTGCGCCTGCTCAAGGCCGTCGGCTACACGCCGCGCCACACCATCCGCTGCGTCCTCTACGCCAACGAGGAGAACGGCCTCCGCGGCGCGCTCGAATACACCCGCCTCGTCGCCGAGAAGAAGGAGGAGCACGTGCTCGCACTCGAGACCGACAGCGGCGGCTTCCGCCCCAGCGGCTTCAACCTCGGCAACCCCGCCGGCGACGCGCATCTCCGCGCCGCGCGCTGGAAGCCGCTGTTCGAACCCTACGGCGTCTTCGTCTTCCAGCGCGGCCAGGGCGGCGCCGACGTCGCCCCGCTCCTGCGCTACGGCTACACCGTCGCCGGCCTCATGCCCGACTCGCAGCGCTACTTCGACATCCACCACACGCGCGCCGACAGTATCGACACGGTGAACAAGCGCGAGTTCGAGCTCGGCGCCGCCGCCATGGCCGCGCTGGTCTACCTCGTGGACAAATACGGACTGTAAGCAGGGCCTTCTCCTGACGATTCATCGGCTGCGGCTAACCACTAATTTTCACTGATACATCACTTATGTTCGGCTCCGTTCCATGAGTGCTGATCAGTGTTCATTCGTGGTTTCCCCGCCTCTGTTTTTCGCCCGATGAATCCCCTCCTGCGCGATCCGCGCGCCCGCCGGCTCATCGCGGCCAACCTGACCTCCGCGGTCGGCTCCGGCATCACGATCATCGCCGTGCCGTGGCTGCTCGTGAACCGGCCCGGCGGCTCGCAGATCTTCGGCTGGGCGACGGTGCTCACGACGCTCGCGGTCTTTCTCTTCGCGCCCTACTACGGCGCCTGGGTCGACCGGCATTCGCGCAAGACGATGCTCCTCCTCGGCGAGACCTTCGGCGCCACCGCCACGCTCGCGATGGCGATCGGCGGACTGGCCCTCGGGGACTTCGCGACGTGGCAGCTCGTCGTGGTGTATTTCTGCGGGATGTTCTACTACACGCTGCACTACCCGGCGAAGTTCGCGTTCGTGCAGCAGATCTTCCCGCGCGAGCACTACCAGTCGCTCACGAGCATGATGGAGATCCAGGGCCAGACCGCGTCGATGCTCGCCGGCGGCCTCGCGAGCGTGCTGATCGAGCGCGTCGACCTTTCGACCATCCTGCTCGTCGATGCCGCGAGCTACGCCGTGAGCTTCGTGCTCTTGTCGGGCATCCCCTACGTCGCGACCCACCAGCACGGACGCGATCCCGCCGCGGCGGCGCCCAATGCCTGGCGCGCGGTCGGCGAGGCGTGGACTTGGTTCCGGGCGCGGCCGGCGCTCGCGGTGTTCCTGCTCTGCTCCTTCGTGCCGTTCCTCGGCATCATGGTGGGGAATTATCTCTTCCCGATCTACGTCTCGCACACGCTGCACGCCAGCCCGGGCGTCTATGGGCGCGGCGAGATGATCTTCGCGCTCGGCGCCATCGCCGCCGGCTTCGCGGTGCCGCACCTCACGGCGCGCTACAATCACGCGCGCACGACGGTCGCGCTCGCCGGCGTCTTCCTCGTCGGGATGGCGTTGCTCGTCGTCTGGCCGCGCATCCTGCCGTTCTACGCGGCGCTGTTGCTGCTCGGCCTCGGCAACGCCGGCGTCCGCGTCGCGCGCAACGTCATCGTCCTCGAATCCGTCCCCAACGCCCTGATGGGCCGCGTGCACGTATTCTTCCTCGTCTTCGAGCGCTCGCTGCGGACGCTGCTCATCCTGCTCATGACGCTGCTGGTCGACACGCGCGGCGCGCCGTTCTGCTTCGGGATCCTGCTCCTCGTGACCCTCGCTGCCCTTTACGCGATGGCCCGCACGCGCCCGGCCGTCGAGGCGATCCCTCGCGCCGCCGCGGCCTGAGCCGGGGATTGCGCCGGGCAGGGCGGCTGGTTTCCTGAATCCCGCACATGCCTGGCGACGTTCTCCTCGTCACCCACCACCGGACCTTCAAGGCCCGGCTGCCGTGGCGCGTCGAGGGCGTCGCCCGCACGCTCGCCGCCGCCGGCTGGCGCGTGACAATCCAATGCACGGCCGACACGCGGCGGGCCGGCGGGCGCGAATTCACCGAGCACGGCGTGCGGTGGGTCGAGCTGCCCGATGCGCTGCACGGGCGGCAACGCTCCGGTTGGGATCCATGGAACGCGTGGCATCGCGCCCGGTGGCTGCGCGGCCGGCGCTTCGATCTCGTCCACGCCTTCGAGACGCGCCCCGCCGTCATCCATCCCTTGCTCGGCCATCTGCGCCGGACGCCGACACCGCTGGTGATCGACTGGTGCGACTGGTGGGGCCGCGGCGGGCTCATCACCGAAAACCGGCCTGCGTGGTATCGCGCGCTGTTCGGCGGACTCGAGACCCATTACGAGGAACGTCATCGCTGGCGGGCCGAGGCGACGACCGTGATCGCGCGGGGCCTGATCCCGCGCGCCGTTTCGCTGGGCGTCCGGCCGGAGACCATTTTCTGGGTGCCGAACGGCTGCCTGCCCGACCGCGAGGCCACGGCGGAGCCGGCGCGCCACCGTGCGGAATTCGGCCTCCCCGCCGACCATTTCGTCGCCGGCTTCACGGCGGCGGATGTGCGGCTCGGTTTCGCCGAGATCCTCGCGGGCTTTGAGGCGGCGGCGGACCGCGAACCGCGGCTTTCGTTGCTGGTCACCGGGCGGCACCCGGCCACCGTGACGGACGCACTGGCTTCCTCGCGCCACGCCGCGCGCATCCGGCAGACCGGCTTTTTGCCCTTCGACGCCTACCGGCGCGCGCTCGCCTGTGTCGATGTGTTCCTGTTGCCGTTCCTCGATCGGCCGGCCAACCACGGCCGCTGGCCGGGACGCATCAACGATTACCTCTGCGCCGGCCGGCCGGTCATCACGCAACCGGTCGGTGAGATGGCGGCCTTGCTCGCGACCCACAAGATCGGCGTGCTCTGTGAGCCGACGCCAGCCGCGCTCGCGAATTCCCTGCTCGAGCTCTCCCGCGACCCGGCCCACTGCGCCGCCCTCGGTCGCGCCGCGCGACGCCTGGCGGAGACTGCGCTGCACTGGGACAACCTCGCGCCGACGCTCGACGCCGCCTACACCTGCGCCCGCACGCGCTGGCTGGCGCGGCGTTAAAACAAATCGCCCTGCCGCAGCGCATCGCGGCGCGCGGGGTCGAGCGTGCTCAGTTGCAACAGCCACGGGATCGTCGCCGCGGACAATTCCGGACGGCGCAGCCACGCGCGCAACAGCAGCGCGGCCGCGAGCGCGTCGTAGAGCGCGGCGTGATACTGCCGGCGCGCGGCCGGACAGTGCGCCGCCGCCTGCGCGTCAAGCTCGGCCTGCAAACCGAACGCCGCGACGAGCCGCTCCAGCTTCGCCTCGCCGGCGGTCGGGAACAGCTGCGGCGCCAGCCGGCCGGTGTCGATCCACGGTCCCCACTCCGTCGTCGTGCCCGCGCCGCGCGCGAAGTCCGGCGCCTGCCGTGCGTAGGGCCACACGGTTTTGAGAAGGTGATTTTCCGCCGAGGCGAAATGCGCCGCCAACGGCCCGGTCTCGCGCAGCCGGGCAAAGAATTCCCACTCCGCGGCGAACGGCGCCTCGCCCGCCACCACCGTGGCGTCGAGTCCGTGCACCGCCGTGTCCTCCGCCGCGATGCGCCCGAGCGCGGCACACAGCCGCGTGCGCGTGGCGGCGATCTCGCCGCCATGCAGGGTCACGACGCCGAACTCGAGGATGCCCGACGTGCGGTTGCCCTCGAAGTCAATGAAGTGGATCGGCGTGTCAGCCCAAGGCATGCGTCACCACGAAATACACGAAACACACGAAATCACGGCAAATTCATCTCCCGCTCCCCGGTCATTTTTCGTGTCTTTCGTGTATTTCGTGGTTTCAACCCTTGCTGATGCACCTCGCCGCCGAACGCGCCTTTCTCGTCGAGCTCGCCCGCGCCAGCGGCGATTTCATCCGCCCGCTCTTCGGGCGGCATGATGTGCCGGTCGAGCTGAAGGGCGATTTCACGCCCGTCACGGCCGCGGACCGCGGCGCCGAGGAATTGATGCGGCGGATGATCGCGGCGCGTTTTCCGGCGCACGGACTCCTCGGCGAGGAGTTCGGCCCGGAGCGGGCCGACGCGGAGTTCGTGTGGGTGCTTGACCCGATCGACGGCACGAAGGCCTTCGTCACCGGCGTGCCGCTCTTCGGCACGCTCATCGCGCTGCTCCACCACAGTCAGCCCGTGCTCGGCTGCATCCACCAACCCATCATCGGCCAGCTCATGATCGGCGACGGCAAGACGACGACGCTCAACGGCGCGCCGGTGCGCTGCCGTCCGACCACGCGCCTTGCCGACGCGACGCTGCTCACCTGCGATTGGACGAGCCCCGCGCAACACCAACCCGGCCCGGGCTTCGACCGGCTGTCGCGCGCCGTGAAACTCGCGCGCACTTGGGCGGATTGCTACGGCTACCTGCTGCTCGCCAGCGGCTGGGCGGACCTGTCGATCGACCCGATCATGAACCCGTGGGACATCGCCGCGCTCGTGCCGGTGGTGCGCGGCGCCGGCGGCGTCGTCACGGATTGGCAGGGCGGCCCCGCGTATCCCGCGACCTCGACCGTCGCCGCCGCCACGCCGGAATTGCACGCCGCGGCGCTGGCGATGCTGCGGTAGGTCCGGTCTCCGACCGGACCCGGCCGGTCACAGACCGGCCCTACTTTTTCCGCTTCCACTCGCACGTGATGCGCGAGGTGAAGCCGCCGCGGGCCTTCCAGTCGGCGACGATCGTCAGGCTCCGGGGTTTCAGCGCGCGACCGAGGTCATCGCAGATCTTGTTCGTCGCGGCCTCGAAGAAAATGCCCTCGTTGCGATAGGCGTGGAAGTAGAGCTTCAGCGACTTCAGCTCGACGCAGGCCTTCTCCGCCACGTAGCGCACCGTGATGTCGGCGAAATCCGGGTGGCCGGTCATCGGACACAGCGACGTGAACTCATGATGCGTGTGCTCGATGAGAAAATCGCGGTGCGGCGCGGGATTCGGGAAGGTTTCGAGGATCTTCGGGTCGGCCATGACGGTAGAAAGGCGGAAGGACTGAACCGCTGAAAGACTGAAAATCAAGCGGTCGCGAGCGCTCCGGCGCTCACTCCGGCCGCCCGACCTGGAGAAACGCGGGCAGCGTCCCGTCGAGCACCTGCTGGATGCGCGCCAAGGCCGCCTCCTCGCCATCAAGCGCGTGGGTCTGGCCGACGACGTAGGCCCAGCGGTTCGCCTGCAGGTAACGCAGCCGGTCGAGCGACGTGTAAAGCATGCGCTCCCAGTGCGACGCCACGATGCGGTCCGCCCCGACGAACCAGTAGACGAACACCGCCGGCAGAATCCGCTTCTCGCCGCGCCGCGTCGTCACCTCGCGCTCGATGCGCAGCAACGTGACGGGGAACTCCCCCTCCGGCCGCCGCAGCGTGCGTTGTTCCGCTCCCTTGATCGTCCAGCCCTGGCCGACCAGGCACAGTTCCGGCCGGTGGATCGACGTGCGGTCGCGTCCGCTGAGCACGATCGACAGAAAAACCTCCGTGCGGCCGTCCTGCAGCGAGACGTAATTCTTGCGCGAGAATCCCGTGTCCGCCGGCAACACCTCTCGCTCCACCGGCGTCACCGGCGCCTCGCGCCCGACCCAGTCGAGCCCGACGTAATTCGGCAGCGCGACCGGATTCACGCCATCCGCCGCCAGTCGCACGCCGGTGCGCGCGCTGACCTGCACCGCATCGAGCCGCACCGTCGCCGCCGCCACGCCCACGCTCGCCAAGATCACCACACCCGCCACGACCCAGGCCCGTTTGTAATATAATACGTTACAAGCTACGGGGGACGCGTCCGCCACAGGAGGCGCGACCGGGACAGGCGCGGGCAGGATCGTCGCGCCGCCAACGCGCCATTTCTCGAGCAGCCAGATCGTTGCCTGCACGAGCCCGAGCACGATGACGAAAATCAGGAACCCGAACCACTCGTGCACGATCGTGCCGGCGCGCTCGCCCTGCCACTCGGCGGCGATGATGATGGCAAAGATGCGGACGACATTGCCAACGAAGGCATACGGAAAGCACAGCAGCCCGATCAGCGCCCGCGCCCACCAAGCGCGGAAACTCAGGTAGCCGAGCAGCAGCGACAGCGCCGCGAGCGCCATGAGCGAGCGCACGCCCGAGCACGCGGCGGCGACGTCGTAATTGTAGCTGCCGTCGGGCGAGAGGAGCTGAGTGCCGTTGCGCACGACATCGAGGCCGAGCCCGCGCGCCATCGCGTAGGCGACATCCGTCACGCCCACGCGCAGGAAGAAACCGACCGTGTCGAGCACGTTGAGCGGGATGGCGAAGACCATGAACGCGAGCGGAAACGCCGCCGCCCGGCCCCAGCGCCGGCCGCCGCCGAGCGCCAGCACGCCCCACGTGAAGAGCAGAAACCCCACGATCGACACGCGTGTCTGCTGCACCGCGTAGCCGAGCAGGTGGAGTGCGAGGCCGCCCAACAGGGCGGCCAGCGGAACGCTGAAAGCGGAACGCGGAACGCCGGACTCACGCTGCGTCTGCCCGCCTTCCGCCTTCCGCCCTCCGCCTTCCTCATTTCTGAGATTCCGCCACAGCAGCCACGCGCTGAGCCCGAGGATGAGCCAGCCGTGCTCGCTCTCGGCGGCGGGGTCCCACCACTGGCTCGCCCACCAGAAGAAAAGCGAGTCGGACTGGATGTAGCCGCGCGTGGCGTTGCCGAAGAAGTGGAAGACCGCCGCCCCGGCGAGCGCGCACACCGCCGCGACCGACCACGGCGAGCGGAGGAGCGGGGAGGCGGCGGGCGGGCTTGCCATGCGCGCGACAAAAACAGGATAAGCACCACATGCAAAGTTTCTCCACGCCCGAGCGCCCGCGCCTGCTGGTCGTGGAGCTGTGGGGCGTGGGCGACCTCGCGCTCGGCGTGCCCTTCCTCCGCGCCGCCGCCACGCACGCCACGGTCACCGTGCTCGCCAAGCCGCACGCCGCGCCGGTGCTGCGGCGTTTCTGCCCGGACGTGCAACACGTCGCGCTCGACGCGCCTTGGACCGCGTTCCGCGGCAAATACCGTCTCGCCCGCTGGCCGTGGCGGGAGTTGCGCCGCACCGTCCGCCGATTGCGCGCCGCGCGGTTCGACCTCGGGGTTTCGGTGCGACCCGATCCGCGGGACCACGCGCTGCTCGCGCTCGCCGGGGTGCGGCGACGCCTCGGCTACGGGCGCCTCGGCTCGTCGCTGCTGCTCACGGACAACCTCGCGCCGCCCTCCGATCCCCATCGCACCGCGCACTGGGCCGCGTTGGCGGAAGCGCTGGGCTGGGCAATCCCACCCGCCACCCCGCCACGCCGCGACGGCCACCGCTTCGTCATCGACACCGGCGCGCGCCTGCCGACGCGCCGCTGGCCGGTGGAACGCTACCATGAGATCGCGCGCCGCCTGACGGCCGACGGCTGGGAGGTGACGGTGCGCGACGATCAAACGGGCTCGCTCGACGACCTGATGGCGGCGCTCGCGGGTGCCGATCGGTTTCTCGGCAACGACTCCGGACCCGGCCACCTCGCGGCGACGCTCGGCGTGCCGACGTTCACGCTCTTCGGGTCGTGCCGGCCGGAGGAGTTCTCCCCGGCTCACCCGCAAGCCGGCTGGTTGCCGGGGCGGCCCTGCCCGCATTTTCCCTGCCGCGATTACTGCCGCTTCGACACGCCGCACTGCCTGCACGACCATGACGTCGAGACCGTCTGGCGCGCGCTGAGCGACTGGCTCAAGCGGACGTGAGTTCGCGCCAGAGGCGGTGCGTCTCGGTCGCCGTGCGCCGCCAGGAATATTCCGCCGCCCGCGCCAGACCGCTCGCCCGCCACTCCGCCGCCCACGCCGCGTCGCGCACGAGGCGGCGCATCGCGCCGCCGAAGTCCGCCGCGTTCAGCGCCGCGAAGATCGCCGCGTCGCCGGCGACCTCGGGCAGCGACGCCACGGGCGCGCACACGACCGGGCAGCCCGCACCCATCGCCTCGAGCACCGGCAGGCCGAAGCCTTCGTAGCGACTGGGAAAAAGCAGCGCCCGCGCGCCGCGATAGAGCGTGGGCAAATGTTCCCGCGGCACCGGCCCGAGAAAATGCCAGCCCGGCGGCGGCGGGCCCTCGCGCGCGACACCGGGCCAGCGCGCGCCCACGACGACCAGCGGCGGCAGGCCACGCGGGTCAGCGAGGTAGATCTCGCGGAGCAGCGCGAGGTTCTTGCCCGGCTCGAGCGAGCCGACGAAGAGAAAATATTCCGAGGGCAGGCCCGGCGGCGCCGAGACGGCGGCAGCGAGCTCGTCGTCAAACCAGCCGGCTTCGGGGATCACTTCGATCTTCCGCGCCGGCAGGCCGAGCAGGTGCATCGCCTCGTCGGCGCTGAAGCGGCTGACCGCGATGACGCGGTCGGCCCGGCCGATGCGCTCCAACCGGCGCCGGCCCGACCAGCGCAGCCACGGGCGGAAGCGTTCCGGGTGCCGCAGCAACGCCACGTCGTGCAAGGTCACCACGTGCCGCCGCGCGCCGACAAAGGGCACGAGCGGCAACGAAAGATGGTGCAGCACATCGGCCTCGCGGGCGCGCCACGGCGCGACGGTCTTCGCCCAGACGAGTTCGCGCCATGCCGTCTTCAGCGCGCGCGCCGGTTGTGCGTAGTCGAAATTCTCCACCGGCCAGACCAGCTCGCCGACATCGTCGCCGAGCCCGGCCTCGCGCAGACCGCGCAGGAGCCCGCGCGTGTAACGCGCCACGCCGGCACGGTCGGTGTAGAGCGCGGAGGTGTCGAGGAGGACCTTCATGACGCGGTGAGCAAGCGATGGAGTTCGCGCCAATGCCGGTCCGCTCCGGGCGTGCCGCCGGGCCGGCCCCGCACCGCACCGAGCCAGAGCAGGCGCAGCGCCTCGGGCAGGGCGCCGAGGCCTTGGCTGCGCAGATAGCGCCAGACGCCGCCGGGCAGGTGGCGCAACGACCGCCGCCCGTGCGGCAGGCGGCAGGTGATGAAGGCGATGTTTTGCAAATGGAGTGCCGCGACGGCCCGACCTTCCGGCCCGCGCTTCGTGCGCGGCGGCAGATGGTCGACGGCCACCCGGGCGTCGAGCAGGCCGGGTTGCCGGTGGGTCACCCGCAGTCCGTATTCGATGTCCTCGGCCATGAAGCCGAAATCCTCGCGCGGCAGCCCGACGGCCCCGACCGCCGAGCGCGCGAGCAGCCAGGCGCACGACGGAGCCCACGTGAACGCAAAGGGCCCGGACCCGCAGCGCGCGCGAAAATCCTCCGGGCGCAATCCCGCCTGCCGGATGACGCGAAACGCCGCCCGGTCAGTCAGGCCGGGAAAATACCCGATCGCGCCCGCGGCATCGGTGATGAGCGGAACGACGAGTCCAGCCGCGCGGGTGCGGGCCGTTTCCAGCAGCGACGCCAGCGCACCGCGCGGCCACACGGTATCGTCGTCGGTGATGAGCAGGTGCGTCGCCGGGGAGTTGGCCTGCACCCAGGCGATGCCGCGTCGCATCGCCGGACCGAAACCCGGGTTGCCCTCGAGCCGCAGGTGCGCGGTGACGAGCGGGCGCGCGCGCAGCAGATCCGCGGTCGCCGCGTCCCCGCCGTTGTCGACGACCACCACGCCGCCGAGCCCCTCCTCCGACAAGGGCTCCAGCGAGTCGAGCAGCCGCGCCAGCAGCGCCGGACGCCGGTGCGTCACGACGAGGGCGAGGACGGGAGCGGAGGCCATGCGTGAGAGTGGTGGCGGCGCCGCCACGCGGCAAGGTCGGCTTCACCTGCGGGCTCGACAGTGCGGCGCGCGCGGCGTTGTTTCGCGGGAGTGCGCGACGACCTTCCCCGCCTATCGCAACTGTGGCCCCTCGCGGCCGGACAGGTCGTCGGACTGGCCTGCGGCGTCATCGGCGTGCGCTGGATGTCGGCCGTGGTGCCGCCCGAGCTGCTCGGCACCTACGGCGTGTGGCTCAGCCTCGTGCTGGCGGCGCTGACGGTGACCCACCAGGGGCTGGTGAAACACGTGCAGCAGCACTGGACCGCGCGCGCGGCCGGACTCGCTTGGACGGCGGCACTGCTGCGCGCCGCGTGGCGGCCGGCGCTCTGGCTCGGCGCCGGCCTCGGCGTCGTGCTCGCGGGGTTGCATCATTTCACCGGTCTCGCGGTGTCGCCCGCCGCCTGGCTGTGGCTGACGGCGGTGAACCTGCTCATCGCCGCCGCAGGCATCGGGCAGGCGGCCCTGCAGGCGGAGACGCGCTACGGCGCCAACCTCGTCGCGATGAGCGCGGGCAGCGTCACGCGCTCGTTCCTGCCGCCGTTGCTGGTGACGTTCGGCGCGGCAAGCCTCGGCACGCTGCTGACGGGTTTCGCGCTGCACGCGCTGCTCACGACCATGGTCACGTTCTGGCTCCTGCGCGCGGCGTGGCGCCGCGCGGAGGCCGCCGCGCCGGACGCCGAGGAATTGCAGCGCATGACGCTGACCTTCGCCCACGCCGGCTGGAGCGCATGGCTGGCCGGAGCGGTGCCGCGGTGGGCGGCGGCGGGCACGCTCGGCGCGGAGGAGACGGGCTACTTCGTGCTCGCGGGCAACCTCGCCATCGTGATCCCGGCGGCGATCGGCGCAGTCGCGCTGGGCTGGAGTTTTCCGCGTCTGTTCGGCGCGGCGCGGGACGGCGCCAACACGTCGGCGCTCCGGCGCGACACGGAGCGCACGCTGGCGGCGGTCATGCTGCTCGGTCAGGCCGGGCTGGTCGCGCTCTGGGCGGCGGCCCCGTGGCTCGTGGGCCCGGTGATCGACCCGCGCTACGCCGACGCGATCGCGTGGCTGCTGCCGGCGGGCGGCGCGGCGCTCGCAGCCACGTCGGCGCAGTTTTATCAGAATCAGTTGCTGGCCGAGAACCGCGGGGCCGAGTGCCTCGGCCTTGCGCTGGGGTCGGCGGGATTACGGATCGTCGCGATCGTCGGCTCGGCGGCCGTCTCGCGGGAGGCGTTCTGGTGGACGCTGTTGGCGCTGCCTTGGGCGACGCTGGCGCTGGAGGCGACGCTGGTGCGCCGGCGCGGCGGTCCACGGCAACCCTGAGCCATGCAACCGAAGTTCCAGCGCGCGCTCTTCATCGGTGCCGCCCTCGTCGTGGCGGTGTGGATGGGTTTCCAGCTGGCCGAGGGCGCGCTGGGCCTGCCGCTGGCGGTGGCGGCGCTCATCGTGCTGCTGACGTTGCGCCGCCTGACCGGCGTGTCGCCGGAGGGACTCGCACTGGCGGGCTGCGCCTTCTGCTACATCGTGGGCAACCGCGGCTTTGCGCAGCTGTCGCTGCTCCCGGGCCTGCCCGCGCTGCCGGCGGAATCGGCGCTGGCGCTGGCGGTGCCGCTGCTGGTCGTGCGCAGCGCGTTCGCGCGGGAGCTGCCGGTGCGCAAGGATGCGCTCAACCTCGCGCTCGTGGCCTGGCTCGTGGTGTCGGCCGGCCGCCTCGTGCCGGACCTGCCGCGCTGGGGCCTGCTGGCGGTGCGTGATTTCGCCTCGGTGTATTACGCGGTGTTTTTCTTCCTCGCGCAGCAGTGTGCGCGCCGCGAGGCGGACCGGCGCGTGATTGGCGGGGCGATCCTCGCGGGCATGCTGGTGCTGATCCCGACCTACGTGCTGTCCGAGCTGTTCCCCGAGGTGATCCAGCTCCTGCAGGTCGGCGGCGTGCCACTGATTCTCTACAAGCCTGATCTCGTCTCAACGATGCTGGCCGCGGGCGTGCTGCTGTTCTACGGACGGGAGCGGGCGGGCGGGACGCGGCTTTGGACGCTGGCAAGCCTCGGGGCGCTGGCGCTGATGAGCTACATCATCACGCGCTCGGTGATGCTGGGCCTGGCGGCGACGGTGGCGATCTTCCTCGTCGCGCGCGACCGGCGCTTCGTGCTCCACCTGGCGGCGCTGGGGGTCGCGGCGCTGACGGGGCTCGCGCTGGAGGCGGCGCTCTCGCCGCGGGATTTCACGCAGTCGAAGCTCTACAGCGTGTATGAGCACGCCGCGTCGATCGCGGATCTCGGCGGGGCCCGCGTGTATCGCAACGAGGAGGCGGCGAATTCCGGCGACAACAACCGCTTCCGGCTGATCTGGTGGAAGAGCGTGGTGGAACAGACGGCGACGGCGAACCCGCTGCTCGGGCTCGGCTTCGGGGCGGATCTTTCGAACGATTTCGTGCGCAGCTACTACGGGCCGGACTACCTCGATTTCAACACGCGCAGCCCGCACAATTTCCTCATCACGCTCTTCGGCCGCACGGGGGCGGCGGGTTTGGTGGCATTTTTCGCCGTGCTGGGAGCGCTGTGGCTGGAATTGGCGCGCGCGATCCGACGCGTGCGCGCAACGAGCGGCGATGCCAACCGCCGGGCGCTCGGGCTGCTGGGCGGCCACGCCGCGGTGTGGATCGTGCTGATCGCGGCTTTCTTTGGCGTCGTGCTGGAAGGCCCGATGGGCGCCGTGCCGTTCTGGATCCTGCTGGGCCTGCTGCATGCTGATGCCACCCGGTCCCGGGAGCATTGTCCGTCCGCATGATTGTGCATTCGATCTACGCCTGGATTTCGCCGAAGTTCCGCCGCCGGAGAATGCGTTGGTTCCGTGCGGTCATCCAGCCCGGCGCGACGGAGCGCCTGCTCGATCTCGGCGGGCATCCGCATTTCTGGGCGGGAAGCGGGCTGCCGACGCGAATCACGCTGTTGAACGTCGGCTTTCCGCCCGCACTGCCGGCCGGCTTCCCGGAATTTGCGTTCATCGCGGGGGACGCCTGTGCGCTGCCCTTCGCCGACCACGCCTTCGAGATCGCCTTTTCGAACAGTGTCATCGAACACGTCGGCCCATGGGAGCGCCAACAGGCGTTCGCCAACGAGGCGAGGCGCGTCGCACGCAAATTGTGGGTGCAGACACCGGCGCGTGAGTTTTTCATCGAGCCGCATCTGATCGCCCCCTTCGTGCACTGGTTGCCCCGAAACCTCCAGCGCCAGCTGATTCGCAACTGCACCCTGCACGGCTGGCTCACCCGGCCGGGCCTGACAGAGGTCGAAAAATTCCTCGCGGAGGTGCGGCTGCTCACGCGGCCCGAAATGGAACGCCTTTTCCCGGACTGTGAGATTCTCACTGAGCGATTTTTCGGGCTGCCGAAGAGTCACATCGCCGTGCGCCGGAGTTGACGGGCGTAAGCGGGCTGACCAGCGCACTGCGGCATGGCGCCGCAGGCGCGCGCAAGTCCGGCGCAGAATTCGCGACAGCGGCGTTGCGCGCGGGGGCGGCGCCTGTTTCAACTGCAGCCGATCTCGTGAGAATCGCCCGCAGCCTCGACCTCCGCCAGTTCTTCAAGCTCTCCACCCGCGAGCGCTCGGATTGGATCAACCCGGTGTGCATGGGCCTGCTGGCGATGTTCGGGGTGTTCTTCATCTACAGCGCCCAGCTCGCCACCGGCTCCAACCAGTGGCTGATGCAGCTCGTCTGGCTCGGCCTCGGGACCGGCGTCTACCTCACGACCTCGCTGCTCGATTACCGGCTCTGGCTGAAATACGCCCACTGGGTCTACTTCCTCGCCCTCGCCCTGCTCGTCGCCGTGCTGACGCCGCTCGGCAGCGTCAAGATGGGCGCGCAGCGGTGGCTGGATTTCGGGGCGTTCTCGTTCCAACCCTCCGAATTCGCGAAATTCGCCGTCATCGTGGCCACGGCCTCGCTCCTCACCGGCAACCGCCTCGGCACCGTGCGCGATTCGCTGCAAGTGCTGATCAAATTGGCCCTTGCGGTGGGTTTGCCCATGTTGTTGATAGTCGCGGAACCCGACCTCGGCAGCGCGTTGGTCATCGCGCCGATGGTCTTCGCCATGCTGTTCGTCTCCAACCTTTCGCTGCGGTTTTTTGCCGGCGCCCTGGGCGTGTTTGCCCTGCTGGTCGGCATCGTCGCACTGGATGTCTGGCGCTATGCCAACTTCCTGGAGGAGAACAACCTATCCCCGACCCAGGACCGCGGCGTCTACGAGGCGCATTCGTGGCTGCCGCTGCGCGACTACCAACGCAACCGCATCCTGGCCTTCGCGCAGCCGGACAAGATCGACCCCATGGGCATCGGCTGGAACCAGCGCCAATCGCTCATCTCGGTCGGCTCGGGCGGGTTCATCGGCAAGGGCTGGACGGAGGGCACGCAGGCCAAGCTCGGCTACCTGCCCCGCTCCGTCGCGCACAACGATTTCATCTTCTCCGTCATCGCGGAGGAGAAAGGTTTCCTGGGAAGCATCGCCGTCATCGGTTTGTTCGGAGTGTTGTTGTGGAACGGGGTCCGCATTGCCGGCCTCGCCCGCGACCGCTTCGGGATGCTGCTCGTCATCGGCGTCACCGCGCTCATGACCGTGCACGTCTTCGTCAACATCGCCATGACCATCGGCCTCGTGCCGGTGAAAGGCATCCCGCTTCCCTTCATCAGCTACGGCGGCACCTTCGTGCTCAGCTGCTGCTTGCTGCAAGGACTGGTCCAAAGCGTCTATCGTTTCCGGAGGGACTTCTGATGAGTGCGCTCGTCACGCCCTCCCGCGATATTGACCGCTCTGCCGGAATCTCCTGCGCACAGCCTGCCTGCGCGACGGCGCCTGCCGACGTCACCCACCCCCCACGGCACCCGCCCACCCATGAACGATCAACCCACCAATGCCGGCTCCCCGCAGAACGCGCGGGATGCCGCCCTGCGCCATGAAGAGGAGCTCACCCAGCCCCCTCCCCTCAAGCACAGCGAACCCATCACCGCCGACCAACTCCGCTCCGAAGCCAAGGAACGCTCCCAGCAACGGCCCCTGCTCCAGAAAATCCTGAGCATCTTCCGCAAGGAAAAAGGCACCTTCCGCGAGCTCGTCATCAACTCCGAGCCGCTCGAAAAACGCGTCGCCCTCCTCGTCGACGGCGTCCTCGACCGCTTCGAGATCGAGCGCGAGTCCGACAACCGCATGGTCGGCGGCATCTACAAGGGCCGCGTCAAGAACCTCGATCCCGGCCTCAAGGCCGCCTTCGTCGACATCGGTTACTCGAAAAACGCCTTCCTCCACTACTGGGACATGCTCCCCGCCGCCGCCGACTCCTCCGTCGAGGTCGTGCGCGTGAACAAGAAGAAGGATGCCGGCCCCCGCAAGGCCGAGCCCACCGTCAAGGACATCCCCGGCATGTATCCGCCGGGCTCCGAGATCGTCATCCAGGTCACCAAGGGCCCCATCGGCACCAAGGGCCCCCGCACGACGACCAACCTCTCCATCCCCGGCCGCTACCTCATCCTCACCCCGTTCTCCGACGGCTGCGGCATCTCCCGCAAGATCGAGGACCCGCAGGAACGCAAGCGCCTCAAGACCCTCATCAACGAGCTCACCATCCCCGAGGGCATGGGCGTCATCGTCCGCACCGCCGGCGAAGGCAAGAAGGCCCGCTACTTCGTCCGCGACCTGCACCTCCTCCTCAAGAAATGGGAGGAGATCCAGCGCAAGATGGAGACCGAGCGCGCCCCCGCCTGCCTTTATCAGGAACCCGACATCGTCGAACGCACCGTCCGCGACTTCCTCACCGAGGACATCGACCGCGTGCTCATCGACAACGAGTCCGACTTCAAGCGCACGCAGGACCTCGTCGCCCTCATCTCCACCCGCTCCCGCGGCAAGATCGCCTATTACAAGGACAGCATCCCCGTCTTCGAGCGCTACAACATCGAGCGCCAGATCGAGCAGACCTTCCAGCGCAAGGTCCAGCTCCCCTCCGGCGGCGAGATTGTCATCGACGAGACCGAGGCCCTCATCGCCATCGACGTCAACACCGGCTCCCACAAGTCCCGCTCCGGCGACGAGAAGAACACCATCTTCCAAGTCAACATGGAGGCCGCCGCCGAGATGGCGCGCCAGATCCGGCTCCGCAACATCGGCGGCCTGATCATCATGGACTTCATCGACATGAAGGAGCGGCGCCACCGCCAGGCCGTCTACGACAAGATGGTCGAGCTCATGTCGGAGGACAAAGCCAAGACCCACATCCTGCCCATCTCGCAGCTCGGCATCATGCAGATGACGCGCCAGCGCCAGCAGGAGTCGCTCTCGGCCAACATCTACACCGGCTGCCCGTATTGCCACGGCCGCGGCATCGTGAAGAGCGCGACGACGATGTCCGTCGAGCTCCAGCGCCGCCTCAGCTCCGTCGCCCGCCGCCTCCAGGCGCGCAAGGACGGCAAGGAATACTCGCTCCGCGTGCACGTGCACCCGTCGATCCTCGAGCGCCTCCGCGCCGAGGACGCCGACCTGCTCGTGCGCATGGAGAAGCTCTTCTCCGTGAAACTGGCCTTCCGCGCCGACCCGAACTACCACGTCGAGAATTTCAAGATCATCAACGCGATGACGAACGAGGAGTATCGCTGAGAAAGATCGTCTTTCCCTTTCCTCTTTCTCCCCTCCCCGCGCTGGCCCCTTCAGGAGCCGGCGCTTTTCTTTGCATATCAATAGCATAGAAAATGATTGCGGCGAATAATCGCATTATTCGCCGCAATTCATGCGGTGAATAAGCCTTGTATTCACCGCACAAACAACTCATTTTGCTGATTGTGAGATACATCCACCAACATCAAGATTGGCCCAAACTCACTTGGGATGAGGCCAAGATCGCCCCGCTGTTGGTCCAGGTTCGCCATCACCAAGGCCGCCTTCTCGGCCGCATGCAGAGTCTCGGCTTCCACTTTCGTTCCGAGGCGGCGCTGGAAAACCTCACGACCGAAATCGTCAAATCCAGCGCGATCGAGGGCACCCGATTCGACGCCGCCACCGTGCGTTCGTCCGTGGCGCGCCGGCTCGGCACGCCCCTCGCCGACTCCGCCGCGCCGGACCGCGACATCGAGGGCGCCGTCGATCTGCTGCTCGACGCCACCCAAAATCACCGAGCCCCGCTCACTGTCGACCGCTTGCTCGGTTGGCAGGCCTCGCTCTTCCCCGGCGGACGCAGCGGTCTGCATCGCGTGCTCGTCGGCCAGTGGCGCACGCCCGAGATGGACCCGATGCAAGTCGTCTCCGGGCCGATCGCGCGCGATCGCGTCCGGCGGAAAAACATTCACTTCGAAGCCCCGACCGCCGACCGCGTGCCCGCCGAGGTCGATCGCTTTCTCGCGTGGTTCGAGGCCGCTGATGGCGCCGACCCCGTGCTCCGTGCGGGCATCGCGCACTTCTGGTTCGTCACCATCCACCCGTTCCAGGACGGCAATGGCCGCGTCAGTCGCGCCATCGCCGATCTCGCCCTCGCGCGCGCCGACGGTTCGGCGCTCCGCTTCTACAGCATGTCCGCGCAGATCGAGGCGGAGAAAAAAGCCTATTACGCCGCGCTCGAGCGCAGCCAGAAAGGCACGACCGATATCACGTCCTGGTTGGTCTGGTTTCTCAGCTGCCTCGACCGCGCGCTCCAGCGCGCCGAATCCATCTCCGCCGGCATCCTCCGCAAAGCCGCCACGTGGGACTGGATCAACCGCACGCCGGCCGCGGCGCTCAACGAACGCCAGCGCCGCGCGATCAACGCGCTGCTCGATGGCTCCGATCCCGCCCTCTCCACCTCGCGTTATGCCAAGCTCAACGGCTGTTCGCTCGACACCGCGCTGCGCGACATCAAGGCGCTGGTCGATCACGGCTTCCTGCGTCCCGGCCGCGCCGGTGGCCGCAGCACCACGTATCGGCTCCAGCAGCCACCGCCCGAAGGAGATGATTGAATCCAGCCGCGGACTCTGTTCGCGCCACCCTGCTTCGCTTCGCGCCCCCCATTCCCCGCCCCTTGGAGGGCCGAGCTCCGCGAGGCCGCGATATCGCAGCCCGGGGAGAACTTGCGTGCATCAACGTGCTCGGCCGGTCCTGCGCGCCCCGCAGCCGACTCACCGCGTGACTTTCAGGCGGAAGAAGAGGTTCGGGTTGCCGCTGACGGGGACGGTGACACGCCACGTCTCGGTCGCGCCCTCGACGATGCGCGTCGCGGTGCGGTCGGTCCAAGCCGTGAGATTGGTCGAGGACTGCACGGTGTAAGTCACGTCGCTGCGCGCGGCGGGGCGCGTGTAGGTGAAGACCCAGTCCGTCGTCGTGCGCGTCACCGCAGGCAGGCCGGTGCGGCTCGGCACCTTCGGATCGAGGCCGAGGGCGTATTCGACGAGGTTGCGATAACCATCGCCGTCGAAGTCGGCGTTCGGACCCGTGAGCGACGTATTCTGAATCTCGGTCGGCGTGAAGTTGTCCACCAGCCACGAGCTGAAGCTCGCACCGACGGTGAAGGTGCGATCGACCGGCTCGGCGGCGAGCCATGACGCATTGCCGGGCTGCGTCGCGCGGACCGTGACGCTGCCCGTGCCGAGCAGCGTGAGCTGGTTGCCGCTGACGGAGGCGTTGCCCGAAGTGACCGTGAAGACGACCGTGAGTCCGGACGTGCTCGTCGCGGTGAGCGTGATCGGGTTGGCGCTGAACAATACGTCGGGCAGCGCGTTGAACGTGATCGTCTGCGCCTGCTGGCTGAGCGCGACCGTCGCCGCGCGCGAGGTGGTGCTGCCGTAGCTGTTCGACACCACGACGTCGTAGCTGCCGACGTCGGCGGAGGTGACGGACGCCTTGGTGTAGGTGGCCGCGGTGGCGCCGGGGATCGACTGCGTGTCGCGGCGCCACTGATAGCTCAACGGGCCGGCGCCGCTCGCGGTGACGCTGAAGGCGATCGTGCCGCCGGCGTTGAGCGTGACGCTCGTGATCGTGTCGGCGGTGATCTCAGGCGCGAGCGGCGTGCCCTGCAGCGACGCGAGGCCCGCGCGGCTGATGCCGTCGTCGAGGAACGAGAAGGAGCCGGCCACGAAAAGCTGGCCGGTCGGGAGCGAGACCAGGGAACGGAACGAGGTGTTCGAGGTCCCGCCGACCGTGCTCGTGAACGAGCGCGTGCCGTCGAAGGTGACGTCGAGCGCGCCGTCGGCCTCGAATTGCAGCACGCGCGAGCGGCTGGAACCGCTCTCCATGAAATTCCCGGCGATCACGATCCGTCCGTCGGGTCGGAGCACCATCGGCACGGCGTTGCCGCCGAAGTTCGGCGTCGCCCCGAGGACGAACGTCGGATCGACCACGCCCGCCGAGGTCAGGCGGGCCACGCCCGTGCGCGGCACGCCATCGACCGAGGTGAAGGAGCCGGCGATGAGCAGGCGTCCGTCCGGATAGACCACCAGCTGCTGGACGCCGGAGACGTTGAGATTGTTGAAAGCTCCGTCGAGCGCGCCGCCGGCGAGGAAACGCACGACGCCGCGCCGGGACGCGCCACCCGCGGAGGAGAATCCGCCGGCCACATAGACGCGGCCGTCGCCCAAGGGCCGGATGGCCGTCGGCGTGCCATCGACGCCGCCGTTCGGGTCGAAGGTCGTATCGAGTGCGCCCGTCGCGGTGAGGCGCACAAAGTTGGTTGTCGTCTTGCCCGCGAGATCGACGGTGAACGAGCCGCCCACGTAGACGCGTCCGTCCGCGAGCGGAGCGACCGTGGAAATCGTGCCACCCGAGGGCAGCGCCGCGGTGAAGGTGCCATCCAAGGCCCCGGCGGAAGTCAGGCGGATGAGGCGCGGGGTGGTTTGTCCGCCGAAGGAGGTGAAGCTGCCCCAGACGTAGAAGCCGCCGGACGGTGCCTCCATCAGGCCCGTGATCGCACCACCCGAGGTCGTGAGCGCCGTGAACGACGTGTCGACCGTGCCGTCGGCCAGCAGGCGCGAGAGACGCGAATTGCCCGCCACCCACCAACCGCCACCGGCCGCGGGCGCGATCGCCGTCGCGTCCGTGCTGAGCGACGGAGCGTAGAAGCCGAGCCGCACCGCGCCGGGGCGCAATTCCGCCGCCGGCCGCACCGTGAGATTCACGAAGGCCTCGGCAAAGCCCTCGCCGTTCGCGACGACGACGCGGTATTGGCCGGCGTCAGCGGGCTTCACGTTGGTGCGGGCGAGCGAAGACGTGGTGGAGAGCACGGTCGTCGGGTCGGAGAGTTTCGTCCACGCGTAGGTGAGCGTGCCGCTGGGCGAAGTCGCCTGGACGGTCCACGTCACCGAGCCGCCTTCGGGCAGGTTCGCATCGCTCGGCGCGGTGCCGATGACGGGCGCGAGCGAATCGGAATAGCGCAACCAGACCGCGGCGTGGCGGGAGATGCCGGTGTTGGCGGTGGATTGCGGACTGATGCGGGCAAAATCGCCGACGATCAGGACTTCGTTGCCGGCCGCCAGCACCGGGAACAATTGCGTCGGCGCCGAGCTCGAGGAGAACGTGCGATAGAAACTCCCGCGGTAGCTGTTGGCGCTGTTGAAGACCGTGTCGGCCGTGCCGTCGGCCCGGAAGCGCGCGACGATGTTCGTCGTCGTCGCGATGACGCTGTTGTCGGGCAAGATCAGCGCCCCGCGATAGCCGGAGGCGTAAGTCATCGTCAGCGGGAGCAGCACGCCTTGGGCGTCGAGCCAGGCGAGGCCGCTGCGGGATGAACCGCTCACCTGCCCGAAATCGCCGCCGACGAGGATGCGTCCGTCGCCCGCCACGCGAATCAGACGCACGGTGGAGTTCGGCGCCGGCGCGAACGTCGCGTCGAGTCCGCCGGTGGTGTCGACTCGGATCAAGCGCGAGGCGGTCGTGATCCCGTTGTAGGCGGTGAACGCACCGCCGACGAGCAGGCGGCCGTCGGACTGGGCGGCGAGCGCGATCGGAATGTTGTTCAGGCCGGTGCCGACGACGAACGTGGTGTCCAGCGCACCGGTCGTCGTGAGCCGCGCGAGGAATTGCCGCGCAACGCCGCCGACCTGCGAGAAGGAACCGCCGATCACGAGCTTGCCGTCGGGCATGAGCGCGAGGGACGAGACCGTGGAATTCGGACCCGCGCCCGGATCCCAGGTGGTGTCGACCGAGCCGTCGGCGAGCAGACGCGCCACGCGGTTGCGGGTCACGCCGTTCACGTAGCTGAACTGGCCGCCGATGTAGATGCGGCCCTGCGCGTCGACCACGGCGGCGGAGATCTGCATCTGCGAATTCGTGCCGGTCACCACGGTCGGCAGTCCGCCGGCGAAAGTCCCGTCGGCGTTGAGGCGGAAGAGTTCATGCGCCACGCTGCCGTTGATGGTGGAGCCGAGCGACACGACGAGCGCGCGCCCGTCCGGCTGCGCCACGGCGAAGGAGGCCGGGGTTTCGACGCGAGTGACGGCATTGCGCGAACCGAGGCCGCCGCTGTAGTCGGACGGAGCGACGTTGACCAGGACCGGCGCGCTCGTGACGGAGCCGCCGGTCGTGGTCACCTGCACGGTGTATTCGCCCGCCGCGGCCGGTGACGCGCCGATCAGGCGATAACGCGGACCCGTGGCGCCGGAGATGATGGTGCCGTCCTTGCGCCACTGGAAGGTCGCGCCGGCGGGCGCGAACACCGGCGCGTGCAGCGCGAGCGTGTCGTAGGGATTGAGCGTGCGATCGGCCAACGGGGTCGTCAGCACCGGCGCCGTGCCGGCCGCGACCTCGGTGCTGATGAGCGCCGCCAGCCCGATGCGATCCGCCACCTGGCCGATCGGGGTCGTGCCCGAGGTGCTGACCACGATCCGGCCCGAGGGGAGCACGAGCACGCGGTTCAACGCGTTGTTGCTCGCGATCGCCGGAGCCGAGAGGGAGGCGAACGACGGATCGATCGCGCCGCTGGGCAACAGACGCACGGTGCCGTTGCGGGCGCTGCCATCGTAGCGATCGAACACACCCACCAGCACCAGCCGGCCGGCCGCATCCGCCGCGATATCCGAAATCGAGAAGGAGGTCTGCGCGAACTGGAAAGTTCCGGCCGCGAAGTCCGGATCGACCGTTCCGTCCGGTTGCACGCGCACGATCCGCCGATGGTCGAAACCGTAGCCGCTCACGTTGCTGTCGTTGAGCGACAGCATGACGTAGAGCCCGCCGTCCGGCGTCGGGGCCACCGCGGAGATGCTCTCGCCCTGCCGCAGGGCGGGGCCGACATACGTGGAGTCGATCGTGCCGTCGGCATTCAACCGCGTGAGCCAGCGGCTGACGATGTAGGAGACCGTGTCGTAATGCGATCCGACGATCCAGAACTTGCCGCCCGGCGCGGGGAACAAGTTGCCCGAGGGGAAACTCGTCGAGCTATACGTCGTGTCCCGCACACCCGCCGCGCTGTAACGCGCCATGCCGCTGCTCGTCAGCGCCACCAGGCGACCGTCGCCCAGCACGATCAAATCGTTGATCGGATCGCTGCTGGTGGTGAACGTGGTGTCGAGCGAGCCGTCGGCGTTCAACCGCAGGAGCGTGCACGCCAGGCCGTCCAGCTGCAGGCTCTGGCCGTAGAGCAGCAGCTTGCCGCCGCTGAGGAAACGGACGCCGGAGATGAATCCGGTCACCCGGCTCGACAGCGTGAAGTTGGTGCGCACCGTGCCCGCCGCGTCGAGCGCGACCAGCGGACGCGCGGACGCGGAGCCCGCAATGACGTTGCCGGTCAGGTAGAGATTGTCGGCCGCGTCGGAGTAGATCCGCGAGACGCCCGACAGGGGCACGCTGGCCTTCCAGACGAGATCCACCTCGCCGGGGCGGCCGGTGTTCGCGATCACGTCGACCTGCGTCGGACCCGCGTTGAGCGTGACGCCGTTCTTCGTCGCGGTGAAGGTATAGGCGCCGCGGTCCGCCAGCGTGGCGCTGGGCAGGACGAGCGCCGGACCGGTCGCACCGCCGAGCGGCGAGCCATCGCGGAACCACTGGTAAGTCACCGTGCCGGTCGTCGCCCCGCGCACGCCCGCGCGCAACACGAGCGCCCCGCCCTGCGCGACACTGGAGCTGGTGGGCAGCGGACCGAGCAGGCTGAACGTTTCGGTGTCGGCGGCGTTCGCATAGACGAGACCGAAGACCGAAGTCGTGCCCACGGACGACAACTGGTTGCCCCCCGCGAGGAGCAGGCGATCGCCCGCGCCGAGCAGCACGCCCGGACTCGACGAGACGCTCATCACGCGGTCGATCTCACCTGTCGCCGTGAGACGGAAGATCTGATTGCCGAACAGGCCGTGCAGGCGACCGCTGCTGTCCTCGGCCAACGCCGTCGCCGACGACGTGGTCGCCACCCGGAAGCTGCGATCCACCGCGCCCGTCGCATCGAGCAGCACCACCGGGGAAGGCTCGCCCAGCACGAAGTTCGACTGCCCGAGCAGGAAGGTGCGGCCATCCGCGGCGAAGAAGAGGCGCGTCGGCGTGTTGATGAACAACGGGGCTTGGAACGTGGTGTCCAACCCGCCGGTCGACGAGAGACGGACGACGCGGGCTCCGATCGAAGTGGCGCCGATGCGGGTGAAATTGCCCAAGAGCCAGATCCGGCCGGTCCCATCGACCGCGATCTGGCGGTAATCGGACGCGTCGATGCCGGTCGGCACGAAGGTCGTGTCGAGTGTGCCGGCCGAGGTGATGCGCGCGAGCCGCGAGCGGGCCGTGCCGAGGATTGAGGTGAACGGCCCCATGACGACGATGCCGCCGTCGGCTTGGCGCGCGACCGCCGAGAGGCCGCCGGTGAGGTTGGTGCTGTTGAGGATCGACGTGGCGAGCGTGCCGTTGGTGTTGAGCCGGATGAGGCTTGCGTTGGTGCCGTTGCTCAACGGCAGCACGCCGTGCACGAGGATGCGGCCGTCGGGCTCGACGATGAGATTCGAGATGAGCACCTCGCCCGACGCGGCGAGCGGGATGTTGGCGTTGAAGGTCGTGTCGAGCACGCCGGCGGCCGTGAAGCGCGCGAGCGAGCGCCGGGCCACGCCGTTGGCGGTCGTGAACGTGCCGCCGACCAGCACGGAGCCGTCGGAGAAGCGCACCGCCTGGGTGATGGAGCCGTTGAAATTCGACGTGAGCTGGAACCCGCCGATCGCCGCGAGCGGATCGGCCGCGAACAGCGTGACGGCCATCGTCGCCGTCGCCGAAGCGAAGGTGATGGGATTGGTTGCTGTGACCGTGTAGGTGCCGGCGTCGGCGGAGGTGACCGCGGAGATCACGAGTTGCGGGCCCGTGGCGTCGGCGATGATCGTGCCGTCCTTGCGCCAGACGTAGGTGAACGGACCGGCGCCGCTGAACCGCGCGAAGAGCGAGAGCGCCGAGCCATCGGCCACCGTGCGGTCGCCGCTGCTGTCGACCAGCACCGGCGCACCCGTCGTCACGCTGCCCACGTTGATCCGGATGAACTCGGCGCGCGCCGCGCCCGTGATGTAACCGGTGAGAGCGAGCTTCGAGCTGACCCAATACAGGCGCGGTTCGCTCAGATTGTCGTAACGGATGCCGCCCGGGCCGGGGAAATTCACATCGAGCTGGCCGGCGGTTGAGTCGACGCGCACGAGCGGACCGGTCGGGAAACCGTCGTAGGTCGTCGAACTGCTCCCGCTCGACACCATGTAGATCCAGCCGTCGGTGCCGATCACCACGGAGTCGGGCCGGACCGAGAAACCCGCGGAACGCGACGGACCGAATGTCGCGTCGAGCGTGCCATTCGAGTTGATGCGCGCGATCGAACGGCGCGTCTGTCCGGCGACGGTGGTGAACGATCCGACAACCACCAAGCGGCCGGAGCTGTCGAGCGCGATGTCACGGATCGAGTTGTTCGCCGTGGCCACGCGCGTGAAGGCGGTGTCGATCGTGCCGCCGGAATTCAGGCGCACGATCTCCTCCGCGCCAGAGGTGGAGTTGTAGCCAAGGATGTAAACCTTGCCGGCGTTGGCCGTGTCGGTGGCGAGACGCACCAAGCGAATGCCCGTGAGACCGTGCGCGCCGGGCACGAACGTCGTGTCCACCGTGCCGGTCGTGGTGATGCGCGCGACGCCCGCGCGGGCGGTGCCGCTGACGTTGGCGAAGAAACCGACGATGAGCAGGCGGCCGTCGGATTGGAGCACGGCGTCGTTCACCGAATTGTCCGGCGCCGCGGCATAGGCGGTGTCGTAGGAGCCGTCGGCGTTCATGCGGGCCAGGTAGCGCGCCGGCGAGCTGCCCGGCGGCAGGTGGCTGCCGATGGCGATGACCTTGCCGTCGGACTGGACGTGCAACTCGCCGAAATAGCCCTCGAAGCCGGTGCCGGAAGAGAACGTGGTGGTCGGCAGCAGCACGCCGTTGGCGTCGTATTTGCGCAGGTAGCTGCGGCTCGGCGACGAGTTGATGTCGTAGATCGAGACGATCGCGGTGCCGTCGGCCGCGAACGTGAGCACGGGCGACGTGCGCGGCATCGGATCGGCGGCCCAGGTGAGATCGAGGCTGCCGGGGCCGGTGCGCTCGGCGCCGACGGTGACGCTCACCGGCGTCGATTCGACGAAGCCGTTGCTGACGGAAGTCACCCGGAGCTTGTAGCTGCCGGCCTCGCTCGCGCGGACGCTGCGCAACGTGAGCATCGGCGACGTCGCGCCCGAGACGGTCGTGGAATCCGTCAGCGCCGTCGTGCCGCGATACCACTGGAAGGTGAGCGTGCCGGGCCCGCTGGCCAGCGCGCTGAGTTCCACGCGGGAGCCCGCGGGCCGCTCCGCGCCCGGGCCGACCGGAGCGGTCGCGATGACCGGCGCCTGCGGCGGATAGGAGCCGCTGAGCAGCCGCGCGACCGGGACGTTGAATCCGTTGACGACGCGCAGCGAGCCGAGCGCGAACAGCGAGCCGTCGCTCAACGGCAGGAGACTCGTGAACGAATTGCTGGTGCCACCCGGCGTCGCCCACTGGGTGTCGACCGCGCCGGTGCTGGTGAGGCGCACGGAGTTCACCGCGGGCCAGCCGGAGAAACTGTCGAAGCGGCCGACGACGATCACGGTGCCGTTGTCGCTCGGCAACGCGGCGGCGAGGCTCGGTGTGTCCCAGAACGACCGCATGGCGACGCCCGAACCGGGATTGAACGCCGTGTCGAGCGAGCCGTCGGCATTGAGCCGCGCGAGGCGGGCGCGGTTCGTGCCGTTATAGCGGGTGAAGTCGCCGTAAATGATCAGGTCGCCGTCCGCCTGCGCGCTGACGCCGCGCACGAGCGCGTCGGCGCGCGTGCCGCCTTGGAAGGCGGTGTCGTTGGCGCCGGTGCTCGCGACGAAGCGCGCGAGGTAATTGACCGTCGTGCCGCGATAAGCAGTGAACGCGCCGCCGATGATCACGTTGCTGCCTTGGATCAGGATGCTGCGCACGGTGTTGTTCGGTCCGGTCGAATCGCTGGTCGGCGCGAGCGTGGAGTCGATCGTGCCGTTGGTGTTGAGCCGCGCGAGGAAGCGGCGCGTGGTGCCGGCGACGGTGTCGAAGAAACCGCCGAGGAGAATCTTGCCGTCGGACTGGATCGCCAGCGCGGCGATCTCGGTGTTCCAACTCTGGGTCGTATGCGTCACCGCCACAGGCGTGAAGGTCGGATCGACCGCGCCGCTGGTGAGGAAGCGGGCGACTTGGAAAGTGGTGCCGTTGATGGGCAGCGTGCCGGTCGCGATGATCTTGCCGTCGGACTGGAGCGCGAGCTGGCGCACGGTGTGGTTGCTGAGCGCAGGCGCGAACGTCGAGTCGACGGTGCCGTCGGCGTTCAGGCGCGTGAACAGCGAGCTCCCGCCGACGTAGTATTGGCCGCCCGCCGTGCGGACGACGGCCTGCGCGCTGGCCGACCACGCCTGGGGCGAGGAGAACGGCAGCACGAGCGCGCCGGGCACGGCGTTGGTGTCGAACGTGAGCGCGACCGGCGTCGAGTCGGTGGAGCCGTAGGCGTTGGTGATGCGCACCGAGAACGTCGCACCGAAGTCCGCGCTGCCGACGTTCGTCACGGTGTAGGTGCTGCCCGTGGCACCGTTGATGAGCGTGCCGTTGCGATACCATTGGTAGGTGAACGGCCCCGGGCCCGCGACGCTGACGCCGAACGTCGCGCTGGCGCCGTAGCCGACCGCCTGCGCGATCGGCGCGCCGGAGATCACCGGCGCGAGTTTCACTGTCACCTGCCAGCCCTGCGTCGTGTATTCGCCCGCGCCGTTGCTGAACGTCAGCGTGTAGAGACCGGCGTCGTTGAGGCCGGCCGACGTGACCGTATAGGAGGCGCCGGTCGCACCCGGGATGCGCACGCCGTCGCGATACCATTGGTAGCGCAGGCCGGAGATCGCCGCGCCGTAGCTGACCGAGAACGGCGCGCCGGGATCGACCGCCGCGGTGAAGATCTGGTCGTTGGGCAACGCATACGTCGCCTCGTCGCTGCCGAAGAGGATCGCCACGCGGCTGCGCGCCACGCCCTGGAAGGAGGAGAACGTGCCGCCGACGACCAGCCGGCCGTCCGCGACCGGAGCGAGGGTGCGCACGTCGCCGCCGGTGAAGCCCGTGCCGGCATCGAACACCTGGTCGATCGTGCCGGTCGCGGTCAGCCGCACGAGGCTGCGACGCTCGCCGCCACCTAGCGTCGTGAAATTGCCGCCGACATAGAGCCGTCCGTCAGCGAGCGCGGCGAGCGACCACACCGGACCGTCGGTGCCGAAACCATTGAGGAAAGCCGTGTCACGCGAGCCATCGGTGTTGAGCCGCACGAGGCCGCCGACCGCGGCGCCGGCCCAGCCGTCGAACGAACCGGCGACGATCAGCTTGCCGTCGCTGGCGACGGCGAGCGCGCGCACGGGATTGGCGTTGTTCGCGTTGCCGGTGCCGATCGAGAAACCGCCGGCCCGCGCGCCGTCGGCCGTGAGCTTCACCACGCCCGGCGCGGCGGAGCCGGCGAAGGTCGTGAACGAACCGCCGGCGAAGAGACTGCCGTCACTCGCGCGCGCGAGCGCGAGGATCGCACCGTTGGCGCCCGTGCCGGCGGAGAAAGTCGTATCGACGGCGCCGCCCGCCTGCAGGCGCACAAGGCCGCCCGCGGCCGTCGAGCCGGCGAAGGTGAACGCACCGCCGACAAGCAAGCGGCCGTCGGCGAGCACGTGCACGGCGTTGACCGCGGCGTTGAACACCGGCGGCGTGAACGTGGGGTCGAGCGTGCCGTCGGCGTTCAGGCGCGCGAGGCCCGGCGCGGGCGCGTTGTTGTAGCTGCTGAAGCTGCCCCAGAGCAGGATCTTGCCCGACGCGAGCAGCGTGCCACCCTGCACCGTGCTGTTGAAACCGGTGCCGACGTTGAAGGTCGGGTCGACCTCGCCATAGACGTTGATCGCGGCGATGCGCGCGCGCGCGACGCCGGAGAAGGACGTGAAATCGCCCGCGACCACGAAGCGGCCGTCGCCGAGCGGCACCACGGCGCTGACCGTGTTGTTCGCCAGCACGGCGCCGTTCATCGCCGTCTCGAGCGCACCGCGGCGCACCGGCGCCGAGTGGAAACGCGCGAGTCCGTTGCGCGTCTGACCGGTCACGGCGTTGAACGTGCCGCGCACGAGCAGCTTGCCGTCCGGCAGCTCCATGACGTCGACGGGATAGCCGCCTCCGATCGTGTCGGTGGCGAAGAGCGAATCGATCGGGCCGTTCGTGGTGAGCCGCGCGAGCGTGGAGCGCGCCTGGTTCTGGAACTGCGTGAACGCACCCGCGACGACCACCGAGCCGCTGGCCGTGCGCAGCGCGCGGTAGACGGAGTTGTTCGCGCCGGGATGAGGGTTGAAGCCCGTGTCGGTCGTGCCGTCGGCGTTGAGCAGCGTCGTGCCGTTGAACACGAAGCCGCCGGAGTTCGCGAAGCTGCCGCCGAGGAGGATCTGGCCGTTGGCCTGCACGTGCACGCTGTTCACGGTCGCGCTGACGCTCGTGTTCGCCGCGAAGGCGGTGTCGACCGCCCCGGTCGTCGAGAGGCGCACGATGAAGCTCTCGGCCGTGCCGTTGAAGCCGGTGAAGCTGCCGCCGAGCAAGACGCGCCCGCTGGCGTCGAGCGCCGCGTCCTCGATGATGCCGCCCGTCGGGCCGGTGCCGGGCGTGAAGGTGGTGTCGAGCGCACCCGCCGCCGTGATGCGCGCGACGCCGGCGCGTGCGGTGCCATTGACGGCGGTGAACGTGCCCGCGAGCACAACGTCGCCCGCGGCAGTGCGCAACGCGCGCACGACGTTGCCACTGGCGCTGCCGCCGGTGACCTCGAGGAACGGAGGCGTGAAACTCAGCGAGCCGTTGGCGTTGAACAGCGCCGCGCCCGTGCGCGTTTGCGTGCCGATCTTGGTGAAGGGGCCGAAAATCCACACCTTGCCATCCGCCAGCTCGACGACTTCGCGGATCTGGTTGTCGGTGTAATCGGAATCGAAGGCCGCAAACGTGGTGTCGATCCGCGCGTTGGGCAGGAAGCGCGCGAGATCGACGCGCCGCGCGCCCCCAATCCAGTCGAACGCGCCCGCCACGTAGTATTTGCCGCCCGCGCCGGGGCGGATCGCATTGACGTTGCCGGGGAACCAGACGCCGGTGCGGCTGTTGAACGTCGCATCGCGCGCGCCCGTGTTGGTGACCCGCAGGATGCCGGCCTGGCCCGAGGTCGGGTCGAACATGCCGCCGACCGCGAACACGCCGTCATCCGCCCCGACCGCGATGGTCTGGATGCTGCGGAAAGATTGGTTGGGCCGGCTGAACTTCCACGCCGCCTCCGGCACGAGGAAGGTTTCGTCGAGCGCGTTGCCATCGGGATTCAGGCGCGCGAGACCTTGGGCGGGCGTGTTGAAGTTGAGTTGATACGGGGGATAGAAATTGCCGGCCAGCAGGACGCGCTCGGCGCTGTCGAGTTTGAGGTCGGTGATCGTGTCGTAGCCGGAGGTGAACACGCCCGTGCTGGCGAAGGTCGTGTCGAGCGCGCCCGCCGTCGTCAGGCGCGCGACCTGCGCCCGCGCGGTGCCGTGGAAGGTGGTGAACAGACCGGCGATGACCGGCCGGCCGGCGCTGTCGATCGCGACGGCGAGAACATCCGCGGGATTGCCCACCGCGGCTCCGGCGCCTGTGCCGGTGTTCATGAAACCCGTGTCGACCGCGCCCGCCGTAGTGAGGCGCGCGACGCGGTTGCGCGTCGTGCCGTTGTAGCTCGTGAATGAGCCGACGATGACCGCCTGCCCGTTGGTCTGCAGCGCGACGTCCCACACGATGCCGTTCGCGCCCGTGCCGATGGCGAACGTCGTGTCGTAGGCGCCGGTCGTCAGCAGGCGCGCCACGCGGTTGCGCGCCGTGCCGTTGAAGCTGGTGAACGCGCCGACCGCGACGATCCGGCCCGTGTTAGCGGGGTCGCTGTGGATGGCGAGGCTGATGACCTCCTGGTCGAAGCCCGTGCCGGGGTTGAAGCCCGGGTCGAGCGTGCCGTCGGCGTTGAGGCGCGCGATGCGGTTCCGGCTCGTCGCGCCGTAGGCCGTGAACGTGCCGCCGATGACGATCTTGCCGTCGCTCTGCACCGCGATGCAGCGGACGACGCCGTTGAGGTTGTTGCCGACGTTGAACGTGGGGTCGAGCGAGCCGTCGCTGTTGAAGCGGACGAGATAACTGGAGACGCCGCGATCCGCGCGGGAAAAATTGCCGCCGACGAGCACCTTGCCGTCCGGCTGCATCGCCACCGCAAACCCGAGGCCGAAGGCGCGCGCGTCCGCGTCGAAGATCAGATCCAGATCGGTCTGCGCCCGCACGGAAACCGCAGGCAGCACCATCGACAGTCCCGCCACGGCGAAGACCAGCAAGCGAACTGTATTACCGAAAAACGCACGAACACTCCCGTGCGTGAAAAACGGGCGAGGGGCAACCATTGCCCCGAGAGTGACCGAATGGCCGTCCCGGACAAGTCGCGCGCCCTAGGGAAATCCCTGAATTCGCAATGCTGCCGGAAGCGCGCCCTCAGGGCCTTTCGACCCTGAGGCGGAGGAAGACCGCCATGCCGGCGCTGAGCGGCACGCGGCCGCGCCACGTCTCGAATCCATCGGCGGTGGAGACGAGTTCGTGCGTGACGCCCTCGCTGGTCCACGACGTGAGATTCGTGGAGAATTCCACCGCATACGTCACGTCGCCGCGCGCCGCCGGTCGCGTGTAGGTGAACACCCACTCGGTCTCCGTCGCACTCATCTCCGGGATCCCCGCCGCGCTCGCCGCGCGCGGATCGAGACCAAGCGCGTATTTGAGGAGGACATTAAACATTAAACCTGGGCTTCCCGCTTGCCCTTCCGTGGAGTTCCCCGCTCCTACAGTCACGTTGCGTGAATCCAATCGCGGAATCCGGGTTTATCTTTTTCTTAACCCGTTATAAATGCAGACCGCCCCATAAATAACGCCAAATGCACCCATAATAAATGCTTGCCAGCCCTCTCTATAAACTCCTCGAAAATGACTAACCCCAGAAAGGATAATTACCGATCCCCCTATGAGTATTATCACACCAAATAACAAATATAATCCACTTGGATATTGATCTTTCATACTCAAGGCTTTCCGCGCACAAAACTCACGACCGCTGCGGCAAATCCGCCGGCCATACCTCCCGGCGTCGGCGGTGGAAGGGTTCCATCTTTGCTGGCGTAACCAATGACGAAAAAGCCCACTTCTTCGGGATGGACAGCCAAGTAGGATAAGGAACGAGTAGCCGCCACGCGGGGCATAACAAAGGAGGGCATAACAAAGGGGTCAGCATAACAAAGGGGTCAGGCCTTGGGGCTTGGGGTTCATTGGAGTTTCTTCTGCAAGGCCGCATCGGGCTGGCGGGTCCAGGCGTTCACCTTGCGGCTGACCTCGTGCAGATTGCCCATGTGCAGGGTCGTGGCCAGCCAGCGGTTCGTCACCGTGGTGCGGTCCTTCAGCGTCGCGGCGATCGCCAGCTTCCAATCGGCCGATTTGCCGGTGCGGGGCAGTTCGTCCGGCTGGCGGCGCAACTTCCGCAACAACCGGAGCAGTTCCTCCTGCCACACCGCTTCGCGCGCCGCCTGCAGCTCGGCGGCGAGCCGCCGTCCGTGTCCGGTCAGCTCCCGGTTTTCCCGCACCATCGCCTTGGCGAACTCGCCGCCGCCGATCACCCAGCCCTGGGACATGTCGGCGAAGCGCTGCTGTTTTTGCGCCGGCTCGTCCTCGGCCAGCCACGCCAGGTATTCGAGGTATTTCCGGCGGCCGGCCGGCGTATCCGGCAATCCGCCGGCATGCTCCAATGCCGGACGGGGATCATACCACGCCGGTCGTCGCTTCGGCTCCATCAGCCAGCCGATGCTGGTCCAGCGCCGGGCGGGCAGACCGGCCGGCTGACACAGCCGCGCCCGGACGGGATTGAGATGGATGTAGTGGCACAGGGGGCCGAGGCCTTCGTCGGGGTCCACGACCAGGCTCTTGTAGCGGCCTTGGAAGAGGTGGCCGCGTTCGTCGCGCAGCCGGTTGAACCGGACCGAAAAGGTGCCCTGCAGCCAGCGCATCCCGTCCACCAGGTTCGCGTGCGGGGTCGTGAGCGCCAGATGGTAGTGGTTCGACATGATGCACCAGGCCTGCACCCGCCAGCCCGTCTTCCCGCAGGCCTCGTCCAGGCAGTGCAGGAACGCCGCCTTCGCCTTCTCGGACCGGAAGATGTCCGCCCGGTAATTGCCCCGGTTCAGGACGTGATAGACCCCGTCTTCGGATTCGAGTCGCAGCGGCCGGGCCATGGCCGGAACTCCAGCAGGTCAGCCGCCCCCGTCAACCCCAAACCCCAAGGCCTGACCCCTTTGATCGCCTCTCCGACTCCATCCGCAGCGGGCGCGGCATTTCCCGTCAATCCACCCGCCACTCACGCCCCGTCATCCCCAAACCCCAAGGCCTGTCCCCATTGATCGCCCCGCTTCCAGCGGTGGAACGTCACTTCCGAGATGTTCTTCTCCTTACACACCTCCGCAATCGCTCGTCCGCCTGCATCGGCTTCGCGCAGGATCCGGATCTTCTCCTCAGTTTTGAACTTCTTGCCTTTCATGTCTGGTCCTTTCTTGGCCCAGACTAACTCACAAGGCGGCTTAAAATTTCGAGGTCACGTCACCCCTTGGACTGCCTTTACGACCGTCCGAACATTCGGATTATGAATTCCACAGCCTTGTCGATTTTTCTTTGTTCTAGCGATAGAACCGCGATTGCCGTAATTATTCCAAGCGCTATTACTGTGGCTATACTTGTCTTAGTAATTGCAGTTGGAGCTATAAGGATGGCGCCAAAAATAACACCTGTTGCAAATCCGACCGTTGCCTTTGCAATGTATTTAACTGCTTTCATGGTCCGGTTGGCGACGAGCTTGCCCGAGATCCAGCAACTGTTCTGCCGGCATTTATAATGGCATCATACCAGCCAATTTGGCTTCCGGGCGGATTTGAATGAAACGATCTTTGAAACAAATTTGCGCCCGCGATTGCGATTGGCGCCTTCACAGCTACAGTAGCCTCCATTTCCCAAAAGGCTACGTGTGCCAGCGCTCGGATTTCCATGGCGTCTGCTGCAAGCATCCGCCCCCCTTGTCCAACAATCGCCCGAGCAGCGCCTAGTCCTTTAACCAAAGGCGGCACGGCAGCCACCACCCCATAAGAAATACCCACCAAAGCGGTCGTTTGAACTAAAGCAGTCACCAAGCTCGTCAATGGTCGCTGGAACACCGCGTTGCCGAACGTTTCACGAGCGGCAGCCATGAGTGCCTCGCCTGGTCGTGGTGCACGGTAACCGGAGTTGATCATTCCCTGCCGGTGGTCATTTGCCGTCAGTCGATCCAAGGCGGACGGACCGCGAATGTCGGGCACGTAGGGGGCAAAGTATGCGGCCTCCCAGCCGAGCCAGCCGCGGGTGTTTGGATTCTGCCATCCCAATACCTTTATTGGTCCGGGATCGACGCTAGTTGTGTAGCTTGACCCGTCAGGCCGGTAAAATCGCTCTGTCACCGGATCGTAACGATTGCCGCCGGGTGGTCCCTCTTGGCCACCTGGTGTCACAGATATTGAGGTAGTGCCGCCTCCCGCGACCATGAAGCTATCGCCTCCCGTGGGATTTCCGCCCGAGCTCCCCGAAGAGGCCGCCTCGTATTTTGCGATGGTCGCGGCGAATCCGTTCTGGAAGATATCGTCAGCCAGCATCCTTGCCTGCGACTCAGACGCGCCGGCATTCTGCAAGGCGGCGACCAACCGGGAGTAATCATCCATTGCCTTTCGCTGTTTCTCCGACGGATTGTGAACCGTCGGAGCCGAACCGGGATCGGTGTTTGAAACAAATAATATTCCGCCTCCGCCGTCGGCTTGGTAATTTCCGCGGCCATCGACGATGTCTAGCCCCAGCAAATCAAACGCGTTCGGCACGCGGTTGCCGACGAACGCATAGAGATTTAGACCGCCCGATTCGTCAATTGGGTCGCGGTTAATGAACCTCCCCAAGCTCGGGCTGTAGTATCTTAGGCCGTAGTAAACCAGGCCGGTCTCGTTGTCGGTGAACTTCGTGGAAAACCGGAACGGATTGTCCTTGGCGTAGGTGCCCTCGGCGCGGAGCGGATTGCCGAAGGGGTCGTATTCGTAGGCGGCCTCGAGGGCGCCGGTGTCGGCGTTGAGCAGGGCGGTCACGTTGCCGTTGCCGTCGTAGGCGGGCAGGAGGGTTTTGCCCGTGCCGGTGTGGTCGTGGATCTGCAACAGGGCGCCGACGCCGCCGGCGGCCGTCAGCGAGCCGGTCAGGTCGAGGCCCCAGGTGAAACTCCGGTTTAAGTCGAAAGTTGAAGTTGAAGGATTCCAGACGAACTCGGCGGTGAGGTTCCAGCCGACGTAGAAATACTTGGTGTCGCTCAGCGGGGTGGCGGAGTAGGTCGTGCCGTTCCACTGGTGATAGACGGTCTTGCGGACGCGGCGGCCCTGGTAGTCGTATTTGAACTCCAGGCGGCGGGCGTTGGCGGTGGCGATCATACCGGCGCCGATCACTTCAGCGCGGTGCTGCATGGAGGCAAGGCGGTTCTCGGCGTCGTAGGTGTAGTCCCACACCCCGTCGGAGAGGAGGTTGCCGTCGTCGTCGTAGGTGAAGGTTTGCAGGCCCTTGGGGATGAAGATGCGCCCGGAGTCCGTGCGCACCAGACATGATAAACCCCGTTCTCCGACTCCATCCGCAGCGGGCGCGGCATTTCCCGTCAATCCACCCGCCACTCACGCCCCGTCAACCCCAAACCCCAAGGCCTGACCCCTTCGATCGCCCTTAAACATTAAAACCTGACCCCTTTTGCTTGCCCTGATCAGGGCGGGCACGACTCGCGGAACGGGAGCGCAGCGGACGGGCCGCGTGACGTGCCGGCGCGGGTCCTACAGGAGCGCCGCTTCGTGCGGGCCACTGCACCGCACAGGCCGCCCCCGGCGGGGTTGCACTCTTACCGCACGGAGAGGTTTGCGGCGCAGCGCTTGCGCGGAGCCGATGCGCCGAGCGCAGCGACAGCGCACCTCGGAGGAGGACAGCAGGGCTCGTGACAGCCCAGAGGCTCGGCGGCGGGCTGGCGCGAGACGTGCCGCAAGGTTCTCGTTGTTGTGAGCGCGAGCGAGATCACGACGACTGCGATGAAGTCGAGGACTCGACTTCATCGATGATCTTTAGGAGCCGATTGGCGAAGGCTTCGGTTCTTTGCCGATCACCACGAAGCCCCATGTGCTGCGTCTCAAGCCACCAGAGATAATCAAATAGCTCTTTTGCTGAAGCACGCTGACTGAGCATTCGGTGTATCTCACCCACATAGGCATCGTATTCGTCTTGAGCGCCTTCAAAGGACGACACCCCGATAGGGTCCCATTCCTTCAACAATGCCTTGCTGATGGCTTCGTGGTAGCGCTGGGCTCGGTTGATGAACTCACTCATTTAAGGGCCTCCTCCTCGTATCACAGTTATCACTCGTCCACTTGCGGTATCGGTCACAACTCGGACCTGGTTTGCTGCATCGAAAAACACCGAGGTGCCGGGCGTATTTCCTGGAGTCACGCGACCGGTCTGCACGGCATTCTCAACGACCGACGGCATAACACCTCGGTTCTGCATCTGGTCGAGAGCATGCCCTGTGTAGTCTCGGCCGCTGATCGTCGTAGGACTGTTCCGAACGGGCTGTAAAGGTGAGTTCTTTAATTCAAACCCCTTGTGTCCGAGGAAACCAGTGCCGCTGCGAGCTGCTCCACTCTCTGCGGCACGCCCTGCACGAGCTGCCGGCCCTACGTTCGGCAACGGCCCCAACCCGGCTATGATGCTCCCTGCAGCGATTAGCCGGTCTGCGCCACTGGAATTCGGACTCAGGATGGTGATGCCATCCATGATATCGCCGATGACGAACCCTAACGCCGCATCCTTAACCTGCCCCGCGAACACCGGATCGCCCTGGAAGCCTGGACTCGTGCCAACCATGTGCGTGCGTCCAGTAATCGTGGACGTGGCGTATTCAGGCTGCCGGAGGATTCCTCCACTGTTTGGGGCCCTCCCGATAACAAGCCCTGCTGCATCAAGAACAGCTTCAATGTCTCTTAACACATGCTCTGATTGCGTTCCCACGCTTAGTGTCCCATCTGATAGGCGGGCTACGGAAAGCGTTGCGTTAGGATCGAGAGAGAAGCGGCTCACGACGTCTTTGGCTTTAGAAACAGCGGTGTCTCGTGAGTCCTTGAATCCGCCTTGTGATTCGATTCGAGCAGCCAGATTTTCAATCACCGCGCGAAGTCGCGAAGCTGCGTCCATCGCCGCCCGCTGTGCACGCGACGGATTGTGAACCGTCGGAGCCGAACCGGGATCGGTGTTTGAAACAAATAATATTCCGCCTCCGCCGTCGGCTTGGTAATTTCCGCGGCCATCGACGATGTCTAGCCCCAGCAAATCAAACGCGTTCGGCACGCGGTTGCCGACGAACGCATAGAGATTTAGACCGCCCGATTCGTCAATTGGGTCGCGGTTAATGAACCTCCCCAAGCTCGGGCTGTAGTATCTTAGGCCGTAGTAAACCAGGCCGGTCTCGTTGTCGGTGAACTTCGTGGAAAACCGGAACGGATTGTCCTTGGCGTAGGTGCCCTCGGCGCGGAGCGGATTGCCGAAGGGGTCGTATTCGTAGGCGGCCTCGAGGGCGCCGGTGTCGGCGTTGAGCAGGGCGGTCACGTTGCCGTTGCCGTCGTAGGCGGGCAGGAGGGTTTTGCCCGTGCCGGTGTGGTCGTGGATCTGCAACAGGGCGCCGACGCCGCCGGCGGCCGTCAGCGAGCCGGTCAGGTCGAGGCCCCAGGTGAAACTCCGGTTTAAGTCGAAAGTTGAAGTTGAAGGATTCCAGACGAACTCGGCGGTGAGGTTCCAGCCGACGTAGAAATACTTGGTGTCGCTCAGCGGGGTGGCGGAGTAGGTCGTGCCGTTCCACTGGTGATAGACGGTCTTGCGGACGCGGCGGCCCTGGTAGTCGTATTTGAACTCCAGGCGGCGGGCGTTGGCGGTGGCGATCATACCGGCGCCGATCACTTCAGCGCGGTGCTGCATGGAGGCAAGGCGGTTCTCGGCGTCGTAGGTGTAGTCCCACACCCCGTCGGAGAGGAGGTTGCCGTCGTCGTCGTAGGTGAAGGTTTGCAGGCCCTTGGGGATGAAGAAGGATTTTGTCTCGGTGCGGACGAGGTCGGCTCCGCCCCCGCCGCCGCCCGGTTTCGCGGCGTAAATGGTGGCGTTGCCGGCGACCGCAGCGTTGGTGTTGGCGACGACGAGGTCGGAGCCCCAGGCGCGGTCCTTCTTGGCGGTGGAGCTGATGCCGGCGAGGGCGACGTTGGCGTCGGTGGCGGCGGTGCCGAGGAAGCGGACGGCGTTGTTCTCCTTGGCGGTGTATTGGTTGAGGGCGTTGGTGGTGTATTGGTCGTCGATGTTGGCGGTCGATCCTATTGAGAATTTCCTGAAGAAGTGACGTTGTCGGAGGTAGGGCGGGACCGCTGGGCCCGCCGCAACACGCTCTCGGCGCGCCCAGCGGTCGCGCCCTACCCCAAGGCATCGCAGCGTCACTTCTTTGGGTAGTTCCCAATAAGACGTCAGGTGTTGATTCTTGACAGACTTCCAAGGGCGAGGGTGCCGAGTTCAGAGCATTGAGTCTGAGATCTCTGACACCATCTCTCTACGTCCACTCATTCGTTCGTGCGTGAGACCCGCAGGCGCAGGAAGAGGTTGGCGCCGGCGCTGAGCGGCACGCGGCCGCGCCACGTCTCGAATCCATCGGCGGTGGAGACGAGTTCGTGCGTGACGCCCTCGCTGGTCCACGACGTGAGATTCGTGGAGAATTCCACCGCATACGTCACGTCGCCGCGCGCCGCCGGTCGCGTGTAGGTGAACACCCACTCGGTCTCCGTCGCACTCATCTCCGGGATCCCCGCCGCGCTCGCCGCGCGCGGGTCGAGACCGAGCGCGTATTCGAGGAGATTGGCGAAGCCGTCGCCGTCGGGATCGGCGTTCGGCCCGCTGATAGCGGGATCGAGCAACTCCTCGGCGGTGAAGTGCTCGTGCGACCAGGAATCGAGCGTCTCGGTCACGGTCACAAGCGCGGAGTTGCTGTATGTCGTGCCGAGATTGTTCGACGCGACGCAGCGGAATTGGTCGCCATTCATCGCGGCCGTCGGCCGGATGGTTAGCGCGACACCGGTGCCAGAGAAATAGAAGCTGTCCGACGTGCTGACGTAGACCCAGGTGTCGGTGCCCGCGGCGCGGCGCTGCCAGAAGAGGGTCGTGGGGAATTGCCCGGTGTAATTGATCGTGAAGGTCGCGGTGTTGCCGGCGACGACGCTGACCGGCTGGGGCTGGAGCGTGAAGACGGGAGCGGTGCCCGAGCTGGGAATGGCGCCGATGTTCAGGCGCGCCGGGCCCTTGGCGCCGTTCTTGCCGTCGATCGCGATGTAATAGGTCGTGCCGCTCGGCGTCCAGAAGCTGACGGAACTGAGCGGGTCGCCCGCCGCCCGGTCGTCATTGGCGGCGACCAGAGTCAGCGACTCGAGGCTGGAGCCGGTGTAAACGGCGAGCACGGTGTCGAACTCGCTGCCGACCGTCGTGATCTGCACGTCGGCTCCGTTGCTGTAGGGAGCCACCCACTTCCACCACAGCGACGCCGTGCCGGCGGTGCCGGGCACATGCTCGGGTTCGCCGGACTGGCGCGTCGCCCACGTGGTGTCGCCGAAGGCGACGACATTGCCGCCGGTGACGAGGTGTGCCTCGGCAAAGGCGTCGTTTCGCGGCGGCAGGATGGAGAAGGTGCGTTCGACCGGCTGCGCGGGGGCGTAGGTGGCGTCGCCGGCCTGGGTGGCGCGCACGGTGACGCTGCCGGTGCCGGTGGGCACGAGCGCGTTGCCGCTGTTCGAAAGCAAAGCCGGACCAGAGACGACCGAGTAGCTCACGGGCAACCCGGATGTCGCCGTCGCCTGGGTAATGCTGATGAACCCGGGACCGATATGCTGATCCGAAATCACCGGGAAGGTGATCGTCTGGCTCAATTTCTCGACCGTGAGCGTGGCGACCACCGACGTGATCGAGCCGGCGGCGTTGGAAACGACGACGTCATAATCGCCGGCGGCGGCGATGGTCACATCCGCGAGCAGCAGCGTCGCCGCGGTGGCGCCGGGAATGACCTGCCCGTCCTTGCGCCACTGATAACTGAGCGGAGCCGTGCCGGTCGCCACGACGGAGAGGGCAACGTCCGCACCGACGGTAGCCGCCTGCGTCGCCGGAGGCGTGACAATGACAGGCGGATTGATCTCCACGCCATAGCGCCCGACCGCCACCGCCGTCACCGAGAGCTCACCGGAGGCATTCATGGGCTGCACCCAGTATCGATACGTGAAGCCCGACACACCCGTGAGATCTTCGTAGAAATTTCCGGTCACGCGATCTGCAATCACGGAGGCGTGGAACGGGTTGTCGGAGAAACCGCGGAGGAGTCGGTAGTGCGTGGCATTCGGCACATGCGTCCAGCTGAGGGTCACTCGGTCGGCCGAGGCCGAGTTGGTGGCACTGACGGTGGGTTGTCCGCTGGGCAAACCCGCACCGCCGCTCGCCTGCTGGAAGAGTGCGGCGCGATTGGTGGTCGTGCCGTCCGCGAGTTGGCCAAGGTTGTTGAGACCGCTGACGAGGAGCGTGCCGTTGGTCTTGACGATGCCGATCGTGTGCACGCCGGCGGTAACGTCGAACGCACCCGTGGCGACCTGGATGGGCGTCGAGCGGGAATTCAGTGTGCCATCGCCGAGTTCGCCAAACTCGTTGCGTCCGACCGCCCAGACCGTGCCGTCGGATTTCAAAAAGACGGAGTGGGCAAAACCCGCGGCCATGGCGACAACCGAGGTGGCAATCTGCACCGGAGTTGTGCGGTTTGTCGTGGTGCCGTCACCGAGTTGGCCGAAGTTATTCAAGCCCACCGCCCAGAGCGTGCCATCGGCTTTCAGCAACAGGGAGTGGTAGTATCCGGCGGAGATCGCGCTGTAACCTGTGCCGACCAGAACCGGGGAGTGGCGATCGATCGTGCTGCCGTCGCCGAGCTGGCCCATGGCGTTCCACCCCATCGCATAGACCTTGCGGTCGCTGGTGAGGTAGAGCGAATGCAGGTAGCCGGCGGAGGCGGAGATTACATGCGAGGCGACTTGGGTGAAAGCATTGCGCTGGGTGGTGTCGCCAAGGCCGAGCTGGCCGTTGGTGTTGCGGCCGGTCGCCCAAAGCGTGCCATCGGTCTTGCGGATGAGCGTGTGGCGATAGCCTCCAGAGGCGGCAGCCACACCGTCGGCCACCGGGACAGGCAACCCCGCATTCTCGGTGTTGCCGGTGCCGAGCGTGCCGAATTCGTTGTAGCCGGAAGCGAGTAGGACGCCGTCCTGCCTCAAGTGAAGCAAATGGTCGGCACCCGCGTTGAGTGAGACGATGCCCGTGAGCGTGGGAATGAGCACGGTGCGATTGAGCCCGGAACCATCGCCCAACTGCCCCTCCTGATTGCGACCCGCGACGGAGACCGTCCCACCCCAGCGCAAGGCGGCGGTGTGATGATAACCGTGGGCCGCTTGCAACGGGGCCGCGGCGGAAAGGACGGTCAAGGTTGCCTCCTCCGACGTGAGTGAGCCGGCCGCATTGCTCACAACACAGCGATAGCGGTCGCCATTGTTTGCGATGGCTGTCCGTCCGGTGAGCGAAAGTGTGGCGGAGGTGACACCGCTGTAACCGGACTCGTAGATGGACAGATTCGACCAAGTCCCGGAGCCCGCTGCCCGGCGCTGCCATTGGTAGGTGACGGACTGATTCGTGGAAGCCACAACGACCGAAAAGCTGGCGACCGAGTTCGCGGCGACCGTCACACTCGCCGGCTGAGACTGGATCGAGGGCGGGACGAACGAGGACAACTCACCCAAAGAATAAAAGCCGAGCGAGCCGCCATTGGGCACGACCAGTCGCTGTGACGCGGGGTTGAACGTGCTGACGCGCGTGGTCACCGGCATTAAATAGGCCGTGGACTTGGAGACTGTGTCGAAAACGCGCGTCTCGCCGAAGGCATAGCGGCCGTCGGCAGAGGCGCTGTAGATTTCCGGCCCGGTGGTCCAGACCAGGCCGAGGTTGCTGTCGAAGACTCCCCCGTTCCAGAAGACGCGGGAACCATCCTGCGAGACGACGACAGTGCGCGAGCCATAGTAGGAGGCGCTCTCGGTGCGGGCACTGGCGATCTGGGAGAACTGGTCGCCGGCGACATCAAATTTCCGGATCATCGCGCCCGAGCTGTTGTTCTCGCCATGGAAGTAATAGCGGCCATTGGGCTCGAATTGACCGCCCCCCTCGCGCACGAAGGCTTTGCCGAGCAATGTGGCGTTGGTGGTGTCATAGATCGCGATGTCGATCCATTGGTCGTATTCCTCGACGACGACGCGGCCTGCGACTCCGGCCGCCACGCGGTAAACGTCCGTGCCGCTGTAGCTGCTGTAACTGAACGGCCGGAAGGCATGCGTGCGCACCAGCGCGAGCGACGCGCGATCGAGCGCCAGCAACGCCCCCGCCTTCCAATTCGTGACGTAGAGCCGGCCTTCTGGAACGTGCACCGCCAAGTCGGTGACACCCGCACCCACGGAAACAGCGCGGAGAATGCGCTTTGCCTGACTGTCGGCTTCAATCAAGTAGGCGCGCGAGGGATTCTCATCGGTGCTTTCGCTGATCGCATACACTTTCGCGGAAGTTGGATCGGACTTCAGGATAGTGATGGCGAGCGCATCGACCTTGACGCTGACCGGGATGCTGATCGACGCGCCTGCGCCTGTAACCGTGACGCTCGACTGATAGCTGCCCGCGGCAAGGGCGGTGGCGTCGATGCTCACGCGCAGTGTCGCCGGCGTGGTGCCGCTCGACGGGGAAACGCGAATCCACGCCGCGCCAGCCGTCGCGGACCACAACTGTCCCGCAGTTGCGGTGCTCACCTGCACATCGAATGGGTAGTCGGGATTCCCCTGCACCGTGATTCCGCTGATGGAGGACAGGCTCGGGACGAGCGCCGAAACGGTGAACGACTGCCCCCCCCCCGTTGAGACTTCACCGCCGACCAGGGTGTCCAATCGCCAGTAGTATTGGCCCGCGGCCAGCGGTGCGCTCAAGGTCAGCTGGTTGGTGCTCACCGGCCCAAGATATTCCGGCGACTGGGGCCCCGCGGCGGCGACCGCGGCGGCACTGGTGCCGAGATAGACGCGGTATCCGGTCGCTCCCGGAATCGCCGCCCACTCGAGCCGCGAAACGGTGTCAGTGATCGAACCGTTGGCGGGAGAGCGGGTGGGCGCTGCGGCAGGCAATGCGTAGAAACCCACCGCGGTGCCGCTCTGATAAACCAAGGTGCCAGTTGCGGAGTTGAACGCGCTGATATTGGCCGTGCCGGGGAGCGAACCGACCAACGAACGGGTCTGGAGGTCGTAGACTGCCGAGGCGCTGAAGGCGTAGCGACCGTCGCGCGATGCTGCGACCACGGCAACCCGCAAGTCCCACTCCACGGTGAGATCCGGCCGCAGCACGGCACCGTTCCAAAAGATGCGACTGCCATCTTCCGACATGAGGAGATCAGACGAACCATAATATCCGATCCCGGCCACACTGGCGCGCAAATAGTCGGAAAACTGATCGCCCGCGGTGTCGAATCGATGGATGCCCGCGCCGCTGTAGCCGCTGTCGCCGTGGTAGTAGTATCGACCCGCAGGATCGTAGGCACCGCGGCCTTGATAGAGCGGGGAGTTGCTGGTCGCGAGCGTGGTCCCATTCACCGTGTCGAAGATGCGCGTGCTGATCCATTGATCCTGCTCGATGATCATGAGGCGCCCGGCGGAGCCGGGACTCAGGCGATAGACGTCCTGCTCCGTGTAGCCCATGCCCTGGGCCGGACGGAACGCGTAGGTGCGGGCCAGGCTGAACGTGGTTTGGTCGATCGCCAGCAGCGCCCCGGTCTTCCAATTGGCGACGTAGATGCGGTTATCCGGAACGTGGACCGCGAGATCGGTCGCGGCGGTGCCGACCCGCACGGCGCGCGTGATGCGTTTCAAAAGCGCATCGATCTCGAGGAGATACGCGCGGGACGTGCCGGTGTAGGCGGAGGCGTTCTCTTCGCTGAGGGCATAGACTTTTGTGGAGTTGGGCATCGAACGCATCGCCGTGATGGCAAGCGGATCGACCGTCAGCTTCACCGGCACGGTGAAGGACCCATCGCTGGCCGTGATCGTCACCGAGCCTTGATAAACTCCGGGCGAAAGACCGCCGGCGTTGAGCACCACATTCAGGGCCGAGGGAGTCGAACTGCTCGCCGGCTCGAAGCCGATCCATGAATCCGCCGAACTCGCGCTCCAAGCCTTGCCGGGGACGGCTGAGCTGAGGTCGAGCTTGATACGGTGTGCCGCATGGCCCGTCACCGTCGCCGTATCGATCTTCGACTGGCTGGAGGCGATTGTCGCCACGCGGAAGCTGAAGACGGTGCCCGTGGGGGTGCCGGCCTCGTTCACCGGATCGACGCGCCAGAAATAGAGCGTGCCGGGTTGCAGGGCGTTGGGGAGAGAGATGGACGGAGCCGTGACTTCGCCGAGGTATTCCGGCGAGGACGGCGTCGCGGAGGCTACGCTCGCCGAACTGGTGCCGAGGTAGACGCGATAGCGGTCCGTGCCCGGTTGTGGACTCCATTGCAGCGAGGTCGGCGCCAGCACGATGGAGTCGTTGGCCGGCGACAAATTCCTTCCCATGATCCCGGGGCCGATCGCCTCGAACAAATTGACCGTGCGGAGCACTCGGGCCGTGCGATCGAAATAGACCAGGCGGGAGTAGTCGGAGGTGATGACCTGCACCGTGGGCTGCCCGGTGAGCGAGTAGAGGCTGTTGCCGGTCTCGACCTCGATGATCGCGGCATTGGTCGTCGCGATTTCGCCACCCGGCGAAATCGCATACACATTGGACGGGAAGCCCTGCGCCGGGACATTGATCGTGCCGGCAGCGAACCGCACCTGCTTCATGAAGACATCCCCGTTGGCGGCGAGCAGCACGGGGGTGTCGAGGGGATCGCGCTGGAAGGTCGGGTAACTCAGGCTCGTGGCCACCGTGCTGCCGGTGACACGTCCGTCTGAGCCCAGCGTAAGCCGGGCGGCATTGGATCCAGCATGGCCCGCGCTCCAGCCGTATTGGCCCCAAGCATAGATCGCACTGAAGTCAGGCAGCACCGCAAAATCACCGAAGCCGTATCGGCCCGAGTTGTCGGGCAAGCCTGCATCCAGCAGGATCGATTGAACGACCGTGCGAGTAGTCCGGTTGAAAACGCGCAAAACCGGAGCCCACGTGCCATCGGAATAATAGAGCGTCGTTCCCGGCCCGTATTGGATGTCTCCCCAGGTAAAGCCGACGTCCCAATCATCATAGGTCGTGAGCGGTATCGAGTCCGTCACCTTCAGCGTCGCCAGATCGACGGCCACGATCGTCTTCGACGCACTGCAGAGCGCGATGAGTTCGGAGCCGTTGCTCCGCACCGCCGCGCCGAACGGCATTTTGCCGAGCGTCAGCGCTCCGAGGTAGGTGCCTGCCAGCGGGTCGAATACCACGAGCGCCCCCAGTTCCCGCCCGTTCTGGTGCACGCCGTAGACGCGCGAGCGAACGGGGTCGTCGATCAGCTTGACGATATTGACCGGGGCAACCGCGACCTGCACGGGGAACTGCACCGTTTCGCTGCCTCGGGTGAGTTGAACGATGGCATCATTGGATGCAGCCACGAGACCGGTGGTGGCGAAGCTCAGCACCAATTCGGAAGCGGCGGCATCGAATGCCGCGCCGACCCAGGCGGTGCTGCTGCTGACGCTGATCGCGGCCACGGGAGCACCCTGCTGATCGCGGATCGGAAGACGGACCGGCAAGTGATTGATGCCCGCCGGCACGGCAAGCTGCAGGCGTTCGACCGGCAGGGAGAAACTCGCAGGGGCGGCCGGAACCACTGTGATGGACTGCGGTGTCGCATCGGTTCGCAAACCGTCCGCATCAACCGCGGCCAGGCGAAACGTATAGGCACCCGGGCCATCGAGGGCCGTCAGCGCAAAGCTGCGGGTGAACGTGCCCGAGGCCGCCGTGACGGCGTGCGAACTCGAGAGTGACGAGGTCGCCAAGGTCGAATTGTCCGCTCGGATGGCAAAGGTTCCCCGCACCGGTGTATCGACCCAAAGATTCGCGAAGGAAAAGTTCGCGTCCGGATCCGACACCGTGAGCGTGAGCGTCAAGGTCTGCCCCACCGCCCGCTGCTCGGAAAGCGTCAGTTGGGCATTCGGCGGACGGTTCGGTTGGTTTATCGTCAGGGTCACCGGGACGGTGTAGGTCGAGCCCTGCGCGTTGGAGATCAAGCAGCGGTATTGCGTGCCGCTCAGCGCCAGATCCGTGCTCTGAGTGAAAACCGTCAGGGTGGTCCCGGTCACGCCGACATAGCGCGCGCCGTCCTGCAAGTTGCTCCAGGTGGCCGAAGCGCTCGAGTAGGCCTGCCATTGGTAGGTCAGAGGGGCGGTGCCGGTGGCGGTGACGAAAAAGACGGCGCTCGCACCGGCGGTGATGGTGCGGTTTTCGGGTTGCAAGGTGATGGTCGGCGCCACGGCGCTCGGCGCAAAGCTGAAGTTCAACCTGATGCTGCCCCACTCGCCATCCCAGCCGTCGACCGCGAAATAATACGTCGTGCCGCCCGTGACGCTGATCGTGACCGTGCTCGTGCGCACGACGCCGTTCTGCACGTCGTCGTTGGCGGCGAGTTGCGTCAGGCTGTTCACCGAGCCGCCGGTGTAGGCGGCGAGCAGCGTGTCGAAGTGGCTGCCGGCGGTCGTCACCGTCAACGAGCCATTCGCCGTCGCCGTCCAACGCCACCACACGGACGCACCGCCGGGCTCGTCGGGGGCGTGGTTGGGTTCGCCAGCCTCCTTGTTCGCGCCGATGCTCGAACCGCTGACCTGGGCGCCATTGTTGGCCAGCGTGAGGGCGGTCGCGTTGGCGAAATGATTGTTCGCGGGCGAAGTGAAGCCGCCCGGCCGGCCGTAGAGAAACTGTGCACCGGTGATGTCGTCGGTCTGCAGCGCATCGGTGTTGCTCACGGTGCTGTTCATGATCGCCGTCACGGCCTGGTTTGATTCGTCGGGGTGATCCAGGCCGAGAAGGTGGCCGAGTTCGTGGATCGCCACGCGGCGGATGTCCTCGGGCGTCTGCAGATTGCCGCGGTAGGAATTCCAGCCGGCGCTCACTCCCGTGTTGAACAAAATGTCCGACTCCAAGCGCTGGTAACTCCCGTCCCCGCGCGGCGAACCGCTGCGGTAGGACAGCGTCACCGCCAGCACATTCGGGCCGAAGTCCTCGGGCGGATTCGTGGCGTCGCCGTAGATCTGGCTCGCGAGCACGATTTCGTTGATGCCGTTGTCGGCCGCGGCGCCCGGGGCGACGATCTGCCCGGCGAGCTGCACGTTGGCGAGCTGCTCGTTCCACGCGGCGATCGCCGCCTGCACGCTCGTCGCGTAGTTGGTGCCGTCCTGGAAGGTGGGCGTTTGCGGCATGCGGATCACGAGCGGAATCGTGCCGTTGTTCCAAGTCACCCGGGCACCGCCGGGGCCGCGGATGAGGTCGTAGGCGGGCGCCAGCGTCGCCGCGGCCACGGCCGCGAGCGCGAGCAGCAGGCCGCGCAGGGGGAAATTACTTTTCACGGCGCACGCTCCGGATCTGTTCGGCGAAGACCGCGGGCGTGAGCGCCTCGGACTTGGCTTTGAACTTTCTCTGCAACCCCGCCGCCCCACCCTCGGTCATCGGCAAAGCCACCTCGGCCACGTCGGCCATCGGCACGTCGTTGCTGCGCGCGATGTAGTCGCGGCCGGCCTCATCCTTCCGGATGCGGTAGCGGCCGTGCATGACCGCGTAGAGCGGATAGAACGTCCGGCCGTTGCCGTGCACGAAGAGCACGTCCTCGTCGCCGACTGCGAACTCCGGCACGCCCTCGACGCGCAGCTCGACGTCGCCGACCTTGCCGCCGAGCAAGGTCAGCACGAGCGGGCTCGGCGCCGTGCCGGCGATCGTCTCGATCACTTCGAGCGTCACGCGCGTGTGGATCCGCGGCCGTCCGCCGGGCCGCGGCGTCGCCACCGCCTCCACGGCGGCGACCCGCGCGCGCACCACGTAATCCGCCCCGTTCACCAATTCGTCGAAGCTCGGCGGCTTCACCGAGGTCGCGTGCACCGTCAGGGCGCAGCACAGGAACAGCAGCCAGCCGACGGAGCGGCCAAGGAGAGAAGGGCAGGATCGGAGCATGTCAGGATGGCGCCGTAAACGCGGTCGCTCGTGCCACCGGCCCCGGACAGATTCCTCCGCCGTGGCCCATTGGCCGGCAGGCGTCACGCAGCGTGCAAATCGCCCCGCCTCCGGCAAGCCCGCATTCCCGGAATTAGCCGGCCTCCCGCGACCAATCGCTCTTCTGCTGACCGCGCCGCGGCGTCAGTCTCAACGCGTCGCGCGCACCCGGAAAAACACCGTCTCGCCCGTGCTGCGCGGCACGCGACCGCACCAGGTCTCGACGAGTCCGGCCGCCAGCCGCTCGTGCACCACGCCCGCATCGGTCCACGTGGCGAGGTTGGTGGAAAATTCCACCGCATACGTCACGTCGCCGCGCGCCGCCGGTCGCGTGTAGGTGAACACCCACTCGGTCTCCGTCGCACTCATCTCCGGGATCCCCGCCGCGCTCGCCGCGCGCGGGTCGAGACCGAGCGCGTATTCGAGGAGATTGGCGAAGCCGTCGCCGTCGGGATCGGCGCTCGGCCCGCTGATCGCCGGGTCGAGCCGCTCGTCCGCGCTGAAATGCGCGAGCGTCCACGAGACGAATGTCTCCGCGACCTGGAACGTGCGGTCGACCTCGGCGGCCGCGAGGTGGTTGGGCCCGCCGGCCTGCGCCGCGCGCACCGTGACTGCGCCCGCCCCGGTCAGCACGACGGCGGCATCCTCGATGCGCGCCGGACCCGAGACGACGCTGAAGCTCACCGGCAACCCCGCGGAACTCGCCGCACTCAACGCCACCGGCTCCGTCGTGAACGCCCGGTCCGCCGGCGCCGCGAAATCGATCGTCTGCGCCGCGCGCGCGATGACGAGCGTGCCGCCGGCCGCGCCCTCGTAGAGCGCGTCCACCACGGTCGCCTCCACGGCGTAGCTGCCGGCCGCCGTCGGCGGCGTGGCGGTGCCGTCGTAGGTGAGGGTGAACGCCAGCCCCGGCGGCGTCGTGCCCACCGTCACGCTGCGCGGCGTGGCAGCGTAGGTTTGCGCAAGTCCGCCGAGGATGACCGCCGCCGCACCCTTCGTCACCGTGAAGGTCCGCTCGACCGGCGCGGCCGCGGCGTAGGTGGCGTCGCCGGCCTGCGTCGCGCGCACGGTGACCGCGCCCGGGCCCGTGAGCGTGAGCCCGGCGCCGTCGAGCGTGGCCGGGCCGGAGACGAGGTCGAAACTCACCGGCAGCCCCGAACCGGCCGTCGCCGCCAGCGCGAAGGGCACCGGCGTGTAGCCGCGGTCCGCCGGAGCGGGAAAATCGATCGACTGCGCGAGCCGCTCGATCGTCACCGTGACCGCCGCGGTGAACGCCTGGCCGCCCGCGTTGGTGATGCGGCAGCGATATGCGTTGCCGTCGCGCACGTTGGTCGCCGCCGCGGGCAGGGTGAGCTCCGCCGTCGCCGTGCCGGTGTGCAGCGCGTCGTCGTTGAGATCGGTCCACTCGCCGGTGCCGCCCGCGGAAACCTGCCAGCGATAGGCGAGCGGCGCCGCGCCGGTCACGCCGACGCTGAACGTCGCGGCCTCGCCGACGGAGATCGCGCGATCGACGGGCGGCGTGACGACGAAGGGCGGCTCGATCGGGTTGACGAGGTTGAAGCTGAGTTTGACGACACCCCACTCGCCCGCCCAGCCGTCGACGGCGAAATGATACGTCGTGCCGAAGACGACATCGAACTCGATCTCACTGGTGCGAATGATGCCGGGGTCGATGTCGTCCTCGCCCGCCAGCTGCGTCAACGTCGCCAGACTGTCGCCGGTGTAGGCGGCGAGCATGGTGTCGAAGGGACTGCCCTTCGTGTCCACCTTCAGTCGTCCGCCGGCCGTCGCCGTCCAGCGCCACCAGATCGACGCGCCGCCGGTCGCGCCGGGGTCCGTCTGCGGGTCGCCCGCGCCGTGGAGCGGCTCCCCGGATTCGCGCGTCGCGCCGATGCTCTCGGTGTTCACGACCGCGCCGGTGCCGTTGAGCGCGAGCGGCGCGGCGTTGGCGAAGTGGTCGTTCGCCGGCGCGGCGAAGCCGCCGGGGCGGCCGTATTGGAATTGTGCGCCATGGATGTCGTCCGGCTGGAGGCCGTCGAGGTAGCTGATCGTGCTGTTCATGATCGCGAGCACGGTCTGGTTGTCCTGGTTCGGGTGATCGAGCCCGAGCACATGGCCGAACTCGTGGATGGCCACGCGCCGGATATCGACCGCGGATTGCAACGCGCCCCGGTAGGAGTCCCACGAGCGCGTGCTGTTGAAAATCACGTCCGACTCCACGCGTGCATACGTGCCGTCCTCGCGCGGGAGGCCGCTGCGGTAGGAAAGGGTGACCGCGAGCACGTTGGCGCCGAAGTCGATCCCGTCGGGCTCGTTGTGGTAGATGCGCGGCTCGAAGGTGACCTCGTTGAGCCCGTTGAAGTCGCCCGCGAAGCCCGTCGCCTGCACATCGGCCGCGAACTGGACGCGCGCGAGCTGGGCGTTCCACTCCGCCAGCGCGGCCTGCACCGTCGTCGTGTGCGTCGTGCCGTCCGAAAACGTCGTGCCGGCCGGCAGCCGCAGCACGAGCGGGATCGGCCCGTCGTTCCACGTCAGCAGCGTGCCCGTCGGGCTGCGGATCAGGTCGTAGCCCGCGGCCAGCGTGGCGAGCAGCGCGACACCGCCGACCGCCGCGAGCCGGCGCAGGCCGGGAAGGATTTCACGGCGCACGGCGCACCCTCCGGATCTCGGCGGCGAATTCCGCCGGCGTCAGCGCGGCCGACTGCGCCTTGGCGCGTCTTTGCAGCAACGCGGCGCCGCCGCTCGTCATCGGCAACGCCACCTCGGCCACGTCGCCGAGCGGCACGTCGTTGCTGCGTGCAAGGAACTCCCGCCCGGCGGCATCGCGCTTGATGGGGTAACGGCCGTGCATGACGGCGTAGAGCGGGAAGAAATTCCGGCCGTTGCCGTGCACGAAGAGCACGTCCTCGTCGCCAACCGCGAACTCCGGCACGCCCTCGACGCGCATCTCGAAGTCGCCGACGCGTCCGCCGAGCAGCGTGAGCACGAGCGGACTCGGCGCCGTGCCGGCGATGGTCTCGAGCACCTCCAGCGTCACGCGCGTGTGGATCCGCGGCCGGCCGTGGGCGCGCGGCGTCGCGAACGACTCCACCGCGGTCACGCGCGCGCGCACGACGTAGTCGGCGCCGTTGACGAGTTCCTCGAACGCAGGCGGCTTCACCGAGGTCGCGTGCGCGGACACGGCGCATCCGCCGGCCCAGGCGAGGGCGAGCAGGAGCAGCGGCAACACGGGGTGACGGAACATGGCCGGGGAGACGGGAACGGTTATCCCGCCCCGCGCGCCCCGCAAGACGCGTCTGGCCGGGCCCTTCAGCCGCCGAGTCCCTGTTCGCGCACCCAGAGGGCGGCGCGGGCGACAAGGGCGTTGGCGTGCGGGAGGCCGAGCTTCAACTTGATGCTCTCCCGGTGCGTCTCGACCGTCTTCACGCTCACGCCGAGCGTCTGCGCGGTCTCCGCCGTCGACCGGCCGCACCCGAGCTCGCGGAACACCTGCAGCTCGCGCTCGCTGAGCAGCGAGACGTCGTCCGCCGCCGACACCGGGCGCACCACGCGCCCGCCCTGCAACGCGAGCTTCAGGCCGCTGACGACGGACTCCGGACCCTCGCGCTTGGAAATGAACGCATCGGCGCCCGCCGCCAGCGCCTTCGGCTCGTAGGCCGCGGCGTCGAGCATCGAGAGCACGACCAGGCGCATCTCCGGCCGCCGCTGTCGCAGCTCGCGCACGAGCTTCAGGCCGTCGCCGTCGGCGAGCATGAGGTCGATCACCGCCACCTCGGGCGCGTGCACGTCGGCCAGTTCCAGCGCCTCGCGGCTGCCCGCCGCCTCCGCGCACACCGCGAAGGCCGGCTCGGCCCGCAGCACCGCCGCGACGCCGGCGCGGTAGAGTGGATGGTCGTCCACCAGAAGAATGCGGATCGGGTTGGTCATGCAGGGGAAAGGTGAAATCAGTTCAGTGCGGGCGGTTGCTCAAGCGATTTCTGTGCCGGGCGCAGTCCACGCGGCGAGGCGCGCGGCGCACTCCGCCCCATGCCGCTGCACCGCGTCGGCGGCGCCGCGCTCGGCCGCCTCGACGAGGGCGTTGCACGCCTCCTGCAATGCCCGGTCGCGCACGACCGACGCGCTGTTGGCGAGGTGATGCGCGGCCGCCCGCACCGTGCGCCAATCGCCGGCCGCCACCGCGCGCGCCAGCTCGGTTTCCTTCGCCCGCGCCTCCGCGCGGAACAGCGCCTCGATCGCCGCCGGCGCCGGCGGAAGCGGCGCCCGTGCCGGCGCGGACGCGCCCGGCACGCCGACGGCGGCGACGAGCTCGGCGGGCGCGACGGGTTTGACGAGAAACGCGTTCATGCCCGCGTCGCGCGCCCGCGCGCGCTCGGCGTCGCCGGCATGCGCGCTCGCGCCGATGACGCGCAGGCTGCGCCCGGCCGCGCGCAACTCCTCCGCCAGCGCAAAGCCGCTGCCGTCGGGCAGCGAGACGTCGAGCACCACCGCGGCAAATTCCTCCGCGGCCAGCGCGGCGCGCGCCTCCGCCAGCGTGGCGACGCCGCTGACCTGCGCGCCGGCGGCGAGAAGGACGGATTGGAAGAGTTCGCGCACGAGCAGGTTGTCGTCCACCACCAGCACCCGGCGGCCCGCGAGGTTCGCATCCCGCGCCGCCGGCAGCGCGGCCAGATCCTCCGCGCGGGCGGTCCGGCCCACAACCGACGCGGTGAAGGTCGAGCCGCGGCCGGGTTCGCTCTCCACGGTGATGCCGCCGCCCATCGCCGCGCACAGGGCCGCGGTCAGGGCGAGGCCGACGCCCGCGCCTTCCTGCTGCGCCGTGGGCTCGAGCCGCGCAAAGGCCGTGAACAATCGCGCGCGATCCTCCGGCGCGATGCCGGGCCCGGTATCGCTCACCGCGAGCACGAGCCGGACGCCACCGGCCCCGGCCGGCTCGGCGCCGAGCCGCACGGCCACCTCGCCGCGCGCGGTGAACTTCACCGCGTTGCCGACGAGATTGAACACGACCTGCCGCAGGCGCGCGTCGTCCAGCTCGACCGCCGGAGGCACCGAGGCGTCGACGGCACAGTGCAGCGCCAATCCCTTCGCCGCCGCGCGCGGCCGGAGACCCTCGACGGCGGCGCGGAGCAGGTCGCCGGGCGCGGCGACGCGCGGCTGCAGGCGCAGCGTGCCCGCCTGCACGGCGCCGAGGTCGATGAGATCGTTCACGAGGCGCGTCATCAGCTCGCCGTGCTGGCGCACCGCGTCGAGCCAAGCGGCGGCCTGCGGCTCGGCGCCCACGCGGCCGCGCAGCAGTTCGCTGTAGCCGAGCAGGCTCTGCAGCGGCGTGCGCAGCTCGTGGCTGACCTTGGCGAGGAACTCGGACTTGAGCCGGTTCGCCTCGGCCTGCACCGCCGCGGCGCGCAAAGCCGCCTCGCGCTCGCGCGTCGCGCGTTGCTGGAAGAGCAGCGTGGCGCCGAGCACGAGACCCAGCGCCGTGACGAGCAGCGGTCCCGAGCGCCACTTGCGCGCGATGCTTTGGAAGAATTCCACCTGCTCGAACTCCAGCCAGCCGAGCATGCGCCCGTCGGGCGAGCGGAGTGCGGCGCGACAGAAATACGGCGCGCCGATCTCCGGCACGGGCGAATGCTCGATCACGTTGCGGCCCTCGCGCCAGTCCGCCCGATCCCGCTCCGTCGCCCGGCGCAACACCTCGACCGTGCCGGGCACGGCGGTCGGCCGGCTGCCGGCGAGCGCGAGCAGCCAGCCGTCCTCGACGACGATCAGCCGCGCGCCCATCACATGCGGCGCCGCGCGCCATTCGCGATGCAGCGCCCGCGACACCTCGCGCGAGAGCCGGGCCGTCTCCTCCGGCACGGCGAGCAGCCCGCCTTCGACGAGGTTCCGCTCCAGCCGGCCCAGCGCCAGCGGCGGCGAATCGATCGCCTGCAGCAATTCCGGGTCGAGCAGGCTCGCGCGCGCCGCGGTGATGCGCAGGCGGTTGCGCTGCAGCTCCTCGCGGTTGTCCGCGCCGGTCTGGTGGGCGAAACCCAGTCCGCCCACGAGCCAAAGCACCGAGCCCACCAGCAACCAGCGCACCCCGACGAACGCAGCCTGGCGCGGCGGCGCCCCCACGACGCGCCGACCCATCGCCGCCAGCAGCACCAAGCCGACGAGCGCCTGATAGCACGCCGCCGCAAACCCCATCGCCGTCGGCGGACCCGCGAGCTGTAGCTCGCCAAGGAGTGCCGCCACCGGGCCGACGGTGGAGAACAACGGCACGGCCGCCGCCGCCAGCACGAGCGCACCCTGCCCGCGTCCCGGCCGGTGCCGCACGATCCAGATCACGCCGACCAGCAGTGCGCCGAGCGCGAAAACCCCCGCGCCGCGCGCCGGCTGTGCAATGTGCCACAGGCAGGCGAGCCCCGACGCGATCAACGCCGCCCACGACCACGCGCGCCGGCCGGCGGCGATCCAGCCCCAGCCCGCGATGCCGCCCGCAAAGGCGATCGCCGTCACCCAATCACCGAACAGCTCCACCGGGATCAGCTCCGGCGAGAAATCCGCCGTCTTGCCCGGGATCAGGCGGCTGTGGAAAAAGTCGAACGGCGGATTGAAAATGGCGAACTGCACCGCCGCACCCGCCACACAGGCCCCGGCCATCCACGGCAGCCACGCCCACGTCGTGCGCCGTTCCGGATGCCACCACCAGAAAACCAGCGCGAAGCTCCACGCCAGCAGCACCAGAAACCAGGCATAGTCCTGGTGCACGCCGAGCTGCCGGAACCAGAGCGGCCAGAAAACGGAGGGGTCCATCACGCATCCTCACTCAACCGGTGCCCGCCGGCACCGACGAGCCCAAATCTCCCCCACCGCGTCAAACGGTGGTGAATGCCAAGAATCCAGGTGCGAGGGAAATCCGGCGCAGCCGCGCCGGTGGGGCGGGACCGCCGCGCGCGGGCGGCGGTGCGCCCGGCGGCGACAACCGCACCTTCCCGGCGCTCGAACCCTCCCTCCCCGCCTCAATCGGTGGAACGCGTTCACCGCAACGCGTTCTCGCCCGAGCGCCGCGGGCTCAACGCGCCCCACCGGATCAGGCGGGCGACGATCGGGTTTCAACCGGCGGAAACGACCCGCCCGAACATGACACTTAATAAGTGTCATGTTCCGCGGTGCGATTTTCGGGCCATGACGCCGCGAGGCGGGCACGATCGCGGCGGGTTCAGCGGGGTTCGTTCTGGCGGCCGGGGCTGTCCTCGGCGCGCGTGAAGCGGTCGGGGCGTTCCGCGCGCTCGCGCCGGGGCGGGTCGCCCTCGCGGCGCGGCGGGGCCGCCCGCGGCGGCGGGGCGCCGACCGGGCTCGTGGTCACGGCGGCGGTGCTCGCGGCGGAGTAATCCGGTCGGGGCGCGCGGGGGCGATCTCGCTCGCCCGCGCGCTCGCGCGGCGGGCCGAAGCGCTCGCCACGGTCGCGGCGGCGTTCGCTGTCGTCTGCGCGGGTCGCCGGCCGCGCCGCCGGCGGCGGCGCCAGGGGATCCACCGTGGTCGTCACGGGCACGACAGGGTTCAGATCGGGCACAACCGGCGCGATGCCGCCGGCGAGCGGCGCGACTTCGCCGGGACGCAACGGCTCGCGCGTCGGACGGTCCCGGCGCCGGCGATCCCCGTCGCGCTCGCGGTCGCGCTCTTCCCGGCGCGGGCGGACGTCGCGATCGTCGACGCGCGGAACATGCGCGTGGGGCCGGCCGGGGCGCGACCAATCCGGATCGCGGTCGCGCCGCGGCGCGTGGACATGGCGCGGCGGGCGCGGCGGCGGCGACCAACGCGTCCAACGGGGCCCGCCGTGCGGCTCGTAACGGTGCGCATGGCGCCAGTGCCACCCGGATTGCCGGTAGAAATGCGGCGGGCGATGCACGATGCGAATCGACGGATAGCGCCAGTCGAGGTCGTAGCAGAGCCACGACCCGACGCCGTAACCGACGCTGAAGGACACGTAGCTGCGGGCGCGGTGCGAGGCGTAGACGACCTGTTCCACCGTGAGCACGTCGGGGTCGTAGCGCGGCACGTAGATGACCGTGGCCCGCGCCGGCACGATGCGGATCTCGCCGCCCTCCTCGACGATCTCGTGCTCCGCGGTGTTCACGAGCAATCCGGCGTCCCGCGCGCGGCGCCGGAGCGTCTGGATGGAACCCATCACATCCTCCGGCTGGATCAGGAAGCACTCGCCGAGTTCGACGGTCCACGCCAGCTCGGCGTCGAGCCGGGTGATGATCTCGCGGTAGTGCGCGAGCGCCTTCACGCTCGGCTCCCACGGCTGCGGGTCGGTGGCCACCGGATCGCCGCCGCGCTCAAGGTAGCGGGCCGCGAGCACGATGTCGGACGGGCGCGTCGCCGCCGGCAGGATGAGGGCCACGAGCGCGTCCGGATAGAGGGCGATGGGGCCCACGAGTTGCTCGACTTCGGCGCGGTTGCGCCGTTCGGGCGCCGGGGCGTCCCCGGTCGGTTGGGCGACGGCGGTCGCAGCGGACAACAGGAGCAGCGAGGCGGCGAACCGGAGAACGGGCGGGGTTTTCATGGGCGGCTTCAAGGGGTTTGACCGATGAGACGTCCGCCCGGTTCGATTTATTTGGAAAATGTTTCGTCCGCCGGGCGGGTGCGCCGGTCGGCGAACCGGGCCACGAGCCACGCCACGAGGGCGTAGGCGGCGGCGGCGAGGTGGGCGCTGGTGGCGACCTTCACGTCCGGATCGTCGAACGCGATGAAACCGCCGCCGCGTCCGCCGCGGTGGATCTCATAGGCGAGTTCGGCGACGTAGATGACGACGATGGCCGGCCAGAACCAGTCGCGCCGGTCGCCCTTCCAGCCGCGCGCGGCGAGGAGGAGCAACAGGCCGAGGTTGACGGCGCTGAGGCCGGCGTAGCGCTGCATCGCGGGATCGGTCCAGTAGACCGCGGCCGAGATGAACGGCGGCAGGAGCAACAGGCCGAGCCAGCTCGCGCGGGGGAATTCGCGCCCGATGGTCCAGCCGATGATGAGGAGCAGTGCGGTGTCGGCGCCGAAATGCGGCCAGCCGAAGTGGACGAGGTGGCCCGTCCACGCGCGCCAGAGTTCGCCGGCGGCGAGGGCATCGCGTTCGTAGATCAGCGCGCCGCGCCAGGCGGGAAACAGCTGGATGACGAGCGCGAGCGCCAGCACCGCGAGGTAGAACCACGGCGGTGTCCCGAGTCGGCGCAACCAGTCGGCGGGCATGGCGCAGAAGTGCCCGCGGAAGCCCGGGCGCGCAAGGCTGCGGTGGCGGAGGGAGAAGCGAAGCAGACGATCCGATGTAGCAGCCGTCGTCAGACGGCTGAGGAGAATTTCCGCGCGGCGGGGGGAATCAGCCGTCTCACGACGGCTGCTACGAAAAAGGCGGCGCGGATGGCGCGCTTGGTGCGGAGTTGCGCGCAAGCGCGCAACCTACGGGTGATGCCGCGGGCGAGTTGATGTCCGCGGGCATTGAGGCAAGCCGCGGGCGGGTTGGTGGCCGCGGACGCGGTTTCAGTCGCGCGCGGGTTCGCGCGTGCGCAGCCGCGCAAGCAGGGCGGCGGCGAGGGCGGCGAGGAACCACAGGCTCGGTGCGCCGCCACCGCCGCCACCGCCGCCGCTGCTGGGCGGCGGGGGCGTGGGCGCTGGCGCCGGCGCACTGACCGTGAGCGTGGCGGGGTTGCTGGTCACACTGCCTGCGCGGTTGCTCACCGTGACGGTGTAGTTGCCGGCGTCGGCGGCCTGCACGTTGGTGAGGGTGAGCGTCGGGCTGGTGGCGCCGGCGAGGGCGGTGCCGTTGCGTGCCCATTGGTAGGTGGGCGTCGGGCGGCCGCTGGCGGTGACGGTGAACGTCACGGTCGCGCCGGGTGCCGCGGTCTGGCTCTGCGGCTGCGCGCTGATCGTGGGAGCCAGGTCGGGCTGGGGCAGGGCGAAGGTGAGCGTGAGGTTGATGCTGCCCCACTCGGCCTCCCACCCGTCGACCGCGAGGTAATACGTGGTGCCGGCCGTGACGGGGAAGGTGATGAGGCTCGTCCGGAGGCGGGTCGCCTCGGGCGCGGTGCCCGGGGGCTGCTCGTCGTCGTTGGCGGCCAGCTGCGTGAGTGCGCCGACCGCGGCGCCGGTGTAGGCGGCGAGCATCGTGTCGAAATTGCTGCCGGCGGTGGTGACGGCGAGGTTGCCGGTGGCCGCGGCGGTCCAGCGCCACCAGACGGAGGCGCCGCCGGCCTCGTTGGGCGCGTGGTTGGGTTCGCCGGGTTCCTTCGTGGCGTTGACGTTGGAACCCGTGACGGTGGCGGTGTTGTTGGCGAGCGTGATGGCGACGGCGTTGGCGAAGGCGTCGTTGGCCGGGCGCACGATCGAGCCGGGCGTGCCGTAGAGGAATTGCGCGCCGTCGATGTCGTCCTGGCGCAGCGAGTCGACGCTGCTGACCTGGCTGTTCATGATGGCGACGACGTTCTGGCCGGCCTCGTCGGGATGATCGAGGCCGAGCGAGTGGCCGAGTTCGTGGATGGCGACGCGGCGCAGGTCGGTGGAGGATTGCGTGAAGCCCCGGTAGGAGTCCCAGGAGCGCGCGCTGTTGAAGATGATGTCGGACTGCGTGCGGCGGAGGCTGCCGTCGGACTGCACGGCGGAGGAGCGGTAGGAGAGCGTGATGGCGACGGTGTTGTTGCCGAAGGCCTCGCCGTAGACGTTGCTGGCGAAGAAGACCTCGTTGAGGCCGTTGTTGTCGCCGCCGGGGCCGGCGGCGGCGATGTTGCCGGCGAGCTGGAGCGAGCCGAGGACGGCGTTCCACTGGTTGATCGCGGCGAGGAAGGAGGTGCTGTAGTTCGAGCCGTCCTGCAGGACGGGCGTGGTGCCGAGCTTGATCTGGAACGTGACGGTGCCGCCGGACCATTTCACGATGCGGCCGTTGTCGCGGATGATGTCGTAGGCGGCGGCGGTGGCGGCGACGGCGAGCGCGGCGGCGGCGAGGAGCGCGCCGTGCAGTGCGCGGCGCCACGGGCGGAGCGGGGGAAGTTCAGCGCGCACGGTTCGGTCCTCCCGGGGTGCGCTCCGCGCGGGCGGCGCGGATGCTTTGGACGAATTCCGCCGGCGTCAGCGCGTCGTCGGCGCGGCGCATGGCGCGGAGCTGGCGGGCGAGCTTGCCCTCGACGAGCGGGAGCGCGACCTCGGCGGTGGCGGCGAGCGGCACGCCGTTGGCGCGGGCGACGTATTCGCGGCGGAGTTTCTTGTCGAACCGCACCGGGTAGCGGCCGTGGCCGAGCGCCGTGAGCGGGTGGAAGTTCCGGCCGTTGCCGCTGACGAAGAGGATGTCCTCGTCGCCGACCCGGAAGCGCGGCACGCCGGCAACGACGAGTTCGCCGTCCGACGTGCGGCCGCCGAGCTGGCGCAGCACCAGCGGCGTGGGCGGCATGCCGGCGATCACCTCGACGACGTCGAGCGTCGCGAGCGTGAACGGCACCTCGCGGCCGTCGCGGATCTGCACCTCCTCGGCGACGTGCACGACGCGGGCGCGCACAATGTAGTCGGAATCGTTGACGAGCGCGGGGAATTCCGGGGGCACCACCGTCGTCGCGGCGGCGATGACGGCGGCGAGCGCCGCGGCGAACGCGGCAAACAGCAGGCGAAGGCGAGGCAACGAGGGCATGGGAACGTGACGGAAACTTGGCTCGTCGCGGGCCCGACGGCGAGCGGACAGTGGATGGGCGGCGGCTTTGACCCGGCTTTGACGCGCGGGCCTCAGGCGGCACGGCTTGGAAGCAACGGGGGCAATGTGCGGACGTTTCGTCCGCCCGCAAGCGGCGGTTGTTCCCGAAAAGCTGGCGGCGCTCCGCGCGGCGTGCCAAGGTCGCGCCATGTTGTTGACCCCCGCCCTCCTCCGCCGGCACCTGGCGGCCGGCCTGCTGGCCGGCGCCGCCGCCCTCATCGCCGTCCCCGCCTCCGCCGCCGAGCGCATCGCGCGCGGCAATCTCCGCCTCGAGAACATCCCGGAGATCCCCGCCGCCCTCGCCGAGCGCACCCAGCAATACCAGAACACCCGCTCCGCCGGCCTCCTCGACTGGGACCCCGCCGGCGGCGGCATGCTCATCGCCACGCGCTTCGGCAACACCGTGCAGGTCCACCGCGTCGAGCAGCCCGCCGGCATGCGCCGCCAGCTGACGTTCTTCAACGAGCCGGTGAACAACGCCTCGTTCTCGCCCGATCCGCGGTATCGCGGCTTCGTCTTCCTGCGCGACGTCGGTGGCGGCGAGTTCTTCCAGCTCTACTGGTTCGATTTCGCCAGCGGCCGCGCGACGCTCCTCTCCGACGGCAAGTCCCGCAACGGCGGCCCGAGCTGGTCGAGCCGGGGCGATCGCTTCCTCTACACCAGCACGCGCCGCAACGGCCGCGACAACGACCTCTACCTCGTCCACATGGCCGACCCGACGAAGTCGGAACTCCTCCTCGAGCGCGAGGGCCAGTGGTCCGCCGGCGACTGGTCGCCCGACGACAAGAAGGTGCTGATCCGACAATTCATCTCCGCCAACGACTCGCGCCTCCATCTCTACGATTTCGCCACCGGGCAGCTCACGCCGCTCAACCCCCAGCCCGCGCACGCCGAGCCGATCTCCTACGGCGGCGGCATCTTCGCGCCCGACGGCCGCGGCCTCTATTTCGCCAGCGACGAGGGCAGCGAGTTCCAGCGCCTGCGTTACTGGGATCTCGCCAGCGGCCAACAGGAAGTGCTCACGCCCGACATCGAGTGGGACGTCGCCGCCATGCGCCTCAGCCCCGACGGCCGCACGCTCGCCTTCACCGTCAACGAAAACGGCGTCTCGCGCCTCTACCTGATGGACACCGCCACGCGCGCGCGCTCCCGCGTCGACCTCCCGATGGGCGGCATCGGCGGGTTGCGCTTCACGCCCGACAGCGCGCGCCTCGGCTTCACCCTCAACAGCCCGCAAACCCCCGGCGACGTCCACGTCCTCACGCTCGCCGACCGCTCGCTCGAGCGCTGGACCTACAGCGAGGTCGGCGGCCTCGACACTTCGAAGTTCGTCACGCCCGAGCTCATCACCTACCGCACCTTCGACGAGGTCGCGCCGGGCCAGCCGCGCGAGATCCCCGCGATCGTCTACCGCCCGCAGCACCTGCCCGCCGACGCGAAGGCGCCCGTCTTCATCAGCATCCACGGCGGCCCCGAGGGCCAGTCGGTGGTGACGTTCTCCTCGCTCGTGCAATTCCTCGTCAACGAGATGGGCATGACCGTCATCCTCCCGAACGTCCGCGGCTCGACGGGTTACGGCAAAACCTACCTGAAACTCGACAACGTCTTCCTCCGCGAGGATTCCGTGAAGGACATCGGCGCCCTGCTCGACTGGGTCGCGACGCAACCGGCCTTGGACAAGGACCGCGTCGCCGTCTACGGCGGCAGCTACGGCGGCTACATGGTGCTCGCCGCCATGACGCACTACCACGAGCGCCTCGCCGCCGGCATCGACGTCGTCGGCATCTCGAACTTCTCCACCTTCCTCAAGAACACCCAGGACTACCGCCGCGACCTGCGCCGCGTCGAATACGGCGACGAGCGCGATCCGGAGGTGGCGGCGTTCTTCGACCGCATCTCGCCGCTCAACCACATGCACAAGGTCGGCAAGCCCATGCTCATCGCCCAGGGCTACAACGACCCGCGCGTCCCCGTCACCGAGGCCGAGCAGGTGGTCGATGCGCTGAAGCAGAACGGCGCCCAGCCCTGGTATTTCCTCGCGATGGACGAGGGCCACGGCTTCGCGAAGAAGGCCAACGCCGACCACTTCCAGAACGCGATGATGCTCTTCCTCGAAAAGAACGTCATCCGGAAGAACGAGCCCGCCAAGGACGCCGCGAAATAACCCGCGCCGTCCGCGCGACCCGCGGTCGCGTCAACTTTTCCGACACCCCGCACGCCGCCCACCCCGGGCGGCGTTTTTATTGCCCGCCCGCCTCCGCCCCACCGTAGGGCCAGTCTGCGCCTGGCCCCGACCGGTCGCAGACCGGTCCTACCCACGCCCGCTGACACCGTGCCTCCCTTTCGTGTCTTTCGTGCTTTTCGTGGCTCCCTCCGGCGCCCTCGCCCTCCCACTCCGCCCGGCTTGCCAAGCCCCGGCAACGTGGCCCATCTTCCTCCCTGCAACTTTTTGGCGCGGGCCTCGTCTCATCTCCCACGCCCCCGCCCCGGCGCCCCAACCTCCGCAATGAAGTCCCTTCCCCTCCGGCCGCTCCTCGCCGTCCTCGCTCTCCTGCTCGCCCTCGGCCCGCTCCCCGCCCTCCGCGCCCAACCGGCCGCGCCCGCCGGGGACGCCGTCGTCGGCCCCCTCGTCCTCCGCGACGAGAGCATCGAGCAAGTCCTCGCCCTCCTCGAGCGCTGGACCGGCAAGACCATGCTCCGCCCGCAGGCCCTCCCCGCCGCCACCATCACCGTCACGCTCCGCGACACCGTCACGCGCGACGAAGCCATCCGCGCCCTCGAAACCCTCCTCAACCTCAACGGCGTCGCCCTCACCCCGCTCGGCGATCGCTTCCTCAAGGTCACCGCCGTCGGCAACGCCCGCTCCGAGGCCCCCGAACTCATCGACGGCTCCACCCTCGCCCTCCCGCCCAGCGGCCGCATCGTCAGCAAACTTTTCCAACTGAACTTCCTCCGCGTGCAGGAGTTCATGCCGCAGATCGTCCCGCTCCTCTCGCCCAACACCGGCAGCGCACCCGTCCTCTTCGAGAAGGCCAACGCCGCCCTCCTCACCGACACGCTGAGCAACCTCCAGCGCGTCGAATCCCTCCTCGCCCGCGTCGACCAGCCCGCCCTCAGCGGCCTCGCGCCGAAGTTCTACTCGCTGCACTTCGCCAAGGCCTCCGACGTCGTGAACCAGATGCGCACCATCCTCTCCGGCGCGCTCCAGACCCAGCTCGGCACCGCCACCTCCTTCAACGCCGACGACCGCACCAACCAGATCATCGTCGTCTCCGACCCGCGCCAGCTCCCCTTCTTCGACGACCTCATCGCGCGCCTCGACGTGAAGTCCGACCCCAACACGCGCAACGAGGTCATCTACCTGAAGCACGCCGCCGCCAAGGACGTCGCCACCATCCTCTCGCAGCTCGTCTCCGGCCAGAACAACGCCACGCGCGCCTCCGGCAACGAGAACGCCCGCGTCGCCTCCAACGTCATCGCCGCCGTCGCCCCCGCGCCCGCCGGCGGCACCGCGCCGACCCCGCCCGCCGCCCTCGCCGCCCTCGGCGGCGCCAAGGAACTCTCCAACCAGTTCAGCCCGCTCCTCACCATCCTCGCCGAGGAACGCTCCAACTCCATCGTCGTCTCCGGCACCATCGACGACATCCGCCTCATCAACGACCTCGTCGCCAAGATCGACGTCCTCCTCGCCCAGGTCCGCATCGAGGTCGTCATCGCCGAGGTCACGCTCAACGACAACGCCCAGTCCGGCATCGCCGCCCTCGGCCTCAAGATCGAGGGCGACAAGCTCGTCGGCGGCCAGATCTCCGGCCCGGGCTTCGTCGCCAACAACGTCACCGGCACCCGCCAGCCCACCGGCGACATCGACCTCGCCGCCGAGGTCGGCATCACCACCACGCCGCGCAAGAGCAACGCCACCATCCTCTCGCTCCCGAACATCATGACCACCCACAACAAGGAGGGTAAGATCTTCGTCGGCGAGCAGCGCCCCGTCATCTCGAGCTACCTCAACGACAACACCGGCAACAACAACACCATCGGCACCGGCTACCGTTCCACCATTTCCTCGAAGGACATCGGCATCGAGCTCACCGTGAAGCCGCTCATCGGCAACGACGGCTCCGTGCAGCTCGAGGTCACGCAGGAGGTGAACGACATCCTCGGCGAGATCACCATCGACGGCAACCCGCAGCCCCGCATCGGCCGCCGCTCCTACACGTCGTTCGTCAGCGCGCGCACCGGCGAGATCGTCGTCCTCGGCGGCCTCCAGCGCACCTCCAAGTCCAAGAGCACCTCGCGCCTCGGCCCCATCCCGATCATCGGCGACCTCTTCGGCTCCCGCTCGCGCGAGGACACGCGCACCGACCTCGTCCTCTTCCTCCGCCCGACCGTCCTCACCAACACGCCGGTCGACAACGCCCCCGCGTTCGAGCAGGTCGAGTCGCTCCCGAAGGAACAGCGCGAGCGCGTGAAGAAGGCGCTCCAACCCGCCGCCGGCGTCCGCTGACCATGTCCGCCCCGACGGCCGCCCTGCCCGCCTTCCTGCGCGACTGGCCCGACGCCGGTCAGCGCACGCAACTGCTCGAAGCCCCGCGCGGCGAGCGCCAGCAGCTCCTCGCCGCCTTCCGCGGCGCCGCCGCCGGCCCCGTCGTCCCCTACCTCGCGACCGCCACCGGCCTCCCCGTCGCCGCGCCGCTCGCCGCCGACCCCGACGCCATCGCACTCCTCCCCGCGCGCCTCGTCCACGATTTTCAGGTCCTCCCGCTGCGCCCGCCCGCCGGCGCCGCGCCCGACACGCTCCACCTCGCCACCGCCTGGCCGCCCGACGACGAGATGCGCGACTGGATCGCCATCTTCACCGCGCGCCGCCTCGCCTGGCACCTCGCCCCCGCCGACCGCCTCCGCCAGCTCATCATCGAGCACTACGGCGTCGGCGCCGGCAGCATCGAGGACAGCGACGAGCCCGAGGAATTCGCCTCCGGCCAGGCCCTCGACATCGAGGCCGACGCCGACGCCGCCGTCGTGCGCTTCGTGCGCGACATCATCGGCCAAGCCATCGAGGACGGCGCCACCGACATCCATTTCGAGCCGCAGGAAGGCCAGCTCCGCATCCGCTACCGCGTCGACGGCCTCCTCGTCCCCGTCCCCGTCCCGGAGAATCTCCTCCGTTACCAGGACGCCATCATCTCGCGCCTGAAGATCATGGCGCGCCTCAACATCTCCGAGAAACGCCTCCCGCAGGACGGCCGCATCAACTTCCGCGCCGGCGACAACGTCCTCGATATCCGCGTCTCCACCATCCCCACCATCTACGCCGAGTCCGTCTCGCTCCGCCTCCTCAACCAGAAGAAGGAAGCCTACACGATGGACCGCCTTGGCATGGACGCCGCCGAGCAGGCCGCCGTCACCAAGGTCCTCGACTACCCGCACGGCATCATCCTCGTCACCGGCCCCACCGGCTCGGGCAAATCGACTTCGCTCAACGCCTTTCTCCGCTCCATCAACTCGACCGACCTCCGCATCGTCACCGTCGAGGACCCGATCGAATACGAGGTCCCCGGCGCGAACCAGATGCAGGTCCGCCCCGAGATCGGCCTCAGCTTCGCCAGCGCCCTCCGCCACGTCCTCCGCCAGGACCCCGACGTCATCATGGTCGGCGAGATCCGCGACCGCGAGACGGCCGACATCGCCATCCGCGCCTCGCTCACCGGCCACCTCGTCCTCTCCACGCTCCACACCAACGACGCGCCCGGCGCCATCACGCGCCTGATCGACATGGGCATCGAGCCCTTCCTCGTCGCCTCCGCCATCGAGCTCGTCATCGCCCAGCGCCTCGTCCGCCGCCTCTGCCCCGAGTGCACGCGCCCCGCGCCCGTCAGCGCGATGAAGCTCCGCGACACCCTCGCCATCCTCGGCCTCGATCCCGCGCTCGGCGACGGCGTCACCGAGCTCCCCGCCGCCTGCGGCTGCGAACGCTGCCGCGGCACCGGCTACCGCGGCCGCATCGGCCTCTTCGAGATCTTCCAGCCCGACGAATCCGTGCACGACCTCATCGTCCGCCGCGAATCGACCCGCGTCCTCGCCAAGGCCGCGCGCGACCACGGCATGAGGACGCTCGCCCAATCCGGCTGGAACAAGGTCCGCGCCGGCCACACCACCCTCGACGAAGTCCTCCGCGTCATCACGACGGTCGAAAAATGATTTTGTATTTTCGATTCTCGATTTTCGATTGCCCGGCCGCCCATGCGAAAACTGTAGGAGGGGCTTTGTGCCCCGATCTTTTGGCTCCGCTGCCTGTCCGCCGCACGTCCCGCTTCGGCGCATTCGCCCAATCGAAAATCAAAAATCGAAAATCGAAAATTTAGCGTGCCGCGCTTCACCTACACCGCCCGCACCACCGCCGGGGCCGTCGTCGAGGCCGCGCTCGAGGCGCCGTCGCGCAAGGACGCCGCGCGTCTCCTCGCCGCGCGCGGGTTGCAGCCTTTGCGCCTGAGCGAGGTCGGCGGAGCGCCCGCGGCCGCCGCCGCCCGCACCGCGGCCGCGACCGAGTCGGCCACCACCGGCCGGCTCGTGGTGGGCGGACGCAGCGGCTTCCGCGCCGACCTGCAGCTGCCCTTCCTCCAGGCGCTCTCCGAACTCACCGGCAGCGGCCTGCCCGCCGGCGAAGCCGTGCGCCTGCTCAGCACGCGCCTGCAGGAGCCGCGCCTCCGCGCGCTCTGCGCCGCGCTCTGGGAACGCCTCAGCGAGGGCCTGCCGCTTTCGCAGGCGATGGAATCCACCGGCGGCGTCTTCCCGTCGCACACCGTCAACCTCATCGCCGCCGGCGAGGCCACGGGCAATCTCCGCGAAGTCCTTCAGCGCCTCATCCAGCACTACACCGCGCAACAGGAGATGCGCCGCGCGCTCGCGACCGCGTTCGCCTACCCGGTCTTCATCTGCCTCGTCGCGCTCTTCGTCATCCTGTTCTTCATCTTTTTCCTCCTGCCGCGCCTGCAGACCCTGCTCAACTCGCTCGGCGGCCAGCTCCCGTGGGCCACGCGCCTGCTTGTCGGGATGTCGGATTTTCTCCTCCACTACGGGCTTCTCGTCGTCGTCGCGGCCGTGTTCACCGCCGTGTTCTTCTGGCGCTGGCGCCGCACCGCGCGCGGCCGCGCCGCCACCGACCGCCTCGCCCTGCGCCTGCCCTTCCTCGGCCGCTTCGTCACCGCGAGCACCGTGCACACCTTCAGCTCGACGCTCGCCGTGCTCCTCGAGAACGGCGTCACCACCGCCGAGGCGCTGCGCATGACCGAGCGCACCATCGCCAACAGCGCGCTCCGCGCCGCTTTCCAGGAAGCCACCGGCCGCGTGCTCGAGGGCGAGAGCCTGTCCGCCGCGCTCACGCGCACGGCGTGTTTCCCGCCGCTCGTCATCGACCGCCTCGCCGTCGGCGAGAGCACGGGCCAGCTCGCCCCCAGCCTGCGCGGCATCGCGCAGACCTACCACGACGACATCACGCGCCAGATCCGCGCCTTCACACAGGTGATGTCGAGCGGCGTGCTGTTGTTCGCCTTCACCTTCGTCGCCTTCATCGCCTACGCCATCGTCAGCGCCGTCTTCCAAGTCAGCACGAGCTTCAAGTTCTGAGCGGAGGATCGCGGATTTTCTCCGGCGAAGAGTGTGTCCGCCTCCGCCGCGAGACGGAATCCCCGCCGGCAGAGGTTGGCCTGCTCCCGCAGACCGCGGAACGCGCAAACCTATCCAGCCCACGCCCTCCCCGCGTGCAGTGGCGCAGCCCATCCCTCCGGCGTCCTTCCTCCCGACATCCGCTCCCAAACCGGTTAGTAACGTAATACGTTACAACCCACACACCACCCGAGGGCGAACGACGCACTTTTGTAACGTATTATATTACATCCCGGCATCGCACTCCGCCCCTTTGCGCGGCGTGCGCCCTGCTGGGCAGGACGTTCTCACACCCCTTGGGGTGGCGTGCCGAGTTCACGACCCCGCTGCCGAGCCGCCAGCCAGGCGAGCAGGAGCAGGGTCCGCTCCGCATCGAGCATCGCGCGTTTGGCCTTCAGACAATCCTGCAAGCGCTGCCGCGGCAGACCGAGCACCCGAGCCAACTGTGCCTTGCTGCCACGCTGCCGCAGATATGGCGTCACTTGGCGGACCAATTCATTCCAGAGGGGCGTGTCCACCCCGGGGTGCAGCGTCCAGCAACGCCGCGTGCGCGCATTTTCCGCCCGGATCTTAACTTTGCGCCGGTCCCTGGCCCGAGCGCGGGCCGCCGCGACGGCGGCATCGGCCAAGTAGAGCAAACCTTCGCCGACCATCGCAAGCGGCGCCTGACGGACAACACCTGTGGAGAGCTGCATGTTTCCTTTGTAATATATTACGTTACTAACCGATCGGAATTCACCGTTTCATGCCCGGTCGAGCGGCGAGCGCACCCCGAGTCCGGGTTTCTGCATGACGTGCGTGTAGATCTGCGTCGTCTCCACGCTCGCATGGCCGAGCAGCTCCTGCACGGTGCGGATGTCGGCCCCGCCCTCCAGCAGGTGTGTGGCGAACGAGTGTCGCAGCACGTGCGGGGTCACACGCTTGTTCAACTGCGCGCCTTGAGCGGCGGCCTTCAGCGCCTGCTGAAAGGAATTGTCGCTGACATGATGTCGCCGCCGCACACCGCTCACCGGATCCAGGCCCACCTCGCGCGACGGGAAGACCCATTGCCACTCCCAGCTTTCGCCCGCCCTGGGATACTTGCGCCCCAAGCCCTCGGGCAACCAGACCCCGGGCAAGCCGGCCGCCCGATCCGCTTTCCACAGGGCTCTCAATCGCTCCAGCTGCAGCTGCAATTCCGGCACCAGCCGGTCGGGCAAGACCGTGGCGCGGTCCTTGTCTCCCTTGCCCGCCAGCACCCGCACCTGCCGTCGCTCCAAGTCGAGATGGTGCACCCGCAATCGCAGCAGCTCGGTCAGCCGCAGGCCGGAGCCATAGGCGAGCTCGGCCATCAGCCGGGCAGTCCCTTTCATCTGCGCGAAGATCGCCGCGCACTCCCCCGGCGTCAGCACCGTCGGCAGCCGCTGCTTCGGGAAGGCCCGTTGGAACTTCATCTCTCCCAGCGGCGTCTGCAGCGCCTGTTCCATCAGGAACACGAGGGCGTTGAGGGCCTGCTTTTGCGCCGAGGGACTCGCCCGCCCCTCGACGGCCAGCTTGCCCAGGAAAGCCTCCACGTCCGTTCCCCCGGCCGACGCGGGCGAACGCGGCGCGATGAAGCGCGCGAAACGCACCGCCCACTCCCGATAAGTCTGCTCCGTGCGCCACAAGAAGCCCCGCTCCCGCGCCGCGCGGATCAGCGCCTGCTCCCAGGGAGTTGTTCCCAGGTCCAACCGCGCCGGAGGCGGCTCCGTGCAGCTCAGGCTCCTCGCCCGACCCTCCGGCCTTGCCCCGGACTCCTGCGCCGCCGCCGCGGTCGCCTCCGCTTGGCGCGCCGCCCGGAAAAGCCAGCGCAAGGCCTCGCGCGCCCGCCCCGGCCCCAGCGCTTCCCGCTGCGGCAGATAAGCCTGCACCGACCGGACCGTCGCCGCTTCATGGCGGCTCTTGCAGTGCTTGAAATACGCCAGGATTTCCCGGTTGTAGGCCGCCCGCGTGGTGGCGTCGAGCGGGGCGGCCGCAAGCGCCACCTTCCATTGGGGAAAAGAAATGGGCCGATGATGCATGATCAATGGCCCGGCGAAAACTTACGCTTTTGCCGGAACAGAAATCAACCGGCAAAAGCTTAAGTTCAAAAGTCACACTTGAACGCCAAGGGCTTAGTCGGCTTTCTACCGCTATGGCTCCGACCAAACTTAAGCTTTCCGTTGGGGCTGAATAACAATGTTGGCTGGAAAAATATGCGCATTCTAAAAATTGCTCTATGCCTTCTGCTTTTGGTGCCCGTGGCTGCGCAGGAAGAGGACTTAGATCTGCCGTATTTTTCGCGCGAAGAATTTGCAGCGTGGAGGGACACGCTTCGCAATTTTGATGAAGTCCGGATGACGCTCGCCCAGAAGATTGTTGAGCAGCCTAGCGAAGATGGCTCCGGCAAGTTCGTCCGAAAGGTCGTCTTGGACGAACCACTACACTCGGAGACCGGCATCACCGATTCGGAGTCGTTTCTGGCCTTGCTCGAATTCGAAGAAGGCGTCGTGAACTCGGTCCACGGATGCTATGGACTCTTCAACCTCGCATTCCACAAGCGAGGCGAGCGGATAGGCAGGCTGCATTATGCGCATGGCAAATATTGGCAGCCTTTGACACAAAAGTCGCAAGACGCCATCTCTCGTTGGCTCGCTCAGCGTGGCTTTCCGATCGAAGAAACGAAAGAACTAGAAAAAGAAGAGACCAACCAGCAGCCACAGCAGCAACGCCCTTGATCTCACCTGATTCGCTGATGTCATCCCCGCTCAACATGGCCCAGTCATTCAAGAGGGACGGCTTGCCCGCCCAGCGGGCGTGGCTGATCTGAAGCGTTCGGCGCAGCCGAACATCACTTCTCAAACCAAGAGCCTGCTGAGGGCCAAAGGGGCGCGCGCGGCTCTCAGGGATTGCGGGGCTTTATCCGTGGCATCCGTGTCAATCCGTGGTTCCCCTCCAGCCCGCTTGGTGGCTTGTCGACGGGCGGGTGGGCGGCCACTCTCGCGGCAGACACACCCCACCCCTGCATGATCACCTTCGCCCGCAATTTCCTCGCCGTCGTCCTCGGCTTTCTCGTCGGCGGTCTCGTCAACATGGCGCTCGTCACCGCCGGACCGAAGGTGTTTCCGCCGCCGGCGGGCGCGGACATGACGACGGCCGCCGGGATCGCCGCCGCCATGCCGCAGCTCCAGCCGGAGCACTTCGTCTTTCCGTTCCTCGCTCACGCGCTGGGCACCTTCGTCGGGGCCTTCATCGCCTACGTCGGGGGACGCAGCCACCGGACGCTGCTCGCCGGTCTCATCGGCGGCATGACCTTGTTCGGTGGGATCAGCGCCGCGTTCATGATTCCCGCGCCGGCGTGGTTCATCGCCGCCGACCTGCTGCTCGCCTACTTGCCGATGGCTTGGCTCGCGATCCTGCTCGGACGGAAGTTCGTGGGGAAGGATGAGGCGGCGCCGGCAGGTTGAGGTTCTGTCCGGGGTCGGCGACCCCGGCTACGGTTAGGCGCGTGGTGCGGATCGCTCAGCCGACTTACGTCGGCTGCTACGGGTTATGCCCGGAGATGCGATCGGGAGAACTGTAGGAGGGGCTTTACGCCCCGATCTGACGAGCAAGCGCGCCGCATGTTCTGTCGCGGCATAAAGCCGCTCCTACAGTCTCGCTTCTTAAGCGACCCCGGAATCCTGATTAGGTCTGGCTCGCGGCGCGCACGGAGTGCGCGCCCTACCGGGGGCTGCGGGCGCGGAGAGCGCGTTGGGGTCAACGCGCTCCACCTTTGATGGTGGCGCAACTTATTCGGTCGGGTCGGCGGCGCGGGCGCGGGTTTGCGCGGCTTTGCGGTCGGCGAGTTTTTTCAGGAGCAGGGCGGAGCCGAGGGCCACGGTGCCGAGCAGGGTCGGTGAACCGCCACCACCACCGCCGCCGCCCGTGCTGGGGGCGGGCGCCGAGGGCGTGGTCGGCGTGGTGGGAGTCGTCGGGGTCGTGGGCGTCGTCGGCGTGGACGGCGTGCTGGGCGGGGTCGTGGCGGCGCCGATGAGCTCGAGGCTGGGCCGGCCGCCGAAGCGGCTGCTGAACGCGGGCAACACGTAATCCATGTCGCCGCCGGAGACGCCGAACCAGCTGAGCAGGTCGCGGGCGTATTCGTCGACGGCGACGCCGGGGATGAGCCGGCCCTGGCCGGTGTCGATGTCGGACAGGCGCTGCAGGTCGGGATAAAAGCCTTGGTCGCGGTTGCCGGCCACGCGGCCGCCGGCGACGGAGCCGCCGAGGACGAAGTGGTTGCCGCCCCACGCGTGGTCGGAGCCGTTGCCGTTCGACGTGAGCGTGCGGCCGAAGTCGGAGGCGGTGAACAGCGTCACGCGGTCGCGCAGGCCGAGCTCGCCGAGCGCGTCCCAGAAGAAGCCGACGGCCTGGCTGACGGTGCGGAGCATGGTCTGCTGGTTGTTCAGCACCTCGTCGTGGTGGTCCCAGCCGCCGAGCTGGACAAAGAAGATCTGCCGCCGCGCGCCGAGGCGTCCGCCGGAGGCGGCGGTGCGCGCGATCATGGCGAGGTTGTTGGCGAGGGTGTTGTTCGCCGGCGTGGCGGTCGCGAGCGTGGTGCCGCTGACGGCGCCGGAGAATTCCTGGTAGGCGTCGAGCGCCTCACGGGTGGAGGCGCCGTAGGATTGCTCGAAGAGGCTGCGGTAATCGGCCTCGAGCAGGCTGTCGGCGGCGGCGGTGCGGAGGGCGTTGAGGTTGTTGCGCGCGGCGGGGTCGTAGCCGGTGAGCGCCGTGGCGCCGTTGGCGCCGATGGCGTAGGTGAAGGTGCGCTCGCCGGTGAGGAAGGTGTTCTGCCCGGAGAGGGAGATATTCATCGAGACGAGGCTCGGGCTGTTGAGCGACTTGATGATATCGGCGGCGCGGCCGCCCCAGCCGACGGCGGTGCGCTGGTCGGGCATGCAGGTCTGCCACTGCTTGATCTGGTCGGCGTGCGAGTAGAGCGAGACGGGGCGGTAGCGGCCGGCGCGGTAGTCGGCGAGCGTGGTCGGGCGCACGAGCGAGCCGACGTTGGAGACGAAGGCGAGGCGGCCGGCGTTGAAGAGGTCGCGCACCTCCGTCATCGACGGGTGGATGCCGAGCGTGCGGCCGCCGAGATTGGTCGGCGTGATCTGGAGCAGCGTGTCGCGCGCGAGGGCGAGGTTGCCGCGGGCGGCGGCGTAGGCGGTGTATTCGCCGGCCGTCGTCGGCACGAGCATGTTGAAGGAGTCGTTGCCGCCGGCGAGGAAGAGGCAGACGAGGGCCTTGTAGTCGGAGGGCGCGGTCTGCGCGGCGAGGGAGTTGGCCAGCCGCAGGGTGAGCAGCGTGGAGAACAGGGCCGTGCCGCCGATGCCGGCGCAGCTGGCCTGGCCGATGAATTCGCGGCGGGTGAGCGGGGGCGTCTTCATGCGTTCACTTGAGGATGGCGTAATCGGGCGAGAGGAGGATGAGGTAGACGCCGAGGCGGGCCCGCTGCTGGGCGAGCGTGCTGTTGGCGGGCACCATGCCGGCGGTGATGCCGTCGAGCGCGGTGCGGATCGCGGCGCGCGACTCCGCGCTGAGCGTGCCGTGGGTGAAGAGCAGGTCGAGGCGGTCGAGCAGCGCGGCGTTGTCGGCGGCGAGCGTCTCGAGATCGGACAGGTTGAGGCGGAAGCGCCCGGTGCCGTTCGTGATCAGGGTGTTGAAGGTGTTGGGCAGCGTGACGGCGAAGACGGCGTTGAGGATCTGGAACTCCGGGCCGACGAGCCGGGCGTTGGCGATGGGGCCGGGCGGCTCGTAGTCGGGCGAGTAGAAGTTGAACACCGAGGGCGACCCGAGCGGGAACTGCCCCATCGTGTTCTCGGTGAACGCGCCGAGGTCGTAGGGCAAGGTGCCGTCCTGCACCGTGAAGCGGCCGGCGCGGAGCGTGTGCGTGACGCGCAGGAAGGGCTCGCGGAGCTTGCCGTGCTCGGGATCGGTCAGCATCGCGAGGCTGCGCGCCTCGGGGTCGAGCAGGATGGCCTTCACCACCGCGAGCAGGTCGCCGCGGACGCCGGCGCCGTTGTTGACGAAAGCCGCGGCGACGCGCGCGACGTAGCCGTGGCTGGGGTTGGAAGTGACGAGGCGCTGGATGAGCAGGCGCGAGATGAACGGCGCCGTGCTCGGGTGCTCGACGAGGTTGTCGATCGCGTCCTGCACGTCCTGCAGGCCGGACTGGCCGGCGGGGAGCGTCGGCTTCCGCGCGCCGGGGTAGTTGAGGAGGTTCTTCGCGCCGGTGTCGTGCTGCTGCTCCCACATGCGCATCGGCTCGGTGTAGTTCTGCGCGGCGGTGGGGAAATCCGCGCGGCCCGTGCCGGTGCCGGTGTTGTTGGCGCTGGCGTCGGTGAAGCCGGTGAAGACGCGCGCGAACTCCGTGATCTGCTCGTTCGTGTAGGTCTCGAGCGGGCGGCCGGCGCCGTCGGTGATGTAGGAGCCGTCGGCGTTGAGCTGGTAGAGGCCGATCGAGAACAGCTGCATGACCTCGCGCGCGTAGTTCTCGTCGGGCCGCGTGCCGGCGGCCGGGTCGGCCTTGCGGTTTTTGTAGTGGCTGAGGTAGCGACCCATCATCGGGTGCCGCGTGACGTCCATCAGCAGCGTGCGGAAATTGCCGAGGGCGTTCCGCGCGAGCATGTCCCAGTAGCTGCTCGAGCCGTCGCGGCCGTTCTGGACGTTAGAGTCGGCGTCGGAGATCACCATGATCTGGCTCAGCGCGTAGGCCACGCGTTGCCGGAGCTGGTCGGAGGCGGTGAGCATCACTTGCGTGCGGGCGCGGCGGTTGGTGGCACGGTCGCTCTGCGTGATCTGCCCGGCCGTGCGCGCCGCCTCCAGCAAGGCGACCGCAGAGGTCGCCGGCTTCGCCGCTTCGCGGTCGATCCAGGCGCTGTAGTTGTTGCCCAGCTGCCGGAGCTCGGCGATCGAGTCCATCGTCGGACCGAAGGTCGCCTGCGCAAGGAAGCGCGAGGCCTGCTCGTCCGGGGAGAGATCGGTCGCCGGCACGACCGCCGCGGAGAGGATCGCCGCCGGGAACGCCATCAGTCCAACCAGGGACCGCACAAGTGCGCGCATAATGAGTCAGGGGATGCCGTCAGCCTGCCCGGACGTGCCGCGCGCACAACCAATCGCTCACCGGGAGCCAAATTTAACGATTTCGTCGTAACCGGCCGGCACCCGCCGGCGTCTCCCCGGCCCCGCGCCGGCAGCAACGCGGTTCTCTCAACGCTGCAGCTCGGCGGCGACGACGCGGAAGGTGGCGTTGAGCGTGCCGGGCGCGCCGCGGTCGACGACGAGCGACACCTGCTCGATCCCGACGTAGGGCGAGCGTTTCGCCAGCTCCTCGTAGAACTTCACCAGCGCCCCGAGCTCCACGCGCCGGAAGGTCACCTGCGCGCTGTGAAAGGCGAATTGCGTCGTGCGCTCCGTCCGCTGGCCCGACACCTCGGGCGCGAGACCGGCGGCCTGCGCGAGGGCGTTGAGCTCGCCGATGAGGCGCGCGCCGTTGAGCGTGCGCGCGGCGTCGAGCTGCGCCGTCGCCTGCGCCGCGCGGGCCTCGATCTCGGCCTGGTTGCCGAGCCAGAGCTGCTGCTCCGCGGCGGTCGTGGCGCCCGAGCGCCATTCGAGCGCGAGCACGCGGGCGCGGCCGAATGCGCTGAAAAACCACGCCAGCGCCGCCAGCGCCACGAAGGCCGTGAGCAGCGCCTTCTCGCGCAGCGTGCGGGTGAGGAAATAGCGCTTCATCGCGGGCCTCCCTCCGTGCCGGGGACGCCGGCCAGCGAACCCTCGCGGAAACTCACGGTGAGCTGGAACGTCGTCACGCCCTCGCGCAGCCGCAGGTCGCGCACCTCCACGCTCTCCAGCGCCGGCAGCGCGCGCAGCGCCGACTCGAACGCGCCCACGCTGTCCGCGTTGGCCGTCTGCGCCTCGATCTCCATCCCGCCCTGCCCGCTCGTCACGCTGCGCGTGAACTGCACGCCGGCCGGCCGCACGCTGTTGAGCACAGCGAGCATCTCGAAAGGCCGCAGCCGGCGGCGCGACATCTCCTCGATCCGCGTGCCGAGCGCCTGCGCCGTCTGGATGCGCTCCACCGCCGGGGCCAGCGTGGCGATCGCCTCCTGCTGCTGCGCGACCGCATAGCGACCCGCCACCAAGGCCAGCTCAAGCAACGCCGCCACCGCGAGCAACGCCGCCGCGCCGAGCAACCCGCGCCAGAGCAGGCCGTCGCGCCGCTGCGTCTGCCGGCGCGCGGCGAGCACGGCCTTGTCGCGAATGTCCATCGTCTCGAGCGCGCCGGCTTCCCACGTCGTCGCCAGCCGGCGCCCGCCGCCGCCCGCGAGCGCGAAGCTCACCGCGCCGCCCTTGCCGGACTGCGGCAGCGCCGCGCCGGAAAATTCCTCCACCGCCGCCTCGCTGCCGAGCCGGCGCCGCGCCTCGTCGAGCAGCTCCGCCCGGGTCTCCGCCGCGGCCGCGGGCTCCGCGCGCCGTGCCAGCACGACGGCGGGCAGAGGCGACGCACTGTCCCACGCGGCGACGACCACCGATCCCGCATCCTGCCACACGCGGACCTTCGCGCCGGTCGGCGGCTCGCCGAGCAACGCGACGAACGCCGGCACGACCGCCGCCGCGCCGTCCCACGCTTCCGCGGGGAACAACCGGCGATGCGTGGCGAACACGAGCGCGTGCGCGCCGCCGGCGGGGGCGAAGAAGCCGTGATAAAGTTGGTTCAGCCCGAACGGCGCGCTCGTCTCCAGCGCCAGTTCGACCTGCGGCCCGACCTCGGCCGCCGCATCGATCGCGATGCGCCGCACGAAGAACGCCTCGGCCGGCACGAGCACGACCTCCTCGTAGGCGGTCGCGGCGACGGCGGCGGGGGTGGCGGTGGAAGCGGGCATGTTAGAAAACCGGCTCCGCGGGCGCGGGCGACGGTTCGGTGTCCTCGCGAATCTCCACCACGGTGAAGGGGTAGTTCAACACTTTACGCTCCGGACCGGGCGCCGTGCCGCCGGCGGACCCCGGCGCGCGCTCCTCACGCCGCGGCGCCGCGGCCGTCGCGGCCCCGCCGGGCGTGACGACCACGCTGAGCCGGTAGGCGACCGAGCCCTGGCGCACCGTGACGTTGACGCGCAGCGCCTCGATATCCGTGCCGAAGCGCTCCGGAATCACCGCGCCGCCCAGCACGGTCGACGCCTCCGCCAGCGAGCGAAACACCCCGGTCTCGTCCGGCCGCCGCGGGCGCGTGCGGTGCGTCTCGAGCGCCATCAACTCCCCTTCGCCCAACCCGAGCGCTGTGAGCACGCCGCCCTGCGCGGAGTTGAGGTTGGCGCGGCGAAACGACAGCAGCGACACCTCGCGCGTGAAATTCCGAAACACCTCCGTCGGCCGCCCGTCCGCGTCGAAGAACACCCGGCGGTCCAGCTCGACCGCCGCCAGTTCGCCCCACGAGCGCAACGGCCGCTGCGCCGCCACGTAGGCGGGCTCGGCGCGCGTGTAGTCAGGCGCGTCGAAATTGACCGGCGCGCCCTCCTCGGCGCGGCGCATCCACGCGTGCAGCGTGTTCGCCAGCCGCTCCGCCTCGTTGCGCTCCACACCGGAGAATTCGAGCAGCGTCTGCAGTTCCGTCTCGGTCGCGAGCGGGAGCGAGAGCTTTGCCGACTCGTCCTCGAAACTCACCTCCACCTCGCGTCCGTCCGCCGGCCGATAGTCCGTGCCCTCGAGCGGACGCCCCCAGCTCTCCGCCGGGCTGCGCAGCGCGCCCTCGGCCGCACGGAAATCCGCCAGCACCGCCAGCGTCGTCTCGAGCGCCGAGTAGGCCTCGCCGCGCAACGCCCGTTGCTGCGAAGCCCGCGCATCGGCCAGCAGCTCCGTGGTGCTCCGCCGGATGAACGCCGCGAGCAAAAACGCCGCGAGCAACACCGTCACCAACACGAGCACAACGACCGCGCCGCGATCCCCCGCGCGCCGCGGCGCGCGGGAAACGCCAGACGCCAAAGGTTCAAACGCCAAAGCCGTTAACCCTGGAGGGCCGAGCTCCCGCGAGGCCGCCCTCGAACCGCCCGCCAGCGCTGCATCCTCCTGGAGGGCCCGGCTACCGCCGGGCCGGCATGACCCACGAAAGCCAATCCCCTCCTCGCGGCCTCGCAGGAGCTCGGCCCTCCAGCAATGCAAAGCCCCGCCGCCCTCTCTTTCGGAGGCAGTCATCGCACGCAGACTTTGGCGTTTGGCGTTTGGCACTTGGGATTTTCCTTCAGAAATGCGGCATGATCCCCGGCGCGGGCGGCAGCGTCACCGTGGTTTCGGTGTTCATGCTGCCGTGCACGAAGCGCAGTTTCACGCGCTGGGGCAGACGCCATTGGCCGGACGTGTCGCGCTGCAACTGGTCGTAGCTGCGCCAGACGCTGCCGTCGGATTCGTTGTAGTCGTAGGTCAGCCCCGCGCCGAAGGGCGAGAGCACGAACGCGCGCGGCGCGGCCTGCTCGAACTCCGCCTCGTGCCGCGACTGCCAGTAGAGCACGAGCCCGCGACCGTCCTGCTGCACGAGCGCGCAGACGACGTCGGGCAGCGGCACGGTCGGCCACGGCAACCGCGGGCTGCCGGCGCCGAGCTCGAAGGTCAGCGGCGACATGCGCCGGCCGTCGTCGAGCCGGATCTCGCGGACGAAAAGCGGCGGATCGGACGCCAGCGGCGGCAGCACGGCCTGCCGCAGGAGCGTCTCGACCTCGCGCGTGACGGCGCGGACATGCTGCTCGAACAACCGTCGTTCCGCCCCCGCGCCCCAGATCTCGGCCATGGAGAACACGAAGAAATTCAGCGTGAGCAGGAGCATCCCCAGCACGGCCACGGAGAGCAGCGTCTCGATCAGCGTGAACGCCCGCCGAGGTAGGGCGCGCACTCCGTGCGCGCCGCACATCCGCGCGCGCGGCGGGCCCGGCGGTCCCGCCCTACCCGATCCGACGCGCGAAGCGCCGGGGCATTTCTGGAGGGCCGAGCTCCCGCGAGGCCGCCCGCGATCTGTCTGCCTGGAGGGCCCGGCTACCGCCGGGCCGGTATGATCCACGAGAGCCAATCCCAGCTTCGCGGCCTCGCGGGAGCTCGGCCCTCCAAGTGTGTGCGGCGTGCGCGAAGGCGTCCTCATTTGTCCTTCGCCTCCTCGCGGCTGGCGCGCCAGTCGGTGCGCAATTGTTCGCGGCGCGTGGGATCGGACCAGGTCGGGCGCAGGAGCATGAGCGTGTGCGTCATCTCCTCGGGCTCCGTGCTGGCGCCGCCGTCGATGCGGCCGGTGAGCGTGACCTTGAACAGGTCGGGCACGGGCGACTCCTCAATCTTCGCCTCCCAGCGCAGGCGGCGGTTGTCGGGCAACGCGACGTCGCCGCCGGCCTCGACCTTGTCGCGCTCGGGTTCGTTGAGCACCTGCTCGCGCAGGAATTCGACCGCATGCCCGGCTGCCGCGCGCTGCGCCGCGGCGTGGTGCGCACCGAGCGTGTTGGCGTAGGCCGCGCCGAGCACGATCGCGGCCAGCGCAACGATCGCGAGGCTGATGAGCACCTCGATGAGCGTGAACGCGATCGTCTGGTGGAGCGTGTTGACCCCAACGCGCTCACGCTCGCACGAGGACCCAGAGCGCGTTGAGGTCAACGCGCTCCACCGGTTTCCAGTCGCGAGTTGCTTCACGAGCCGCCTTTCGCCGGCGCCGGGCTGACGGCGCAGGTCCACGGATCGACGAGCAGCAGGCGCGGCTTCCCTCCGGCCTCGGTGAAGCGGATGCGGAACGGCTCGCAGGTGCCGTCGGGGAAGAAGCGCACGCGCCGCAGCGGCTCCTGCACCTCGGTCAGCTCGCCGCCGAGCAGGATGCTCGCGCCGGTGGTGACCGGCAGCAGCTCGATCATGCTGCCGACCGGCAGCGCGTCGGCGCGCGTGTCGCCCGCGCCCCAGGAGAATTGCCGCGTCTCGGCGTCGTAGCGCAACTCGACGGTGCGCCCGGTCTCAAGCGCTTCGAGTCGCGCGGCGAGGATGGATTCGCCGAGCAGCTGCTGCGGCCCGCGCTCGTCCATCTGCGCCAGCATCGAGTTCACACCGGGCAGGAGCAGCGTCGCGAAGAGCGTGAGCATCGCGAGCACGAGCAGCACCTCGACGAGCGTGAAACCGCGCGCCAGGCAGGGCCGGTTTTCAACCGGCCTGGCGCGACGCCCGCGAGCACGCTCCGAAAGAAAAACCCCCTCGCACGCGCGCATCCGCAGGCGGACATTCCGCCCGGGCCGGTCGCAGACCGGCTCTACCGGGCGCGTTGAGGTCAACGTGCTCCACCTCGTCATCTGTCCGGGCGCTAATGCGTCTGCGTGGCTCATGCGGCGGCGGTGGCGCGGCGCGGACGGAGTCGGCGCCCTGCCCTCACCAGTTGCCGATGTCGTCCTCGGTGCCGTCGGCCTTGTCGGGTCCGGTCGAGTAGAGGTCGTAGCCGCCCTTGTTCTTCGTGCCCGGGAAGCGGTAGCGATACGGCTCGCCCCACGGATCGAGCGGGAGCTTGCCGCCCGGCGGCTCGGCGTAAGGGCCGCGCCAGCGCTCGGCCTTGTTGGCGGGGGCGACGAGGAGGGCGTTGAGGCCTTCGGCGGTCGACGGGTATTCGCCGAGGTCGATGCGGTAGCGCGTGAGCGAGGTCTTGAGCGAGTCGCGCACGAAGATGCGCGCGACGGCTTCCTGGCTTTGGCCGAAAATCTTGTCGCTGTTGGTGATCGCGAGACCGGCGAGCAGGCCGATGATGGCGAGCGTCACGAGGATCTCGAGCAGCGTGAAGGCGGAGCGGGAGTGCATGCGGGAAGTTGCGTCAGTTGCGCGGCGGCGGCGTGTTCGGCGGCGGCGCGTTGTTGGGCGGGAAGGGATTGCCGGGCGTGACCTGCCCGCTGGCGGCGGCTTGCTGCGCCTGCTGGCGGAGGGCGCGGCGGCGGCGGATCTCCTCGGCGACTTGCGCGAGGCGCTGGGCCTCGGTCGTGCTCGGTGCCGGCATGACCTCGGGGCGCGGGGCATTGGCGCCGGCCGGCATGGTCGTCGGCGCGGCCGCAACCGGCGGCAGGACGGAGATGCGCGCGGCGTGGAGCTTCAAGTCGAGGCTGCGGCCCTGATACTCGACGACGATCGTCTCGCGCTCGGCGTCGTAGTTTTTGACCGTGAAGGGGCGGCCGGCCTCGTTGAGGCCGACCCATTCGGAGCGCCGCGTGGCCGGGTCGAGGAGGCTGAAGAAGCGCTCGCCGTTGTCGACGAAGGTGCCGCGGAACTCGAGCGGGCCGGTGGGCATGCCGGCGTTCGGGCCGGACGTGGCGGCGGTGCCGAAGGGGGAATTGGAAATGAGGCTCTGCAACGAGGGCGCCGCCGGTTGCGCCCGGAGAAGGCCGGACGACAGCAGGAGAAGGACGCAGAGGGGAAGAAGCCGCATGGTGCGATGAACTTGGACTACGTAAGCCGCGTTTGGTGCCCCCGCAATGCCGAAGGCAAGGCGCTGCGCGCCGGTTGAGGTGCGAGGTTGAGGTTTAGGCCGGCCACTCCCGGAGAGACGCACCCGGCGCGCGGGCGGTTTCGCTGCCACCCCCTCAACCTCAACGGCGGCGGCGCCACGCACCGCCGCGCCGCCGTTACCAAGTGTAGCCGAGCGAGGTGGTCAGGCGCGAGTCGGCGCGGAGGTCCGGATCGGGCAGCGAGCGGTCGTAGTCGTATTCGTAGCGCAGGTTGAGCGAGACTTGGTCGGTCATCTTGCTCTGGAGTGTCGTGTTGAACTTCAGGCGGTAGTTGCCGTCGGCCGGCGCGCCGGTCACGACCGTTCGCCCGCCGCGCGCGGCGAGGCTCGCGCTGTCGGCCACGAAGACCGACGCCTCCTGCGCGAGCTTCAGGCGGTCGTTGAGCGTGAAGGCATAGTCCTGAAAAAAGGAGCCGAGCAGTGCGGTCTGGTCGTCGAAACCCTCGCGGGCGAGCCGCTGCAGCACGGCGCCGAGGCCGACGTTCATCGTCTGGCGGTCGCCGTCGACGATGCGGTAGCCGCCGCCGAGCTGCTGTTCGAGGCTGAGATCGATGCGACGCACGTCGTCGGCGGCATAGGTTGTCAGCGACTGCGCGAAGAGGCGCCGGCTGAAGTCGCGCCGCCACCGGAAGTCCGCCTCGTGGCGGTCAAGCGTGACGACGCCCTGCGCCTCCGACCGGAGCGCACGGGCGGTGCCGCGAAAGCTGTTCGCCCCGCGCCGCAGCTCCACCTGGCCGCGCACGGAGATGTCCTGCTTCGATTTCGCGCCCTCCTGCATCGTGTAGCCCAATTCCAGCTGTCGCTTCCAGCCCAGGCGGGTGCCGGCCGCGGCGGCGACCGCGCCGGTCGGGGCGCCGGACGACGCCGGGGCCGCGGACGGAGCAGCCGGCGCCGGGTGTGCCGCCGTCACGGCCTCCTCCGCCTGCTCGGTGACGGCGCCCTGCAACTGGGCGCGCGCCAACACGAGCCGGCCGAGCTGCGGGTGCTCGATCTCGATCGCCGCGTCGGTCTCGGCGACGAGCCGGCCGGTGAGGCGGTCGCCGTTGGCGAGGATCCACGTGTCGGCCGTCGCCGGGAGAGCGGCGGCGAGAAAGGTCAGGACGAAGGACAATCCGGCGGATCGACGAAGCAGAACAGGCATGACGCCGAAAATCTGTGCGCCGCCCGCACGCCAGCGCAACTCCCGCGTGCGTCAGGCGGAAATTATTTTCCGGCACATGTCCCATGTCGACCCGCCCCGGCCCGATCCCGACGGTTCCATCCGGACGTCCACCCGTGCACCGCGAATCGAGAAATTTGCGTATTACGCAAAATGCGAACCTTGCGTATTACGCAAATTACCCCTGTCGGCGGCGTGGCAAAGAGAGCGGGCCCGGACTGCGACGACCCGCCCCACGCCGCCGACCCCGTTGTTGCGTATTAAGCGCAAACTGAGTTTGCGCTTAATACGCAACATTCACGCGGGGAGCGGCGGGGAATTTGCAGGGCGGGTCGGGGAAGGGCGTGGGGTTGCTGGCGAGCGCGCAACCGGCGGCGCCTGTCAGGGGCGTCTTTCGCGTTCGGGTGAGAATGTTGCTTGTTAGCCCCAAGTCCGTTGGGGCTAACAAGCAACATTCCGAGTGGCGCGGGGGAATGGCTGCGTTCTTTGGCGCGCGGGGCGGATCACTTGCGCGCGCGGCCGGATTTCTGGCCGGTGCGGACGAGGATCTCCTGGAACCAGCGTGCGCGGACGTCGAATTCCTTGCCGCCTTTCACGCGGGAGAACTCGATCGGGCGCAGGCGGCCGCTCTCGTCCTCGTCCTCGCCGATCAGGCCCGACTCGGCGCGGAGCGCACACTCGACGGCGTGCTCGACGCAACGGCCGATGAGCACGAGGTCGGCGTCGTTGGCCGGGGCGGAACGCGCGAAATAACCGCTCTTCTGCACGAGCACCTTCTCGGCGCCGAGGAGCGAGGCGAAGCGCTTGCCGAACCACGCGCCGACGTTGACCTTGTCGAGCTTCACGTGCCCGAAGGGGTCGCGCTCGACCGGGTCGCCGCGCGCGGTCATCTCGGCGATGACGGATTCGACGCAGGCGCCCTCGGAGACGAAGAGATTGACGTTGCCGACGCGGTCCATGACGGCGCGCAGGCGGTCGCCCTCGGCGGCGAGGTCGAGTTCCATCTCGGGCAGGTAGACGCCGTGGACGGACCAGCGCTCCTCGTGGTGGCCGAGGCCGGGGATGAAGAGTCCGCCGGCGACGAAACGCAGGTAGTCGCGCGTCGTGGCCGCGGTGAGCCAGCCGGAGTGGCGGCCCATGACCTCGTGGATGATGAGCATGCGCGAGCTGGCGCCGTGCTCGGAGACGACGTTCTGGAAAAATTTCGCTCCCTGCTCGGCGGCGGTCCACGCGCCGAGGCTCTGGCGGACGGGGACGATGTCGTTGTCGATCGTCTTGGGCAGGCCGATGACGGTGAGGTCGTAGCCGTGGTCCTTGAGGTAGGCGGCGAGGTCGGCGGCGGCGGTGTTGGTGTCGTCGCCGCCGACGGTGTGGAGGATGTCGACCTTGTCCTTGCGGAGCTGCTTGGCGGCGACGGCGCGCGGGTCCTGGCCGGCCTTGACGAGGCCGCGCTTCACGCAGTCGTCGACGTTGGTGAGGCGGACGCGGCTGTTGCCGATGGGGCTGCCGCCGTAGCGGCGGAGGATGCCGGCCTGCGCGCGCATGTCGGCCGTGACGGGCACGGAATCGCCGAGGAGCAGGCCCTTGTAGCCCGAGCGGTAGCAGATGATCTCCGTGTCCGGGGAGGCCTCGGTGTATTGGCAGATGAGTTCACCGACGGCCGCGCTCAAGCAGGGAGCGAGGCCGCCGGCGGTGAGAATGGCCACGCGACGCGGTTTCATGACAAGGGTCCCAACGAATGCATCCGCCCCGGAGCCGCGAGCACGATTTCCGGAAAATTCCCGGCATCTCCCGCAGAAAACCGAGGCGGCAGCAAAACCGGCCGCACCACGAAGGTGCGGCCGGCTCCCATTCTGCTATGCGTTCTGCTGTCTAAAGGCCGGCCGTGAGGCCGACCGAAAGGATGAGGTTCTTCGGCGCGCCGGGGATGCGGTTCACACCGGTGTAAGTCGCGCCGAGCTTGAGCGTCGCGGCCGCTGTCAGCTTGTAGGCGAGCGTGCCGCTCAGCGCGTAGTAGCGGTAATCGAGGCCCGCCGTGCCGGGCAGGCCGCCGTCCACATCGCCGAGGTCGTTGAAGGCGTAGATCGCGCCCAGGTCGAACGAGCCCTTCTCGTCCGGCAGCGGGATCGAGTAGGTCAGGCCGAACTGGAACGTGTTCGATTCGAGCACGAAGTCCTTGAAGTAGGTCGCCGAGCCCGTCAGCGGCCCGAGCGGCGCCGAGACGCCGAGGCTCAGCTCGAAGGTGTCGTCCGGCTCGCTCAACGAGGGCCGCGCCGACGGATACAGATAATACGTGCCGCCCAGCGTGAGCGTGACGGAGTCGTTGACCTTGAAGCCGTAGGAGCCCCAGAGGTCGACCTCGTTGCCCTGCGCCCAATTCGCGGTGCGGTTGGACAGCGCCTGGCTCGTCCAGACACCGAGCGAGAGCGTGTCCTTCGTGAAGGTCACGGCCGGTTGGAAGGCCGCGTCCTGCTGCTCGATGCCGCGGAAGATGTATTCCGAGACATAGACGAAGTCGGCGGTGATCGAATAGGAGGAAGAGGTTTCCTCCGCGCGGAGGCCGAGGCTCGTCGAGAGGAGGACGAGGGCGGCGAGCAGGGTCTTTTTCATTCGCGGTGTGCGGTCGAGGTTGGGCTTGGTGCGACGCCGCGTTGCGCGACGTCGACGGCTCCTCCCCTAGCACGCCTGCGACCAAGACCGGCGCTATGACACTGCCATCACTCATGATGACACAACCGCCGACGCGCCCGACGCGGGCTGCACGGACGCGGGCGCGACGATCTCCTGATACTGGAAGAACGCCTTCGGCGCGTCGGGCGACGGCGGATGCGGGACGATCTTCCAGAATTTCCGCACGGACTCGTCCCACGTCGCGAGGATGCGACGCGCGTGCGGGCTCGTCGTCGCGTCGGCGTGCGCCGTGATGAGGCGGCGCAGCGCGTCGATCTCCGCGGCGTTCTCCAGCCGCTCGCGCGAGACCATCTGCGCGTTGAGGCGCTGCGGGAGCACGCCGCGCTCGTCGAAGACGAACGCGAGGCCGCCGCTCATGCCGGCGGCGAAGTTGAGGCCGGTCCGGCCGAGCACGACGACCGTGCCGCGCGTCATGTATTCGCAACCGTGGTCGCCCACGCCCTCGACGACGGCGGTGGCGCCGGAGTTGCGCACCGCGAAGCGCTCGCCCGCCCAGCCGGCCGCGAAGAGCAGGCCGCCCGTCGCGCCGTAGAGACAGGTGTTGCCGAGGAGGACGTTCGTCTCCCACGCGAAGAGCTCGTCGCCGCGCGGGCGGATGACGATCTCGCCGCCGCTCATGCCCTTGCCGACGTAGTCGTTGGCCTCGCCCGTGAGCGCGAGGCGCACGCCGGGCACGAGGAAGGTGCCGAAGCTCTGGCCGGCGGTGCCGGTGAACGTGAGGTCGATCGTGCGCGGCGCGAGCGGGCTCGAGCTGCCGCGCAGGTAGGCGATCTGGCCGGAGAGGTGCGTGCCGAGGCAGCGCGACTCGTTCGTGACCTTGTAGCTGCCGGCGAAGCGGCCCGCGCGGCCGGCGATGACGTGCCGCGCCTCCTGCACGATGAGTTCGTCGAGCGAACCCTCGCCGCCGAAGCGCTCGTTGCGCTCGCGCGTGTGGAAGCGGTCGAGCTGGCCCGTCGGGTCGACGTTGTGCAGCACGCCGCTGAGGTTGAGGAAACGCGTCTTCGGGTTCGCCGGGTCGTCGATCTGCTCGAGCAGCTCGGGGCGGCCGATGACGTCGTTGAGCGTGTGCGCGCCGAGGCGGGCGAGGTAGTGGCGGACCTCCTCGGCGACGGCGTTGAAGTAGGCGATGACGTTCTCGGGCTTGCCGCGGAACTTCGCGCGCAGGTCTTCGCGCTGCGTGGCGACGCCGACCGGGCAGGTGTTCTGGTGGCAGACGCGGAACATCGCGCAACCCGCCGCGATGAGCGCGGCGGTGCCGAAGTTGAACTCCTCGGCGCCGAGGATGGCGGCGATGACGATGTCGCGGCCGGTCTTCATGCCGCCGTCGGTGCGGAGCGTGACGCGGTTGCGCAGGCCGTTCATCAGGAGCACTTGGTGCGCCTCGGCGAGGCCGAGCACCCAGTCGGAGCCGGCGTTCTTGATCGAGCCGAGCGGCGAGGCGCCCGTGCCGCCCTCGTGGCCGGAGACGAGCACGACGTCGGCGTAGGCCTTCGCCACGCCGGCGGCGATGGTGCCGACGCCGGAGGACGAGACGAGCTTCACGCAGACCTTCGCGCGCGGGTTCACTTCCTTCAGGTCGAGGATGAGCTGCGCGAGGTCCTCGATCGAATAGATGTCGTGGTGCGGCGGCGGCGAGATGAGCGTCACGCCAGGCACGGAGAAGCGCAGCGTGGCGATGAGCGGCGAGACCTTGTGGCCGGGCAACTGGCCGCCCTCGCCGGGCTTCGCGCCCTGCGCCATCTTGATCTCGATCTCGCGCGCGTTGGCGAGGTATTCGGCGGTGACGCCGAAGCGGCCGGAGGCGACCTGCTTGATCGCGGAGTTGGCGCTGTCGCCGTTCTCGCGCACGCCGAAGCGCGCGGGATCCTCGCCGCCTTCGCCGGAGTTGGACTTGCCGCCGATGCGGTTCATCGCGATCGCGAGCGTCTCGTGCGCCTCGGGCGAGAGCGCGCCCATCGACATGCCGGCCGTGGTGAAGCGGCGGCGGATGTCCTCGACCGGTTCGACCTCCTCGAGCGGCAGGCCCTCGGCGGGGAAGCGGATCTTGAGCAGATCCTTGATCGTGACGGGCGGATGCTCGTCGGCCGTCTGGGCGAAGACCTTGTATTCCTCCGCGGCGGAGGCTTTGAGGAATTTGTGCAGGCCGCCGACGACCTTCGGGTTCCAGCCGTGGAACTCGCCGTCGCCCTTCTTGCTGACCTTATAGTAACCGTCGTTGGGCAACGCCGTCGCGGGCACGGCGCTCGCCTCGGCCTCGGCTTCGGACGCAGCGCCGCTCGGACGCGGGAACGCGCGCTCGTGGCGGCGCAGCGATTCCTCGGCGATCTGCCGGTAACCGATGCCGCCGATGGGCGACGGCGTGCCGGCGAAGCATTCCTCGATCACTTTGCCGCCGATGCCGATGGCCTCGAAGATCTGTGCGCCGCGGTAGCTCGCGATGGTCGAGATGCCCATGCGCGCGAGCACCTTCAGCAGGCCGGCCTCGACGGCCTTCTTGTAATTCTTCTCCGCCTCGGCCGGCGTGGCGGCGGCGGCAAGTTTGCCCTGCGCCGCGAGCTCGCGAACGGTGGCGAGCGCGAGGTAGGGGTTGATGGCGTTGGCGCCGAAGCCGCTGAGGCAGGCGAAATGGTGCACCTCGCGCGCCTCGCCGGTCTCGACGACGACGTCGCACTTCAGGCGCAGGCCGGCGCGGATGAGCCGGTGCTGGACGGCGCCGGTGGCGAGGAGCATCGGGATGGCGGCCTTGTCGGGCGCGAGGCCGCGGTCGGTGAGGATGAGGATCTTTGCGCCGCGGTTCTCGACCGCGTCGTAGGCGCGTTGCGCAAGGTCGTGCACGGCGTCGGCGAGCGCATCGGGGCCGGCGTGGGCGTTGAACAACACGGGCAGGCGGACGACGGCGTTGCGGAAGAGCGGCACGGACGGCAACGCGGCGAGCTCGTGGTCGAGGATGACCGGCGACTCGAGCGTGAGCACGCCCTGCGGGGCGAGGCCGGTCTCAAAGAGGCTGATGCGCGGGCCGAGCGCGGCGCCGAGCGACATGACGGACTTCTCGCGGATCGAGTCGATCGGCGGATTCGTCACCTGCGCGAAGAGCTGCTTGAAATACGAGTAGAGCAGCTTCGGCCGGCGCGAGAGCACGGCGAGCGGCGTGTCGTCGCCCATCGAGCCGGTGGGCTCGACGCCGAGCGCGAGCGAGCCGAGCACGAGGTCGAGTTCCTCGGTGTCGTAGCCGAACGCGAGCTGCTGCTGCAGCGGCGTGGCGGCGTAGTCGGCGGGCGGCGTGATGATCTCCGGCTCGGGCGCGGTGGCGGCGAATTGCTGGAGGTTGATCAGGTGGCGGTCGCACCACTCGCGGTAGACCGGCTTCTCGGCGACCTCGCGCTTGATGTCCTCGTCCATCAGCACGCGCTGCTGCTCGAGGTCGACCGCAATCATGCGGCCGGGGCCGAGGCGGCCGGATTGGATGACCTGGCCGGGGAGGTTCGGCACGAGGCCGGTCTCGGAGGCGAGGAGCAGATGGCCGTCGTCGTAGAGCTTGAAGCGCGCAGGGCGCAGGCCGTTGCGGTCGAGCGTGGCGGCGACGATGCGGCCGTCGGAGAACACAAGCGCGGCCGGGCCGTCCCACGGCTCGAGCAGGAGCGAATGATAGCGGAAGAACGCGCGCGCGTCCTCGCTCAGACGCGGGTTCTGTTCCCACGCGAGCGGCGCCATCATCATCATCGACTGGAGCGCGGAGCGGCCGCCGAGGGTGAGGACTTGGAGGACGTTGTCGAAGCTCGCGGAGTCGCTCATGCCCGGCTGCACGATCGGGTGCAGGTCGGCGAAGCGCCCGCCCCACACGCCGCCGGCCATCGCGCGCTCGCGCGCGTGCATGCGCACGCGGTTGCCGCGGATGGTGTTGATCTCGCCGTTGTGCGCCATGAGGCGGAACGGCTGCGCGAGGTGCCAGGTCGGGAACGTGTTCGTCGAGTAACGCTGGTGGAAGATCGTGAACGCCGTCGTGTAGCGCGGGTCGCGCAGGTCGGGGAAGAAGCGGCGCACCTCCGGCGCGTTGAGCAGGCCCTTGTAGACGATGGTGCGCGACGAGCAGGAGCAGACGTAGAAGCCGTCGAGCCGCGCCTCGGCGCAGCGGCGCTCGGCAACCTTCTGCGCGAGGAAGAGGTGTCGCTCGAACTCGTCGTCGGTCCCGTCGTCGAGCCGCGCGATGATCGCCTGCACGACGGCCGGGCGCGTGTCGGCGGCCTTGCGGCCGAGGATGGAGTAGTCGGTCGGCACCTCGCGCCAGGCGACGAAGCCGAGGCCCTCCTCCTTCACGGCCTCGATGAAGATCTTCTTGATCTGCGCCTGCGCGAGGTCGCTGTCGCGCGGGAGGAAGAGCTGGGCGACGGCGAGGTCGCGGTCCCGCGGCACGGCGGCGACCTTGAGCGCGGCGAGGTGGGCGCGGAGCAGCTCGTAGGGCAGCTGCGTCATGATGCCCGCGCCGTCGCCGGTGGAGGAATCGGCGTCGATCGCGCCGCGGTGCGCGAGGGCCTTGAGGGCGGTGAGGCCGTGTTTCAGGACGTCATGGGTGCGGTGACCATCGGTGCGGGCAATGAAGCCGACTCCACACGCGTCGTGTTCGAACGCAGGGTCGTAGAGCGGCGAGGGGATGACGTCGCGGGGCAGCATGGTGACCGGGAAAAAGCACAGTTCGTGCCCCGCGGTGCGGCGGCGTGTGTCATCGCCGAGGTATTAGGCTTTTCCAGACCACCCCGGAGAAGGCGGCGCGCGATCCGGGCAATGCCGGGGAAAATCCCGGCTTTGCATTAGGCCCGCCGCGATTAGGCTTTCATCGATGGCCGACACCCCCGAGCCGCCGCGTCCGCCCCTGACGTTCAAGCCGAAGGAATTCGAGCGTGTGAACGCCGCGCCGTCCGACGATCCGCCGCCGCCGGCCAACGACATCTTCGCAATGCAACGTGAGATCCGCGCGCGGGAAATCGCCAGCGGCCTGGACGAGCTCAAGCCGGTGGAGACGCCGCGCCGCTCGCGCCGGCGCCGCGACTACTGGTTTCTGCTCGCCGCGGGCAACCTCGCGTTCGTCATGCTCGCCGCGATCTCCAGTCTCAACGCGATCGCGCTCGTCTACACGTTCTCCGGCATCATCCTCTACACCGTCGGCCTGACGTGGGTGATGTGGTTCGTGATGAGCGATTATTGAGGAAAACTCCCCCGGCCGGACGGACCCGGGATGCGTGAGCAAAGTGTGAAACCGCGCTGCGTCGGCATGTCGGCGGGAAAAAGGCCTCGCCCCGCGCCACGCCGCACGCATCCTGCCGCGCATGGTCACCCCGGCGCGCATCACCCGCGCCGCATCAGTCGTCGCCCTCGTTCTCGGCGCCGTTGCTGCGGCATTTGGACAGACGACTCTGTATTTCACCAACGGCGACGCGTCCTCGCTCCAAGCTGTCAACGTCACGACCGGTCAGCTCAGCTTCAGCGTCACCACCCATTCGCTTGGATACCCGATCGTCGTGCGCGACTCGATCTGGCTCGGCCACCGCGACAATGGCACCTTCGCCCGCGAATACGCCCTGGTCGACGGCTCGCCCACCAACAACACGGCCACGCTCTCGGGAAACAACCTCGGTGACTTCGTCGACGGGGCAGTCGTCGGTTCCTTCAACTACACGATCACCGCTTTCAGCAGCACGGGGACCGTCTATCGCACCAATCCCGACTGGACCGATCCGGTGTCGGTTTTCACGGTCACTGGTTCGGACTTGGTCGGGATCACTTTCGACAACTCTTCCGGCAATCTCTGGATCTCCGACCAGAGCAGCATCTACCAATACACCCTGACCGGAACGCTGGTCTCGCAATTCACGCACAGCGGCGGCCGTGGCAGCCTCGCCTACCAAGCCAGCACCGACACGCTCTGGTATGTGCCGAACAGCACCAGCTCGCCGCTCCTCCAATATGGCAAGGACGGCCAGCTCCTCCAGAGCCTCGCCGTCGCCGGCCGCTCGGGGAACGTGTGGGGCGCCGAGTTCCAAGCCATCCCCGAGCCCTCCACCTACGCGCTCCTCGCGCTCGGCCTCGGCGCGCTCGTCTGGCTGCGCCGCCGCCGCGCCTGAAGCGCCGCGCGCGCCCGCGCGCTCAGCGCGCCGCCGGATAGCTGCCGAGCCACTTCACGAGCGGACAATACCGGCGCAGGTCCTTCAACGCGGCCTGCATCGCCGGTTCGTCGTGATGCCCGCCGACATCGAGGAAGAAGATGTAATCCCACGGCCGCAGCCGGCTCGGACGCGACTCGATGCGCGTGAGATTCAATTTGCGCCGGTGGAACGGCTGCAAGGCCTTCAGCAGCGCGCCGGGCTCATGGTGGAGGGACACGAGCAGGCTCGTCTTGTCCTGCCCGCGACCGGCCACGCCGGAGGGCTCGCGGCCGAGGATGCCGAAGCGCGAGGTGTTGTTCTTTTGGTCCTGGATGCGGTGTGCGGCGGCGGCGACGCCGTAGCGCTCGCCGGCGAGGCGCGGGCCGACGGCGGCGGCGCCTTTTTCCTTCGCGGCGCGCTGCACGCCGAGCGCCGTGCTGTCGACGTCGACCAGCTGCGCGTGCGGCAGGTGGCGCTGCAGCCAGCGGCGGCACTGCGCGAGCGCCTGGTCCTTCGAATACACGCGGCGGATGCGTGCGAGCGGCTCGTTCGAGAGGAGCGTGTGCTCGATCTCGAGCTGGATCTCGGCGACGATCTTCAGCGGCGTCTCGACGAAGAGGTCGAGCGAGTCGCGGACGGAGCCCTCGGTGGAATTCTCGATCGGCACGACGCCGTAGTCGGCCTCGCCCTTCTCGACCGCGGTGAACACGTCGGCGAGCGACGGCATGGCGCGGTAGTCGACGCTGGCGCCGAATTTCTTCAGCGCCGCCGCGTGCGTGTTCGTCGCTTCGGGGCCGAGGTAGGCGATGACGAGCGATTTCTCCAACGCGAGCGCGGCCGACATGATCTCGCGGTAGATGGCCTGCAACGCCGCGGGCTTGAGCGGGCCGGTGTTGGCGGCGGCGACGCGGCGCAACACGTCCGCCTCGCGCTCGGCCACGTAGATGCGGCCGCGCGCGTGGCGCTTCACCTCGCCGATGCGCTGCGCGAGCTTGAGGCGCGCGTTGAGGAGCGAGACGACGCGCGCGTCGATGGCGTCGATCTTGGTGCGGATGGCGGAGAGTTCCTTCTTCATGGGGCGGGTGGTAGGGCCGGTCTGCGACCGGCCTGAGGGGAGGAAAACGAAGCGGTGGGTGAAAGATTCGGGGATGAGGCGTGCGACGGAGGATTTCGAGGCCGGTCAGAGACCGGCCCTACCTCGCGGCCGCGGGACGGAGGCTGGCGTGCAGGGCGCGAGCGCGCGTGACGAGATCGGCGAGCGCGGCGGGCAGGATCGCCTGCTTCGGGTCGTCGCCGATGCCGTGCGCGGGGGAGACGTGCGCCTCGAGGCACAGGCCGTCGGCGCCGTAGGCCACGGCGGCGAGCGCGGCGGCGGGGACGTAGGCAGCCTTGCCGACGGAGTGCGACGGATCGACGACGACCGGCGCCCAGGTCTTTTCCTTCAGGAGCGGCGTGATCGATTCGTCGGGCTGGTTGCGGTAACCCTCGAGCTGCGGCTGCGTGCCGCGCGGGCAGAGGAGGACGTTCGGATTGCCGAAGGCGGCGATGTATTCGGCGGCGGAGATGAACTCCGCGAGCGGTCCGCTGTGGATGCTGCGCTTGAGGAGCACCGCGGTCTGCGGCCGGCCGGCGATGGCGCGCCCGACCTGGCGGAGGAGCGCGTAGTTGAGGGCGTTGCGCGCGCCGATCTGGAGCACGGGCACGCCGGCGTCGAGGGCGAGGTTGATATGCTCCTGTTCCATCACCTCGGTGACGACCGGCAGGCCGGTGCGGCGCGAGGCCTCCATCAGGATCTCGAGCGAACGCGCGTCGCCCTGGAAGCTGTAGGGGTTGGTGCGCGGCTTCCACACGCCGCCGCGCAGCGCGTCGGCGCCGGCCTCCTTCACGGCCTGCGCGGTCTCGAGCGTGAGCTGCGGCTGCTTGGGGTCGACCGTGCAGGGGCCGGCGATGACGAGGAGTTCCTCGCCGAGCGTGACGCCGCCGAGCACGATGCGGTGCTGCGCGAGGTCGGAGCGGCGGTCCATGAGCTTGAAGGGCGACTGGATGCGGTCGATGCGGTCGACGTAGGGCAGACCCTCGAGGCGGTTGATCATGAGCTCGTCGCGCTCGTCGCCCACGATGGCGTAGATGGTGCGCACGGCGCCGACGATGGGTTGGATCTTGCAGCCGAACTCCGCGACGATCGCGGTGATTTCGGCCAGTTGCTCGGGAGCGAGGCGGTGGTTCTTGGGGAGGATCATGGCGGGAAAAACAAAAGAGCCGCCCGGGGTGCGGGCGGCTCTGGTGCTTAAATCTGGTGGTTCAGTTTATGCGTCGAGACGGCCGCCCGGGATTCGCGGGGCATAAAAGCCGGCGAAGGCAAAAAAGAAGGCGGCGGCGAAACGAAGCATCAGAGGGATGAGGTGGCGCGCCGGCGGGCCGCTGTCAATGGCCGGCACGGGCGCGGCGTGTCATATCAGAGCGCGACGCCGGTGCGCGACTCGACGGCCCAGCGGTAGGTCTCGACGTAGCGGTGCGCACTGCCCTGCCACGAGAAATCCAGCGCCATGCCGCGGCGCCGGAGCGCGAGGTATTCCTCCGGGCGATCGTAATACGTCGCACAGGCGCGGCCAATGGCCTGATAGAGCGCGGCGGAATTCGCCTCGCGGAAGACGAAGCCCGTGCCCGTGTCGGTGCCCTCGACGTAATTCGTCACGGTGTCGACGAGACCGCCGGTCGCGCGGACGATGGGCGGGGTGCCGTAGCGCATCGCATACATCTGCGTGAGGCCGCACGGCTCCGCGCGGCTGGGCATGATGAAAGCATCGCTGCCGGCCTGGATGAGACGCGACAACTTGCCGTCGAAACCGATGTGCGCACCGACGCGCCCGGGCCGCGCGGCCGCGGCGGCGCGGAAAAGATTCTCCACGCGCTCGTCGCCGCTGCCGAGGATGGCGAACTGCACGTGCATGCGGTCGACGATGTGCTTCAACGCCTCGGCGAGCAGATCGAGTCCCTTCTGGTGCACGAGCCGCGCGACGACGCCGAAGACCGCGATGTGCGGGTCGGGCACGAGACCGAGGCGTTGCTGCAGCGCGGCCTTGCACGCGGCCTTGCCGGTGAGGTCGGCCGCGGTGAAGTTCGCGGGCAGGGACGGATCGGTCGCCGGATCCCAGGCGGCGGCGTCGATGCCGTTGAGGATGCCGATGAGGTCGCCGCCGCGGAAACGCAACACGCCGTCGAGCCCGCAACCGCCGTCGCGCGTGCGGATTTCCTGCGCGTAGGTCGGGCTCACCGTCGTGATCTTCGACGAGTGGTAGAGCGCGGCCTTCATCATGTTGACCATCCCGTGGCTCTCGAGGCTGTCCTCGCGGTATTCGGCGAGCGGCAGGCGCGCGAACTCGACCAACCCGCGCGGCGCGAGGCCCTGATGCTCGAGGTTGTGGATGGTGAACACCGTCGCGATGTTGCCGAGCCGCGTGTCGCGCAGCGTGGTGTTGAGCATCACCGGCAGCAGGCCGGTCGTCCAATCGTGCGCGTGGATGACGTCGGGAATCCAGTTCAGCTGCTCGCAGAGCGCCAGCGCCGCCCGCGAGAGAAACGCGAAGCGGAACGCGTTGTCCGGTTGCTCGCTGTAGACCTCGGGCCGGCCGAAATACCACTCATGCTCGATGAAATACGCCGGCACCGCCGCGCCCGGCAGCGTCGTCTCCCACGTGCGCGCCCAGCGCGCCTCCGGGCCGACGTCGACGCCGAGCGGCTCCTCGCGCGCCCGCCAGTCGCCGACGCGCTTGGTCGAGCCGTAGAGCGCGCTGACGACGCGCACATCGTGACCGAGTGCCGCGATCTCCTTCGGCAGCGCGCCGACCATGTCGGCCAAGCCGCCGACCTTCACGAAAGGTTCCACCTCAGGGGAGACGAACAGGACTTTCAGCCGTCGCATGGCGCCACTCAGCCGGAAGAGCCCGCCGCTGCCGAGTCAAAACGCCGCCGGAGGCATGGAAAGCCCCCGTCCCGTTTCCACCCCGCCGCTGCGCGCGGCCGCGAGCAAGTCCGCCCACGGCGCGGGCGCGCCGCACAAGCGCTGCGCCGCCGCCCGACCGCCGAGCGCGCCGACGATGTTGCCCGTGCCCGAATAGCCGCCCGCCACCCACACCCGCGGCCGCAGCTCCTCGAGCAGGGGCAGGCCGTCGGGCGTGTAGCCGACCGACGCCGCCCAGCGATGCGTCACCGGCGCGTGCACCCGCAGGTGTTCGCGCAGGAATTTTTCCAGCCGCTCCTGGATGAAGTCCGTCGGCTCCGCCAGCTGCGTCCACTCCGCCTCGAGCGCGTGATCGCGGAATCCGCCGAGTGCGATCGCACCGTCCGGGCGCTGCTGCCAGTATTCGTAACCGTGCCGCCAGTAGATCGGTCGCGGAAAGCGCACCTCCGGCGCCGGCGCGGTGCCCAGCATCTGCAGGCGCGCCGTGCGCACGCGCCCGGCCAGCTCCGGAAAGATCGCCTCGAGGCGGCCGTCCACTGCGACGATCACCGCGTCGCAATGCACGACGCCGCCACCGGTCACGACCTGCCCGGGCAGGAGTTTCACGAGCTGCGACTGCTCGTAAAGCAGCACACCCTGCGCGCGCAGCCGGCGGGCGAGCGTGCGCACGCGCGCCAGCGGCTGGAAGACGCCGTCGGTCGGCAGCAGGAGTCCCTCGCCTTCCGGGCCGCGATACCACTCGCCCGCAAAACCATCCGCCTGCAGCGCCGCGAGATGCGCCCGGCAGTCGTCGAGCTCCGCCGCGTCCGCCGCGAGCCGCAGCGAGCCCTCGAGCCGGAACACCTCCGGCATCGCCGCGGCCTGCCGGCGGATTTCCTCCGCCGTCGCGCGATAGATCGCCGCCGCCGTCGCGCGGCCGAGCTGCGCGACGGTCTGATGATAGAACTTCGCCAACCCGGCGAGGACGAAGCCGCCGTTGCGTCCCGCCGCGCCGGCCCCGACCCCGCGCGCATCGAGGCCGACGGCGCTCACCCCGTGCGCGTGCAACTCCTCCAGTGCCGCAAGTCCCGAGCCCCCGAGCCCGACGACGCACACGTCCGCGCGCACGGTCCCCTCGAGCCGCGGCAACGGCTCCCACGCATGGTCATCCCAGATCGGTCCGCTCATCGCCCCGCATCATCGCCGCCCCCCGAAACGTGGCAAGCCCCCACCCCGCCCCCGCACCCGTTGTTGCGTATTAGGCGCAAGGGAACATTGCGCTTAATACGCAACAACCTGATTTCGTTGCCTCCGGCCCCATGCGGGCCCGGCGCGCGCCAGCACTACAACCTATCGCTCAATTCAGCGGTCGCCCACGTCAACTTGCGCGTAATACGCAACAATCATGCCTTGCGTTGCTTTCGTTGCTGACGCCCGAGCCAGACAAGCAGCTCCATCGTGCGCTCAGCGTCGGGCATGGCCGTGCGAGTGACAAAATACTGGCTGATGCGGGAACGATCCAGCGCGAGTTCCCGGGCGAGCAGGGCCTTCGCCCCGCGAACTCGCAGTCGTGGCGATACGGCTTCCACCAAAGCGTTCCATAATGGTGTCTCCACACCCGGGCGCAGCGTCGCGCCGCGCGAACGTGGGATCGGCTTGTGGCGTTTGCGCCACTCGCGCAACAACTCAACGGCCACGATTTCGAGCGCGTCAGCCAAAGCGACGACGGTCCTCAACTGGGCGGGGGTGTAATTTTGCATTGTTGTGTATTAAGCGCAAACTTCCGGGGTGCCAAGGCGCAGATGGAGAAGCGTAGGGGTAGTTGGGAAAGACCAAGAGGGGATTTTCGCGTTGGCGGGGGGCGGGGTTGGGGCAACTGTGGCCGTGATGTCGACCCCGTCTTCGCCGAGGGCAGCGCAGGCTGCCGACCTGGATGCACGCGATCCGCTGGCGCGGTTTCGCGCGGAGTTTCACCTCCGCCCGGGCGAGATCTACCTCGACGGCAATTCGCTCGGCCTGATGTGCCGCCCGGCCGAGGCCGCGGCGCAACGCGTGCTCGGCGAATGGCGCGAGCTCGGCATCAACGGCTGGACCGACGCGCAACCGCCGTGGGTCGACCTGCCCGAGCGGATCGGCGCCGCCCTCGCGCCGTTGCTCGGCGCCGCGCCGGAGCGGATCTGCCTGACCAGCTCGACGACGGGCAATCTGCACCAGCTGCTCGCCACGCTCTTCCAACCGACGGCGGAGCGGAACGTCATCGTCGGCGACGCCCTGAACTTCTCCTCCGACGCCCACGCGATTGCGAGCCACCTGCGCACGCGCGGGCTCGATCCGGCGAAACACTACCGCGAAGTCGCGAGCCGCGACGGCCGCACGCTGCACGCGGACGACCTCATCGCCGCGCTCACGCCGGACGTGCAGCTCGCGGTGTGGCCGGCGGTGCTGTTCACGAGTGGGCAACTGCTCGATATCGCCCGGCTAACGCGCGCCGCGCACGAACGCGGCGTGCGGGTCGTGTGGGATTGCTCGCACTCGGTCGGCGCGGTGCCGCACGCGTTCGACGCGGACGGCGTGGACGGCGCGTTCTGGTGCTCCTACAAATACCTCAACGGCGGCCCGGGCGCCGTCGGCGGACTTTATCTGCACGCGCGGCACGCGGCGCTCGCGCCGGGAATGGCGGGCTGGTGGGGCGTGCGGCTCGACCGGCGCTTCGCCATGGCGCACACGCACGAGCCGGCGTCCGGCGCGGCGGCGTTCCACGTCGGCACGCCGCATCTGCTCAGCCTCGCGCCGCTCGGCGGCGCGCTCGAGCTCTTCGCCGCCGCGGGCGGCATGGCGCCGTTGCGCGCGAAGTCCCTCGCGCTGACGGCGTGGCTGATGGAGCTGATCGACACGGAGCTGGCCGGGCTCGGCTTCACCATCGCCAACCCGCGCGCCGCCGCGGAGCGCGGCGGGCACGTCGCGCTGGCGCATCCGGAGGCGTGGCGGCTGTGCCAGGCGCTGAAGGCCGCGGGCGTCGTGCCGGATTTCCGCCAGCCGGACGTCATCCGGCTCGCGCCGACGGCGCTCTACAACACCTTCGCCGACTGCGCCGACGCCGTGGCGCGGTTGAAACACATCGTCACCACACGCGCGCACGAGCGTTTCGCCGCGCGCACCGGAGGAGTCACATGAAACTCATCGACGTCAGCCGCCCCCTCGCCACTGGCATGCCGGTGTGGCCGGGCGATACGCCCACGGCGTTCGACTTCGTCGCCACCAAGGCCGGAGGCTATTCGTGCAATGTCGGCCGCCTGCAACTGAGCATGCATGCCGGCACGCACGCCGACGCGACCTACCATTACGACGATGCGGGAGCGCGGATCGACGAGATCCCGCTCGACACCTACGTCGGCTCGGCGCGCGTGATCGACGTGCGCGGCCACGCGACGATCACGCCGGACCTGCTCGCGGGCGTCGATTGCCGCGCGACGCCGCGCGTGCTGTTCCGCACCGACGCATGGGCGGACGCGGCGCAGTTCCCCGCCACTTGGCCGCAGCTCGCGCCGGGCTTGGCGACTTGGCTGGCGGCGCAGGGCGCGCGGCTGATCGGGCTCGATTTTCCCTCGGTAGACCATCGCGAGAGCAAGGACCTGCCGATCCACCATGAGATCGGGCGGGCCGGGCTGTTCATCCTCGAGAGCCTCGACCTGCGCGCGGCCGAGCCGGGCGTCTATGAGCTGATCGCGCTGCCGTTGCGCCTCCGCGGGGCGGACGGTTCGCCGGTGCGCGCGGTGCTGCGGACCCGCGATTGACGCCGTGGCGCGCGCCGCGCTACATCACGCGGCCCGATGAAACCGCTCTACGATTTCCGCTCGCTTGCCGTCGACCGCACGATCGCCCCGCGCGACGGCATGGTGGCGGCGGGGTTGGAGGAACAGTATTTCGACCTCGGGCGGCGCGCATTGGAGCTGATCCATTTCTCGTCGGAGCTGTGCGACAAGCCCCACTACCCCGCCATCCTCGACCTGCCCTGCGGCCACGGCCGCGTGCTGCGCTGGTTGCGCGCGCAGTATCCCTACGCGGAGATCACGGCCTGCGACCTCGACCGCGACGGCGTGGATTTCTGCGCGCAGCAGTTCGGCGCGAAGCCCGTCTATTCGCAACCGGACCTGCGCGAGCTGCCGTTCGCGGCGCAGTTCGACCTCATCTGGGTCGGCTCGCTCGTCACGCACCTGAACGAGGAGCGCTGGCTGCGCACGCTCGACTGCCTGATCAAGTGGACGAAGGAGTGCGGCGTGATCGTCTTCTCCACGCAGGGGCGCACGGTCACGAGCCTGCTCGCGCGCGGCCGGCGCAACGTGGCGGAGAACATCGACAAGCCCGCGCTCCTGGAGGAGTTCGCGCGGCGCGGTTTCGCCTACCAACGCTATTTCGAGAGCACGCCGGAGGAGGACTACGGTTTCGCCGCCACGTCGCCGGAGTGGCTGATGCGACAACTCCAGCGCTACCCGGATGTGATCGTGCGCGCGTATCTGGAGGAGGCGTGGGGCATGCAGGACGTCGTCATCCTTTACAAGAAGGGCGGGCACTTCGAGCCGGTGCTGGGCGTGCCGGAGCGGGCGGAGAGCGCGGCGCAGGCGGGCGCGACGGCGGCGAGCGGTGGCTCGAAACGCGGCGGAATTTGGCGGCGGGTGTTCGGAGGCTGAAGGACGTTCGCGGCGCGGACGGAGTCCGCGCCCTACCCGGCGAGAAAGCCGGAGGTTATTTCCGGCCGAAGAATTCCCAGCAGAGCACGGCGGCGGCGGCGGCGACGTTGAGGGACTCGACGGTGTCCGCACCGGGGATCTTCACGAGGCGGTCGCAGGCGGCGGCGACGCCGGGGGCGATGCCTTTCTCCTCGTTGCCGAGGACGAGGGCCGGCGGACGCGGCAGCCCGCGCGTGCGCACCTCTGACGGCGAGAGCTGTGTGCCGCGCAGGCTGGTGCCGAGGAGGTAGTGGCTGCGGCGTAACTCGTGGCAGAACTCCGGCAGCGACGGCACGCGGTAGAACTCGACGAACTCCATGCCGCCCTCCGCCACGCGATACGCGGCCTCGCCCGGCAGCGCCTGGCCGGGCGTGTCGGGGATGACGATGGCGCGGACGCCGAAATACGCCGCGGTGCGCACGAGCGCGCCGAGGTTGTTGGCGTTGCTCACGCGGTCGAGGAGGAGGAGCGGCGCCTTCTCCCGCGCCCACGCGTCGAGCACCTCGCGCGTCACGCGCCGGAGCGGGCGCGCGGCGATGACGGCGACGATGCCGCCGTGATGCACGGTGCCGGCGATCTTCTCCAGCTCCTCCGGCGGCACCTGGCGGTAGATGCGCTTGTGCTGCGCGAGCCAGGAACACATCTCGCCCGCGCGCTTGCCGGTGGCGGGATCGAAGAACAGCCGCAGCACCTCGTCCGGGTGCCGCGCGAAGAGCGTCGAGACCGCCTGCCAGCCGCAGACGTTGAGTTCGGAAACCTTGCCGGGGACGGGCTTCTTCATGGGCGGACTTCGCCGACGAGGGTGAATTCCTCGCGATCGTGATAGAGGTGGCGAATGCGCACGCCGGGCGCGCAACGGCTGAACACCGAGTCGGGCGCGCGCACCTCGCGTAGCAGCGCGAGCGGGTCGGTGCGGCCGAATTTCAGGATGATGACGAAGCGCCGGCACCAGCCGCGCTGCAACCACGGCGCGACGAGGCTCTCGAGCACGTGGTGCGGTTCCTCGACGAGGTCGCAGAACATCCAGTCGAAGACCGCGCCCTCGGCGGGCGAGAACTTGAAGGCGTCCTCGCGGCGGTGCTCGATCAACGGGTGGTCAAGCGCGCCGCCCTTGAGCGGGCCGTTGTCAACCGCGACGACGCGTGCGCCGCGCTTCGCCGCGCTGTAGCTCCAGCCGCCGGGCGCCGCGCCGAGGTCGCAGACGGTCTCGCCCGCGGCCGGCTCGCGTCCGAGCACGACGTAGGACTCCTCGACCTTGAGATACGAACGCGACGGCGCGAGCGGGTCGTCCGCCATGCGGCGCTGGCCGCCGCGCCAGACGTCGCGTCCGGCGAAGAGGCGGCCGAAATCCGCGAAGAACACCACGAGCCCGCGCGCCGCCCCCGGTCCGCGCGGCAGGTCCGGCGTGGCGAGACGCGCGACGCGGCGGAGTTTCTTCTCGAGCAATTCGCGGAACGCCTTCTCCACCGCGCTGGCGCGCCGGCCGAGGCCGGGGACCTCGGCGGTCTCGAGGAAGACGCAGGGCCACGCGGCGTCGATCTTCTCGCCGCGCAGGCTTTCCAGAAAATAGTCGGCGAGCTGTTGCGCGAGGGCGTTGACGCCTTCGCCGCGGATCTCGCGCGGGGCGAGCAGCGTCAGGTGCGGGAAGCACAGCTCGTCGATCGACCGCGGCACGGCGTCGCCCGGCAGCGGCTCGGCGCCGGCCCAGCCGGGGCCGGTCTCGACCACGGTCAAACCGTCCGCCATGAGCTCGCGCTCGAGGAGGGTTTCGTAGCCGTGTTGACCGAGGAAAAGCATCCGGCCGGGCAGTCTTTGTCATACCCGGGGCGAGGCGACGAAATTCTCCGTGCAATTTGGAGGCGCGTCCGTTGAGTTGGCGTTCCGTCATGCGCCAGCCCACTTCCGATCTCCGCATCCGCACCGCGCGGCCGCTGTTGTCGCCGGCGATCCTCGAGGAGGACCTGCCGCTCGGCGAGGCCGGCGCGGCGCTGGTGCAGCGTTCGCGGCGCGAGATCGGCGACATCCTGGCCGGGCGCGACGACCGCTTGCTCGCCGTGGTCGGCCCCTGCTCGATCCACGACCCGAAGGCCGCGCTCGACTACGCGCAGCGCCTCAAGCCCGTGGCGGACCGCCTCGCGCGCGACCTGCTGGTCGTGATGCGCGTGTATTTCGAAAAGCCCCGCACGGTGGTCGGCTGGAAGGGCCTGATCAACGACCCGCACCTCGACGGCAGCTTCATGGTCAACGCCGGCCTGCGGATCGCGCGCCAGCTGCTGCTCGATATCAACGCCGCCGGCCTGCCCATCGGCACCGAGTTCCTCGACACCACGCTGGGCCAATACTACGCCGACCTCGTCTCGTGGGCGGCGATCGGCGCGCGCACAACGGAGAGCCAGATCCATCGCGAGCTCGCGTCCGGGTTGTCGATGCCCGTCGGGTTCAAGAACCGCACGGACGGCGACGTGCAGGTGGCGGTCGACGCCATCGTGTCGGCGAGCCATCCGCACTGGTTCCCGTCGCTCACCCGCGAGGGCGCCCCGGCCGTGCTGGCGACGGCGGGCAACAACGAATGCCACCTCGTCCTCCGCGGTGGCAGCCGCACGGGGCCGAATTTCTCCGCCGAGGCGATCGCCGGCGCCGTGGCGATGTTGCGCCCGGCCGGCGCGTTGCCGGTGGTGCTGGTCGACTGCTCGCACGGCAACAGCGGCAAGCAGCCCGAGCGGCAGGTGCAGGTCGCCGCCGATGTGGCCGGCCAGGTCGCCGGCGGCAGCCGCGCGATCATCGGCTGCATGCTGGAGAGCAACCTCGAGGCCGGTTGCCAGCCGCTCGAGCCGGGCCGGACGCTGGCCTACGGGCGCAGCATCACGGATGCGTGCCTGGGTTTTACCGAGACGGTGCCGCTGCTGGAGCAACTCGCCGCCGCGGCCGCGGCCCGCCGCGGCCGCGGCTGAACGGAAAAGCGTTTGCCGCCCCGGCGCAGCCGGACAAGGTTATCGGCGCTTGAGTCCCGATCCCGAGCATTCTCATCCCGAAGAACACCCCACCAAGCGCGCGGAGCGCTGGGCGCGCATCCGCCGGGTGAAGCAGATGCTGAAATACATGCCGCGCCGCGCGGTGATGCACAAATACCCGATCGTGGGCCGCTTCGCCGAAATGGCGCGCAAGCGCGCCTACCTCTGGTCGATGAAGCCCGAGGCGATGCGCCCGGCGTTCTACGCCGGCTCGATTCTCTCGCTCCTGCCCGTGATGGGCGCGCAGATTCCCCTCGCGTTGGTGCTCTCGCTCGTGCTCCGCGCGAACTTCATGGTGATGGGCGGTCTGCAGTTCATCACCAATCCGGTCACTTTTTTTATCATCTACCCCGCGACCTACCAACTTGGTGCGAGCGTGCTCTATCATTCCGGCTGGGGGCCGGTCGAATCAGTGCCTGCGATTAAAGAGCCGGTCATGATTCCGGATACTTACATATCGCCAAGCACCTCAGAAAATGGCGGCAACTTGCTTTCTGAGTTGGCGGCGAAGTTGCGGGTCGAGAACGTAACTCATCTGGTGAACTCACTGATTATCGGGGGCGTCATCAGTGGCCTCACGCTCGGCCTATTGCTCGACATCCTTTACCGCAATTACTGGCAGCACCACACGAACCCCCGGCCGCGCGGCCGGCGCGGCTTGCTGCCGCCCACCGACGGACCGCCCGCACCGCCCGCCGCGTGAGCGCACCCGACCGCGCCGCAAGGCGATTCGCCTCGCCACGGCGCGCTGCGCTCCGCAGAAAAACGGCGCCATGTCCCGCCGGCAGCTCGTGAAGATTTCCCTCGGCCTGATCGTCTCCCTCATCCTCGCGCTCGCCGCCGGCTGCTCGAGCAAGCCCACGCAGGCCGCCGAGAAGAAGGACGCCGCCGGCCCCGCGGTCGCCCCCGCCGCGCCCGCCCTGCCGGCCCCCGAGCCCGAGCGCCTGCCGCCCGTCATGCTCGGCATCGACGTGCTCGAGGCCGAGGGTTTCCGCGCCATCGCGGGCAAGAAGATCGGCCTCCTCACGCACCCGGCCGGCGTCAACCGCCGCGGCGAGAGCACGATCGACGTCATCCGCACGCGCGCCCGCCAGACGAAGCTCGTCGCCCTCTTCGCGCCGGAACACGGCTTCGACGGCCAGATCCTCGCCGCGGTGAATTTCGGCGACAGCATCCACCAGCCGACGGGCCTCCCCATCTACTCGCTCCACGGCCGGACGCGCAAACCGACGCCGGAGATGCTCAAGGGCCTCGACGCGCTCGTCATCGACCTGCAGGACATCGGCGCGCGCTCCTACACGTTCACCAGCTGCATGCTCTACGCGATGGCGGCGTGCTTCGAGAACGGCGTCGAGGTCATCGTGCTCGACCGCCCCAATCCGCTCGGCGGCCTCAAGGTCGACGGCCCGCCGCTCGACTTCGAGTGGAAGAGCTACGTCGGCGCCTTCCTCGTCCCCTACGTGCACGGCCTCACCATCGGCGAGCTCGCGCGCATGGCGAAGGAGGCCCCGCGCGTCATGACCGTGCCCGGCCCCACCGGCATCAACGTGAGCGAAAAGGACCGCGAGCGCGGCCGGCTGACGGTGATCCCGATGCGCGGCTGGCGGCGCGCGATGCGCTGGCCCGACACGGGGCTGAAATGGATCCGCACCTCGCCGATGGTGCCCACCTACGAGGCGGCGGTCGGCTACGCGATGGTCGGCCTCGGCACGCAGAATTCCGGCTGGAGCTCCGGCATCGGCCGCGAGTTCCCGTTCCGCGGCATCAGCTACCCGCGCAAGACGCCCGACGAGATCATCAAGGCGATGGAGGCCTACAAGATTCCCGGCATCAAGTTCCTCAAGATGCAGGCGCTCGGCCCCGACAACAAGCCGCGCACCGGCGTCTACGTCGAGATCGTTGACTGGGACGCGTGGCGGCCGACGGAGCTGTCGTTCTACATGCACAAGCAGGCGGCGCTCTGGGCGACGCTGAATCCCTTCGCCGCGCTGACGACGGCGGAGCAGCGGACCTTCAACATCCACGTCGGCTCGACCGCCTGGTTCAACGCCCTGCGCACGCAGGGCGGCCGCGTCGATCCGGCGCTGTTCATCAAGAACTGGACCGAGCGCGCCGCGATCTACCAGCAGCAGAGCAAGCGCTACTGGCTGTATCAGTGAGCGCGAGATGCGCGCGGTGACGGTGGCCGGCTGAAGCCGGCCCTGCCGCCCCGCGGCGTGACGCGTGAAGCGCGGATTCGGATTTGCGGCGGCGGGGCGACGGGGATTGAAACAGCCATGCCCCACCTGAACCGCCTGTTGCTCCGCGGCGCCGCTGGCGCGTGCGCGTTGGCCGCCACCCTGTCCCTCCACGCCGCCGACGCGACCGGCTTCGACCCCGTCGCCGCCACCGAGGCCTACCTCGCCAAACTCCCGCCCGAGGCGCGCGCCCGCTCCGACGCCTATTTCGAGGGCGGTTACTGGCTGCTGCTGGTCAACCTCGCCGCCACGCTGCTGATCAGCTGGCTCCTGTTGCGCACCGGCTTCGCGCGCGGGTTGCGCGAGCGCACGGAGCGCTGGTTCAGCCGGCCCTTCGCGCAGACCTGGCTGTTCCTCGTGCTCTTCACCCTCGTCTCGGCGGTGCTGAATTTTCCGCTGAACTACTACGAGGGCTTCTGGCGCGAGCATTTCTACCAGATGTCGAACCAGACCTTCGGCGGCTGGCTGCGCGACCAGACGGTCGGTCTCGCGGTGTCGCTCGTGATGACGCCGCTCCTGCTTGCGGCGCTCTACGCCGGCATCCGGCGCTTCGGGCAACGCTGGTGGATGGCCGCGGCGGTGGTGACGCCGTTCGTGCTGATCGTCTTCATCATGCTCGCTCCGGTCTTCATCAGCCCGCTCTTCAACCGCTACACGCCGCTGGAGGATCCGAAGCTGCGCGACCCGATCCTGTCGATGGCGCGCGCCAACGGCGTGCCGGCGGAGCATGTCTACCAGTTCGACGCCTCGCGGCAGACGAAGCGCGTCAGCGCCAACGTCAGCGGCGCGTTCGGCACGATCCGGATCTCGCTCAACGACAACCTGCTCAACCGCTGCCCGACCGAGGGCGTGATGGCGGTGATGGGGCACGAACTCGGCCACTACGTGCTCAACCACGTGTTCCGGCACGTCGTCTACCTCAGCCTGGTCTTCGCGGTCGGATTTTGGTTCGCGCACTGGTTCTTCCACGCCGCGCTCGCCCGCTGGGGCGGCGGCTGGGGCGTGCGCGACATCGCCGATCCCGCCGGCCTGCCGCTGCTCGGCGCGGGGCTCGCGGTGTTCCTGTTTTTCGCCACGCCCGTGCGCAATTCGATCATCCGCGTGGCGGAGATCGAGGCCGACTACTACGGGCTCAACTCCGCCCGCCAGCCCGACGCGATGGCGGAGGTGTTCCTCATGCTCTCCGAGTATCGCAAGCTGAAGCCCGGCAAGTGGGAGGAGATCATCTTCTACACGCACCCGAGCGGCTACAACCGCATCCTCGCCGCCATGCGCTGGAAGGCCGAGCACCTCGACGAGCTGCGCGCGAAGTGAGGCCGGCGGCGAGCCTCGCGGCTCGTCGCGCGCAATTCATCGCCCGCGCGTCACTCGCCGGCCTTCGCCGGGCTGTTCTTTGCGGCCCAGGCGGCGTAGTCGGAGCGCGGCATGAATTTCAGCGACGCGCTGTTGATGCAGTAGCGCAGGCCGGTCGGGTGCGGGCCGTCCTCGAAGACGTGGCCGAGGTGGCTGCCGCAGACCTTACAGTGCACCTCGGTGCGGACCATGCCCCAGCTCACGTCGCGCTCCTCGCCGATGAAGAGCCGCTCCAAGGGCTGCCAGTAGCTCGGCCAGCCGGTGCCGGAGTCGAACTTGTGGCGCGAGTCGAAGAGCGGCGTGTCGCAGCCGACGCAGAAATAAACGCCGTCACCCTTGTGGTTCCAAAACGCGTTGCGGAACGGCGGCTCGGTGCCCTGCTCGCGGGCGACGCGGTATTGCTCGGGCGTGAGCCGCGCGCGCCACTCGGCCTCGGTGCGCTGCACGGAGGCCTTGCTCATGTCGATGACGACCTTCGACGGCAGGCCGCAGGCGGAGCGGGTGTCGTCGGGCGGGCAATAGGCGGCGTCGGTGGCGGGCGGCGTGTTGGCGGAGGACATGGGAGGCGTAATCGGCGAAGTCGCGGCGTGGGCGAGGATCGCCGCGGCGGCGGCGAGCGTGAGCCAGAAGGGGAGCGGCCACTTGTTCATTGGCGGAGGAGGTTAGTCAGGCGATACGTTTAGGCAAACACGACGGACGCGTGCCGAGTGCCAACGTGGGAGCCACCGGGGCGCCGTTTATTCCACGCGCGAGCGCACCTCGCCGTCGGCGAACTCGGTGACGATCGCGTCGCCGGGGCGGACCTCCGAGGCGCGGGAGACGGGCCGGCCCTGCGCGTCGCGCACGAGGGCGAAGCCGCGGTTCAGCACCGACTTCGGGCTGGCGGACTCGAGGCGCTTCCACAGCGCGAGGAGGCGGTGCGACTCGAGCTGCACGCGGCGCTCCGGCGAGGCGGCGGCGAGGCGGGCGCGCGCGGCGGCGAGCTGCTCGCGGCGTTCCTGCGCGGCGTGGCGCAGCGCGGCGGCGAGGCGGTTCGTGAGATCGTCGAGGCGGAGCTGGCTCTGTTCGAGCTGCGCGGCGGGCGACAGCAGGCGCAGGCGGCTGCGGGCGTGGTCGAGCTGCTGGCGCGCGTGCTCGAGCCGCGCGGCGGCGATGTCCTCGAGGGCCGAGCCGGCGTTGAGCGCGCGCTCGACGCAGGCGAGGTGGCGGCTGGAGATGAGCTCGGCCGCGCCGCTCGGCGTCTCGGCGCGCACGTCGGCGGCGAAGTCGCAGAGCGTGAAATCGATCTCGTGGCCGACGGCGGAGATGACCGGCACGGTGGACGCCGCCACGGCGCGCACGAGCGGTTCTTCGTTGAAGGCCCAGAGGTCCTCCACGCTGCCGCCGCCACGCCCGAGAACGAGCAGGTCGAAGATTCCCAGTTCCTGCGCGACGCGGAGTTGTTCCACCATCTCGGCCGCCGCGCCGGCGCCCTGCACGCGCGCGGGCAGGATCACGAGGCGGCCGCGCCAGTCGCGGCGCTGGAGGATGCGGATGAAATCCTGCACGGCCGCGCCGGTCGGCGACGTGATGAACCCGACGCAGGCGGGCGCGAGCGGCAGCGGGCGTTTCTTCGCCGGGTCGAAGAGCCCCTCGGCGGCGAGGCGGCGCTTCAGTTCCTCGAACTGCTGCTGCAACCGCCCGAGGCCGTGGTCGACGACGGCGCGGACGATGAGCTGGTATTGGCCGCGCGCCTCGTAGACGTCGACTTCGCCGTAGACGAGGATCTGCAGGCCGTCCTTGAGCACGACGCTCTGGCGCGCGGCGTCGCCGCGAAAGAGCACGCAGCTCAATTGGGCGCCCGCATCCTTGAGCGAGAAATACACGTGGCCGCTCGCCTGCGCGCGGAGGTTCGAGACCTCGCCGCGCACCCAGCCGGCGGGCAGGCCGCCCTTGAGCAGCTCGCGCACGCGGCGCGTGAACTCCGTCACCGTCTGCACGCGGCCGGCGTCGTCGGCGTCGAAGGCGGGGGCGGCGGGCTTCACGTCAGGCGGCCTTGCGGCGCCGCTCGTAGTGGCGGCGCACGAGGTGGAGCAGCGTCATCAGCGCGATCACGGCGCAGAGGGAGAGGAGCGCGATCTTGCCCTTGCCGTGCAGCAGCGCGTCGCCGAAGAGGAGGAACGCCGTGTTGAGCGGCCAGACGATGAGCAGCGAAATGCCGAAGTAGCGCCCGAACGGAATCTCCGCCAGGCCGGCGAGGTAGTTCTGCACGAAGAACGGCACGCCCGGCGTCACGCGCAGCAGGATCATCAGGTCGGTGGCGTCGCCGGACTCGACTTCGGGCAGCTTGTAACCGAGCCGCGCCACGAGCGCCGTGAGCAACGGCCGCAGGCCGCGCCGCGCGAGGGCGTAGGCGAGGCAGAAGTTGAAGGTCAGCGCGGCGAGCGAGAGCAGGACCGCCGTGGTCGTGCCGAACTGCGGCCCGAAAATGCCGACGGCCGAGATGACGAAGACCGACGCCGGCACGCCGAAGGCCGGCAGGAGCGCCATCGCCCCGAAGAACGCCACCGGCCCCGCCGTGCGCAGCAGTTCCAGCGTCGTCGCGAGCAGGCCCCGCAGGTCCACGCCGCGCAGCACGAGGACGGCCCCGGCGAGCAGCACGAGGGCCGCGAGGGCGGCCTTGAGCAGAAGCGGGCGGCGTTGGGCGGGAGCGGCGGGCATGTCGCACGATGCGGCCACGGCGCCCCCGGACCGTCAAGGCCGGAGCCGGACCCCTGTCTTTGCCCTTTCCACGCCGGCCCGCTCCTCTATCAAAGGGGCTTTCGCCCGCCATGAAGCTCTCCGTCGTCATTCCGTGCTACAACGAGCGCCACACGATCCGCTCGATCGTCGAGGCCGTCCGCGCCGCGCCCGTGGCGGACAAGGAGATCATCATCGTCGACGACTTTTCCACCGACGGCACGCGCGAGATCCTGCAGCGCGAGATCGAGCCGCTCGTGGCGAAAATCATCTATCACCCGATCAACTGCGGCAAGGGCGCGGCCCTGCGGACGGGATTTGCCGCCGCCACCGGCGACGCCGTCATCGTGCAGGACGCCGACCTCGAATACGACCCGCAGGAATACCCGCGCCTGCTCAAGCCGATGATCGACGGCAAGGCCGACGTCGTCTTCGGTTCGCGCTTCATGGGCGGCGAGCCGCACCGCGTGGTGTATTTCTGGCACATGGTCGGCAACCGCGTGCTCACGCTCCTCTCCAACATGTGCACGAACATCAACCTCACGGACATGGAGACGTGCTACAAACTCTTCCGCCGCGACGTGCTCCGGAAGATCACGATCGAGGAGAACCGCTTCGGCTTCGAGCCGGAGATCACGGCCAAGGTGGCCGCGCTCGAGGGCTGCCGCATCTTCGAGGTCGGCATCAGCTACTACGGCCGCACCTACGCCGAGGGGAAGAAGATCGGCTGGCGCGACGGCTTCCGCGCCATCTACGCGATCGTGAAATACAACCTCTTCCGCTGAGGCCGTGCATTCCCCGGGACCCAACGCCACGTCGTCCCGGCTCTGGGTGGTCCTCGCGCTGGCCGCGGCGGGACTCTGGCTGTGGATCTCGTGGTGCCGCCTGCCGGCCTCGAGTTGGAACGACCTGCGGCTGGCCGCCGTCTTCATGGCCGCGCACGGCGAGCCGGTGTATTCGCTGCCGGGCGAGGGCGTGCTCAACACCTGGCTCTACGGCCCCGCGCCGCTGTGGCTCTGGAGCCCGGCGCTCCTCGCGTCCGACGCCGCGTCCGCGCTGATGGTCGCGGGCGGCGTCAACCTCGCCTTCCACCTCCTCGCCCTCGGCGCCGTGTGCCTCCTCTGGCCGGTGGCGGGGGCGACGCGCGGCGACCGCCTGCTCGCGCTCGCGCTCACCTGCCTGCTCTGGCCGGAGCCGGCGTTCCGTTTCCTCCAAAGCGACAACCTCGTGGTGTCCGCCGGCCTGCTGGCGACGCTGCTGCTGGTGCATCCGCGCACGTGCGACGCCACCCCGGGCCGCTGGGCCGCGGCGCTGGCCACCGCGCTGGCGGTGGCGAGCAAACAAACGGCCGTCGGCCTCGTCGCCGGGCAGATCGTCTGGCTGTGGCTCGCACGGGACGGCCGCAGCGCCGTCGGCCATGTCGTGCGCACGGCCGCCTGCGGCGCGGCGCTCGCGGCGCTCGCCATGGCGCAATTCGGCGCGCGCGAACTCTGGTTCGGGCTCGTGACGGTGCCGGGCCGCCTGCCGTGGGCCGACGACGTGGCGCAGCGCGCCCGCGACATCGTGCCGTGGGTGCTCCTGCTCTGGGGTCTGCCGGCGCTGGTGCTCGCCGCGACGCGCCGGCGCTGGCGCGCGGACTCTCCCGCGCTCTGGCTGCCGATCGCGTGCTGGCTGTCGACCCTGCCGCTGGCGGTCGCGGGCCTGTTCACCACCGGCGGCAGCATCAACCACCTGCACGGCTACGCGCTGCTGACGCCGCCGGCGCTGGTCGTCCTGCTCGCGCTCGCGCGGCAGGCCACGCCGCGCGCCGCGCCCCTCGCCGCGGTGCTGACGGCCGGACTGGTGTTGGGCAAGATCGCGATCACCGACCACGTGCCGCTGCGGCCGGCGACGGAGCGCGTGCGCGCCGCCGACACGCTGCTCCGCGCGGCGCCGGGCGAGCTGTGGCTGCCGTGGTCGCCGCTCGTGACCTGGTTCGCCGAGCGCCGGTTCGATCATACGGAGGACGGTCTCTACGTGCGCTTCATCACCGGTCATCCGGTGTCGCTCGCGCACGCCCGCGCGCACCTGCCGCCGCGCTGCCGCGCGATGGCGCTGCCTCCCGGCGCCGACTGGGGCGTGGCGATCAAGCTGGCCGGGGATCCGTCAACGGAGCGTGAAATCGGCGGCTGGCGCGTCGTGCGCTGGGCGCCGCCGCCGCCGGCCCGATAATCGCTCTTCCGCTCCCGGCCCCCTTCCCTCATACACAACCCCGCTTGAGCCGCCCGCCCCACATCGCGATCGTCACCCCCGCCTTCAATGAGACGGCCGTCCTGCCGCAGCTCTTCGCCCGGCTGACCGCACTGTTCGACGCGCACCCCGACGTGGCGTGGCACGCCATCCTGATCGACGACGGCAGCCGCGACCAGACCGCGGCGCTGATCGAGGCGCAGTGCGCCCGCGACCCGCGGTTCAAGTTCGTCGCCCTTTCGCGCAATTTCGGTTTCCAGAACGCCCTCGCCGCCGGCCTCGCGCAGTGCGGCGGCATGGACGCGGTGGTGACGATGGACGCCGACCTGCAGGACCCGCCCGAGCTCATCCCGGAGATGGTGGCGGCGTGGCGCGGCGGCGCGGAAGTCGTGCTCGCCGTGCGCCGCTCGCGGCAGGAGGGCGGGTTGCGCCGGATGGGCTTCGATCTGTTTCACCGGATCTTCGGCTCGCTGGTGGACATCCGGGTCGACCGCAACACGGGCACCTTCGGCCTGCTCGGGCGCGACGCGCTGGCGGCCTTCAACCAGCTGCCCGAGGTCCACCGTTTCTTTCCCGGTTTGCGCTCGTGGGTCGGCTTTCCGCGGGCGGAGGTGCATTACGACCGGCTGGAGCGCGCGGCCGGCGCGCCGGCACAGAGCTTCCGCCGCCTCGTGCGCTATGCGCTCGACGGCATCTTCAGTTTCTCGCACCTGCCGCTGCGCCTGCTGACCTACGCCGGCCTGTGCATCGCCGGGATCGGCTTCGCCGTCGGCCTGTTCTTCGTCGTGCGCCGCCTGCTCGGCATCGAGATCGCGCAGACGGGCTTCACCACGCTGGTGACGCTGGTGCTCTTCCTCGGCGGCGTGCAGCTCATCGGCATCGGCGTGCTCGGCGAATACCTCGGCCGCATCTACGACGAGGTGAAGCGGCGCCCGAACTACGTCATCAAGCGGCGTGTCGGCTTCGACTAAGCAACTTCTGCGCGGCGGGCTGGGCCTCGCGGCGCTGGCGGCGCTGGCGTGCTGCGGCTACTGGCTGCATTTCACGCAATACATGGCCTACGACGACGAGGGCTACGTGCTCTGGTCGTATCGGAATTACTTCGCGCACGGCGCGCTCTACACCGAGGTCTTCAGCCAATACGGCCCGTTCCCCTACGCGCTGTATCACCTCGGCGTCACGCTGACCGGTGGAACGATGGACAGCCTGACGGTGCGCTGGCTCAACCTCGCCTACTGGCTGGTCTGCGCGGGCGGCGCGGGGCTCTTCGTGCGGCGGCAGACGGGGAGCACCGGCCTCGGGGCGGCGGCGGCGACGCTGACGTTCCTGAGCCTGATCGTGATGATCAGCGAACCCGGCCACCCGGGCGGCCTGCTCGCGGCGATCACGGCCGCGGGGACGCTGGTCGCCGCCGGCGCGATCGAGGCGGGGCGACCGCGGCACTTCGCGGTGGCGGCGGCGCTGACCGGCGCGGCGCTGCTGCTGAGCAAGATCAACGTCGGCGTGTTCTTCCTCATCGCCGCCGGCTCGTGGCTGGCGCTGCACACCCGCGCCGGACCGGCGCAGCGCGCGCTGCTGTGGCTGGTGGCACTGGGCAGCGCGGCGGCCCCGCTCGCGTTGATGCGCACGCTGCAGCACGAGCAGTGGGTGATGATCTTCGCGTTCGTCGTCGCCGCCGGGGCGCTGGGGTTGCTGCTCCTGATCGAGCCCGCGCGGCGGGCGGAGGCGGGCCGCGGCGACTGGCTGGCCGGCGGGGCGGCGGCGGCGGTGCTGGCCGCGCTGGTCGTCGGCGCGGTGTGGGCGCGCGGCACGCCGCCGGACGCGCTGTGGCAGGCGGTCGTCGTCGAGCCGTTGCGGCATCCGCTCGTCTACGTGCATCCGCTCACCTGGCCGGTGGCCGCGCCGTGGCTGGCGGCGGCCGGCCTCGCCGCGGCCCTGGCGCACCGGGCCGGCCGGATGCCGGCCGGGGCCTGGGGCCTCCCGCTCGCGGGGCTGCGACTCGCGGCGCTGGCTTGGCTCGGGTGGTCGGCGTTCGACGCGATCGATTTTTCGCTCACGGCCTTCGGCCTGAAATACGGGGCGCCGCTCATCTGGCTGATGGCCGTGCCGCTGCAGTCGGGTCCGGCGACGCCGGCGCAACGGGCGCGCCTCTGGGTGGCGTGGGTCGCAATCTGGCAGCTCCTGCAGGCCTATCCGGTCGCCGGCAGCCAGACGGCATGGGGCGGTTTCCTGTGGTTTCCGGTCGCCCTCGCCGGCGGCTGGGAGGCCGTGGCGCATCTCGCCGCGGCCAGCCCGCGACTCGCGCCGGCGGTGCGGGCCGCGGCGGCGCTCGCGCTCGCGGTCGGGTGCAGCGTGGGCTTCGGCCGGGCCTGGGCGGCGAGTTACGAGCGGCACGCGTCCAGCGAGCCGCTCGGCCTGCCGGGCGCGGAGCGGCTCCGCCTGACCGACGACTACACGCTCAATCTCCGCCTCCTGACGCACAACGCCGTCACGCACGGCGACACGGTGTTCAGTTATCCGGGCATGTTCAGCTTCAACGTGTGGTCCGGCCGTCCCTCGCCCACGCTCGCCAACGTCACGCACTGGTTCTCCCTCCTCGACGAGCGCCAGCAGCAGGCGATCATCGACCGGCTCGAGGCCGACCCGCGCGCCGTGGTCATCGTGCAGAGTTACCTGATCAACTTCCTCGTCATCCGCGACCTCGCGCCGCGCGGCCCGTTGCACGACTACCTGCTGAAAAACTTCGCGGCGGCCTTCCGGCTCGACACCTACGAATTCTGGGTGCGCCGCGGGCGGACGATCGCGGCCGACGGCACGGCGCGCTTCGTGCGCGATGCGACCGGCGTGCGGCTGGAGATCATCCCCGCCAACGCCGCGGAAGTCGGGCGCATCGAGCTGCAACTGCTCTTCGGCGGCGGCCCGCCGCTGGCGCGCTTCACCGTCTCGCCGCAGCGCCCGTGGATCGCGCTGCCGCTGGCGCCGGACGGCACGGCGCGCGCCGAGGCCTGGACCGCCACGACGCCGGTGTCCACGGGCGGGCACCTGCGCCTGAGCGTGCCGCTGCCGACGCCGCTGCCGGTGCTGCCGCGCTCGGACTACCTGCGCGTCGTGCTCTACGACCGCAGCGGTCGCGCGGTCGAGACGCTCCGTTTCGCGCACTGATCAGCCGCGGCGGCGCGCGACGAGCACGAGGCTGACGCCGAAGGGGAACGGCACGCGCCAGAAAGCCGGGGCGACGAAGAGCGCGCGGAGCACGCGGTTGGCGAAGTCGCCGGGGACCTGGTCCTCGGCGCGCGCGGCGCCGGCCGGCGCGGGGAACCACTTGCGCCAGCGTCGCAGCAGCCACACGGCGGGATAGGCGACGACATTGGTGTAGTTGAGATAAACCAGCTCCCACTGCTCCGGCGGAAAGAGCGCGCGCAGCTGCGGCCGCGAGTAGCGGCGGTAGTGGTGCAGCACCTCGTCCCAATCGCTCCACAGCGCCATGCTCGCGGGCACGGTGACGACGGCGAGTCCGCCGGGCTTGAGCAGCCGGTGGAAACCGCGCACGACCGCCGCGTCGTCCGGCACGTGCTCGAGCACGTCGAGCGCGGTGACGTATTCCAGCGAGGCGTCGGGCAGCGGCACGCGGTCGCCGGCGAGGCTGAGGATCTGCCCGGGCCGGAACTTCGTGCGCAGGAGGCGCAGCGCCTCCTCATGGTCGTCGAGCACGAGCACGCGGCAGTGCGCCTCCATCTCCTGCGCGAAGATGCCCGTGCCCGCGCCGCAATCGAGCAGCGTATCCGTCGCCGACGGCGGCCGCGCGCGCTGGATCCAGCCGCGCACGATGGCGCGCTTGCCGGCGTAATACCAGTGCGTGCCCTCGACGCGGGCGAGGTTGTCGTATTCGGAGGCGTTCACCGGCGGACAGGTTGACGAATCCCCGCCCCGCTCCAAGCTCCGAGAAGCGATGTCGCCCCGCCTTTACCGAGTTTTTGCCGCGCTGCTGCTCGCGGCGTTCGCGTGGCTGGCGCTGGGGCAGACGGCGCGCGTCGGGCTAACCTTCGACGAACCGGCGCACCTCGCCGCGGGGCGCGCCTACAACGCGACGGGCGATTTCCGGCTGCACGCGGAGAACGGGCTTTTTCCGCAACGCTGGGCCGCGCTCGCCGCGGCGGGAACGGACGCGCCGGCGCCGGAATTTTCCGGCGCGGCCTGGGAAAGCGGCGATGTCTGGGGCGTGGCGCGCGCGTGGCTGTTCGCGCCCGGCCAGGACACCCGCGCGATCGTCCGGCCGGCGCGGGCGCTGATCGCGGTGCTGGCGCTCGCGCTGCTCGCCGTCGTGTGGCGCTGGGCGGCCGCGCTCTGGGGTGAGCGCGCGGGGCTGCTGGCGCTGGCGCTGGCGGCGGCCTGTCCGCATCTGCTCGCGCACGGTGCGCTCGTCACGTCCGACCTCGCCGCGGCGCTCGGCTTCGCGCTGGCGTTGCTGACGTGGTGGCGCCTGCTGCACCGCGTGACGCCGGGCCGGGTGCTGGCGGCGGGCGCGGCGGCGGCCTTCCTCGCGCTGGCGAAATTCTCCGCCGTGCTCTTCGCGCCGGTGGCGCTCGGGTTGCTGGCGGTGCGCCTGTGGCACCGCGGCGACCTGCGGGTCGGCGCGGGCGGCGCGCGGCGCCGCGTGCGCGGGCCGGCGCGGGCCGCGTGGCTCGGCGGCGCGGGGATCGCCGTGGCGCTGCTCGCCTGGGGCGGCGTGTGGGCCGGCTACGGATTCCGCTACGCGGCGGCGCCGGACGGGAGCGAGGGACGGTTTGCGCAGAGTTGGGACGAAGTGCTGCTGACGACACCGCGCGCGGGCGGCTCGGTGATGGCGGACGGCTCGCGACCGGAGGTGGTCGAACTGCGCGCGGGCATCGTGCAGCGCTTCGCCGCGTTCGCGCGCGAGCACCGGCTGCTGCCGGAGGCGTGGCTCTACGGGCTGGCCTTCACGGATCGATTCTCGCGGCACCGGCTGGCGTATTTCGCCGGCGAACATCGCGAGCGCGGCTGGGTGGAGTTCTTCCCCGTGGCACTCGTTCTCAAGACGACGCTGCCGGCGCTGGCGCTCGGCGCGCTGGGGCTGCTTGCGCTCGCGCGGCGCCGGCCGGGGCGCCGCACGCTGCACCGGATGGCGCCGCTGCTGGTGTTCGCGCTGGTCTACCTCGGCTTCTCGCTGACGAGCAGCCTCAACATCGGGCACCGCCACCTGCTGCCGCTCTACCCGCTCGGCTACATCGTCGCCGGCGCGGCGCTGCTGCTGCCGCGCGGGCGGCTGGCGCTGGCAGCCGTGCTCGCGCTCGCGGCGTGGCACGCGGCCGAGGCGCTGCGCGTGCGGCCGCATTTCCTCACCTACTTCAACCAACTGGCCGGCGGGCCGGCGGGCGGACACCGGTTCTTCGTCGACAGCTCGCTGGACTGGGGCCAGGGGCTGCCGGATCTGAAGACGTGGCTCGACGGGCACGCCGGCGCGGAGCCGGTCTACCTTTCGTATTTCGGCTCGGATGACCCGCGGCACGCCGGGATTCGCGCCACGCGGATCGGCGACGCCTACTTCGATTCCGCGGCCGACCGGCTCGTGCTGCCGGCGCTGACGCCGGGAATCTACGCCGTCAGCGCCACGATGCTGCAGCGGGTCTACACGGAGGTGCGCGGTCCGTGGACGGAGGCGTTCGAGCGCGAATACCAGCGGCTCGCGCGCTGGCAGGCGGAGCAGACCGGGCGACCGGCGGAGGAGCGGCGCGATGCCGCCGGGCGCGCGATTGACGCGGCCGGTTACGTCGCCGAGCTGCACCGGCTGGAACAGTTGCGCTTCGGCCGGCTGTGCCGTCACCTCGCCGCGCGCCCGCCCGATGCGGTCGTGGCGAACGTGTTTTTCGTCCACCGCCTGACGGCGGAGGACCTGCGGCGGGCGCTGGTCGATCCGGTGCCGGTGCGCTAGCCGGCGGACTCGCGGCGCAGCAGCGCGGGCCCGATGCGCGCGGCCCAACCGGCAAGCAGAAGCGCGGCGGCGAGGCTCACGACCAGCATGAGCGCCTGTTGCACCCCGGTCAGGGCGACGAGCACGTGGAGCAACGTCGTGCGCGTGGCGTCGGCGTCGACCGCGGTCGCACACCAATCGAGCGGCGCGATGAACCAGAAGCCCGCCAAAGCGAGACCGGCCAGATGCAAGGCCGCGCGCGGCGCTTCCGGGCGCAGCAGGACCGGGAACACGAGCAGGAGCAGCATGGCGCGGTAGGGGAAGTTGGTGGTCCACGCGTAGCAGAGCAGCCAGCCCGCCGCCCCGGCGACGGCCGCGGCCGCCAGCGTGCCGCGCTCCGGCAGTGTGGCGAACAGCGCAGCGCGAGAGCGGTGGAGCCAGAGCAGCCCCGCCGCGAGGACCGGCAATGCGCCGACCAGCAGCCACGGACGCTCGGCGGGCAGGTGGTGCCACACGAATCCGGCCAGCCGGATCCCGTAGGCGAAGATCGTCGCCGGTTCCGGGGCGAGCGCCAGCACGCGCGCGATGTCGGCGCGCTGCGCCAGCCAGACGGCGCCGAAGCCGAGCGCGCCGGCGAGCGCCCAGCCCCAGGCGCGGCGCGGGGAATCGCGGTGGGCGGCCAGCGCGACGAGGCAAACGAGCGGGTAGAATTTCAGCGCGGCGGCGCCGACGAGGGCCAGCGTCGCGCCGGCGAAGCCCAGCCGGCCGCCGCGGCCGAGCAGGACGGCGGCGGCGGCGGCGAAGAGGAAGATGACGAGGTCGTTGTTGCCGCGTTCCAGCCCGAGCATGAAGGGCGGCGAGAGCAGCGCCGCCACGGTGAGGAACGCGGCGCGGGGCGAGCGCGGCGCGCACAGCGCGACGGCGGTGCCGACGAAGGCGAGCGCGAGCATCGTGCCGAGCCACCACCCGTCGGCGCGCGTCAGCCCGAGCTCGCCGGTCAGCAGCCACGCGGGGCCGTAGACATGCGGGCGGTTGAAGGGATCGAGGGGATTGCCGCGATAGACATCGACCCCGAGCTGCGCGGCCTCGCCCGCGGCCAGCACGGCGATGAGGTCGGCGAACAGCGGCTGCAACTCACGGAGCCCGAGCAGGCGGAACGCCGCCGGGTGGTTCAACAGCGCGGCGCAGGCGCCGAGGGTGACGGCGGCGGCGAGCAGGGCCCAGCGCCAGCGTTGCCACCACGCCTGCATCAGCGCGGGCCGGCGCGGTCATCGCCGCGCAACGGGAAGCACCGCAGGTTCCAGATGCCGAACCACGTCATCCGGAAGAGGAGCGCGCCGTGGCGGAAACGGGAGATGTTGGTCTCGCCATAGGTGCGGTCCTTGTAGCGCACGGGCACGTCGCGGATGCGGAGGTTGAGAAGGGCGGAGCCGAAGAGGAGGTTGAAGTCGCCGAAGGGATCGAAGTCGCCGAAGCGCTCGATGCGGCGGAGCACGCGTTCGTAGTCGGAGCGCAGGAGCATCTTCGTGCCGCACAGGCTGTCCTTCACCGGCTGGCCGAGGACGAAGGAGAGCGCGAGGGCGAAGAACTTGTTGCCGAGAAAATTCAGGAAGCGCATGGCGCGCTCCTCCATCGGGTAGACGAGGCGGCTGCCGTTCGCGAACTCGGCGGTGCCGCCGGCGATGGCGGCGTAGAATTTCGGCAGGTCCTCGGGCGGCGCGGTGAGGTCGGCGTCCTGGATGACGAGCACCTCGCCTTGGGCGACGGCGAAGCCGGCGTGCACGGCGTCCCACTTGCCCTTGCCGGGCTGGCGCAGGGCGCGGACGAGGTGCGGGCCGGTGTAGGCGGCGACCTCGCGCTGGATGACGGCCCAGGTGTCGTCCTTGCTGTGGCCCTCGACGAAGACGATCTCGGTGCGGCGGCCGAGGACGGGGATGCGCTCGAGGGCGGCGCGGATGTTGCCCGCCTCGTTGCGCGCGGGGACGATGACCGAGCACGACACCGGCGCCCGCAGCTCTGGCGCGCGGCGCGGGCGGGCGGTGAGGGCGACCGTGATGCCGAGATGCCGCACGAGCGGCAGGCGCACGGCGAGGCGGTTGCACAGGCCGGAGAGCAGCGGGACGTTCACCGGCAGGAGCTGCTGGCGCTCGAAGCGCACGACTTCCCAGCCGGTGAGTTCGAGGAGATTGATCAGGTCGTGGTGCGAGAGCCAGGCGCTCGGCGGCTGCGGCATGACGGCGCCGAGCCGCGTCGCCCACTGCAGCGGTCCGCGCCAGAGCGTGTTGAGCGAGGTCAGGTGGAGGCGGGTGCGGGCGTGCGCCGCCCGGTGCAGCTGCTCGAGGACCTGCTGGATGTCGGGCAGGTAGCCGGTGAGGTAATCGAGCACGAGGTGGTCGAAGGTCTCGTCGAAGCGCGTGTCGGCCACGTCGGCCACGCGGAACTCGAGGCCGGCCTGCGCGCCGTGCCGGGCGCGGGCCTTCGCGATCATGCGCGGGCTGAAATCGAGGCCGAGGCCGCGCGCCGGGCGCAGCGCGGCGAGCAGGTCGCCGGCGCCGCAGCCGAGCTCGAGCACGCTTTCGCCGGCGGGGATCTGGTGCTGGAAGTGCGCGCGGAGCTGCGCGTGGAAGCCGCGTTGCATGCGCCGGGCGGCGGCATCGTGGTCGGCCACCCAGTCGAAATGGGCCCGGAGGTCGGTGAGGGGGGCGGCGCTCATGGCGGCGGAGCATTCACGGCGGCAGTGGCGACGGCGTCCAACCGAATCTCCTTCACGCGGCTGATGCGCGCGAGGCGCAGGCCGAAGCGGCGTTCGGTCACGGGCTCGAGCACGAAGTGGTCCGGCAGCCGGTCGGCGGGGTCGAGCTGGTAGCCGCCGTCGGCGCCGACGGGGCGGAGCGTCTGGAGGACGAGGATTTCCTGGAACGTGTGGTGATCGAGGTGGAACTTGACGCCCTCGGCGCGCCAGCGGGCGCGGCCGGTGGCGATGGCGGGCTGTTCGCGTCCGAGCCAGAAGAGCGGGGACTTGTTGCTCACGATGAGCCGGTTGGCCGGCGGCAGCGCGGCGATCGTCTCGGCCTCCCACGCGATCTCGCGCATGAGGAGATTCTGTTCCCAGTGGTGGGCGTTGGAGCGCAGGCCCGTCGTGTGGTAGGAAAGCAGCGCGCCGCCGGCGACGAGGAGCGCGGCGCGGTCGCGCCAGCGGGCCGGCGTCTGCGCGGCAACCCAGCCGAGCGCGAGGGCAAGCGCGGTGCAGAACGGCAGGCTGAGCCGCGAGACGATCGGGTCGTCGAGCGCGCCCCAGTAGTAGAACATCAGGAGCCCGAGGTTGGCCGTGACGGCGGCGGCGAACGTGACCGCGGCGACATCCGCCGCCGCCGCCGCGCGCCAGCCGGGCGCGGCGCGGAGGGCGCGCCACGCGACCCAGGCGAGGGCCGGCAGGCCGGCGACGCCGAGCCACCACGAGTTCATGATCACGCCGGAGAAATCGAAGAAGAACGCCGCGGCGCGCTCGAGGTTGGCGGCGAGGAACTCGAGCCCGAAGCGGCTCTCCGCCCCGTCGCGCAACTCCCAGAGCAACGGCGTGCCGGAGAGGTAGGTGTTGTGCAGCGCGTAGGGGATGAGCAGCGCCGGCGCGAACACGGCGGCGGCGGGCAGGACGATGCGCCCGGCGCGGCGCCAGCCCTCGAGGATGACGAGCGCGGCGGGCGCGACGTAGAGGCTGGATTCGTAGCGCGTCTGCGCGAGCAGGACCGTCGCGAGCACGAGTGCGGCGAGGCGCGGCTCGTCCGGCGCCTCGAGGTAGAAGACGGCCAGCAGGGCGACGAGCAGCAGCAGGGCGAGGTTGAGCATCTCCATGCCGGCGCCGGTGGCGTTGTGGGCGAGGAGGGAGAAGGCGCCGAGCGCCACGACGGCGGCCCAGGCGGCGCGCGGCGGCATCAGGCGGCGGGCGAGCGCCGCCGCGAGCACGAGGATGACGGGGAAGAGCGCGGTGTTGAGGGCGAAGGCGTTGGCCTCGCGGTAGCCGGTGAGGTCGTGCAGGAGCGAGACGAGGAAGGCGAAGAAGAACGGCCGCTTGTCGAGGTAGGCGCCGAACGCCGTGAAGGCCCCCTCGACCTCGTAGCCGCGCACGGTGGTGCCGACCTCGCGCAGTTGGTGGAGGTTGAGCGCGGTGTTCTGGAGGACGAACTCGTCGTAGAGCACCTTGTAGCCGTAGGGCACGGTGAGCACGGCGAGGAGCGTGAGCGCGGCGACGGTCGCCCCAAGGCCGAGCGCCGCGAGGCGCTCGAGCGGCGGCCCCTGCCGCCACCAGGCCGGCGCCACCCGCACGAGCGCCACGACCGCCCACGCGAAGGTGAAGGCGATCGTGTAGTAGCCGCCGTGCTGCACGAGCGCGCGCGCCTCGCCGACGTCGTGCGCAATGAACCCGAAATACACCGAGACGACCGCCAGCACGCCGAAGAGGACGAGCCGGAGCGGAAAGCGCGGCGCGGGCCGGGCGGGGTTCACGGCAGCTGCTTCATCCATCGCTCGAGGTAGGCGGCCTTGGCGCGGTCGAACTCCTCCTTCGTCAGCGCCGGGCCCTCGACGGGGCGCGCCGGGCCCTGCCGGGCGACGGCGCCGTCATCGGCGCGGATGGCCGTGATGCGGCTGATGCGCGCGAGGTGGAGCGTGGCGATGCGTTTCTCGACGACGGTCTCGAGCTCGAAGCCCGGCCCGATGTCGTCGCCCGGATCGAGCGTCAGCGCCCCGGTGTCTTGGTCGACCGTGAAGCGCTGGAAGACATACATGGCCGTGAACGTGTGGTTGCGCAGGTGGTAGGCGAGGCCCTCGCGCCGTTCGGCCGCCTGGGCCACGGCGGTGGCGGCGACGCGGTGCGCGATCCAGAAGACAGAGTCGCGGTCGATGAACAGGTAGTCCTTCTGCGGGTGCTGGCGGAGGAAGTCCTGCCGCCATGCCATCTCGATGCCCGGCATGTATTCCCAGGCGTAGGCCTGGCGGGAGAGCGAGGGCAGGCCCTGCAGCAGCAACGCGGCGACGGCGGCGCCGCAGGTCCAGCGCCACGCGGCGCCGGAGCGGAAGAGGCGCGCGCCGATGACGATGGCGGCCAGGGCCAGGAGCAGGTGCACCGGCAGGCTGAGGCGGCGGATGACGGGGTGGTCGAACTGGCCCCAGAAATACAGCATGAGCAGGGCCCCGATGCCAAAGAGCCCGAGCCCGACCAGGGCCAGCGCCCACTCGCCGGGCGCGGCCGCACGGCCGGCGCGCAGCGTGCGCAGGATCACGAGGCCGAAGAACGGCAGCGCCAGCAGGCCGACGGCGCCGAAGAAGACGGAGTTCGGCTGGTAGCCGGTGAGGTCGAAGAAGAACGCGAGCGCATGGCCGAGGTTGTCCGGCACGTAGGCGAGCGAGAACGGCGCGCCGGCCTCGGGTTTGCTGGCGAGCTCCCAGGCACCGGCGTTGGACTCGAAGACGCGGTTTTGCAGGACGTAGGGGAAGAGCAGCAGCGGTGCGGCGACGACGGGCCACGGCAGCACGACGCGCCCGGCGCGCGCCCAGCCCCAAAGCGCCAGGCCGGCCACGGGCAGGACGAACAGCACCGACTCGTAGCGTGTGTAGGCAAGGAGCACGGCGCCGAGGGCGAGCGCCGTGAGCGCATCGTCGTCGGGCCGCTCGGCGTAGCGCCATCCGAGCAGGAGCACGGCGGCGATCATCACGAGGTTGAGCAGCTCGAAGCCACCGCCGGCGGCCTGTTGCGCCAGGAGCGGGAGACCGGCGAAGAGCAACACGGCGAAGGCGCCGGCCCAGCGGTTGCCGGCCAGCCGCCAACCGATGACGTAGACGAGGCCGAGGAAGAGGAAGCCGAGGGCCGTGTTGACCCAGAAGGGATTCGTGCCGCGGTAGCCCGTGGTGTCGTGGACGAGCGAGACGAGGAACGGGAAGAAGAACGGGCGCTTGTCGACGACCTTGTGGGTGAGCTGGAAGGGGCCCTGCACGTCGGTGGCGCGGATCGGGTAGGACACTTCGCGCTCCTGGTGCATCACCATCGAGGTGCCGAGGAGCAGGACTTCGTCGGCGAGGATCTTGAAGCCGTGGCGCTCGTGCGCGAGCCAGAGCCCGCCGCAGGCGGCGACGAGGGCGGCGGCGGCGTAGTCGGCCCGGCCCGGCCGCCAGCCGGTCCATGCCGTGCGACCGAGCCGCCACAAGGCGCGGACGAAGAGGGCGAAGGTGATCAGCACGATCCAGTAGCCGCCTTGGGCGACGAGTTGAACGGCGGTCTCCGCCGGCAAAAGCCAGCGGCCGATCACGAGCGCCAGGAGCCCGGCCGAGGCCGTCACCCACACCCGCCGGTCGCGCAGGATGAGCTGAATCAGGGGCATGAAAAAGCCGTCCACGGAAGTGGACGGCTTGGCAAGCTAGGAGACTTAAAACAACCGTTTAGTTGCTGTAGGTGATCGTGCGGGAGCCCGCGACGCCCGTGGCGGTGACGGCCGAGCCCTGCTGGATGTTCGAGTAGGTCTCGCCGGCGACCGGGGTGACGTTCTTGATGTATTGCGAGCTGTTCGTGCCGACGAGGTCGGCCGAGTTGACGGAGCTGACGCCCTGCTCGAGGAAGTATTGGTCGGCGGCGGCCGAGAGCTGGCGGAGGTTGTTCGTCACGGCCTTGTCCTGGGACGAGGCGCGGACCTTCTGGAACGCCGGGATCGCCATGGCGGCCAGGAGGCCGATGATGACGACGACGATCATGATTTCGACGAGGGTGAAGCCCTTGGTGGTGCGATGATTCATAATTATGGGAGGTAGTATCGGAGGTGATGATGAACTGCCCGGGGTGGGCGCAAAAGACACAAGCCGTTGCCGCAGAGGCGTTCAAGATTCAATTTGCCGGGTCGATTGTAACGGAGAATCCGGGCGGACGGCCCTGCGGCGGGTCGGCGCGGGGCGCATCGGCCATCCGTGGGGCAGAAAAAAACCGCCCGCGGGTCGCGCGGGCGGTCGAAAGGTCGAACGGAGCCGTTGGCTCAGTTGCTGTAGGTGATCGTGCGGGAGCCCGCGACGCCCGTGGCGGTGACGGCCGAGCCCTGCTGGATGTTCGAGTAGGTCTCGCCGGCGACCGGGGTGACGTTCTTGATGTATTGCGAGCTGTTCGTGCCGACGAGGTCGGCCGAGTTGACGGAGCTGACGCCCTGCTCGAGGAAGTATTGGTCGGCGGCGGCCGAGAGCTGGCGGAGGTTGTTCGTCACGGCCTTGTCCTGGGACGAGGCGCGGACCTTCTGGAACGCCGGGATCGCCATGGCGGCCAGGAGGCCGATGATGACGACGACGATCATGATTTCGACGAGGGTGAAGCCCTTGGTGGTGCGAT
>VFQQ010000153.1_pt1 | contig 180484 bp, 134 predicted proteins | sample 3512341 | NCBI WGS metagenome assembly VFQQ01 (sample SAMN10412373, study PRJNA504923) | tailings metagenome | isolation source: Relicate 2 Philex TSF1 revegetated site | place: Philippines: Tuba, Benguet | collected 2017-08-29 | reverse complement strand
CGGCGGCATTCGAGATTGCCTACCTCGCCACGCGTGAGTCGAGCATGGCGACAGTGACATTCTGGCTCATGGGGTCCGGCATCATCGGCGGCTCGATCGCGGCTCCTTTTGGTTGGATTGACTGGTTTGCGATTCCATGGCGAACGCTAGCAAAGTCAGTTGGGTTGACGCACGGTCTGCTCAATGTCGCGGTACTGAGCCTGTTCGTCGTGAACGTCTGGTCGCGATAGGCCGCTCCGCACATCCCGGGTACACCGGAGATCGCATTGACGTTCGCTGGCGTCGGTCTAGCCGTTGTCGGAGGGTGGCTTGGTGGGGAACTCGTGTCGCGGCTCGGAGTGGCAGTCCATGATGGAGCTCATCTGAACGCGCCCATCTCATTGAGTGGGCGGCCTGCTAGCGAGTCTGTTCGATCTGTTGATAGACTGGCAGATTCAGAGCCTTCAGGCCAGCGAACCGCCGCGGTCGCGAACGACCGATATTCGCGAGTTTGGAGACGGACGTGGCACTGGGCGACTGAACTCAGCATGTTTGAGCTGAGGCGGTAAACACCTGAGTGCCACGTCCGACGACCACTCGGAATGCTTCCTTAGCGGGGAACCGACGCTCTGTCGTACCCGCCGTATTGAGTGAGCAACCGCTGAGCCTCCACTGTGTTGCCGCCCTGCACGGTGATGATAGTACGGCCGGCCCGATACTCCCCCTCGTAGTATTTCGAGTCTTCTTCTGGGATGCCGAGTCCTCCCAAAGCGCCAGCGACTCCGACCGCCGCTGCACCAGCAGCAGCGCTCGACAGAAGCACCCCGAGCGTTCCTCCGGCGATGGCTGGGCCGATTCCGGGAATGACTCCCGAGAGGATCCCGAGTCCCCACAGGGCCCCAAGGCCTGCTCCCGCCGCAGCTCCGGCTACGGCTCCCTCTTCCGCCTTCGTGCCCTTGTCGACATTGGTTGTGGAAGTCGTGCCATCTGAATGCTGACTGACGACTCCGATCTGGTCATCGCGGTAGCCCGCTTTCTTGAGCGCTGTCACTGCCTGTTGAGCCTGAGTCGAACTGGTGAAGACGCCGACAACCGTTCCTGCTGCAGTAGTCTGAGCCATGAGTGCCTCCTCGGTGAGCGCGATCGCCAGACGGCGTGTCTGACAACGGGGGAACCGATGAGCAAGTCACAGGCCGGTTGCGAGGTCGACCGTGCAGCGCCAGGATTTTCCCGGTATTTAACGAGTCGGATCGGGGTCCGGAATACTGCGATCTGCGTTGCCCCCAGTTACGGTGGATTCTGCATTCGCAGCGGGAACGATCCGGCTTCCGTACTGGTTGGCGTAGACCTGCGTCAGCTCTGCCCCGAAGAGAAGGATTTGGGCGGAGTAATAAACCCAGACCAAGAGCACCACCAGGGAGCCGGCTGCACCGTAGGAGTCTGTCATGGCACTGTGGCCGAGATAGAGGCCGATCCCAGCCTTTCCAACGCTGAACAGCAGGGCCGTGACGAAGGCACCAAGCCAGACATCCCGCCATGACATCTTGACGTCCGGCAGGACCTTGAACATCAGGGCAAAGAGCACCGTAATCGTCCCGGCTGATACGACGAAGTTGATGAGTCCGCTTAGAAACTGAAGGCCAGGAGGGAGACGCTCGAGATACGTTCCCAGGAAGGCGAGTCCGGCACTGATGACAAGTGAGACAAGCAGCAGAAAGGCAATCCCCATGACCATCGCGAATGACAGGAAGCGGTTCCGGACGAAGCCCCAGATCCCGCGACCTGGCTTTGGTTGAACCTCCCAGATCGTGTTGAGGCTCTGCTGCAACTGTCCGAAGACCCCCGACGCTCCGAGTAGAAGAGTTGCCAGGCTCAATATCGTGGTCGCTCCGGCTCCAGTCTTTCCGCCGTCCATCATTGCTTGCACCGCTTCGGCCCCGTCGCGACCAACCAGAGACTGAACCTGACGCTCGATCTCGGCACGAGCGGCTCCTTCGTCAAACAGGGCTCCGAGCAGCCGAAGAAGCAGGACGAGGAGTGGGGCCATCGACAGCGCGGAGTAGAACGCAAGAGCCGCTCCTTGTTCTGGAGCGCGGTCATCAAGCCAATCGGAAATGGTCTGTCTAAAGAGACTCCAGACGTTCGAGATTTTGCGAGACATCGGCGAGGCTTCAGCAGTTGTCTGGATCAGAGTCCGTTCACATGCACCTATTGCGGCTCCTTGCCGCCGGTTCCGGTCGTCCGACCACATTCCCCAGTAGCCTCTGACGGCTGATGCAATGCTCCGTTTGGATTGCGGGGAGGCTCGTCGTATGCCAGATCGCCGACGCGTCCGGCGGAGAGCTTGTCCGCCACACTCGGCATCAGTTTGGAGACCGCGGTGCTGACGAGAGCCATCGCCCCAACCTTCTTCTCGCGTGTCGGGTGCTCCGCAGCGTGGAGGATTGCTTGGGCCACGTCTTCCGCCTTGATCATCGGGTTGGGAAGCTTCGGCTCCTTGGCCATGTCATTCTTTGCGTGCTGCGGGAACGGCGTGTCGACCGCCGTCGGCTGAATCAACGTCACTGCAACTGGCAGTTTGTCGACATCTTCGACTTCTACACGGAGAACGTCGACATAGCCCTTAATGGCATGTTTGGTCGCCACGTAGATGCTCATCAGGGGTGCGTAAGCGTCCGAGACCTCGCTCCCGACCGTGATGAGGGCCCCACCACCTTTGAGATGCGGAAGGGCGACGACACAACCATTGACCGCCCCCCAAAAGTTGATGTCGAACAACCGCCGGGCATCCTCTTCACGGAACTCCGTCGCTCCTCCGTACATCCCCAGTCCCGCATTGTTGATCCACGTATCGACGCGTCCGAAGGCTTGAACGGCGGCTTGAGCAACGGCTTCCACCTGACGTGGTCGGCAACCGCCGTGGTCGACTCCGGCGATGACCATCGCGAAGTCCGCTTTTCCGATGTGAAAATTGATGGTGACTCGATCTCGTAGCCGCAGGCGGCGAGCGCGGCCGCCTCCTCGTGCCGGACCTGGATGAAGCGGAGCTTGTCCTGCCGCGTCCGAAGGGCCTCGAAGATCAATTTGATCCCGTCCCCGGGGTAGCCGAACAGGACCTCGACCCCCCACTCCAGCAGACGGTCGACGAGGCAATCCGCTACGGTCTTGGCCATGGTCGCGTCACTCCGTTGCCGCGTGTCAGTCGGCACGAACAGTCGGCCGCGGGTTGGGGATCTCGTCACGGCTCTCGAATCCGCCCGCAGAGATTTCCGAGGGCGAACGCTGCTGGTCGATGTCGAGGCCAGCGATGGTTCGGTCCCGTTCGAGTGAAGCCGCACGGTGCCGCCGGAGCCGGCTGTAAACGGTTCCGAGGGTCCAGCCCCAGACGACGTGGGCGGCGAGCATCATCCCGTTCCGCCGGAGCGACTGGCCGTCGGCGGCGGCACGAAACCCGGCGGCCTGCAGCCAGCCGAGGTAGCTGCCGGCCCAGACGAGACAGCCGAAGGCGATCCCCCGGGTCCCCGGGGAGGGCTCGTCCGCCTCTGTTCCGAGCCCGTACAGAGCCCCAGCCCCCGCGCCGTAGCCGAAGTGTGTCAGGAGCGAGAACAAGAGTCGCTCGTCGAGCTCCAGGTGCGACTTGAGGCCGAGTGCCGAGGCAACCTCCATCGCCACCTGATGCGGGGGTGGCGGCGTGAGCCTGTCGACCGGCGGCATCCGGCTTTGGCAGAGCGCGATGGCGGCGGTCATCGGGATGGTGGCGGCCAGGCCGGCCGCGGCACCGGACAGGGTCCGTTCGAGAGGTTCGGTCTGCATGGGACCTCCATCGGGTCATTCCGGGAGGAGGATTTGGGATGTCCGGGAGCGGGTCGAACCGGCGAACGTCCTCCGTGGAGTGGTGTTCGACGATTCGACCTGCGTGATCTGCCCTCCCGGCACGCTCCGCGGTGATCACCGCCGGCCTTAAGCCGTCGGCAACGCCTCCGGTGACTCTGTTGTGGATTGGCGGGTTGTGGACTGAAGATGCGGGACGCCGGCAACGTCACCCAGCGGGGTGAAGCGGAGTCGCGGGGCGTCGGTGTCGCTGCAGAGGATCAGGAACAGGAATTCTCCCAGGCGGCCGCAGACCTCCACGACCGCCTGTTGCCCCTCGAGGGCCCGCGTCACTTCGGCCACGAGCCGATTTCTCGAGAAGGCCCACAGTTCCAGTTCCGTACCGTCGCCACGGCAGAAATTCCACTTGCCGCCAAGCCAGCGGACTTTGAATCGATCCATCTTCGACACACCCCGATCCTTCCCGCGAACCTGGCTCGACCGCGACAAACCATCCGTGAACCCCGCAAATGGGATGCCGCCCCCTCCCACACGTTCCGACGCAGAACTTGTGAGCCGCTCTGGATCGATCATCAACCACCTGCTCGACTTCCCGACCGCCACTCCGTGCCTCCGTCCGTGCAAGACGAGACCTCTGTCACGCTTTCAGGACGACGCGGGTGACCCCGATCAGGCGTTGGCCGCTGCGTTGACGCTCTCGCTGATCCCGCTCAGAGTCTCGTCGGCGCTCACCTCTTCGCTCATGTTCTGCTTCAGGAGCTTGTAGGCGTTCTTGTAGCCGAGCTGCTTGGCCCACGTGCAGAGGGTTCCGTAGGTCGCGATCTCGTAGTGCTCCACCTTCTGGGCGCAGGCGATCAGGATCGCGTCCATGACTTCCGGATCGGCCTCCTCTTCCATCATCGACGACGCCTCCGTGATCAGCCCCTCCATCGCTTCGCAGGTCTTGGCCCGCGCCGCCTTGCCCGTGTCCTCAAAGGCCTGCTCGACCCGCTCGACCTGGGTCTTGGTCTCTTCGAGGTGGTTCTCGAAGGCGGCCTTCAGCTCCTCGGAGGTAGCGGCCTTGGCCATCTTGGGGAGGGCTTTCGTCAGCTGCTTCTCGGCGCTGAGGACATCGCGGAGCTCGTCGTGAAAGGCATCGGCCAGGGTTTTCAGTGGCATGGAATCGGATTCCCGGATGAATGGAGTAAGGGCGTTATGGGCAGTAGATTCGTCCGCGAGCGAGGGTGTCCGGCACACCGGGCGGCGGTCTGCCGATGTCGTTGCAATCGGCGGACCACGAATCGAAAGACCAACTGCGGGCTCAGTACGGCGTCCGGCCCCCCGTCACGCCGTAGACCTCGGCGGTGATGTAGGCCGCCGCATCGGAGGCGAGGAGGACGAAGACCGGCGCGAGCTCGGCGGGCTGAGCGGGGCGATCGAACAGCGTGTTGTCCCCGAAGTTCCTGGTCTTCTCCGCCGGCATCGTTGCCGGGATGAGGGGCGTCCAGACTGGTCCCGGGGCGACCGCGTTCACCCGGATCCCCTGCTCGATCACCATTTTCGCCAGGGCTTTCGTGAAGCCGATGATCGCACTCTTGGTCGAGGCGTAGTCGAGCAGGTTCGGCGAGGGGTCGTAGGCCTGGATCGACGTGGTATTGATGATCGAAGCCCCCGGCTTCATCCGGGGGACCGCTGCTTTGCAGAGGTAGAACATTGCGAAGACGTTGGTCCGGTAGGTCCGGTCGATCTGCTCGGCCGTGTAATCCTGGAGGTCGTCGATCGCCATCTGGTACGCGGCGTTGTTGACCAGGATGTCGAGCCGGCCGAACTCCTTGAGCGTCCGCTCCACGAGCTTCCGGCAGTGCTTCTCGTCCTGGATGTCCCCGGCGATCCCGATCCCCCGCTGCCCGGTCTTCTCGATCAGCCGGACCGTATCCTGCGCGTCCTGCTCTTCCTCAAGATAGGAGAAGAGGACGTCCGCCCCCTGCTGAGCGTAAGCCAGGGCGACCGCGCGGCCGATGCCGCTGTCGCCCCCCGTGATGAGGGCTACCTTCCCCGCGAGCTGTGCCGCCGTCGGCTCCCGGTCTTCGCCGTGATCCGCCTTGGGCGTCATCTTCGCGTCCGAACCGGGGTAGGCCTGCGACTTCTGATCGAACGGCGGCTGCGGTTCTGATTTGCGGGGATCGGGTGTCTTGGACGACTTCTTGGCCACAGGACCTCCAGGAAAGGGGAACGGTTCCGTTCGCCGCTCGCAAGGTCCGTTCCTCAGGCCGAAGAGTCTCTTCGCCGAGGGAATGGCGGTTGCTTCCCGTCGCGACGCGACGTGCCGGATCGGCACGGAGCCGCCACCTGGGAAAAACCCTGGGCTCGAAGAACCGCCGGTTCGCCCGAGGGAGAGCCACGGCGGTCTATCGCCTTCCAGTGATGAATCCGCCCGATGAAGTCCTACGACTGGATCCAGTGGCCTGCCATGGTGGCGACCGTCGCGGGGGCATGGCTGACCGGATCCCGGTCGAGCCGCCGCCGGGCGTTCGGGTTCTGGATCTTTCTCGCCAGCAACGTCCTGTGGGGGATCTGGAGCTGGGTCGCCTCCGCCCCCGCCACGCTGGTCCTGCAGGTGTTTCTGGTGGGGCTCAACTGCCGCGGGGCGGGGAAGAACGAGGCCCGCGCCAGTCAGGAGCCGGGCGGATCCGGCTGAGAGCCCCCCGGACCTGTCCCGAAGGAACGGGACGTGCTTTCCCCGGTCGAACGGCTCTGTGTGATCCGCCGGAGCGAACCAGGAACCCGACCGACCTTCGACGAACGGAACGGAGTCATGAAAGCCCTCTGCTGGCACGGAACGAACGACGTCCGGATCGACACTGTCCCGGATCCCCGGATCGAGGATCCGCGCGACGCCATCATCCGGGTCACCGCCACGGCGATCTGCGGCAGTGACCTGCACCTGCTCGACGGCTACATGCCGACGATGGAGGCGGGGGATGTCCTGGGGCATGAGTTCATGGGGGAAGTGGTCGAGGTCGGCCCGGCGGTCCCGAATCTCCGGATCGGGGACCGGGTCGTCGTCCCCTTCACAATGGCGTGCGGCAGCTGCTTCTTCTGCCAGCGGCAACTTTACTCCTGTTGCGACAACTCGAACCCGAACGCCGAACTGGCCGCCAAGGCGATGGGACATTCCCCCAGTGGCCTGTTCGGCTACTCGCACATGCTCGGCGGATTCGCCGGCGGGCAGGCGGAGTACGTCCGTGTCCCGTTCGCCGATGTCGGCCCCTACAAAGTCCCGGCGGGGCTCGCCGACGAGAAGGTCCTGTTCCTCTCCGACATCTTCCCGACCGGCTACATGGCGGCCGAGAACGCCGAGATCGATCCAGGCGACACGGTCGCGGTCTGGGGCTGCGGACCGGTCGGCCAGTTTGCGATCCAGAGCGCCTGGATGCTCGGAGCGGGACGGGTGATCGCCATCGACCGGGTCCCGGAGCGGCTTCGGCTGGCGGAGTCATTCGGCCGGGCCGAGACGGTCGATTGCTCCAAGGTCGGCGTGTACGACCAGCTGCAGGAGATGACCAAGGGGCGCGGTCCGGACCGCTGCATCGACGCGGTCGGAGCAGAGGCCCACGCCTGGGGGACGTTCGATGCCGTCGTCGATGCCGCGAAGGCGAAGGTCGGCCTCGGGACCGACCGGCCGCACGTCGTCCGGGAGGCGATCATGTGCTGCCGCAAAGGGGGAACGATCTCGATGCCGGGGGTCTACCTCGGGTTCCTCGACAAGATTCCCTTCGGCGCATTCGTGAACAAGAACCTGACCCTCAAAAGCGGCCAGACCCACGTCCACCGCTACCTGAAGCCGCTGATGGACCGGATCGAGCAGGGAGAGATCGATCCGTCGCAAATCATCACCCACCGGGCGAAGCTCGCCGACGCCCCCGCGCTCTACCGCAAGTTCCGCAACAAGGAAGAGGGCTGCATCAAGGTCGTCATGACTCCGTAGCTCGAGCAGCTCTGATGCGGCACGGATCCGCCCCTTCCCTCGTCCAAGCTCGCCAAGCCATTCCAGCATCCGGGATCCCTCGGAGCAGTCGGAGGAGCCGCATCCATGTGGAGACTCACTTCCCTCGCCGGCCTCGCGGTCGCGGTAGCCTACTGCGGATCGCAGGCGTCGCGAGGCCAAGACCGCGCGACCGCTCCAAAGCCGAAGCCCGGTCCGGATGCGGTCCAGCAGGCCCAGACTCCTCGCCCCCCGCGGGGCAACAAGGTCGAGCAGCAGCAGTCGGCGGACGATCTCTCCGAGAAGTTCATCTGGTATCGGGCGGTCCCCGCCTCGCCCGTGTTCAAAAGCCAACCGAAGGAGGGGAAGGTCAACGGCTTCGACTTCGTCCGGGACGGCCTCAACACTCCGCAGCCTTACGTCCCGTTCGACGACATCATGACCGGTGAGGCAACGCAAAAGCCGAAGGTCATGGCGGCCCAGCGGAAACTCCTCGAGTCCCGCTACGACCTGACGCCCCGTCCGGATCCTGAGGCGAAGATGTCCCGCGGCAAGCCGGTCCTGCAGGGACCGACCGCCCGGCTTCCTGAAGGGACGACTTGGGAGTCGCTCGCCCGGCTCTCTCCCGAGGAGATCCGGGATCGAAAGCTGTTTCCCTATCCGGCGCTGCCGCATCCGCTGCAGAGCAACGGAGGACAGGTCTTCCCCAGGTCGCAGATCGAGCTCTTTCCCCGTCTCGACCGGTTCGACGTCGAGTTCGATCTTCCCGAAGAGTTCCTCCCCGAGTTCCCGCCGGCGATCTACCTGCAGAGCCGTCCCGAGCTAGGAGACGTCTCCCGCGGTCAGATCGTCTCGATCAACAACTTCCACGAGCTGTTCAAGGATCTCGTGACTCCTGCGCAGCTCGACGGGCTGCGGCTCCTGGTCACGCCGCTGCCGCAGGAAGAGTTCAACGCCACAGACGACCGCAAGACGATGCGGCCGAGCCTTGGCGTCGCTTGTTTTGACTGCCACGTCAACGGCCACACGACTGGACAGTTCCACTTAAGCCCGGACATCCGTCCGCAGGAACGGCGGTTCCGTCTCGACACGACGAGCCTCCGCGGGTTGTTCAACCAGCAGATCCACGGCTCAAAGCGGAGCCTCCGCTCGGTCGAGGACTTTACGGAGTTCGAGCAGCGGACCGCCTACTTCAACGGCGATCCGATCCACGCCATGAAGAAGGGGTTTCAGGAGATCCCCCGGGTTTCGATCCCCCACATGGCCCAGTTCCAGAACATGCTCGACTTCCCGCCGGCTCCCAAGCTCAATGTGCTGGGTCGACTCAACGGCAAGGCCACCGAACAGGAGCGACGTGGGGAAAAACTCTTCTTCGGGAAGGCGCAGTGCTCGGTCTGCCACCCCGCCCCGTTCTATCTCGACCAGCAGATGCACGACCTGCATCTGGAGCGTTTCATGGCCGACGAGCCGGGGGACGGCCCCATCAAGAGCTTCACCCTCCGCGGGATCAAGGACAGCCCGCCGTACATGAAAGATGGCCGCTGCCTGACGCTCGACGACTCGGTGGAGTTCTTCAACCTCGTCCTTGAGCTGCAGCTCACCCCGGAGGAGAAGACCGACCTCGTGGCGTTTCTGAAATGCCTGTGACCTCGGGCACCATATCTCTCTAACTGGTTCTTGTCTTGTCCCGTCCAGACAGGATCAGGGCACATGGATTGCGGCGTTGGAGCGTCAGGACATTCCTGTATCGGAGGACCGGAGCATGTTTCCCACGACAGTTGAACGTGTTGCACAGAATACGTCCGATGAGATCAACCAACACATCCGTCGGCAGACCGAGGAGTGCGTCGCCTGGACTGTGCGAAAAGGCCCCGCGGCGATCGCGCAACGGCTGGATGAACTGGATCAGGAATGGGACATCGAGCGGACATTGGAAGCCAATGCGTCCACGATCACCCTTGCCGGACTGATTCTCGGAATCACCGTCGACCGCAAGTTTCTGGCGATTCCACTTGGAGTTGCCGGTTTCCTCTTGATTCATGCGTTGCAGGGATGGTGCCCCCCGCTCCCGATCCTGAGACGGCTTGGAGTTCGCACACAATCGGAGATCGAGGCTGAGCGGTATGCCCTCAAGGCCCTTCGGGGCGATTTCCAGAGGGTCGGTGAGGACGGCCCTCGGAATCGAGAACAGGCCGCCGATGCCCTCCGTTCTACGCAGTCTTGAGAGCAAGGCTGCACGACCGACATCGCCTTTTGGAACGAGGAGCGACCGAGATGAGCCTTCTGAAATCTGTGGCGGCGTGGACTGGGGCAGGTGCGGCTGCGTGGTGGGGCGTCCGCAGCCTGATCCGTCTTTCGCGGCACTATGACCTGACCGGCCGGAATGTCCTTGTTACGGGTGGGGCCCGCGGCCTGGGACTGGTTCTCGCACGCCAGTTCGTCGATCGCGGAGCCCGTGTCGCGCTCTGGTCCCGCAATGACGCCGAGCTGATGCGAGCGCAGGAAGATTTGCGAGAGAGAGGAACTGAGGCCTACTTGCAGCGGTGCGATGTCCAGGAACCGTCTCAGATCCAGACGAGCCTTGCCCGTCTTGAAGAAGAGTTCGGGCCGATTGACGTCCTCGTCAACAATGCCGGCGTGATTCAAGTAGGCCCCGTCGAAAGCATGACCGTTGCGGACTATGAAACGGCGCTGGCCACCCACTTCTGGGGGCCACTCCATACGATGCGAGGCGTCATTCCGTCGATGCAGCGGCGCGGTGGTGGCCGAATCATCAACATCGCCTCGCTCGGCGGACTCGTCTCATTCCCGCACCTTCCCGCCTACTGTGCGAGCAAGTTTGCGCTCGTCGGGTTGTCCCGCGGACTGAGAAACCAGCTCATCCAGAGCGGGATCTATGTCACGACCGTCTGTCCCGGGCTGATGCGGACCGGCAGTGCCCGCCAGGCCCTGTTCAAGTCACAGCACAGAGCTGAGTACGCTTGGTTCAGCATCGGGAGCGCCCTTCCAGGGATCTCGATGTCGGCCAAACAGGCGGCCCGCCGGATCGTCGCCGCGTGCATCGACGGGCGGCCGGAACTCCAGCTCTCGCTCCCGACCCGCATGGCGGCGCTGGGGCAAGCAGTCTGTCCCGAGCTGACCGCGGAGGTCCTCAGCCAGGTCGACCAGCTCCTCCCGAACTTCGGGGGGATCGGTCAGGCCCAGGTCCGCGGATACCAGAGTGAGTCGCCGTGGTCGGAGTCGCCCATAACGGCACTCGGCCGCCGGGCGGCCTGGCAGAACAACGAGATGGGAGAAGGGGGAGATCATGTCCCAGTTCGCAGAGAGCGAGGCCAAGGCGAGGCCGCATCCCCGTCTCCATGACAAACATTCCCCGCCGAGTCCTGTCGTGCCGCGTGAGGTCTGACGAAGAGGCGTGCGGATGGTTGCCCTGCAACCAGGTTTCGGCATGGTTCCCCTCGTCTTGGGGCAGCTAGGAAAGTCCGAGCGGACGACCGGGAAAAATCTGGACGCGATTCTTGTCCCCACAGGTGTGAGCGAAAGAGAGATTCTTTCGCGATCGATTCCCGCGTTTCGCGACTGAATGAGCGCCGCCCTGAAGTTTCTCTTGTCTCGGAGTGGTTTCTGCTCCCGCTCTCTAGCGTGTTTGCCTGGGCGTCCGAGACGCCCTGAACGGGACGGACGTTCCACGGCAAAGACTTGTCAGCTCTCCTGTTCTCGTCCCTGTCGAAGACCAGCCGGGAGGCCGAATCCGAATTCCCCGCGGAGAACGCCATGAATCGGCAACATGTCGGACAAAAACCCGCAGACACAACGCGGATCGTTCTGAAAGAAGGCTGGGAGGTCTGCTACTGGACTCACGAGCTCGATGTCTCCGAGGAGGAGCTGGCGCGGGCCATGCGACAGGTCGGAAACCACGTGGAGTCGGTCCGCGGCTACTTTCGAAACCTGGGATCCACTGGAGCGGTTCCTCTCGACCCGGGCGGCCGGGCAGAAGGGGGACGCGGTAAGGAGCCATCGCACTAGAGACGCCGAACGCCCCGTCGAAAGCGAATTCCGGAGCTCACCAATGGCAAACCCCGGCGATGAGGTCACCGGGGTTTGCGCAATCGCCAGGCGTCTGCCGGAGCGCCTGGCCACTCTCGGACTGAGACATCGCGAACGCGGCCCCGCGCCGATGTCTTCCTGTTGATCGAGCGCATTCCTGGGCGGCCTGCACCCAGGTTGATCGCATCTTCTCGAAGCATTCGGGACCCAGGAATTTCCTGGTATGTCTTGAACGCGGAAATCGGACACGATGCGGGCGTGTCGCTGTTTCGGGCATGCCCCGTTGGCCGCGGTCTCTTCGGCAGGGCTGGAAGAGGCCGTTCAGCCCGGCGCGCGTCCCGGATGCAACAGGTCGCCCGTGGCGACCTGTTTCAGGCCAGAACCTTGGTGTTAAGTAAGGGGGGCTCACGCTCGTGAGCGGTGAAGAGACGCGCGGTTGTTTCGTCCGGATCAACTTGCCGGAGTTCATTCAGAATGCGGCCGAAAGAGGACTCCGTCTCTCTCCGGACCAGGCAATCGCCGTGCTGACCGACTGGGGCTTTACGCTCTGGCGGGCGGATCTCTGGTACTGCGATAAGCCGGCCCTCGACTCGCTCAAGCCGGGTGAGATCGTGGAAATCCTCGCGAGTCCTCCGCCGGCCTTCCTGGACCGCCGCGTCCTGTAGCGCCACTCTGATCGTACCGGTCCAGCGGGTCGGCTTCCCCTCCTCGCGGGACGGGCGCGGGCGGCGGCAACTTACAGCTCCGCCGAGGCCGTGAGTGCCCCCAGACGCACGAACGCTCTGGCCCCCAGGGGGCGCTGCTCGCACTGTTCGATCACGTCCGATCCCAGCTTCGTGATCAGGAAGCCCTCTTCGGAACGCTCGAGGAGGCCCAGCTCGACAAGGCTCAGGCTGAGACGCCAGAGGGGGCCGCCGGGGACGGGACCGATGGAGCCCCCGATGAGGTTCACCAGCCGCAGCGCCGACAGCTCCGGACCGAGCACATACACGCTCTTCATGGCAGGCCCTCCAAGGTCCAGTTTCAAGCTGCGGCGATTCTTTCCGGGGCGGCCGTGGAGAAGCAACCTCCCTCCTACCGGGGAATTCCTGGTTGTGAGACGCCGCAGGCAGAGCCCCGCACAGCGCTCCCCGCGATCCCATGCGGGTCGCCGCTCACTCGGCCGGCGCGGCGAGATAGCCGGCGATGATCCGCAGCAGGAACTCTCCGTCGACCGGCTTGGAGACGTGCTGCTGGAACCCCGCCACGATCGCGTGGAGCTGATCGTCCTCGCGGGCGAAGGCGGTCAGCGCGATCGCGGGGGTCGGAGCGAGCTGCTGCTTGTCCTCCCAATCCCGCAGCCGCCGCATCAGCGAAAATCCGTCCTCTCCGGGAAGCCCTACGTCGCTCACGACGAGCTGCGGACGGACCCTTTCGAAGGTTGCGACCGCCTCCGCGCCGCTCGCGAGGGCCGTCACCTCCCCACCCGACCGTTCGAGCAGCTGAACGAGCGCGATCCGCGTCGGCTCGTCGTCTTCAATCACGAGAATCCGGCTGCCGCGGGGAATCTCCGGCGGGGGACCGGATTTCTGGATCGCCGCCGGGGCGGTCGTGCGAATCAGCGGGAGCCGGATCGTAAACGTCGATCCCATGTCGAGCCCCGGACTCGCGGCCCGGATCGTCCCCCCATGCAGCTCGACGAGCTGCTTCGAAATCGCGAGGCCGAGCCCTAGCCCGCCATGAGAGCGGGTCGACTCCTGATCCTGCTGCGAGAAGGGATCGAACACGTGCGGCAGGAACTCGGGCGTGATCCCCCGTCCCGTGTCCTCGAGCTGGATCAGGACATCCTGGGCGGTCTGCCGCAACGAGATGGCGATCCGCCCCGGATGGGAATTGAACTTGATCGCGTTCGTCAGCAGGTTGACCAGCACCTGTCGGATCCGGTCCGGGTCGATCGCGGTCACGATGTCGGCTTCCGGCAGGTTCAGATCGATCTCCACTCCGACCGTCTCGGCGTTCGGCCGGATCGTGTGGACGGTCGATTCGATCAACTCCTGGATGTGGGTCGGCTGCAGCTGAAGCTGGATCTTTCCCGAGGCGATCCGCGACGTGTCGAGCAGTTCGTTGAGGAGCTGCTTCTGGGCTTCCGCGCTCTGCTCGATCGCCTTGAGCCCCTGCTGCCGCTGCTCCTCGGTCGTCCCCTCGGTCCGGAGGACCTGCGACCAGATCAGGATCGCCGACAGCGGCGTCCGGAGTTCGTGCGACAGGACGGCCAGAAAGCGGTCCCGCAGCCCGGTTGCCCATTCGGCGTCGAGCCGTCCCTGCTGGTCCCGCCGCGCCGCCTCGTCGCGCTGTTCATCCCGCGCCCGCCGGGGGGTGTCGTCCCGCAGCACCTTGACGTAGCCGCTCACCTTGCCGGGGGAGTGGTAGATCGCGTGGAGGATCCCGCTCCCCCAGAATTCCGTTCCGTTCTTGCGGATGTGCCGCTTGTCCTCGCTCGCCTTCCCCTTGCGGGCCGCCTGGACCAACTCCATCTCCCATGCTGCGTCGCGGCCTTCCCCCGGCAGCAGGAGGGCGCCGCTCTGTCCGACGACCTCCCGCTCCGTATAGCCGAGCAGTCGTTCCGCTCCGATGTTCCAGGTGGCGATCCGTCCCTCCGGGTCGAGGAGGATCATTGCGAAGTCGCGGGCCCCTTCGATCAACAGCCGCAGCCGCTCCTCGCTCGCCCGGAGCGACTCTTCGACCCGCTTCCGTCCCGTGACGTCGATGAACGTGATTACGATCCCGGTGATCCGGTTGTCGGTCGTCCGGTAGGGGTGGATCCGGCGGAGGTAATACTGGCCGCTCTCGCTGAGGACCTCCGTCTCGCGGGGGACGAGTTTTCCCAGGACCTCCGCGCAGTCCGGCAGCAGCGTCGGATCGTTGAATTTCTTCGCCAGGTCCTTGAGGGGCCGTCCGACGTCCGAAGGGATCAGGTCAATCAGGTCGCTGATCGCCGGCGTGAACTGACGGATCCGGAAGTGGACGTCGAGAAACACCACGGCGATGCTGGTGCTCGTCAGGAGGCTCGAGAGGTCGCTCGTCGTCGACTCCAACTCGTCCATCTTCGACTGAAGCTGGGCGTTGACCGTCACCAGCTCCTCGTTCAGCGACTGCAGCTCCTCCTTGCTCGTCTCCAGCTCTTCGTTGCTCGACTGGAGTTCCTCGTTGATCGACATCGTCTCTTCGTTGGCGGCCCGCAGCTCCTCGTTGCTCGATTGGAGCTCCTCGACCGTGCTCTGCAGCTCGTCCCGGATCCGGTCGATCTCCTCCTGGAGATGTCGGCTGAGACCGTCTCCGTTGGTCTCTGCAGCGGTGGGCGGAGGAAGCTCCGGCTGCTTGTGAAAGCTGACGAGATAGCAGCCCGGGGCCTGCTTCTCGTCGAGCAGTTCGGCGGTGACAACGATCCGTTCCCGCCCTTCGGGGGTGTCGATGAACCCATCTCGGACGGTGTGCGATTGGTTGTCGGCCATCGCCTTCTGGAGGGCGGTCCGGACCGCCCCCCGGATCGGCTCCCGGACCAGCGCCATCAGGTCCCGCGTCGGCTCGCCAACGGGCTGGGTCAGAAACTCGTCCGTCTTTCCATGGAAGTAAGCAACCCGGTTCTGACGGTCGATCGTGACCGCTGCCGGGGTATGCCGGTCGAGCAGGATCCGGTTCGTGATCTGCGAGAGGGTCGCCTTGGTCCCCGTCCGCAGCACCGCCCGCTCCAGATCGCTGTAGGGGGGGAACGCCGGCCGCGGAAAATCGAGCAGACCGTGCCGCGTCGGCCCGACCCGGCGATAGATCCGGAACCGCTTGTCGATCGGCGTGAACAGCGCCTCGGCGGTGCTGACTGTCTCGCTGGAGCCGAGGAACAGCGTCCCCCCCTCCACGAGCCCGAAATGAATCAGGGAGAGGACCCGCTCCTGCAGGTCCGGCTCCAGATAAATGAGCAGGTTCCGGCAGGTGCAGATGTCGAGCCGGGAGAATGGCGGATCCTGCGTCACGTTCTGCGGCGCGAAGACGACGCTCTCGCGGATCTCCCGCTTGATCCGGTAGACGCTGTCCTCCCGGTCGAAGAACCGCTCGAGCCGCTCAGGAGTGATCCCCGACTCGATCCCCCCCGGATAGATGCCGCTCCGGGCACGCGAGAGAGTCCGCTCCGCCATGTCGGTGGCGAAGACCTTGATGTCGAGGACTTTCCGCTCGGCGTCCGCCGCCTCGTGGAGCAGCATCGCCAACGAGTAAGCCTCCTCCCCGGTCGCGCAGGCGGTGACCCAGCAGCGGATGGTCCCCTCCTGCTCTTTCTCCCGGATCAGCGGGAGGACCACCATGTTCCGAAGGACTTCCCAGGCGTCGGGATCCCGGAAGAAGCCCGTGACGTGGATCATCAGGTCGTCGACGAGTGCGGAGATCTCCGCGGGGTTCTGACGGAGCGAGATGACATAGTCCGGCAGGGTATTGAGCTGCGCCAGCCCCATCCGCCGCTGGATCCGGCGGAGGACCGTCGCTTTCTTGTACCCCGTGAAATCGTGCCGCGCCCGCGTCCGGAGGATGGTCAGGATCTCCCCCAGCGCGTGGTCGTTGCGCTGCAGTCCCTCCCCCTCTCCGGTCGCGTAGAAGTGGCGGGCGTATCCGATGAGGGCATTGGGCATCTCCTCCGGGCGAAGCACCATGTCCGCGTGGTGGGAGTCGATCAGATGCCTGGGCATCGACGGGAACTTGGCCGATTCGGGGTCCTGGGCGATCGCCAGCCCGCCGACCGCCTTGATCGCCTCGGTTCCGGCGGTCCCGTTGCTCCCCATGCCGGACATGATGATGCAGATCGCCCGCTCGCGCTGCTCCTCGGCAACCGAGCGGAACAGGTCGTCGACCGGGCGGCCATGTCCGGGACGATGGGTGCTCTCCGCGAGATGCAGCCTCCCTCCGCGGAGCGTCAGGGTCCTTCCGGGTCGGATGACGTAGACATGGTTCGACTGGACCATCATGCCGTTCTCGATGGTGAGGACCGGCATCGAGGTGTGGCGGCTCAGGATCTCCGCGATCAGGCTCTCTCGATCGGGCGGAAGATGCTGGACAATGATGAACGCCATTCCCGGCTCGGGGGGCATCGCATTGAAGAAAGCCTGAAACGCTTCCAGCCCCCCCGCCGAGCCGCCGATCGCGACGACCGGAAAGGACAACCGCGGCGGACTCTCCCGATCCACGGGCTCGGCCAGCCGGTCCGGCGCCTCCTGTGGTTCGTCCGAGGACGGATCGTGTGCGGCGTCGTTCATGGGGAACTTCTCGAAGAGATCCAGCAGCGGGAGGAGGCCGCGTTGCAACGCTGCGGCTCCCATTGAGTTCCATCCTGGAACTTCCGGGAGTCTGGCGCTCCCGGCGGCCTTCTGCAACGGCCGTTCCTCTCGGGAACCCGGGATCGGAAAGTGGTCGAGTCCTTCCCCAGACGTCCGAGTCACCAGGAAATTCCCGGTAGTCAAGATGGGGCAACTGCGGTGAGTCGGAACTAGAATCCCCGCCTGAAGGCCAGCGGTAGGTCTCCGAACGCTCGGAGGTTGCAATCCCGATCGCGAGGGACTCTTGGCAGCGGAACCGCATCCAGACGACAACGATCAGCAGGTCCCCATCCGGCGGCGATTCTTCCTGGTCGACGACCATGAGCTGCTGCGAATGGGCCTGGCCCAGTTGATCTCCGGACAGATGAACTGGGAGGTCTGCGGCCAGGCGGGAGAGGGCCCGGCGGCCATCACGATGATCCGCGAGCTGCTGCCGGACGTGGCGATCGTCGATCTCAGGCTGCAGAGAGGGGACGGCCTGGAGCTCATCAAGCAGATCCGGGCGTCGGTCCCCAGCGTCCGAATCCTCGTCTTCTCGATGCACGACGAAGACCTGTACGCCGAGCGGAGCCTCCGGGCCGGCGCGCACGGCTACCTCAGCAAAGAAGCCCCGCTCTCGACGCTCCTCGAAGCGGTCCGACGGGTGAGCGACGGAAAGATCTCCCTGAGCCCCCGGATGATGGAGCGGATTCTCTCCCGTCAATCGGGAGCCTCGGAGCAGAACACGCGGCCTCTCCTGGAGCGGCTCTCCGACCGGGAGATGGAGGTTTTCGAGCGGCTGGGCCGGGGGATGAGCGCCAAGCAGATCGCCCAGGAGCTGCAACTCAGCGCCAAGACGGTGGAGTACCACCGGCAGCACATCAAGGAAAAGCTGCAGGTCGCGTCGAGCAGTGCCGTAGTCCGGATCGCAACCGCCCACGCGCTCGGCCTGTCGCCCCAGACGTGATAGCCTTTCGGCAAACGGATAACGCCATAACGGTTCCCGCCCAGATACGAGCTCTCGCTGCACACGAGGCCGCCCGTCACTCCGATCGCTCCCGCACCCATCCAGACCCAGGTAAGAGGCAGGCGGTACAGCAGTTCGACTGCTCCAGCAGCTCACACAGGTGGGTTGGATTGCTCGGAAGCGTCAAGTCGTGACAAGCTCGTCGCGGTGTCGAACCACCCTTGATCAGCGGATGCGAGCTTGAAGATTCGACGAGCCTATGGGGGGCAGACGAAATCGCACGCCGCTCGACCATCGAAAGGATCAGCAGCTCCAGGATCGGAGTGTCGAGGTGACCCAACGTTGGGACTCGGCTCAGGTGGCCGGGGTGATTGGACCGGATTCGCACCCGCCACTGGCGATATCGACCTTCCAAGCGGTTGGCCGTTCCTCCAGGTAGGCCAGAACCAGAAGTCGTCGGGGGTCTTCAACCGGGAGTACCAGCGTCGTTATCCACTCGCCGTGCAGGGACTCAACGTCTACCGCTGGGCCGACGTGCCACTCATCCATGTGCCGAAGAAATTCTGCTAGCTCCTCTTCAGTATCAGTTCTCGCCACGATCTTGGGAATGACTGAGTCTCCCTCCACGAGCCCTCCCTCCGTTGTAGGCGATGGTCGCGATGAGATGCCCGTTTACCGATCGGACGAAGCGGTGATCGAGCAGCTTCTTCATGCAGAACGGGTCCGCGTGACTACACGTCCGGTTCGAACGACGGTTCCGCACCTCGAACCTGCTTGACGTCAGAGCCAGCGCAGCGGCCGCGGCGAATTCAGAATCGATCCGTGCTCCACAGCGATTTCGTTGTTACAGACCATGCTCGATTCGTCGTCGGGATCTGGCAGAGACGACGGCGGTGAAAACAGAGTGAGGCGGGCCAGCACTGCACTCCGCTCGATCGCCGCCGCGGTGATTCAAGGCGGCGGCTTCGTTCGCTGCCGTTTATTCAATCGAGGGGGGTAAGGGACCGCCCGGGCATTTGTTCCACCAATGGATAGATTGATGGTGGCTAACTCCTGTGGGCCAGGAACTCAGCAATCTGCGCGCTCGAGTCGCAATGGCCCCCTCGTACCTCAGACTTCAGCCATCGTAGCGGCGATCATAAGCGTGGCGAATGTAGCCCCGATCACGATCGTAGTCGCCGTCGTACTCAGAACGGAGCCGAGTCTCAAGAGAATCGTTCCAAGCCGGGAACTCGCCTCGGTAGCGCTGCTGCGAGGTGAAGCCGAATCGGAATGCCTGCTCTCGGTTTTCGAAGGCATCGTCAGCGCCGGCCATCTGCTTTACCGTGTCATCCACATCCTGCTTCATGTCGCGAGCCTCACGCGAGCCGAAGTCGGCCTTCGTTTGCTCCCAGTCGTTGGCAAACGCTCGTTTGACGCGCTCCCAAGCGGTCAATTCATCAGCGGTGTAAGGTTTCAAAGCGGGCATTTGATCTCTCCTTGGTACGGGACACACAGATTGCGAGGTGCAACACCCGTGCCGTCGCCTTTGCCGAGGAGTCCGCCTCCGACCGGGCTTCGCGCCAGTTCACTTGCCACCTTGAGCAGGCCACAGTTGCCAGTTGCCGAAAGGTGTTCCGACTTCGTGGGCAGTCGGTGACGGCCCAGCGTCTCAACTATCTGGCGTGAGCCAGGAAGGCTTTGATTCTCGACCAGTATTGCTCGCGCCAAGCGAGTTCTGTCTCAGAGATCAGGTCTTTCGGCACACCGCGATGCGTCAGCACGAGTTCCGTGCCACCGTCAGTCGTTGGATTCAGAGTTACGGCCGCCATCGAAAAGATGCCATTGAGGAATCGTAGATGGCGCCAGGCCTGAACGATTCGCTCCCCCGGAACGAGATCCATGTTGATCCCGGAGACGTCTTTCCCGCTGACCGAAAACGTCCCGCCAATTCTGCGACTGATTGCCGCCCTTCTGCCGGTCACGCCAGAGTAGTTCTTCGAGTCTGCGAGGAGCTCGTAAATGGTCGCCAGTGGGTGGACAACTTCACTCGCTGATTGATCGTCCTCAATGTTCCACGCGGAACGGAAGCGGCTGAGCATCGTGTCCAGACGATGCTCAGCAGGTTCACAGGTTCGTCATAGTGTGCCTTTCACATAGGCCTCAGCGGGAAGGATCTGCTCGGGGTTCTGCTTTGCCTTTATGACGAACTCGGCGATGCAAGGTGGGCAACAGAATTCATAGATCTGGCCGCCGACCATCCAGGTGCAGTCGGAATTCCCCTTCGTTCGGGTGACGGGACACAGCCTGTCACCAGGACGCGGCTGGAGATCGTGAGCGGGAACAAAGCTCCGAAACTTCTCGGATGGCAACTCGCCTCCGTTCGCGGCGATGTCGCTCGCTGTGTATGCCCCTTGCGCGGATTGGAACAACATCCGTTCCCGTTCATCAGAGATGGCCACAGGCATCGCTCGATCGGTTGCGCGAGCCTCCGCGTATCGCCAGATGCGCATCATGACGAGTCCCACAAAGATCAGTGCGATCAGCGGGACGACGATTCGTGGGAAACTGAGTTTCTCCGGTCGTGTGCGGCGTGCGGCAGTCATGGTGAAAGTTTCTGCGGAATCAACAGGTAGGCGGCGATGTCCCTTGCATCGTCTTCAGAAATCCCAAGATTTGGCATCGCTGTGCCCGGCCGGATCTGTTCCGGCTGCTGAATCCACCGGACGAGATTCTCGGGTGTGTTGGGGAGCATTCCCGCAAGGTATAACTGAGCTGGAAGATGTTTGAGACTCGGCCCGACACGTGGTTGTGAGGTGCTGCCGTGCATGACATGGCAAGTCACGCAACCGTGTGTCCTGATCAGCTCGCGGCCGCGCTCAGGATGGGCTCCATCGACTTGCCAGACGGGCTTCTGACGATCCGGATGAAAACCACGACTCACGAAATTGAAGGCCACCATAGTGGAGACAATTCCGAGAAGAGATAGAAACTTTCCGTAGTACATGAAGGCGTGTTCCACGGCTCACTCCCCTTGCAGCGAAGGGCGTCTCGCCCCGACGGGTGTCCGCGTCGCGAGCCAGCGCCCGAGTACGACTGCTGCCATTGCCGGGTAGATGAGGCAAGCCGGCATCCACATGATCAGTCCCGCCAGTTGCTGGTCTTCGAGTGGTGAAAGCGCCCAGGCAGCCGGTCGTGAGCCGAAGACGGGATACCAGATACTGGGTGAGAGCGACAGCAGAATGCCAAGCAGCATCGCCAGCAGTGACGTGGCGAAGAGAGAGCCGACACCGGCCAGCGGATGGGCAAGGCGGCGCGGATTCAAGAGCGGTCGCCAGTAGAGGCAAGCCGCCGCAAAGAAGCTGAGATGCTGTGCGTCGTGCACCAAGGGATCGACCAGCGCCGCTTCGTAGGCAGTGGGCCAATGCCAAAACCAAAGGACCACAGCGTGGATCGTCCAGGGGAGTGCCAGCTGATCAAGTCGCGGAATGCTGATCGAACAACTCCAGCGCGCCACGGTTGGCCGCCATTCTGCGTTCAGCCCCCAGAGCAGAACCTGGCCGGCCGAACCGAAGACGAACAGCGGTGCGGCGACCACCATGATCAACATGTGCTGCACCATATGGGCAGAAGCGAGTTCCTCACTGAGGGCGTGAAGAGGAGAGATGAATGCCAGAAGGAGCACTCCCACTGAGATCAGGTAGGCGACGACCTGCCCTAGATCGATCCGTCGTCGTGTGATTCCTCGATGCCGCATGCGGCGCACCCCAAGCAGATAGACTGCTGTCAGAACTCCCAAGTTGAAGAGGATCAGCAGGTCCCAGTTCCACGCCCGCCAGATCGTCTCCGGCGTCACGGACGGGCGTGACGTCACATCGGCGCAGGCGACGAGCGGATTCATCAACCATATGACTGCCGTGATGACCGTGGTCCGGAACATTTTCAGTCAGCAGCTCCGGAGGTAGAAGAAGATCGGGATGCTTTCGAACAGGATGACAAAGACAAGGATTCCGCTCGCGAGAACTCCGGCCCGTGCCGCAAATTCGTCAGCGACCGGTGGACCATCGAGCGAGGCATTCGACCGAAGTTCGCTGTGGCGGCGGTATGCCACAACCGTTGCACCGCCGGCGACGGCTGAGGCAACAATCGTCAGTGCGATCTCGACCCACGCCACAGTCGAAATCCCTCCAAAGCGGGGTTCTCCGAGTCGACCGACACACCCGAACTCCGCGGTGGCGTAAGCGCTGATCAGGTGCAACAGCCACGCGATGCCCCCTCCGACCATGCCGAACCAGAGACTTACGCGGCGACCGCTCGGTCGAGACTTGTCATACCGAATCACCGGGCGGCTCATGAGATGCTCCGGAATTACAACACATGAGGCGACAGATACAGCGTGGCGTACACGACCACTGAAGCGATGGCAGAGAAGCATCCGTAATGAGCTGTCATTTGAGTGTGCAGTGCGGTGAAGAGCCGCCAGTGCTCCGTGCAGCGCCAAAGCCTCAGCAGGGCTGTGGAAGCCAGGCCGATGTCGATTCCGACGAGCAAGTCCAATCCCCAGCTCAACAGGTAGAAAATTGACCCGTATGCGTTCGTCTGCGGCGAAAATGGAAGCTGGGATTGCTCGAAAAGATGTAGCACCAGAAACAGTGTCTTCAGCACACAGGCCAACGTCAGGCAACCAATCGTGAGGGGCCTCCCACCTCGCTGAAACGACTTCCAGGCCACAGCGCCGCAGACCGCAGCGACCGGCAGGAGCAGGAATTGCAAGGCGGGTGAGAACAACTCGGGCAACGGGAGCGAACCTTGCGGCCACGTGTCTGCATAAAGACGAAGATAGAAGTAAGTGTAGAGGAGGGTGCCAATGCACCATCCAAGTACCGCCATCAGGAACAGCAGTCCAAGCCAACCAAGCGACTGTGCCCCTGTAGTAAAGATCGGCAGGTTGGTCTGCACTGGCAGTGCGCTGGAACGCATTCGATCAAGCTCGTCGCGATCCGGCCACACCCAAACCCCGATTGCTGCCACGCTGATCAGGATCCCCACTGGAATCATCCAGAAGAGCTTGGCGATCGTCGCGACCGTGAGGAGCATCAGCCCCAGGGCCGCCACCAGCGGCATGTGTGATGGCGTCGCCAGCCTGGCAATCGCGCGGGGTTCGCCGGTCAGCACATCCACGAGGAGCGTCGCCCTCCAGCCCACCGGGGCGTGATCGAGCGTCTGAACGATGCGCTCGTTCGGGCCTTGAGGGGGCACATCGTTCCCACGATCCCACATCGGATGACGGCTGAAGACCACCGGAATACGAGCGTAAAGGTCGGTCGTTGGGGGTGAAGGGAGCGACCACTCCAGCGTGTCGCCTCCCCAAGGATCGTTGGACGTTTTCCGGCCGTGTCGCACGGTGTACAGCACGTTTCCGACGAACAACAAGAAACCAGCCGCCAGCAAGAATGCTCCGACAGTCGCGAGCAGGTTCAGGCCGTCGAATCCGAGGCTCGCGGGGTAGGTGTAGACCCGCCGCGGCATTCCCAGGAGTCCGAGGATGTGCATGGGAAAGAACGACGTGTTGAATCCGATGAACGTCAGCCAGAAGCTCGCTTGCCCGATCCATTCACTGGGCATCCGTCCGCAGAACTTTGGCAGCCAGTAGTAGATGCCGGCGAGCATCGGGAAGACGGCACCGCCGATCAACACGTAGTGAAAGTGGGCAACAAGGAAATAGGTGTCATGGACCTGCCAGTCGAACGGGACAACGGCGACCATGACACCGGTCAGTCCGCCGAGTACGAAGATGAAGACGAAGCCGAGTACGAACAGGAGCGGTGTCAGCAAAGGAGGTCGCTGGCGCCACAAACTGCCGATCCAGGCAAAGATCTGAACACCGCTGGCAATCGCGATCATGAGGCTCGCGCCAGCGAAGAAGTAGAGGGAAAGCTCCGGCAGCCCTGTGGTGTACATGTGGTGGACCCACAGGCCGAAACTCAGGAAGCCAGTCAGGACAATGGCAACGGCAATCCAGGTGTAGCCGATGATCCGTTTCGCGAACGTACAGACAATCAGCGAGACGACTCCTGTCGCCGGAAGAAAGATGATGTAGACCTCCGGGTGTCCGAAGAACCAGAAGAGGTGCTGCCAGAGCAGATGGTTCCCTCCGTGCCTTTCGTTGAAGAATCGCGTCCCGAGATCGTGGTCGAGTTCTAGCAGCAGGGTCGCCATGAACAGCGTCGTGAACGCGAAGACGATCATCACTGCCGTCGCGAGCCACGCCCAAGCGTAGAGTGGTAGCTTGTCGAGCGACATCCCTGGCGCACGAAGCCGCAGAATCGAGATCGTCAATTCGGCTCCGGCTGCGACGCCCGCAACCTCTGCCGCGCCGAGCCCGACGACCCAGAAGTCGATCCCTTTCCCGGCGAAGGCGGGGGCCGACAGTGGGGTGTAGGCGAACCATCCAATATCGGCGACGGCGTCGAACAGGAAACCGGAGAAGAAAATGAGTCCGCTGAAGAGAAAGACCCAGTAGCTGAATGCTGTGAGTCGTGGATATGCAAGGTCACGTGCGCCGAGCAGCCAGGGGAGCAAAAGTGCAGCAAGCCCTTCCTGAAACGGAACCGCGAACAGGTACATCATCACGGTGCCATGCATCGTGAAGAGTTGGTTGTAGGCTTGCGGACTCAGGAAGTCGTTCTCAGCCCGGACCAACTGAATTCGCATTAGGAGCGCGAATAGCCCTGCGACGAGGAAGAACGAGAAACTGGTCACGAGGAACCGGACGCCGATCCGAAAGTTGTCGACCGTCGCCAGTCCTGCAGGAAAGCCAACTGGCTCGTCCCACGTCTTGCGAAACGCCTCTTGCTGCGCTGGCGGAGCTCCGATGGCTGGAGGTGATGAATCCGTCATTTCAGGCTCTCCAAGTAGGAGACGAGAGCCTGAAGATCCTCGGCTTTGAGATAAGTGCGGGGCATCTTGATGCCGGGCTTGATCCCCTGCGGATCCGCGATCCAGCCTGAGAGATTGCCGCGGGTGTTTGGTAGCAATGCGCCGCCGATCATGCGGCGGCTTCCCAGATTCGTGAGGTCGGGCCCGGCATTTCCGACCGCGTCCGTGCCGGCGATCGCGTGGCACTGCTTGCACCCGGCCGTCAGGAAGACTTGCCGCCCCCGCTCGGTGTCGGGAGCAGTTGGCGCCATTCGAAGCGATTTTTGCGATTCGAGCCAGGCATCGTAGTCCTCGGGGGCGAGCGCGATGACTTCAAGAGCCATATTGGCGTGCTGCGTGCCGCAGTATTCGCCACACTGACCGCGATAAACTCCCGGCTCGTCCGCCTGAACCCAAAAGACGTTCTCCCGACCCGGGATCATGTCGCGCTTTCCGTGCAGCCTTGGCACCCAGAAGCTGTGGATGACGTCAGCACTGGCCAGTTCGAGCCGAACCGCTTTGCCTGCAGGGATGTGAATCTCGTTCGCGGTGATGATGCCGCTGTCGGGATAGCGGACTTCCCACCACCACATGTGCCCCACTACCCGAATCGTGAGCCCCTCTTTCGGCGTCCGCAGCCGTCCTGAAGCGGAGAGCGAATCGATGTACAGTGGCGTCAGGACAAGAATCGGAAGGACCACGCCCCCCGCGACAATGAACCAGGTCCGTCCCCATGGTGGAAGGTTTGTCTCTCGCCCGGCGTCGGCCTTATGGGGAGGGCGACGGAGAACGGCATAGATCAAGAGAGTCAGGACGAGAGCAAACACAGCGGTGAATGCCACGAGCATCACCCACCAGATCCGTGCGATCTCGGCGGCCGCGGGGCCTGCGGGATGAATCATGGACTGCGCCGGTTCGGAGGTCTCTCCGAGCGCCGAAACAGCGATCAGCCCCGTCCGCAGTATCACGTCGGTTACTCCTGCACTCGAGGAAATGTCTGAGCAACAAGTACATAGCTAACGATGTCCGCAAGCTCCTCTTCCTCTAACCGGCCAGCGTAGGCTGGCATCGCCACCTCTATTGGGGGGCGCAGGATGTACCGCTGCAGTTCACTTGGAGAGTAGATCGTCTCCATCCGCGCCAGGTCGGTGCCGACCCTTCCATTTCCCGAACCGGCGATGGAGTGACATGTCGTGCAGCCATGCCGAAGGAACAGATGCCGTCCCCGCTCGGCCTCGTCGGCAAGAACGACTCCCAGAGGGGTCGCCGGAGGTTCTGCAGCGGCCTTCGCCGTCCACGGAGACTGGTATCGCAGGCAGCTCAGGGCGAGGACGGACAGCGCCATCAGGACGACGATCACGGTCGCCACCGGTCGATTTTTCCAACCGCGGAGAGGTGATCGATCCACGAACGGAAGCAGCGCCAGGATCCCGAAGACCACGACCGGAAACATCCACTGAAACGTCGGCCCCACGCTTGGCGGCAGGAGCGCGACGAGCGCGCTGTACCAGGCAAACCACCACTCTTCACTGACCGGCTCCGAACTGGACTCGCCAGCCGGCGAGAGCAAGGCTCTGGGGCCGAAGGTCAGCGTCAAGCCGATCACGAGGGTGAGCGACACGATCGACCAGGGTGAGATCTTGATGACCGCCGTCGGAAAGAACACCTCTCCCTTGACGGGATGGTCGGCCTGTTCGCGATAAAGCTCGCGCTGTTCCTCCACGGTCTCGATCGGCTCCTTGTGCTCGGCAGCGGTCGTGGTCCCATGCAGGATCACGAGATAGACGTGGTAACCCACCAGCGCCAGCAGGAGGATCGGCAAGACGATGACGTGCATCGCGAAGACTCGGCTGAGTGTCAGCGACGTGACCTCCGGGCCGCCCTGAATCAGTTGGACGAGTCCCGATCCGATCACTGGGACACTCTGAACCGCCGTCAGCAGGACCTTCAGCCCGTAGAAACCGCGAAGGTCCCACCGCAGAACGTACCCCAGCAGCGAAGTGGTTAAGACGATGAACAAGAGCAGAACGCCAATCAGCCAGGTTCCCTCGCGCGGGGACTTGTATCCGCCGTTCAGCAGCTGCCGGCAAAGATGCAGGAACAGCATCACAACCATCAGTCCGCCAGACCAATAGTGCAGCCCCCGAACGAACCAGCCGAAGGTCTGCCGATGTGTCAGATGCTCGACGCTTCGGTACGCCTCGTCGACGGCCGGGGAGTAGCCCATCGACAGGAGAATGCCGGTGGCGACAAGCACGGAGAGCAGGACCAGCAGAGCCATCCCGTCGCCGTGGTACCATGGATCCTTTGGGACATTGCGGTCGAGCAAATGGTTCCAGATTGGCCCCAGTCCGAAGCGGTCCGCGATCCAGCTCAACGATCGACGGATCATGAATGGAGTCCCTCAGGCGGCGGGAGGAACGGAGGCGATGTCGATCTCCAACAAGCCCTCGCGAATGCGATGGTCGTATCGAATCATCGGCTTCTTGGGAGGTCCCGCCAGTCGTCGACCGTCCTGGGCGAAGATGCCCCCGTGGCAGGGGCAGAGGAAGCAGGTACTTCCTCGCTCGTACTCCAATGAGCATCCGAGGTCGGTACAGCTTCGCGAGTAAACCACGATGTCTGACTCCGATCGACGCCAGACGAACACAGGCCGCTGCGCGGCCGGTCGAGGCCAAGCGTCGGGGTCTTCGAGTGTCGCTCCATGAACGACCTCTCCGGTCGGAAACTCTGAGAGCGACCCTATGAGGCGCCAAGTCTGCCCCGTCGATCCCCAACCGGGAGCTAGAGCCGCGATTAGAGTTGGGATGCCGATAGCTCCCACTGCAAGCGATGAGCCCGCGACGAACAACACTTCATTCATGGTTCGTCGCTGCATGGGCGGCCGATGCTAATAGACCGGAGTATCGTTCAACAGTTGGATGAGGGGACAGATCGCTGACCGATCAGATGACAGCGCACCGAGCAATCGAGGGTTGCTCGCATGCGTCTCCGGAGGAAGTCCGGTCTGGTCAAACCCCATTTCCCAGCCTGTGAGGGGATCACAAGACGAAGAGACCTCGATCAGCTGCGAAGTTCACACGGGCAGCAGTTCTCATGCCGGTTCAGCCTGCACGTTCCGATGGGGTCGTATTGAATCATGTCGAGCGATCATCGAAGCTTGCTCGCACCTCGCTGTGGGTAGGTGTCGGGAGCAGTCATTGCCCTGCACAATCTGTCTTCGCGAACAATCAAACCTCAGTGGAACCTGCGTCCGGCGAGAATCTGATGACGCTGGCGGCAGATCGAATCGGGCAATTTGAGAGCGACAACCGCACCATCGAGCGCGACGGAGACGGCTATCGCTGGTTTCGAATTGGGGGCAACTGCGCACCGTGCAGCTGCAGTCGTTGGTCCGGTAGGCCCGGTCGATCCGCTTGACGGTGTAGTCCTGAAGGTCGTGTATCGCCATCTGGTAAGCGGCGTTGTTCACGAGGATATCGAGCCGGCCGAACTCCTTGATCGTTCGCTCGACGAGCTTGGCAGGCGTGAACCGCCGGCCAGTTGAATGAGGCTCGGCGTCGAATGCATCCCGGCACTGTTCGTTAGGCGAGGTGACACCGGTCACACAGAGCGGTAGCATTCAATGAGATGCGGGCGACATGGAAATGTCGCATCATGTTAGTGTCGATCACCGATTCGATGTTCCGCTCAGTCATAGAGCTGGCGTTTGGCGCTGCGCCACTCTGTCTTGGACAACGGCCGAGTTCGTCTCAAGCACTCGCTCGCCGGCGACCTTCTTAGAGCAATCCGCGCGATGTTGAACTCACGCACGGCCCGCGATCTCCCTTTCGTGGCGTCCTAGTCAGTTCTGCTTGCCATCTTTTCGCCTCCTTCTGATTCCAATTGCGCGATGACTGAACCACAGAAGACCGTTCCCGTCCTTGACCTGAAGAGTTGCGATCAAGAGCCAATTCACTTTGTCGGAAGTATCCAGCCGCACGGCCTCCTGTTCGTCCTCGACATCGAGGACTTGCGCGTTCTGCAGGTGAGCCGGAATGTCGAGGAGGTGCTGGGAATCGCCGTCGAACAAGTCCTCGAGCGGCCGCTGACCGCCATCATCGGCGCCGAGCGGGCGGCCTTCCTGGAGCCGGCGCTGCGCAACGCGCCAAGCCGCGCCCGGCCGATCTTCCTGACGACACTCGACAACCTCGGTCCCGAGCGACGGACTTTTCACGCGATCGCGCACGAGGCGGAAGGGGGGCTGGTCCTCGAACTCGAGGCGGCCGATGGCGAGTTCCGCTCCGCCGGCTCCCCTTCGGAGATCCATGCGCGGACGGATGCGTTCACCCTCAGCGCCGAAAGCGTGGAGACCGCGGCGCAGCTGTCGCACCTTGTCTGCGAAGAGGTCCGGCGGCTGACCGGCTTCGACCGGGTCCTCGTCTACCGCTTCGATGAAGACTGGAACGGGATCGTCGTCGGCGAAGATGGCTCGGGTGAGCTCCCGTCGTATCTGCATCACCGCTTCCCCGCCTCCGACATCCCCGCCCAGGCCCGCGAGCTGTACCGCTCCAACCGGATCCGTTTGATCCCGGATGCCTCGTACGAACCGGTCCCGCTCGTCCCGCCGCTCAACCCGGCGACTGGCTCGATCCTCGACATGAGCTTCTCGACGCTCCGGAGCGTCTCGCCGATCCACGTCGAGTACATGCGGAATATGGAGACCGCCTCCTCGATGTCGGTCTCGATCCTCAAGAACGGCCGGCTGTGGGGGCTGATCTCCTGCCACCATCACACCCCCAAGGGGGTCGCGTTCCCGGACCGGATCACATGCGACATCCTCTCCCGGGCGTTCTCGCTCCGGCTGTCCTCGATCGAACATGCCGAAGAGTACGAGCGGAAGATCGAGGTCCAGTCGACCTACTCGCGACTCCTGTCGGTCATGTCCGAGCGAGGAGACTTGGTCGCGGCGCTCAGTGAGTATTCGGCCGATCTGCTGCGGCTCGTCGACGCTCCCGGCGCGGCCCTATTGACGGAGGGAACCTGCGTCCTGCTCGGCGAGACCCCAACGGAAGAAAAGGTTCGAGAAATCGCCGGCTGGCTCGCCACCAAGACGATTCCGGGGGTCTACGCGACCGAATCCCTGTCGGCGGAGTACCCCGCCGCCTCGACGTTGCTCGAGGACGCCTGCGGACTGCTGGCGATCCGGATTTCGCGGCTCCACCCGAGTTTCGTCCTCTGGTTCCGGCCCGAGGTGATCCAGACGGTCAAGTGGGGCGGGAACCCGGCGAAGCCGGTCACCTCCCGCGACGGGCAAACGATTCTGCATCCGCGGCGATCGTTCGAGACCTGGAAGGAGACGGTCCGACTCAAGGCCAACCCGTGGGAAGCGAGTGCCCTCGAAGGTGCCCGGCAGCTCCAGGATGCCATCGTGGGGACGGTGCTCCGGAGGGCGGAAGAGCTGGCGGACCTCAATGCCGAGCTGACCCGCAGCAACAAGGAGCTGGAGGCGTTCTCCTATTCGGTCAGTCACGATCTCCGGGCGCCGCTCCGGCATATCGTGGGGTATGCCGAGATGCTCAAGGAGACCGCCGCGGAGCGGCTCGAGCCGACCGAGCAGCGGTGGCTGGCGAACATCATGGAGTCGAGCGAATACGCCGGGCAACTCGTCGACAAGCTGCTCGGCTACTCGCGGCTGGGACGCTCAGACCTGCAGGTTTCGAGCGTCCCGCTGAACACGCTCGTTCGTGAAGTTCAGGCGAACGTCATGAAGGACGCCGAGGGGCGGAAGATCGAATGGGTCGTCTCGGACTTGCCGACCGTGACCGCCGACCTGATGATGCTGCGGATGGCGGTGCGAGACCTGCTCGCCAACGCGGTGAAATACACGCGGAACAGGGAGCACGCTCGAATCGAAATCGGCTGCCGGGATGACGCGTCGGACCACGTCGTGTTCGTAAAGGACAACGGCGTCGGGTTCGACATGGCGTACGTCGACAAGTTGTTCGGAGTGTTCCAGCGACTGCACAAGTGGGAGGAGTACGAAGGGACCGGGATCGGCCTCGCCAACGTGCGCCGCGTCATGGATCGCCATGGCGGCCGGACGTGGGCGGAAGGGGCTGAAGGCCGCGGCGCCACCTTCTACTTCTCGCTGCCGAAGTCGCCGGTGACTCCGACCGACAAGTGATGCGATCCCCATTTCATCCGCACACCGGATGATCCCCCGGAGCCTTCATGCTGAAACCGATCCTGCTGGTCGAAGACAACCCCAAGGATCTCGAGCTCACACTCCTGGCCCTCGAGAAGAGTAACCTTGCGAACGAGGTGATCACCGTTCGCGATGGCAAGGAGGCGCTCGACTACCTCTTCCGGGAGGGGGCTCACGCGGACCGGGCGATCGGAAACCCTGCCGTGGTCCTGCTCGATCTCAAGCTCCCGAAAATCGACGGGCTGCAGGTTCTGGAACGGATCAAGGCGGAGCCGGGCCTCCAGCGGGTGCCGGTTGTAATGCTGACGACCTCGGCCGAGGAGCAGGATCTGCTCCGGAGCTACAAGCTCGGGGTGAACGCCTACGTGGTGAAGCCGGTGGCGTTCAAGGACTTCATCGCGGCGGTGCAGGACCTGGGGGTCTTCTGGGCGGTGCTGAACGAGCCACCGCCGGGTTCCCTCAAGCCGGGAAGCCGAAGCTGATGACGTGACTGCGGAGCTGTCGCGATTCCTTCCCAAGCCCTCGCCTGCCCTATGCGTTCTCCTGTCGTCCGAACTGCTACCGCCTCTGAGACGCCCGAGCGCGAGACGTATCGCGTGCTGCACCTCGAGGACAGCGCTCTCGACGCGGAGTTCGTCGGCGAACGGCTTCGAAAGGATGGGATCGCCGCCGACCTCGTGCGCGTGGTCGACCGGCGGCAGTATCTCGCGGCCCTCGAACGCGAACGATTCGACCTGATTCTTTCGGACTACCAGATTCCGTCGTTCGACGGGCTCGAAGCGCTCGACTTGGCCCTCCAGTCTCAGCCGGAGACGCCGTTCATTTTCGTGTCGGGGGCAATGGGGGAAGAGCTGGCGATCGAGGCGCTCCAGCGGGGGGCCACCGATTATGTCCTCAAGCAGCGGCTCACGCGATTGCCGACGGCATTCGCCCGCGCGGTCGCCGAACGGGCGGAGCGGGAACGGCGGATCGCCACCGAGAACACGCTTCGGGAGCGGGACGAATGGCTTCGGTTCCTGGCCCGCCTGGCCGATGCGACCCAGCCCCTCGCGGCCCCCGACAAGATCATGGCGGTGACGGCGCGGCTGTTGGCAGAGCACCTGCGGGTCGACCGCTGCGCCTACGCCGAAATTGAGGACCAGTCCGTCTTCCACATCACCGGGGATCATTCGATCGGCGTTCCGAGCATCGTCGGCCGCTGGCCGGTGGCAGCGTTCGGAAGCGCGTGTGTCGAGGCGATGCTGGCGAACGAGCCGTACGTCGTCGACGACTCGCTGAGTGATCCCCGGATCGGACCCCAAGAGATTTCGGCCTACGAGGCGACGAACATCCGGGCAGTGATCTGCGTTCCACTCCACAAAGAGGGGCGATTCACCGCGGCGATGGCGGTCCATCAGGTCGCTCCCCGGGTCTGGAAACCGTCTGAGATCCGGCTCGTGATGAACGTCGTCGGCCGCTGCTGGGAGGCACTCGAGCGGCTCCGGGCTGCTCAGGCAGAGCGGCGGATGCATGCCGAGATTCTCGGAGAGCAGCAGCGGCTGGAGGAGGTGTTCCGGCTCGCTCCCTCCTTCATGGCGGTGCTTCGTGGGCCCGATCACGTCTTCGAGCGGGCCAACGACCGCTACCTCAATTTGGTCGGGGAGAGGCCCCTCATCGGCCGTGCACTCCGGGACGCGATCCCGGAGATCGCGAACCAAGGATTCATCGAATCGCTCGACAGCGTCTACCGGACTGGCGAGCCCTATTCCGCCACCGGCGTCCGGGTGCTCTTGGCGGAGGGGGCGGCCCAGCTCCTGGAAGAGCGGATGCTCGAATTCGTGTATCACCCGATCCGGGACTTGCGGGGGGCGGTCTCGGGGATCCTCGTGCAGGGGATTGACCTCACCGACCGGCATCGGGCGGAGGCGAGCCTCCTCCGGCTGACCGCCGAGTCGCAGCGGCGGCAGCGGCTCTACGAGACCGCCCTGTCGAACACTCCCGACCTCGTCTACGTCTGGGGGCTCGACCACCGTTTTACGTACGCCAACGAGGCGCTCCTGGCGATGTGGGGGCGGACCTGGGACGAGGCGATCGGGAAGAACTGCCTGGAGCTTGGCTATGAGCCTTGGCACGCGGCGATGCACGACCGCGAGATCGAGCAGGTCCGGGCGACGAAGCGGCCGCTGCGGGGGGAAGTCCCTTTCACCGGAACGAACGGACGGCGGATCTACGACTACATCCTGGTTCCGGTCCTCGGAGCCGACGGGGAGGTTGAGGCAATCGCGGGAACGACCCGCGACATTACCGAACGTCAGGGGATGGAGCAGGAACTGCGGGAGATGGACCGCAAGAAGGACGATTTCATCGCCCTCCTGGCCCACGAGCTCCGCAATCCGCTGGCTCCGATCCGCAACGGGCTGCAGGTGCTGCGGCTCTCGCAGGATCCCGAGATTCATGCCGAGTTCCACGAAATCATGGACCGGCAGCTGACGCACATGGTCCGGCTGGTCGACGACCTGCTCGACGTCTCCCGGATCGGCCGAGACAAGATGCAGCTCCAGAAGGGGCGGGTCCAGCTCGGCACGGTGATCGCGAGCGCCATCGAGACCGCCCGCCCGCTGATCGACGACGCCGGGCATACGCTCACGGTGTCGCTTCCGATCGAACCGGTTCCGCTCGACGCCGACCTGACGCGTCTGGCGCAGGTCTTCAGCAACCTCCTGACGAATAGCGCCAAGTACACGCCCGCGGGGGGACAGATTGATGTCCGAGCGGAGCGGACCGACGGCCTGGTGGAAGTCTCCGTGATCGACAACGGAATCGGGATTCCGCAGGAGGCGCTCGGGACCGTCTTCCGCATGTTCAGCCAGGTAGACCGTTCAGTGGAGCGGCAATCGGGAGGGCTCGGCATCGGGCTCGCGCTCGTCAAGGCGCTGGTCGAGATGCATGGGGGAGAGGTCCGGGCGTTCAGCGAGGGACGGGGAAGCCGCTTCACGGTTCGGTTGCCGGTTGCGGCCGTACGAGCGGACGAGAGCGGGACGCCGTCACCGCAGTTCGTCGGGATGGAGCCGCGGCGGGTGCTTGTTGTGGACGACAACACCGACGGCGCGCAGTCGATGGCAGCGATGCTGCGGATCCTGGGGAACGAGGTTCGAACTGCGCATGACGGCTATGATGCGATTACCGAGGCACGCTCATTTCGCCCCGACGCGATCCTGATGGACCTCGGGATGCCAACACTAAATGGGATCGACGCAACGCGGCGGATCCGCGACGAAGAGTGGGGCCGTGGGATCAAGATCATCGCCCTGACCGGGTGGGGGCAAGAGTTCGATCGTCAGAGATCGAGGGACGCCGGATGCGATGGACACCTGGTTAAGCCGGTCAGTCTCGAAGACCTGCAGAAACTGCTAGTCGATGTCATGGGTCGCACGAGTCAGTGAGAACCGCAGTTCACCCTGAATGCGCCCATCGCATCGGCTGCGCGATTCACAATGTACTCGCTTCCAGACGACGGATGGCAAGGCTCTTGGGCGCAAGCTCGCCCAGGAGGATGTGCAAGAAGGTAATGATGAGAAACGCCACGGTCGCGGAGATAGAATGACTGACCCCGGGCGACCAGCCGGTCGGATGGCCGATCAGTCGTTCGATCAGCCCGGCGCAAACGCCGGCTCGCCAACCCACCCCAGCCCGAGGCTGGCAATAGTGATTCCCAGCTGAGTAGTGGCGAGATAGCTTTCGAGCTGATCCACCAGCTTCCGAGTTACCATCGCGCGAGCGTCTCCCAGTCGCGAAAGTTCCTCGATCCGACTTGCGCGAACTTTGACCAGTGCGAATTCTGTCAACACACAGAACCCGTTGGCGGCGATGCAGAAAAAGGGTCGCGATCAGGTAGCCAACTGTGGGTAAATCCATGGCGGTGCTTGAGTGCTTTTGAACTCCCTTGTGCCGGCATGGGAGACCTCAACCCTGCCGAGCGATCACAGAAGGGGCGTCTCGTGTGCAAGTCCGTCGCAACAGTCTATCCGGCAGAGCCCGGCTACAACGAAGCTACTTGGCTACCAGGTATCGGTACAGCGGTCTTCGTGCCCGAGAACTTCGAGCCTGCTTACCGGTATCCCATCGTCATTTGGCCCGAAGAATCCGCGTCGTCCTTTGAAGCCAGAACTTGGTTTCCGCTGATCTCGCCGCGCAATGCAGTGGTGATCTCACTATGACCCGACCGTTTGTTCCCAAAAGGGCAGCCTGACTCGTCTCTCGACGAGTGGTTCTCGTTCGAGTACGTCCGAAGATCCGTCGCTGAGGTCGCGGAAGAGATTCTGATCCACCCCCGCCGCATCTTCCTGGCCAGTCGAGCGACCGGCGCTACGATGGCGCAAGATCTTTCTCGCGCGAAGCCAGAATGCTTTGCCGGTGCAATCCTCATCGATCCGAGGGCGGCGTCGCTTCCCTCACGACGATCCGCTCAACGTTTCGCAGCACCTATAGCAATGGAGCGGAATCTGGCGGTCCACCTGCACCAGCGATGCTGTCGTGCCCTCCCCAAGGCTCGGGCCATCAGCGACCTCTCGAAGCTGACTTTGGCTCGGGGGATCAACCAGTGGCTCATCGGAGTGCTGGAGACTTAGACGTCCTAGCTCGATGTCTGCGACCATCGTTTGGCGGCACCACGAGTCGGGCGGCGAACCAGCCGTCTGGAAGTTCATTCGGGAGACGAAACCCGAACTCACTGCGGGACGCTTCCGTCACGAAGCGACGACCAGTCTTGGTCCGGGATGGAGACGCACGACTCCGGGCGAAAGCGGCGGCAGTAGAGTGCCAGCCGCTTTCCGAAGTCTGTGAGAAAGCACAGGTCGCCAACTTGCTCGATAAGTCCATGCTCAAAAAGGAGGGCTGCGGGACATCTCATTGCTTCGGAGCTGATCATCAAAAGGGAGAGCGGGTCTGTCTCCAAGCCCCTAAGAAGTGCCAGGTGTTGCCGATTGAGGTTCATTGGAAAGCACATTGCCAACCTTCTCGGTTGCGACTTTGAAACAAGAGCCAAGGCGACTTGAGCGTGCCGATCACGGGACGGACTTTCCGCTCCGATCTCCCGGCGTACCGGAAGGATCTCCACAGCGATCCCTCAAGCGTCCGGCCAGTCCTCTCTCGCGATCAACCCGATCCGCCCGTCTGGAACGCCCGCCGTCAGTACCAGCGCCCTGCGGCCCAACTCGGTCAAGATGAGCGTCTCGCCGTCATGGCACAGCAGGCCAAGTCGGCAGAGACCTGCAACCTGTTGGATCCCGTCGGGCGTCGCTGGGGCACGAAACCTCCCGCCCACACTGTCCGCCAGTCGAAGCAACTGCAACTGCGATCCAGACAGACAGATACCCCGCTCCCTCTCTGTCATTCCCCCCCACAGTCGCCCAGCCGCGGCACTGGACGCACAACCTTCGTCGCTAAACCTGTAACGCTCGCAACGCAGGTCACCCGTCCCGCGAAGTTGGCCGGTAATTTTTCGCGTGTCGCGCGATTTCGAAAAGAGCCTTGTCTGCGTTTTCTCGACCACCCTGTCGGCTCACTCCGTTCGGATGGCTGCGAAGAGGTCTCCGTCGAGAAGAGTCAGCTGATCATCCCCTCCTGGCATCGACTGCCTGATGCTGTCCGTCAAAACTGGTGTCAAGACGGGGCCTGTAGAGCCGTACAGAGTGTCGTACAACTCAGCGACGGCTTCGATCTTGAGTCGATCGAAACAATCCTCGCCAGCGGCGTGCTGAGGCTTGCGAGTGCAAAGAATCTGGGGCGCGGACCTCGCCGCACAGACAGCTGGTGATGAACCAGCACAAACTCTCTGAACCGCCCGGTGACGAGTTGAGCGGAGCGTAGGGCTGGGCGGCCTCACTCTGTTCCCCTTCGCCGAGTCCTCTTCCGGCAGACGCTGCCATCCGCACGCCCCTTCTCGAGATTTCGTTTTGACCGCTGTGCGACTGTGCTCTACAACCCCATCCATCGCCCCCGGTAACAGCTTGAGTCACCTCCCCCCGGAGATTCGCTGAAGCCGGGTTTTTTCTTGCACTGACCGCCGCACCCACCGCCGATATGAATCCTTGAACCTCCAAGTCTGGTGAATCGGCAGACCTCACTGGATTCGGCGGCTCTCCAACCCACGGAGCATCGCCCACTCCGTTCAGCCCGCCGCCTTCCAGCGAGCGGGCTTTTTCGTTCGAGGGCGTGATCAATCCGTGCCGAATCTCCCGCTTGCAGAAGAGGCCATTCTCCCCCTCCGTAACGGATCTCTTAACGCTTCATTCTCGCTGTCCGCTTTGCTTTGAGTCCCTTCGAAGTCTCGCACTCGGCCGGCCGCGTACCAAGCGCCAAGGCCGATCTGTAAAGCAAGACGCGAGGCTCTCAGCATGAGAGTCCCTGCCCCAGAAGGCAGATCAGTCCGCCATGTCTGGGGCCTGTTGGCCACCCGTCCCCAGACTTGATCTACCCCGATTCATTCATTTTCAAGTGTCGTTTTCGTTGGGTAGCGTAGATCGGGTTCTGACGAGCCTGGACATACTTCTCATAGAAGACCGTTGCGGCTTCTGCCTTCTCGGAATCGGGGTCGGCGGGCAACTGGGTCCCCGATTTCCTGTCATACTTTCGTCCCGACCTGTGGTTCGCATACCTTCGCGCTCTGGTCCACCCCATTTGCAAAAACTTGCGGGCCATGTCCGCCCCAGGGAAGTCCTCGGCACGCAGATACCCCAAGAACAGCTTATAGATCTTCGCCGATGAGGCCTTCGCTTCCTTAACCGTCTTGAATCGCCAGTGAGGCAGGATCTCGCTTTTGTAAGGCTCAACAACCAGGACACCCTGCTCCCCTTTTCCGATACGGTAAAGCTCCGGGTGCTCGCGGAAATTCAGAGAACTGAAATCCACCGAGTAATCGAAGGGCAACCGAGTCATGGGTGATCCATAGCACAGTAGGCGGTGCGCCTGTGGGGTCGCGGAAGGAGCTTCGCGTTCTAACCACCCAGACACGCCTTGAGAGAATGTGCGCCTCGAGCTGAGTCCGCCTCATCCGCAGGACCGTAGAAGCAAGATCAGGACTGCGGATACGATGACCGACAACAGAATCGAACCGGCGCATCCAAGTCGATTCGAGTAGAAGGCAAACATCAGTTGACCACCAGTGTGCGAGGGACGGCTGGTACAGAGGAATGCTCTTGATGGAGCACAAGCCATTCCACAAAGGCAGGAGGGAAGGCGTGGGACTGAGTGGAGCCACGCACTCTAAGTGCTCAAAAAGCTGTGGGCCACAGGTCAGCCCACGTTCCCACTCTTCCGCTGAGCTCGCTCGACATGCGAGGCTTCTTCGCATCGCGGAATGAGTCTCTGACTCTCATCCCGTTTTCTGCGCCTCACGAGGTTCAACGCGCGCTCGTCCACTGAATTGGCCTCTTCCACACTGACGGTCATTCGTCGAAAGCCAATCCGCGAAATGGAGCATCCCTTTGACTTGGCGAGCCTCCGCAGGACACCTCTCCATGTCCTGTTCTGCAGGTAGCCCGCAAATGTTCGCTCAGCAATCCAGTCGAGCAACGTTCCAGCCCGCGAATGGACCTCAATACAGAACAGAATCGTCGTCGGTTGGTCGATGGTCTCGAACTGAACCATGCCGGCCAGCGGATGTCCTTCGATCGTCATGAAAATCACGCTTTGGGGCTCGCACTCTTCCACACGGATCTGGATGTTCCCACGAACGGGGAGTTGGGCAGTGAAGGTGCAGCCCGGCTCGACACAGGTAGACGCTCCGGGTTCGGCGCTGAAGTCGATTGGCATAATGTCGCCGACATTCTTCTTGAAGTGGTCCATCAGATGTTTGCCATCGCCGACCTTTCTGCGATCCAGTTGTGCCCAGAACCTCTTTTGGACCATCCTGCCAATACCACGAGACGGGACCAGCTCCGGCATCTCGTCGACTAGCCGGCGGAGACCTTCTAAAAGTGGGGTCGGATTCCCAGGAAGCAATTCGGGTAAGGCGTTCTCGCTCGCCTCACGAATGAAATTGCCTTCGAGAAGCATTGCCAGTTTGGCGTCGTTGAGCGGGAGTTCGAGCTTGTTCTTGGCTCCGAGCGACCTCCAGCCGACGCGAAGGTACTGCCCCACCCTGAGCCCTATCTTTGCCAGCCAGGACGGAACAGGAAGTGTCGGAACGGATCGTCTCGTGAGCTCCTGGAGGTGGACAATCAGGTCGTTGACGCTGATTGTTTCCGGCCCGGCCAGCTCGATCGTCCTTCCATCAAAGTCATCGGCCTCCACGCAATGGGCCACAGCCAGCCCCAAGTCTTCGTACCAGATGGGCTGGAAGAGCTGATTTCCCAGATTGACGACCGGCACAACAGGAGCGTTCCGAACGAGCTTCAGCACCGTTGAGATTGTTTCGTCACCCGGACCGTAAACTCCTCCCGGCCTGATGATCGTCCAGCGTTTCGAATTGCGGCGAACCTCTTCTTCGCCTGCCAGCTTGGACTTGTGGTACTGCGACGTCCCTCGATCCGCCCCTAGCGACGAGATGTAGAGGAAGCGTTTGACACGGGCGCGTGCAACTTCTTGGAGCACGTTACGGGTGCCTTGGATGTTCACACTCTCGAATGTGATCTCTGGGGGAGACTCCTCGACGATCCCGGTGAGGTGAATGACGGCGTCCATCCCCTCTGCAATCCCTCGGAGAGCGTCCGGATCCGCGACATCCGCATTGCGTGTTCGGACGCCGCTGGGCCAGATCTCCTGCTCGGCCTCAGCGTGGCGAGAGGCAATCGTGACTTCGTGTCTGTGCTTAAGAAGGGCAGGTACCAGCCCCTCCGCAAGAACGCCAGTTCCCCCGACCACTAGAATCTTCATGGTTCTCGGCCTACGGTTCATCCTTGCTTGGCCATTCAAGTTCAGGGAAGCAGTTGCCTGGCCTGATCGGGTGTCGGTAGACGGCAGCTCGTCTTAGTGCCCACGATTCGATGACGATTGCGAGCGACGAGTCGGTACATCGCGTCGCGCAGCGGTGCGGGGACCAGCCAAACAATTGCCGCGACAACCCTCCACACTCCCGAAAGCAGCCAGAGGATCCGCACGACCGCGGAAGACTCTCGGAGAAGGTCCTCTCCATCCCGGAGCACCACCGACTGAGGATTGGATCGCAATGACTCGGGGAGCAGGCGAAGTGCTGTTTCACCTTGGAGCGGAGCAAAAGTCAGGCGGCGCCGACGATCAAGGTGCATGAGGATACTGACGGTGTGGTCGCAGAACCCGCAGGTCCCGTCGAAGAACACTGTTGGGTTTCGATATTCATGCCGCCACAATCCGCACACGGAATGCCGAAGGTGAGATCGTTCGTTCCGCAGACTTGGCACGTGTTGGCCCGCGGGTCACCGATGAGGCCGGCACTACATTTGCAACCCGCATGAAGGCCGAACCGCAGGAGACGGCTTGGCTGAGATCGGCGTGTAGGAGGGAACGTGGACAGGTACACGATTCGGAAGCGGGGGGAATGGAATCTCTGCCTGGTTGGGTCAGACGAGCGAGTCTGCAAAGCGTTTTCGAAGTGGCGACTGCTCGACCTGACTGCCAAGTTCTTTGTGGGACGGGATGCATTGGTGGACGTCTACGATTTCATCGGACGTCCGGTCACAAGGATGGTCTTCAGCAGCACCTTGCCGGTCACTTCCGTTGCGATCCCACCGGACGACTGCGTTTCACCACTGGCCTCGGAACGTCGAAAGGACAAGGCAGAGTGACAGTCGCAAGTTTTTCAAAGCTGATCAGTCAAGCAGGTCGGTACGATCTCACGCTGTGCCCCTACAAGGACGAAGATGGGCGTGCGAGGATTCGTATCTGGGCGTCCTCTGAAGCGGTTGACGACATCGCTGCGATCCTTTTGCCACAGTGGATCTACAGATACGCAGCGATGCGTGCTGAACACCCTTGGGTGGATGGCTCCGCGTAGGTCACCCGCTGGTGGTCGTTCGAACGCTCATGACCGCGCCGCCGGAAGTATCGCACTCCGTTGCGCGGAGGTCCGATCGCCGCTGCCCGAAGATGGATTCTGGCATTCCCGGCGATGGGTCGAGTAGGGAGCAATGCCCCAGCGTTCCCCTACTCCCCGTCGCCGGGTGTACTCTTGCGGTGTGATTGCCGGTTGCTGGCGTTGAGAGTTGGACAACCGCATCCATTGTGCTCGGTTGAGAGCGTCTCCAGCGGACACATTGCCGCGAGTAGCTCACCTCTCGGAAGGTTGATTAGGCCGGTTCAGCCGAACGGAGAGAGGTCTGGTGGACGACCGACCTGATCGGCTGCATTGAACCGAGTGAAGAGGGTTCGTCTGGTCGTTGACCGTTCACTCTTGCGGGCCCTTCCTGGACGACGACATTCCTCGGGACATCAAACCGTTCCGCCCCAATGGCAAACCCAGGCAGCTCCCGGGCTCTCCGAATTGCACCTCGTCGCAGCTTCACCGTGGCACATTGATTGCCGTGACGTCTTCACGATTTCTGCCGGACTTCGACGGAGCCTGTTTCCGCTGCTAACCTTGCCAGATGCACCTGGGCATCGGCGAGTACGCACCTCCGTCACTGGGAGCAGAGCCATGTTGTCTTGGGCACTTACCTTCCTCGTGATCGCACTTATCGCAGCAGTCCTTGGATTTGGTGGAATGGCGGGAGCTGCGGCGTCAGCGGCAAAAATTTGCTTCGTTGTGTTTCTGATCCTGGCCGTCGTGTCGATGCTGACCGGGCGTAGTACCACGCCGAGAATTTAGGGAAGAGAAAAGCACCCATATGGACGACACATTGCTTTGAGCGTTGAGAAAGCCAATGCGCGATGGACCAAACGGTCTCCAAACCCCGCCACCATTCGTCCGTCTTGTTGCGTCTACGACTCATGCAAACGTAAGGGGGGGCTCCGGCATTGGTACCTCTCTCAGGAGAGGTGCTTGTGCCGGAGTTTTTTGCTTTCGCATCCGGGCATGACGGGGTTGTAGGACCACTGCGGGCCTCAAGATGACTCCCGGCCACATCCTGATTGAATCGGCTCCCCGAGCAGCTCGGCCAATCCACGAAGCGCTCCCAGCGGCTGCTGATTGACATTCATCGCCACTTGCTTCCCGACTCGTCGCTGCAGCGGCCGCGCTGCGCGAGCCTCCACCGATAATCCCCACAACGCCTCGGCGCAGGTGTGAACGCGACTGTTTCGATGTACGTCAGCGGTAGATCGCTTTACGTGAGCGAGAACTCTGAACAGACTGCTACGGGTGACAACCGACGCCAGTCCCGCGGAGCCTTGATGCGTAGCCAACTTCTTCTCTCGGTCGCGGCCATCACTCTGTTTCTGGCGGGCGTGCGTTCAACAGTCTCAGCTCAGGAGAAGCCGTCGGAAGCAGCCGGGCGGGAAATGGAAGATCAGGAGGCTGCAAAGGCGTGGGCAGCTTTCTATCAGTCAGACGCCGAGAACGCGTATCGGTTTCGCGTGCACCCTGATGCAACGGAACTCGCGCTTGATGCTGTCCCCATCCTGAGGTGGACGAATCCGCTGGAACAGGGGGATATTCATGGCGTCGTCTATGTGTGGCGGAACGGGGGGCGCGCGGTCGTCGTCGGTCAGCTGTTCTCCTACCTCAACAACAGTGGCGGCCGCGTATACTGCCACGCGATGCACAGTCTTGCTCGTTCCGACGAGAAGCTGACTGGTCTGCGAGATGGGAAGGTCTTTTGGACGCCCGAATCACCCGGCGTCGTGATGCATGATCTTCCGATGGCTCCCGCACCGGCCGTCACCCGTGGGGCTCGCCTGACGCAGATGAAATCGCTTTCCCGCCGTTTCGCGGCCTACACCGAAGAAGCCTCTCGGGGGAAGCGAAACCTTCGCCTCCTCACTACGCCAATAGACCGATACACACAGCGCACGCCAGAAGACCCCGACGGTGCGCTGTTCTCCCTGGTCGTCGGAAATGACCCTGAAGTCATTCTGGTGCTTGAGACAAAGGACACTGCACCCGACGGCCCTGTTTGGCAATACGGTCTCATCCAATCGACTCGAAGCACGTCGGTTGCGCTACTTGATGAACATGAGGTCTGGCGACACGACATGAAAGACAACTCCTCGGCAGACCAATCAGCCGCGTATCTCTCCGTTCATGGGATTGCCACACTTCCGATCAAGGCTCCGGCCGTTCCTCAGCGGTGACTGCGTCGGCGTCAGCGAGTGGCCGAGGCTTTCCCCCGCTCCCCTAACGGCTCGCATCGTTATCACAAAGTTGAGAAGGTTGTTTGGCGACCGGCAACGGCGGCGCTGGCGTGGCAGCGACATTGAGCCATCGGCATGGCCAACTCGAGACGGGTCGTCCCATGTTTCCAGCGACGTCCACGGTACTTCCTCCGGTTGAAATGCGGAGCAACATTGTGTCAGGGGCGTGCCCGCATGAAGGATGGCGTTGCTGGAACATCAATTGCTTCGTCTTGAAGCGAGGGCCGTCGACTCGAGAGGACGACCACGGTCATATTTTTGTCCGCGACTGAGCGAGAAGAGGCCGCACAGCGGCCACCACGAGAGGGCAGGTTGCATTGTCGGCGTAGCAGGCGAGCCCCAATTCGACGCGACCTGCCCACTCGCACCGGAAGAATCCTATGACAATGATCCAGCCGTACTCGATAAAGGGGCTTACTGCCGGCGTGAGCACGTTGGGTGAAGTGGAGGTGTTTCTGAAACGGGCGAGATTCGAAGCTCCACGTAAGGAAATGAGCGAAGCCGACGGCCACCCCGCCGTGGTCACTGTGCTCTCCGACAACTTCGCAGACTCGAAGTTGACCATCGCTGGCCAGGTCATCGAGACTCTCGCATTCGACTTCCTTGGGTACGTTTTGGCGAGAGCCCGATTCGGGTTCGCTCCGGGGTGGAACAATGCGCGGATTCTGGCGACCCTCGTCAACAAATTTGGCCGCCCTCATCGCTCGGGCCCCGAGTGGAACAATGGCCGGAGCAAACTTGTCTTTCTTGAGCCCGTGCTATCGCTGATCGACAAATCTCTCTTTGAGTCAGTGCGAGGGACCGAACAGGCTGAAACAGCGGCTGACATCCAGGAAGTCGCAGAGGAGGAGCAGGTAAATCGGGACGCTTTCATTAACGACATTTGATACGCGAAGGTCTGGCAATCACGTGATCGTGGGACTTGTCTGGCACCTCCGGCCCATTCTCTGCCAGAATCTCGAAACGAGATGTCTGAGACGTGGAGTCGTGTGACGGAGAATCGTTTTCGATGGATGGATTGTCGTTCGCCCTCCAGACCATGGGTCTTATGGTCGTTTTGTTCACACTGTCCGCGGCAAGTGGAGAAGAACGGCAACCGGCACAGCACTTCAATCAGACGATTCTGCTTCAGGATTCCAGCGGACGAATCCAAGCTGTCGCACCCAAGTCAGCCGAGGCGGCGCGTGTCATCGTCTTTCTGACAGGTGAGTGCCCCATCTCGACCAGCTTCGTCCCCACCCTCAATCGGCTTGCGGAAGTCTGGACGAAGCAGGAGCCGCCAGTCTCGATCGTGGCGATCTACGCCGACGCGACCGCCACCCCCGCGGTCGTTGCCCGCTTCGCTTCCGACTACCAGCTCTCTTTTCCGGTCCTGCTCGATCGAGACCAGGAACTCGCAAGGCGGCTGGGGCCGACTCACATTCCCGAAGCGTTCGTGCTCACCGCCGCAGGGGAGATCGCTTACCGCGGCAGGATTGATGACACCTATGCCGACATCGGCAAGCGTCGCCCACAGCCAACCGACCAGAGCCTCTCCGACGCTGTCGCAGCGGTTGTTGCCGGCCATACGGTGAAGGCAGCTCGCACTGAGGCCGTCGGTTGTCTGCTCGAGTCGCCCGTGGAGGAAGCGGAAAGTCCTGAAAGCGTCACGTTCACCCGCCACATTGCACCGATCCTCAACGCCAACTGCACGATCTGCCATCGCGACGGTGAGGTCGGGCCGTTCTCGCTTGCGAGCTACGAAGATGCCGCCAAACGTGCCCAGTAGATCGCTCGAGTGACTGATGACCGCCTAATGCCTCCCTGGATGCCTTCGGATGCGTGTGGCGAGTTCGAAGGAGATCGGAGACTGACGCCTCGCCAGATCGCCCTGCTTCGGAAATGGTCTGAGACAGACCACGTCTTCGGGAAAGAGCAGGACAGTCCTCCTTCGCCGACCTTCGTTTCGGGCTGGCGGCTGGGTGAGCCGGATGTCGTGCTGGAGATGGCTGAGGACTTCAACATCCCCGCTGACGGCCCCGACATCTTCCAGAACTTTGTCATCCCGCACGAACTATCCGATTCAAAGCTCGTCGCGGCCATCGACTTCGTTCCCGGCAACCGCCGGGTGGTCCATCACAATCTGATGTTTCTCGACAGTCGCGGTGTCGCCCGCAAGAAGGACCAGAAGACCCCGGAATACGGCTATCCCAGCTTCGGCGGTCCTGGCTTTACCCCATCGGGAGGATTGGGGGGCTGGTCCGCCGGGAAGACCCCCAAGCGTTTGGCGAATGGTCTCGGCCGCTTCTGGGCGAAGGGATCTGACGTGGTGATGCAGATCCACTACCACCCCACGGGCAAGCCCGAGAAGGATCGGTCGAAGGTAGGGATCTACTTCGTCAAGGAGCCTCGGAGTATCGCGGCTGACATCTGGACAGCTGCTTACTCTCACGATATCCCGCCGGGTGAGAAGAACTATTCAATCTCCGCTTCCTACACGATGTCCCATGACGTCGACCTACTTGGAATCGTGCCTCACATGCATCTGCTCGGGCGCACCGTGCGGGCGACGGCATCCCTACCGGATGGAACCGAGAAGCTCCTGATCGACATCCCACGCTGGGACTTCAATTGGCAGGATGACTACCGCTTTGTCCGTCCCTTGAAGTTGCCCGTTGGGACGAAAATCGATGTCACGGCAGTCTACGACAACTCGGAAGAGAATCCGTCGAATCCAAGTTCACCGCCACAACGCGTCGTTTGGGGTGAAGAGACTCAGGACGAAATGCTGTACTGCTTCCTCCTGATTTCGACGGCCAACGCGAGACAGGACCTTCCTGTGATCTACGCGGATGTGCTGACCCGTGAGGGAATTGGACAGGCGTTTGGACGGAAGCAGAAGAAGAGCGTGCCGGCTGCAAAGTAGTTTCCCGACCGAGCATGTCAGCGTCTCGGATTCTCGAAAACCGTCGCCGTCGCCGCCGGCCGTGGCTGGTTCTCGCCGTCTTTCTTGTCCAGTTCGGTGGGCAGCTTGTTTGGAAGTTTCGCCCACTGAGCACGGCCGAACGAAAACTTGTCGGACGATGGGAAGCCAGCGATGGTCGCACGTTTTACCGATTCGAGGCAGACCGTCGATTTGCGGCACTGAGCCGAGATCCACAATTATCCCCGATTCCAGGCACCTGGAGCGCCACAGATGCCTCAATCTCGATTCAGCACGACGACTCCGCTTCTCTCCCGGGACGCCCCCTTCTGGAGCGTTTGGTTGTCCGCGTCTACTTGCTCTTTCTGCCCGTCACAGCGGAGGTGCGCTGGTACGACCCTAACCACTTCGAACTGAGGGAGTACGACTTTCGGCGGCTATCTGGTGAAACGGCTGGCCCCTATCCGAACCGACTCTCTTGGTGTCTGGTGGTGTGGGGATACTGAGGAATCCCCAAGCTTGCAGACTGGACCGCGGGCCGACGATCAATATCCTCTCCTCCGGGTCGGGCAGCGAGCAAGGACCGCTCGTGCTGCCAGCCCCGCAGGGATTGCGGGGCGATTTTCCGCCCCTTCCAAATCTCTCTTCGCATCTTGCCCACGATTGCCGCCAGAGCCGCTTCGGATTCGGCGGTGGAGTTTCTTCTCCACTGGCTGGACGTTTGGCACATCGAGAATGAGGCTGAGTTCTTCCGCATCGGACTTGAGGTCGCGTGCCGCTTCAATTTCCCGGCGGGCGACCCCCGGATCCGGCAGGTCTTGAGCTACTTCGTCGAGCACCCATTGGACAGGATGCTGTTCGAAGTACCGGAAGCCTGGCAGTCCGCACGCTGGTCTTCTGCGAGATCCTGATGCGGTAGAGAGCGATCGGCGGATCGAAGAGGTCATCATGCTTCTTGCCGTCAGTCTTCCATTCCAACTCGGGCTGCTCCTAGTCGCCACAGTCGCCTTTGCTCTGTTGGGAACGATTGGGGTCCGACTTGCCATCGGCCGGCTGGAAGCGAAGGAGCGGGCGGACAAGCTCAAATCAGACGTCCGCTGCCTGGAAGATCAGATCAGACACTCGCCCGCTCCCTGAATCAGAGGCCGGCAGTCCCGACGGCGGGAACAGAATGAGGCGAGCCAGCTCTACACTCCGCTGAACCGCCATCGAGGAACCAGTCTTTACGCCCCTCAGTCTCACGGGCTAGTCGGCAAGGCGGTCGCAGCTCGGCTCCAACATCCATGAACCGGGGATGGCGGATATCCACTTCAGCAGCAGCGAGTACGGGGGTCGGGAGGCCCGAGCGGCAGTTTCACCGTCCAGCGGCCAGCCCTCTCTACCATGATCTCGAGTGGCACCGAATGTCGCTGGCACCATCGTTTTAAGTAGCCCCACTCGACCTCACTGGAGGTCGTCAAACGAATCTCGCTCATCCCCTTGCTCACGTGCTCGCTTCGCAGTCACGTTGGCGGCCATCGAAAGCGGTCGTGGCCGGATGTCGACCAGCAAAGGGGGCTGTTCGACTACTCGCTGAAGCTCTGCGAATCGCCGGCCATTTTTGACCAGGGGGCTGCTGGCTCCCCCGCGACAGGCAGAGCCGCAAAGAATCCCCAGCGCTTGGCAACGTGGGAGGTACTAACAACACGAAGCCAAGCGCTGGGGCCACACGAGGACGGGTGATGGATCTCCGCCAGTCTTTCCCTACTTCGGAACCGGTCCGTCCTTGTGTATGTCAGAACAACAAGCTCCAGGCGGTCAGCTGTGGACTGACCGCCGGGGCTTGTCTGGCCCACGGTCTTGGCCGTGGGGTTCCGATAAGTCGATATTCAAATCTCGGTTAGCATTTCTGGTGCCCGAATCAGACAATCGCCAAGCGGCCGCGATCTGGGCGACCGGACCACCATCATTACAGCTCGATTGACTGCGACGAGCCGAGCGGCGAGCAACTCGAGTACGTGGCTGCCGTTCAGGCCCGATGTATCAAGACTGCCCCTGCTTCGCCGCCGTCTCCAGAAGGTCAGCGACACCCGCTGAGAGCCTCCGGTTTCCCATGAGTCGCGCTAGCGTGGTCACCTCACCGCCCAAGAGATTGTCGACAATGCTTCGATTTCGTTGGGCGGGGGAGGGGTTCCGTTTTCACAAATCGGTCAGGCGTTCGAAGGGGCAGAGCGCCGTTGGACCGCACAACGCGAGGGGGTGGACATGGAGCGAGCGTCCCGCACCCGTCGAATTCGTAATCTTCAGCCGGAGCTCTCCTGCTCAGCAATTCGGCAGCATTACGACTTGGCAATGCGTTTGGCGCTGCGCTGGAATGTTCGCCGTCACGAGGGGGAGGGCCGTTCTCGTCTCGTTGGAGATCGGAAAAGGAGGAGGCCGATTCTCTCCCGCATCACGAGATGGAACTGAAGGAAACGGAGGACTTCAGTCCGCTTTCGCGATCCCACGTCGAGGCCGAACGCTGGTGCGGAAGATCCCCTGAGGGCATAGTCCACGTCTCCATTGCGGAACGTCAGGTCAGATCAGAAAGGTCACACTATGAACCGCCATGCTTTTCTCTGGCTCGTGATTGCGGTGGGTTGCTCAAAGGCCCCACCCGGCCCCGTGGCCCCGGCGACGCCGACCGGCACGGCACCGACTCCGCCGACCTCGACGGCCCCGGCGGCGACACCCAACTCCAGCAAGTTCGAGCTCCGTGGGCATCAGGTCGGGACGATGAGCATCGAGGAGTTTCAGAAGCTCATTCCCAAGTCCGACTTCACCTGGATGCCGGGGGATCCGCCGGGGACGAAGACGGCGCTGCTGAAGAATGCCGGCACGTTCGCCGAACTCCCGCTCCTGGCGGTCATGTACACGTTCTACGACGGCGTTCTTGAGCAGATCAGTCTCGATCCGCGAGATCCCGCCGATCTCACCAAGTTTCGCGAGCACTTCGAGGCGAAGTACGGTGCTCCGGATCCCGTGCGCGCGGGGTTCGTCGAGTGGAAGGACGACTCGACGGTGCTCATGATCGAGCCCGCGAGCATGAACCTGACTTCGAAGACGATCAAAGCGAAGCGGGAGGCGGCCGAGAAGGCCAAGGCGAAATAGCTGCACGGAGTGCGCGGCAAGGGGGCCCGTCTCCCGTGGGGACGGGCCTGCGCCGGAGTCACTCGGCGAACAGCTTGCCCGGCATTCTGTGAACGCCGGGCGGTGAGTGATCCGGCTCAGGCCATCGGCCGAGCCGGACTCGCAACCTCAGTCCACGTGCTTTCGCTTCACGCCCGCTCTGGCCATGAGGGCGTGCAGCGCATCCTCAACTTCGCCGAGCTTGCGGACCACGCGGCGGGAGCCCTCTTTGCCGCCGGAGTCGTCCGCCTTGAAGCCGTTAATGTGCGCCTCGAGGTGGTGCATCTCGGCGTCGAGAGTGGAGATCAGGTTCCGCGACTCTTCGGTGATCTCCCCCTTCTTGAGCTGTTCCGCGACCTTCGCGGCGGACTGGTAGTATTCCCGCGCTTCGCCGTACGCCTCCTGGAAGTCAGGGTTCGTCTTGAAATTGTGGTCCATCGCCCGGCAGAGCGAGTTCGCCTTCACGGCCAGGCTGTCGGCCAGTTCGCTCGTTGGCGTGCTGCCCGAAGCGTTGGGATCGTCGACGATCTTGGCGTCCGCGTGCTTTCGCCGTACGCCGATCTGGCTCATGAGCCCGTGCAGCGACGCCTCGGCGTCTTCGAGGTGCTTCGAGACCCGGTCCGCGGCGTCCTTGTCGACCGCCGTATTCCGCGAGCTCAGTTCGAACAGGTGCCCCTCCACGTGGTGGAGTTCGCCGTCGAACTCGTTGGCGAGATCGTAGATCTCCTTGAGCTGCCGCCCGTCGACGAGCTTCCGCAGCTTCTTGGCGGATTCCAGCAATTCGAACGCCTCCTGGTATCCTTCGCCGAAGTTTTCGCTCCCGTCGTTGTAGGTCTTGTACATCAGCACGCAGAGCTGGTTCATGTCGCTCTGCAGCCGGGCGGTCGAGGTCTTGAGGCTGTCGAAATCGACTTCGCTCGCCGGCTTGGGGCCGCTCGCCTCTCCCTTTTCGTGCTCCGCGTGATCATGGCCGGCGTGGTCGTCGTGATCCCCCTTCTTGACCAGCGGACCGAGGAATCTCTCTAGGGCCGCGAGGCTCGTCTCGACCTCTTCGAGCCGTTCCTGAACGGCGGCACGGACTTCGGGGCTGGGCCCCCGACCGTTCTCGGCGAACTCCCCGATGTGATGTTCGATGTGATGAATCTCGGCGTCAAAGTCCGTGAGCAGGTCCGCGATCGACGATTTGGCCGCCCCCGCCGCCGCGAGCTTCGTCATCTTGCGGGAGGCTTCCAGGAGTTCGTACGCCTCGCGGTAGGCGTCCCAGAATTCTTCCGACTCGTCGTTGTACGCCTTGTGCATCGCGACGCAGTACGCGTTGAGCCGGAACCGCAGGTCTTCGGTCAGGCCGGGAAGGTCTCCCGTCACGGGGACGCCGGAGACGGGAGGGACCGGCGGGACTTCCGGCGGGGGGGGCGAAACGAACGGGTTGTCGATTGGCGCGGCGGTTCCCGGGACGGGGGGGACCGGAGGGACCGGCGGAGCAGGGGGGACGCCCGCATCGGTCGTTCCCGGCTGCCCGCCAGACTGGGGCTGGGACTGGGGCGTGGTTTGACCGGAGGACTGGCGATTGCCGCGGCGAAGCCCCGCTCCGCCGATGGGGCCTGACAGGCGCGGGAGTCGTCGCTGGGCCGGGACGGGTGCGTTGAACTGGCCGGGCAGGGCCCGCGCGACTTCCGCCACGGCACTTTCCAGTTCGATGAGGTAGCCCGCGGCGACCGGAGTCGTCCCCCAGATCGAGGCGGAGGCGAGCGCGAGAGCCGGGATGAGTTTCGCGGTCATGGGAACGTCCTTGGCGGAATGCCGTCAGTTGTTATTTCACGAGAATCTGGACTACGCGGACGCCGGTCTCCGCGGTGGCGGTCGTATCACGGAACGAGTCCCGCGAGGCGGACGTCACCCGCGTCGCGGCGCGGCGCCAGCTCCCTCCGCGGAGGATCGCCTTGTCGAAGCTGGGAGCGACCGGCTCCTGCTCGGTGGGGCGCTCGGAGAGGAACACGTCTCCCGTCCACTCGCCGGCATTGCCGTGGACGTCAAACAGCCCGAATGCATTCGGCTTGAGCTCGCCGGCCCGGACCATCAGGGCGTCCTCGCCGCTGGTGAGATGCCGGGCATGCTCCGCGAGGGATTCGTCGGGACAGGAGTAGGCGGATGTCGTCCCCGCGCGGCAGCTCCACTCCCATTCAACTTCCGTCGGCAGGCGATAGGCGCCGAGGTGCGGGGCCGGTCCGTCCTTGGCCTCGAGGGTGGAGAGCCGACGGCAGAACTCGGCGGCGTCCTTGCGGCTGATGTAGACCGCCGGAAACTCGTCCCCCGTCGGGACATCGCGGTTCGCCCACGGCCGGGAGTTCATCACCGCGGCCCACTGGGCCTGCGTCACCTCGGTCATCGAGATCCGGAACGGGGCGACGACCTCGGCCGGTTCGGGAGGGATCGGATTGGCGTGCAGGGGCTGTTCCCGTTCGGCACCGATGACGAAGCGTCCGGCGGGGATGACCACCATCGTCATCCCGACGGAGTTCTTCGCCTCGACCTTGAGGCCGAACTGCGCGGCAGTGGCCGCCTGGCCCTCCTTCGCCTGTTTCGCGGTGAAGCGGGCCACGAGTGGTCCGGGAGGCTTCATCGGCGGCTCCCCGGCCGGGAGCACCAGCCGGTGGCGGAGCTCCACGATCGAGGCGCGGGTCAGCGCGAACTCCTTAGACCGCCCGTCATGTGCAACGGTGACCGCCACGACCTCGTCCGGAGGGACCCGCAGTTTCATGCGGCCCTCATCGAGCTGGACTGCTTTCCCGCCGACGTGAACGGTCGCCTCGTGCGGCTCAACGAGCAGCAGCGGGTCGAGCACCGCGTGGACCTTGAAGTTGCCGGTCTTGGTGAGGACGTGTTCCCACGCGGCGTAGGCCTTGTGGACCGCTTTAACCGTCACCTTTTGCGGTTCGAGCGACTTCCACTCCCACCGCCCCTCCCTGGTCTCGACCGCCTCCCCGTTGATCGCGAGCGTCGCGTCGGCGGGGTCGAGGGTCCCTTCCAGTTGAATGGCCGGAATCCGCTCAAGCGCGATCGGAAGCCGGTGGCTCCCCGCCTTGGCGATGGTCCGCTCCCACTCGCGGTAGCCCGAGCGGGTCACTTTCAGCTTCAGTTCGACCGGGTCGCGTGAGGACCACTTCCAGCGTCCCTCGCTGGACTCGACGGCCGTTCCGTTGATTGTCAGCACGGCGTCTGCCGGGTCGAGCGTCCCCTCCAACTGCATTGCCGGAATCTTCTCGAGGGCGATCGGCACCCGGGTCTGCCCGGCCTTGGCGATGGTGTGCTCGAAGTCCATGTAGCCGGCGTGCGTCGCCTTCAGCTTGAGCTGCTCGGGCTCGAGGGAACTCCACTTCCAGCGACCCTCTTTGGCTTCGACCGGCTTGCCGTTGATGGTCAGGACGGCATCAGGGGGATCGAGCGTCCCTTCGAGTTGCATTGTGGCGATCTTCTCGAGCGTAATCGGGAACTTCAGCTCGCCACCTTTCACCACCGTCTGTTCGAAGTCGAAGTAGCCCTTGCGGGTCGCCTTCAGCTTCAGCTCCGCCGGTTCCAGGGAGGTCCATTTCCAGCGTCCCTCCTTGGCTTCGACCGGCTTCCCGTTGATCGTCAGCACCGCGTCGGTCGGTTCGAGCGTCCCCTCGAGCCGCATTGCGGGAATCTTCGCGAGCGCGATCGGCAGGTTGACATCCCCCGCTTTCTCGACCGTCTGTTCGAAATCCGCGTACCCCTTGCGGGTCGCCTTGAGCTTCAGCTCGGCCAGCTCCAGCGAGCTCCACTTCCAGCGGCCGTCCTGCGACTCCACGGGCTTGCCGTTGATTGTCAGGACCGCGTCCGCGGGATCGAGCGTCCCCTCCAGCCGCATCGCCGGGATCTTCTCGAGCGCGATCGGCAGCTCGATCTCTCCTGCCTTGGCGACCGTCTGTTCCCAATCGACGTACCCGGTGGAGGTCGCCTTGACCTTGAGCTCGACCGGTTCGAGGGAGGTCCATTTCCAGACCCCTTCTTTGACTTGGACCTTCTCGCCGTTGATCGTCAGCTGGGCTTCGGGAGGGACGAGTGATCCCTGGATCCGGATCGCCGGGATCTTTGCGAGGGTGATCGGCAGGTCGATCTTGCCTACCTGCGTGACGGTCTGTTCCCAGTCCGCGTAGCCGGAGTGAGTCGCCTTGAGCTTAAGTTCCGCCGGCTCCGGCGAACTCCAGGTCCAGCGCCCCTCCTTGGCTTCGACCGCAGAACCGTTGATCGTCAGGGCGGCATCGGCCGGGACGAGCGTTCCTCCGATCACGATCGCCGGGGTCTGCTTGAGGGCGATGGGCAGGTCGACCTTGGGGGCTTTCGGGAGCGTCTGCTCCCAGTCAGCAAACTTGGGATGGGTCGCCTTCACCTGCAGGTCGACGAGCGTCGGAGAGCTCCAGCTCCACCGGCCTTCCTTGGCAGGGACGGCGACCCCGTTGATCGTCAGCATGGCGTCCGCCGGCTCCAGCGTCCCCGTGGCAGTCATGGCGGGCTCAGCCGGCGCTGAGACCGCTGCCGGGTTCTGGAGCATGTAGACGTAGCCGCCCCCCCCGAGTCCCATCAGGAGCAGGAGAAACAGGACGATGGGCGTCTTCCGGCTCCGCTTCTTGCCGGAGACCGATTTCTTCGACGCGGCTGTCGCACCCGAGACCGGACGAACCTTCTGCTCTGCTGCCGCGGCGGCCGATCCAGTCCCCTTCGCCGTCGCGGGATCGGAGGATCGCCAGACCACCGCGGGAGTCGGCGTGGTTGGGGCGGGAGAGTCGGCCGCCGCGATCGGTTCCAGTCCTCCGGTCTGGATCGCGGCCGGTCCGCTGGCAATCGCCGGGAGGGCGGAGCGAAGCTCGGAGACCGGGATCAGGACGTCGTCTCCCGCGGCTCCCCCTTCCGCTTCGAGCTGCGCCAGCGCGGCCTTGGCGTTTGGGAACCGTTCGGCGGTCGTCTTGTGCAGCAGCCCCATCACGACCGCCGACAGATCCTTCGGCATATTCTGGTACAGGGTCTCGAGCCGCGGCAGCTTGGCGCCGAGGTCCGCCTGCCACCGGAGCCACTGCTTTTGCGGCTCCGGCGAATTCGCCCCGACGCCGGGGACCCGCTGAACGAGGTCCTCCGTCCCGGCGAGCATCTCGTACGCCGCCATTCCCAGCGAATAGAGATCAGACTGCGGACCGACGGGGCCCGCCGCGGGATTCAGCAGCTCCGGCGCGATGTACTCGTTGAACTTCTCGCGGCGGATGATGACACCCCCCGGCTTCAGGCCAACACTGAATGCCAGGCGGAACCGTCCCTCGCCGTTGAAGAGGAGCTGGTCCGGCCGGATATCGCCGTGGATCAGCCCCGCCGCATGCAGGTCGCTCAGGGCGGTCAAGCATCGCCGCAGGCAGCGACGGACGAGGTCGGGCTGGATCCGCTTCCGCTGGGTCAGCACCGATCGCATGCTGTCCCGCATCAGCTCCATGATGACCAGACGCTGTTCCTGGTCGGTGTCGAGCGCCTGAACGACGTACTCGTGCCGGAAGTCGCGGAAGTAGCGGAGGACGTTGTTCCACGCGTCCTCGGCGGAGATCGTCTGGGCGATCTGGTCGGTCAGCCACAGCCCCGCCACCTTGTTGCGGTGCTTGGTGTCGACGCACCGCCATACTTCACCGATGTGGCTCTTGCCGATCAAATCGAGCTTTTCGTATCGCGAAAAGGCCATCGGTTCTCTCACGAGTGAGCGGCTCGCTCAGGCGAGCGCGTCAGCCCGGAACACTGGTGCGTCCCGAACTTGCGGGGACGAACGACGTCTCTGCCCAAGTCCTTCTCCCCTCCGGTTGAAGGAACCCGAGAGCCGGCAGGCCACGATTCCGATTGGGAAACTACCACGCTTCCATCCCTCAGTCTACGAACTGTTCGGCGTCTGGGCTTCCCTGCAATTGACCATCCAGCGTGTGCTTCATCGTGGTCGTTCGAGGGGGGCGGACGCCGTCATTGCGGCGGCAACAGTTCGGCGTATTTCTTCACGATCAGCTCATACAGCTCTCGTCGGGAGGCCTCCGGAAAGAGGATTCCGGAGAGGCGATCCGCCCCGACCGCGGTGGCAGGGACGCTAGCGGGCTGGGACCCCTCGGTCCCGCCAGTGGCCGGCTTGGCTTCCCCTTGGATGACGTAGAGACCGTTCTTGTCCTGCGGGACATCTTCGAGGAGCTTCGTGCGGACCTTGAGGAGCTGGGTGCGGGCCTCGTCGATCCGCCCCTGGTTCTCGAGTCGGTAGATGTTCTGCAGGGCCGCGAGCATTTCGGCCTGGCCGATCGACTTCCAGGGCCAGTTCTTCTCGGCCTGGATCTGCGTGATCGCTGTCGCCAGGTTCACGCGGGACGCCGCAGCCGGCCCGCTCTCGCCGGTCAGGGAGTCGCCGAAGAACATCCAGCCGACGAGCCCCGCCACGATCGCGAGACAGAGCAGGATCGCCGCGATCTGCACGGCGATGCTCCCTTCCGTGGGGGCGGCTCCCTTCTGGGTCGCAACCTCCGCTTCGGGGGGCGTGTCCGGGATCTCCACCCCGGGCAGGACGTGCTGGACCACTTCGGCCGCGGCGGCGTAGCGGCTGCTCGTGTCGGGTTCCGTCGGCGCCGTCATCAGCAGGAAGGTCACTCCGTTGACCTCGATCGTCTGCCCGACCATGAGCAGGAGCGACGACGACTCGGGCCGCGGCTCGCCGTTGATCGTGACCCCGGGGGACTTCACCACGATCCGGCAGACGTCCGCCCCTTCCTCGACGATCGTCACCGCGTGGGCCGGCATCGTCCGGCTGATGACGACGACATCGCACCCCGATGCGGCCCCGACCCGCGCGAACGAGTCGAGCGGGAAGGTCTGCACCTGGCCGGCGGAGTCGGATTGAAGCAGGAAAGGCATGGATCGAAGGGGCCGTCGTCTCGGGGAGCGGGGTTACTGCATCATGCCGCCGTCTTCGGTCAGCAGCTTCCAGAAGTTCATCGCAAACGGGGCGGTGATGATCGCCATGCAGACGAGCATGATCGCGAAGCCGGGGCCGGTCATCTTGACCTGAGCGTCGGCCGCCGCCTTCTCCGCCCGCTGCGAGCGTTTCAGCCGCATCTGGTCCGCTTGATTGCGGAGGATCTGCGCCAGCGGCGTGCCCAGCTCCTGTCCTTTGACAATCGCGAACACGAACTCGGCGACATCTTCCTCACCGGGGAGCCGCTGCTGGAGGTGCAGCAGGGCTGCCCGCTGCGTCTCTCCCAGTTCCAGCTCCCCGAGCAGCCGCGCGAATTCCTGACCGATCGGGTGGTCGGACTGTTCCCGGACGAGCGTCTTGAGGCCGTCGGTAAACGTCGCCCCCGCCTCCATCATCAGGGCCAGGAGGTCGACGGCGTACGGCAGGCGACGGACGAACTGCTTTCGACGCTGGAGCATGCGGGTCGTGGGAGTTCCCGACATGACGAAGAACATCACGCAGGCAATGAACCCGCCGACGACCACCGCTGTGGCGAGTCCCCCGTAAAGGCCTGCTACTGCGCCGAATGCGATGCCGACAAGCAGCCCTTCAACGGCTTTCGCTTCCAGGAACTCGGCGGCCCGCCAGGGGGGGCCGTCCGGCTCGCCATCGAGTGCAAGCTGCAGGCGAGTCATACTCGTCGACTCGTCGGGCGGAAATAGGAACCGCCATTCGCGGGCCAGCGGCTCGAACCACCGCCAGATGAAGCTCTTTTTGCGCAGGGTTTCCAAGCGATGCCGTTCGATGAGCGAGTCGGCGGGAACCATCCGCCGGGCGACGATCGCGGAGACGAACGCCAGGATCGCCAGGAGCAGCGCCACGCCGGTGGCGGCGCTGGCGGCGATCCGCAACGTCTCGCTGGTGATCTCGGCGGGGGGCATGACGGGTCGTTCCTTTCTGGCCTAGACGTCGATGTTGATGATCGAATCGCTCCACCGTTTGACGCCGTACACCGCCGCCACGGTCAGGGCCAGGATCGCCTGCCCCGGAAAGGTCGTGAACAGCATTCCGGTCCCGGTCGGTTCGAGGACCGAGAAGAACGCCAGAAAGCCGAACGGAAAGCCGCACATCAGGGCGACCATCCGCCGCGAAGCCTGCGTGTCCGCTTCGATCTTCCGCTCGATCCGCTGGTTTTCCTGCAGGCTCTTGCTGATCCGCTCGAGCGCCTCGGTGATCTTCCCCCCCTGTTCGAGGGAGACCTGGATCGCGTTGGCGAACAGGGTGAAGCTGTCGGTCCGGATCCGGGTCTTCGCGTCCGCGATCGCTTCCGTGAGGGGCTTGCTGAACTGGTAGTCGCTGACGATCTTCGACAGTTCCTTGCCGAGCGGCTCGTCGATCTCCCGGCTGACGGACTCCAGCGACGCCGCGAGACCGAGCCCCGCCCGCGTGGCGTTCGCCATCGCGACACAGGCGCCGACGAGCTGGTCCCGGAGCCGAGACGACCGGCGGCGGACGAGGCCATCCATCAGCCACCGCGGCAGGCCCAGCGAAATGGCCACAAAGCAAAGCGCGATCGGCAGGAACCCGAACAGCGCCCCGGCGACGAGCAGCACGATCATCCCGATTCCCCACATCCGGAGGGCGACGGGGACCCAGGTGGTGTTGAGATCGAGCTCCTTCATCCGTTCGAGGATGTCGCGGAAATATCGCGCGATGATCTGGTCCCACAGCGGCAGTCCCGCCAGGGCGAGCAGCATGACTGCGAGCCCTGTCAGCAGCGGCGGTCCGTACTCAAGGATGCGGGGATCCATGGCGTGGTTCGGGTGGACAGGTCAGACGTAAAAGGAGGCGAGATCGAGTTTGCGCGGTTCTCCCACCGGAACGGTTCCGGCAGCTCGGTCGGAGCTAGTGATACGGCTGATGAACGTCGGAAGCCGACCGGTCGGGACGAGGGTCGGCGTTTCATTCACGTTCGCGAGGACGAACAGGTCGCGGAGGGCGATCTTCCCATCCTCGCCGATCCCGGTCACTTCCGTGACCTGGGTCACGATCCGGCGGCCGTTCCCCATCCGGGTGAGCTGGACGATCAGGTCGATGGCCGAGGAGATCTGCTGGTAGATCGACGAGACTGGCAAGTTGACGTCGTTCCCCGCCTGGACCAGCACCTCGAGTCGCGAAATGACGTCCTGCGGGGTGTTGGCGTGGATCGTCGTCATCGAGCCGTCATGCCCGGTGTTCATCGCCTGCAGCATGTCGAGCGCTTCGGGACCGCGGCACTCGCCGACGATGATCCGATCGGGCCGCATCCTCAGGGCGTTCTTGACGAGGTCGCGGATCGTGTACGCCCCCTGCCCCTCGGCATTCGCCTGCTTCGATTCCAGTGAGATGACGTGCTCCTGGCCGATCTGGAGTTCGGCCGTGTCCTCGACGGTGACGATCCGCTCCTTGGGATCGATCGCGTCGCTGAGGGCATTGAGCAGGGTCGTCTTTCCGGTGCCGGTCCCGCCGGCGATCAGGATGTTCCGGTGATCGGCGACCGCCGCCTCCAGGAATTTTCGAACGGGCTCCGTAATCGCTCCCTTAGCCTGAAGCTCCCGAAGCCGAAGGCGATGGAGCGGAAACTTGCGGATGGTCAGGCAGGGGCCGCTGACGGCGAGCGGGGGGATGACCGCGTTGACCCGGCTCCCGTCGGAGAGGCGGGCGTCGACCAGCGGGCGGGAGCGATTGATCTGCCGGCCGACCTTGTCGACGATCCGCTCGATGATCGAGCAGGTCACTTCGTCCGAAATGAACTTGCGGCCGGAGTCCTGCACCACGCCGGAACGTTCGATGTAGATGTGGCTGCTGTCGACCACCATGATTTCCGAGACCGCGGGGGTTCGGAGCAGGTCTTCCAGCGGGCCGAAGCCGAACACGATGTCCTTGATCTGCTTCACGAGGTGCCGTTCGGCGAGGTAGACCCGGGTTGGAATTGGGACGTCGACCCGTTTCCAGACGTCGTCGAACCGCTCTTCCAGCACGTCGATGGGGTCTTGCCCCTCCTTCTGCAGCGGCTGAAGCTGTCCCTCGACATGCCGCAGGATCGACTCCAGCTCGTTCTCGAAGGCGAGGTTGGCGTGCTGGTACCGGATCCACGACTCCGTGTGATTCCAGATATTCGCTTCGACCTTCTGGTGCCGGGCGGCGTAGATCGACAGCAGCTCGGAACGGACGCACTCCCCGGCGATGTAGGCCTGCAGCTCGGTCGCCTGCGGGCGGCGGCGGAGCGTCATCTGAATCAGATCCCGGATCACCTCTTCCAGCCGTTTGAGATAGATCTCCCCTTCGCGGGTGGCCTCTTCCTTGGACTTGAGGGGAATCGACTTCTGCTGGAGAAGTGCGGAATGGACCTCGCGGAGCAGCCCCCCAGAGACGTCTCCCATCCCCTGTCCGATCGAGGCCCGCTTTTCCGGGAGCTCGAGCCGGCAGATCCAGTGGTGCAGCCGGAACGGACTGTTGTTGAACAGCGGTTCCTGCTCTCCGGCCGACAGCGTCACCGTCCCGACACCGACGATCCCGGAGCAGCGGGCCTTCAGGACCCATGCCCCATCCTGGCAGATCAGCTCCGCGGTCAGCGGCGGCAGGAAGTTGCTTTCGAGGGGAATATCGGACTCGGGGGCCTGGGAACCGAGTCGGATCGGCGTGGAGCGCAGCTCATACTCCCGATAGACATCGGGACGGAACTGGTCGTGGCAGTGGAGGCGCGGAAGAGCCATGACTCCGGGTCTGGGAATGGAGGACCGCTGGCGACGTCTTACTTGGGAGCGCTCTTGCGATACAGCGTCAGGGCGCGGAGCCGGTGACCTTCGTCGGCGTCGAGCAGCTGCGCCCCATGCTCGGGGAGTTTGCCCCCCTCTTCCACTTTCACCGCGACACTGATCGTCGAGGAGGCCCCTTCGACGTCGGTGGTCACCTGATCTCCTACCGACACGATCCGGAACGGTCCGATCTCTCGAAGCCGCTCACGCGCGGCGGCTTCCGCGGGAGCCTCGGTCCCCGATCCCTTGGGAGTCTCGATCACGAAGCCGACCTCCTGGCCGACGCGGAGGAGCTTCGGCTCGACCGCGATGTTCTTGACCGAGACCAGCAGGGCCCGTTCTCCCTCTCCGAGGAGCAGCGTCGGGTTGGAGGGGGCGAGATCTTGGAGCAGCAGCAGTTCCCCCGCTTTGAGCGCGCGCGGGACCCGCATGCCGATCACGCCGTTCAGGTCTTCAATCTTGACCGCCGGGACCTTGGCCTTCACCGGGATGTCGATCTGATAGAAGAACTCGGGAGCGTTCTCTGGGGTGAAGACCAGCGGCGCGCCGATCGCATAGTCGTTCTTGACCGCCGCGTAGCCGACGGTGGGGACTCGCGCCTCGGCCTGGGCCTTCGACAGAGCGGCAAAATGCAGCACTGCCGCCATTCCGCCGACAAGCAGGGCAACAAAGAGACCAATCGTGCGACTCATGTGCGGGTCGCCCTCCCGGGCCGAGAGACGGATGGACGGGGGAGCACGGTCTCAGTTCGGAGCCTGGAACGTTCCCGGTCCGCTGGTATTCACGTTCTTGGCTTCCTTGTTGAAGCGGTCCATCGCCCACTTGCCGGCGGCGATCAGGGCCACGATCAGAACGGCGGCGACAGCCAGCTTCAGAACGGTTGCAAGGGACTCGCTCATGGCTCACTCCAGGGAGATTTGTAAGGCGTGCGAACCGCGGATTCGGGTTCGCGGGTCTGGGCTTCGTACAAAAGAGGGGCCTGGCCCTCTCGACGTCGGCTGATACGAAGCACGTCCGCTGCGGTTACGACAAACCTTCGAACTTTCTGCAGATTGAATCTGGGGGCTGTGATTGCGCGCCAACCTGCTCAGCCCGACGTTCGAAATCGGATCCCGTCTACCGGCATGGAGGGGAGTTTCGCCCGGCACCGATCGGTTCCCGAGCTGCCAAAATCGGAGAAGATGACCCGTGTCCGTCACCCCGACCCTGTTGAGGTTTCACGGTATGCTCGTGCCAACAGGCTGTCAACTTTCTGCTTGCGGGATCGAGGCGACGGACTCGCTTCCGTTGCCGACCCCCCTCGTGGTCGATCAGCCGCCGACTCCACATTGCGGTTCCGTAATGTTTGGTGGCTTCATTCGGACCAACGTCGTAGTGAGATACGTTGTGACGGACCTTTCCTCTCAGTGGCTCTGGCTGCTGGCTCTGGCCACCTGCCTCGTGGCGGCCGTGACCGACTGGCGGCAGGGGCGCATTCCGAATCGGCTCACCTACGGCGCGATGGGGCTGGGGATCGTGCTGCAGACGCTGCTACCCAGAGTGATCGACCTCGAAGACTCAGTCCGCGCGATGGGGGCGACACAATCGCTGCTCGGGCTGGCAGTCGGCTTTGGCGCGATGCTGGTGGTCGCCCTAATCTCGCGCGGCGGTGGGGGGGACGTCAAACTGGCGGGCGCGCTCGGGGCGATCCTCGGACCGGCGAGCGTTGTGCGGGTCCTCGGGGCGACCTGCATCGCAGCGGTGACCGGGACCTGCCTGATCCTGATTCTGACCGGCGGAACGGCACGCGTTTTCCGGAGGCAGACTCCTTCCAGAACGTTGACAGCCTCGTCGAACGACACGCACAATCCCCCTGCCGAGGGGGACGAGTCCCGTCCGCCGCTACGCTCGACGAAGGTTCCGCTCGGACCCTACTTCCTGCTCGGAGTGCTCTTGGTGGCCTGGAGCGAGATGGACTACCGATGAAGGCTGTCCGACCTCAACGTGAAGCACGTCAGCCTGCTTCTCGCGCCAACCGGCGGGGGGCGGTCAGCTCCGCGATGGAAGAGATTCTGATTCTCTCCCTGATGCTCCCGGCCAGCTGGGTCTTCTACCAGTTCGTGACCTGGTGGGCCCGCGTCCTGTTTCACGTGATCGCCCCCCTGGTCCAGTGGGCTTACCTCTAACGGGAGAGACGGATGAGAGCTCTCTTCCTGCGAGAGATGCTGAGCATCTGGCCGGTCCTCGTTCTGTGGGGGCTCTGCCTCCTTGTCCTGTGCGGGATGACGGCGAAGGTCCTGCCGCTCGTCAGCAGGCGGCGGATCCGGACCCTGCTGTCGAACGACGAAGGTTCGGCCTATTCGATCGGCTATCTGCTGACGCTCCCTCTCTACATGCTGTTCATCGCGTTCTTCATCGAGCTCAGCTTCATCATGGTCTGCAAGACCGGGCTGGTGTACGCCGGCTTCGCCGGAGCGCGGGCTGGGATCGCCTGGTCGACCGGGAACACCCCCGCCGCAGTCGATGGTCACGTCGCCTTCGTCACGAAACGAGCCTTCGTTCCGTTCGCCAGCGGGCTGACGGAATTCCGTGCCAAGACGAAGGCTCCCGCCGGCACACCGGACCAGACGCAGTTCGTGACCGCCTACCGCAAGTACAACGCCGCGATCCGCAATGACCGGGTGTTCGAGAAGTACGTCGCGGCGAAGTACCGCTACGCGTTCCGATCGGTGCAGGTCCAGGTGGAACGGAAGCCGGGGGAGTCCGGCAATCCGTGGGACGAAGACTTCACGGTGGTCGTCCGGTACGCCTATCCCTTTGGAACGCTGGGGATCGGGCGGGCGATCGGTGAGCGGGGGCCGGACGGGTTCTACGTCTACCCGCTGGAGTCCCGGATCACCCTCAAGAACGAGTTGCCGCGGAACGCCGACAAGACCCTCGGAATCGAGTATTTCCGACTCCCCTGACGAGTGAGCCGATGCGGACCTCCCTGCGAGAATGGATCGACGGCGGCCCGGCGGGGGAACCCTTCCGGCTCTCGCGGCTCCATGCGCTGGAGGATGGGAAGATCTCGCTCTCGGCGCTCTTCGTCGCCTTGGCGTTCTTTGTCACGATCGGGTTTGTCGGCAACGCCGAAATGGCCGTGTTTCGCAAGCTCGAGACCCAGAACGCGGCCGACTCGATGGCGCTCGCCAGCTCAACCTGGCGGGCGCGGGGGATGAACGCCATCACGGCCAACAACCATCTGATGGGAGAGATCTCGGCCCTCATCACGGTGATCGAGGGACTCGGCGGACCGGAGCTCGATGGGAGCGACGAGCAGGTCGCCATCAGCGCCGACCTCAACGACTCGATCAGCAATGAGCCGATCCCCAGCCAAGCCCCGCTGCAGACGGTGGTCGTAGTCCTGATTCCGCTCGACCAGCAGTACGTCAATTTCCTCATCGAGATCTTCACGGAGGATGGAGGGAATCACGACGCGGGAGCGACGATCTTCGACGGCCAGATGACGATGAAGGCCCTCGTCTACTACGGGCTCAACGCCAAAATCGCCTCGAACGGCGTCTATAAGGCCTGGATTCTGCTGTCGTTCGGAACCGGGACCGCGGCGGCCGAGGTCTTCAACATCTCCACCCATTTGCTGCTCGACACGGCACTGCTGGTCGTGGTGAAGGACTGGTATCTGACGAAGGGGGTCGAGGTCGCCGCCAGCGTCCTGCAGCCGGCCCGGGAGAAGGTCTTCCCGCTGGTGCTCCGCGGGCTGAGTCTGCACGGTGACACGCTGGCGGACCGGGTTAAGCTCCGTCAGGCGACCGAAGGGAGCCTCAAGGAACTGGCCAGCCGGTTCCAGGTCTCCGAGTTCGAGACCTTCCCCCTCATGAAGGACTTCGCGCTGCCGATCGAGATCGAGGAGAAGCCCGCTTCGGGGACCGGCGTCGGTCTCCCCCGGAGTCTGTCGGAGACCAGACCGGACGATCCGCCGGTCATCAACGAGATCAAGGAGGTCCTGAGCGTAGTTCAGGATGTCATCGACACGATCAACGACGCGCTCGCTTTCATTCCGGGAGATCTGGTGAGCATCCCGTTGCCGAGCTTCGACAAGGGGAGCCGCAAGCTGACGAACGCCGAAGGGGGAGGCTGGGGCTTCGCGGGGAATCACAGCTTCGACGGCCTCCGGAAGTACGGCAACGAGAATTCTCCTGACTGGGAGAAGGAGCGGGTCTCGCAATGGGTCCGGGCGACCTATCCGCACGTGGACGAACTTCGCCGCTCGTTCCGGGAGCTGTTCGGGGACTTCATTTCGACCTCAGGGATGTCCTCGCACTTCGTTCACTGGACGAACCGCTACACCCTCTCGGCGAGCCACCGACTCCGGAGCGAGGGAGACGGTGACGACCGGCACCTCTATGTCGTCAAAGGGAGCAAGGCGGACTCGAAGGGGACCGAGCCCTGGACGAATTCTCCCCAGCAGGCGGAAGAGATGTTCGCGGTCCAGGTCTTCGTGAAGCGCCCCGCACCGCCAGCAATCCTGACTCCACCACTGTTCCGGAACCCCAACACCAAGGGGATCGTCAGCATCGGCGAGTCGCTGGTCTACAACGCCAACGGCCGCCGTGTGACGGGACCGACTTCCCCACCCGGCATGACCCAGCCCGACACCGGCTGGGATACCCTGAACTGGAAGACGCCGGTCCGGGCCTTTGAGTGGGGACCCGGTGAGAATTCGCCCGGGGACCTGGAGCGGGCGACATCGATGTTTTCGGCCGGCCAGAAGATGCGGAGCGGCGCGACGACGCACATCGAACTGAATTGGCAGAGCAAGCTGGTGCCGATCGGAGTTCCCCGCCTCGAGTCCGCGTTGTCGGCCCCCCCCATCCGGAAGTTCTTCGACAAGAACGGACCGGACTCGCTCCTTCCCGATCCCAAACTGCTGCTCCACTGATTCGAGGCTCCCGTGCAGCGACTTCCATCTCGCCGGCCGACGCGGCCCCGACGCTCCGGGATGGCTCCCCTGGAGTTCGTGCTGGTCTATCCGACGTTCCTGGCGCTCCTCTGCTGCTCGATGTGGATCGCGGGGATGATGCTCCGCAAATCGCAGCTGACGGTTGGAGTGCGTTACTCGGGGGACGCGAAACGTCAGGGGGGGACCGCGGGCTCGTCATCGAAGCCGTTCGAGTTCCAGTCGAAGTCGGATGGACGGATCGCCGCCGCGGACTCGACGCAGTTCCGGTTCTCGGGGTTTATGCCGACCGGCAAGGTCTCGGCCTCCTACTCGGTGCTGATCGGAACGTGGGACCACCAGCAGCTGCCGATGGACGTCGTCCCCGACTACCCGCTCATCCTCCGCCTGTCGGGACAGGGGCCGCTCGATTCCATCAACGACAAGCTGCAGGAGGCGCTGGCCTTCCTGCAGGACATCGGCAGCCTGCTCGAACCGGTCCAGGATCTCCTCGAGTCCGACAGTCTCGAAGACTTCGTGGGGAACCTCGGCGATGTGCTGGGAAGCCTCGCCTCGTCGAACCTGGGGGGGGACAACGCCGACCTGCTGTCGAACGGCGGTGGTTCGGACGTCGACAAGCTTCTCTCTGGGCAGTCCAAGGAGCTGTCGGAGTCGCAGAAGCCGGTCGAGGAGATTCTCGACGTCGTCAAAAAGCTGACCGGTTCGTTGAACGACGCGGTTCAGGATCAGAAGGCCCAGGCGGCACAGGAACGGGAACAGGTGCAGCAGCGGGCCCAGGAGGCGAAGGCGGTCGCCCAGACCTTTGCCGACACCGATGGGGAACTTCAGAAGCTCCGGCAGACGCTGGACTCGAAAGAGGTCCGCGTCGAGGACAAGCAGAAGGCGGCCGCCGAAACGATTGACGGGCTCCGTCAGAAGTTCGGCGACGCCCGGTCCAGGCTGATTCCGAACCCGAATGCGGCGAAGGTGGTCGACGGAGTCATTCAGAAGTCGGCCGACAAGCTGACGCCCGCCCAGCGAGCTGATCTGCCGGGCCTTCAGGACCGGATGCGAAAGAGTGGTCTGGCGGGACTGGAGCAGCAGCTCGATGTGATCGAGAAGGACCTCGACGCAGCGATCAAGGCGAAGGATGCGGCGAAAATAGAGAAGCTGCAGAAGTCGCTCGCGACGCTCATGGACGTCACAGAAAGCCGTCTAAAGGATGTCGGGACGACTCTCGACAAGATCGCCGAGGCGAGCCGCGGGGGCGAGAGCAACGCCGACCGCCTGAAGCCGAAGCAGTAGTTCGAGCCATTTCTCGTCCCACTCCCACGATCCCGCCGTTGTCGCGGAAGCCGAATTGAAGAACGTCTGGATCTACGGACCGCGCCTCGTTCTCTCGCTGCTGGTCCTGTGGGCCGGCTGGGGGGCACTGACCATCTTTCTCGGCGGCTGGCGATCGCTGGTCGAAGAACCGGACCCCGCGGTGGATGTCACCGCATCCGAGCCGGCATCGGGGCTGACGACCGAAGCACTGGTCGGGGGATCGTGGCGATTCGCCGGAATGCCGTGGTCAGTCCGCCTGGAAGGACACGAGTCCCCGCAGCCGCCGGACCCTGCGGAGCTCGTGATGAATGCGAACGCGGGGACGGCCGGTGCAGGAGTCCCGCTGCAGACGCGGCACCGCGACGCCCTCCGTGCTCTGACGTTCCTGGGAGCATCGGAGCGACGGATCTCCGACGGCCGGCGGATGTGGACGCTGCATCGGGACCGGATGCGTGTGGCGATCCTGCTCGAAGAGTCCGGCGAGAAAGCCGTTCTGCTGGGAGGAACGGTGTCACGGCACGACGCCGGGCGCCAGATCTGGACCACCCACTCGCTCGTCCCGCTGACCAGTGAGAATTCCTCGCCGGAGTTCCTGATTCCCGAGTCGGCCCACCCACAGCGGATCGCCTCGCGCTGCGATGCCCGGGGGCAGACACTTCTGGAGATTGCGCTGGTCCCGCCGGGCGAATTCACCGCGCGACGGATCGCGAGCGACCCCGAATCCGCCTCGGACAGGGACAATGCCGGATTGCAGACGCTGGAGCGGAGAACCGAGGCGGGCCGCACGGTAACCTATCTGCGCGGTCCGGACCGGAATGGCGAGCCGATCCTGGTCGTGGCGACCGCGTCGGACTTCCGCGGACCCGCATCCCAACCGTCGACGGGGAATTGAGCTGTGCAGAGCGCGGATATCTATGCGATCACGACGGATCACTTCCTCGGCCCCGTCCGCGATCTCTTGTACGACGACTCGGTCAGCGAAGTCCTGATCAACGGCTGCGAGCAGGTCTTCTGCGAGCGGAAGGGAAAGCTCGAGCTGACGGGTATCCGCTTCGCCAGCGAGGCGGCGCTCCTTGCCGCGGCGCGGAACATCGCCGAGTACGTGAATCGCGATCTCGACGAGGACCACCACAGCGTCGACGCCCGGCTGCCGAGCGGCTCACGGGTCCACATCATCATCCCCCCTGCGTCGCGGCATGGGGTCTGTATCTCGATCCGGAAGTTCAAGAAGTCGACCTTCGACTTGGGGCAGCTCGTGAAGTGGGGGAGCCTCAGCCCTTCGGCGGCCGAGTTCCTCCGCATCTGCGTGATGCTCCACAAGAACATCGTGATCGCCGGCGGGACCGGGACCGGCAAGACCTCGATGCTCAACGCCCTCTCGTCGGCGATCCCGCATCACGAGCGGGTGGTCGTCATCGAAGACAGCTCGGAGCTGCAGCTCCACCTGCCGCACACGATCTACCTCGAGGCGCAGCCGGGCCGGACGAGCGGCGGGGGCAAGGTGACGATCCGCGACTTGTTCGTCGACTCCCTCCGGATGCGGCCCGACCGGATCATCGTGGGGGAAATCCGGCGGGGAGAGGCGCTCGATCTGGTGCAGTCGATGATCTCGGGGCACGCGGGAGCGATGACGACCGTCCACGCCAGCACCCCATTCGACGCGGCGGTCAGGCTTGAGACCCTGTCGCTGATGAGCGACGTCGCGCTCCCCCTCTACGTAGCCCGTTCGCAGGTCGCCTCGGCGCTCGATCTCGTGGTCCAGATCACCCGTCTGCACGACGGGACGCGGCGGGTGAAGTCGATCTCCGAGTCACTCGGACTCGATAAGGACAACCAGTACCAGTTCCGCGATCTGTTCACCCTGCGGACCTCGGGGCTCGACGCGGAAGGCCGCATTGAAGGAGAACTGGTCTCGACGGGTGTCTCCCCGTCGTTCGGCTCGGAGCCGTATGAGATGGGGCTCGCCGACCAGATCGACCTGACCGCCAGCCTGTTCCAGCCTCCCGGCGCGAGTCCTACTCCGTAGCGACCTCGGGTGCCGGTCATGTGCGGGTTTTCAGAATCCGCTCGAGCTCATCGATGAGAGGCCGGACGCAAGTCGTGCTGTTGGAGAGCCAGAGCCATCCAGTTTCGAAGCCGATCCAGTAGCCGCGGATCCCGACACGCCGCCGCCCCCGGACCATCTGGACCGTCTGGAGCCGGCTGAGGAGCGAGCGGACTTCCTCATTTCGAACGGTGGTGACGACCAGTTCGTCATCCGTCAGCGCAAACGAGCGGATCGAGAGCGCGGGGACGTGCCGAAAGAAGTACCACGCCCCGTACGCGATCGTGAGCAGTACGACGATACCGGTGTAGATGCAGATCGGAACAGGCCCGGCGCCGAGCTGCCGCGACTTGTAGTCGATGAAGAACATCGCGAACGCCCCCGCGATCGCCGGCAGGGAGGCCAGGATGACGAACACTCTTGCGGTCCGCTGCAGGACCTCGGCCTCCTTCGTCAGCTGACCTTCGAGCATCGGGGTCTCTCACGTTCGCAGGTTGGACGGCGGCGGCGCGAACGGATTGTCTCACCATTCGGGCGGCAATCAACCGGATCTCCCTCCCTTTCAACCGAACGCGGCGACTGTTGAGGCAGGATCTTTATGAGGGGCCGCCAGCCGAGCCGGTACTGGCGGCAGACGGCGCGCTGGGTGAGTTGGCCGGTCTGGACCAGCTGCCGGACCTCTTTCCAGGATTCCATGTCGGATCGCACGCCTGGGTACCTCGGGGACGGACAGGACGGAGGCTGACGCCTCAATCCTGCCGCGTTCTCAAGATGCACAACTGTGCGCTGTCAAATTCGACCGCCCCGATCCCCACCTGCCGCTGCCAGTCTGGACCAACCTTAACATGACGACAGGGCGGCATTGAGAATTCGGCTCCGGGATCTGGCGGGGAGCCGGATTCGATACGGAAATCGGCGGCCGTGCGCGCTGCTGCGACGCGAAGGCTGGAAGGTGCCCGTGAGGCAGAAATTCACTCTCGTCGGCTCCGTCTAGTTGACCACGCGTTGCGAACTCGGGCCTCGGACGATTCGAAACCCGAGCCCTTTCCATGAAGATCCCGCAGCCACTCTCCTGCTTGCCGCAGACCTTGCAAAGCGGCAATCGATCGTGATCCCACCGCCTCGAACAGGGGGCCAAGCATCACGACCCCTCGCTCCTGCCGCCGAGGGAGGACTCCAACACCACTCGGCGACATTTCCGTGCGTGTCGAAGAGCCCCGATACGTTCGGCGGGAAACTTCCGACAGCCCGGAGCCCGTCTAGAAATGGTCCAGGAGCCGCTCCTCCGTAGGGAAGACGTCCATTCACGTTTGCCAACTCCCCGTTGCATTGCGTCCCGAAAAAGAATGGCGTCGTCGTTCCGGCCCGGCACACGTATTCCCACTCGGCCTCCGTTGGAAGCCGGTAACCAACCGTATTCGGATGCTCCACGTCGGCCTTTGTGATCGACGAGCCGTTTCGAACAACGTTCGTGAGGCGGTACGCCGGCACACGTCCCTCAAGCAAACTAAGCTGATTGCAGAAGTCGATCGCGTCGTACCACGTCACTCGATCGATCGGGAGTCGTGAACGTCCGGCCAGAGCTTCATTTCTTTCTCTCTCATCTTCGATCGGAGCATGACGCATGACCCTGACGTACTCGGTCTGTGTCACTTCGTAGGCAGCGGCCAGGAACGGCTCCGTGAATCGAATTCGGCGCTGAGGGCCTTCGTTGGCTTCTCTGCCAATCTCCGTGGAGGGAGATCCCATCCAGAACTCGCCCGCTGGGATCCGAACAAACCGCATCCCAATCGAGTTCTCCTCTCCCTCAGCTCTCGGTGGCGTGGCGGTATCCTCTCTGTCCGGAACAGCGGGAGGCAATTCAGCAGTCACCTCGATTCCAAGCTTCGGCTGCCGAAAGACAACCGACAGTCGATTTTGTCTCCCCCGAACGACGTTGAAGTCGATCGTCTGAGGCGGCGCTCCCGGAAGTCTCGCATCTACCTGATGCGGGCCCGGATTGAGCTGTGCCACGCCGTGCCCACCGTCGAGCTGGACGGCCTCGCCGTCGATCCGCACGGTGGCGGCCGGATCGTCTGCCTGAACCTCAACCGGTAACCGCTGGTCAGCCAGATATCGGTTGGAGAGCATCCAGCCGATGAGGCACAGGAGAATCGTACCGAGGCCAACCAGTATCAAGGTGCTGGCGTGCCCTTGAAGAACGCCGGCTTCTGGCCTCGAGTCCACCGAAACTGCTTCGAGAACGATCATATTCCCGTTTCGGACGAGCCGACGCTGCAGCTCACGAGCTCTGCGGTTATGCGGCTGCAGTTCCCGGAATCGTTCGAGCGCCGTTTCCAGAGCAAGATAGTTCCGGGCCGCCAGAGCATCGTCGATATCGACCGAGAGGTAGTCCACTTCTTGGGCAAGATCTTGAGCTCGATGCAGCGTGCTGGCCGACTCCTCGGAGTGCTGACTTTGCGGGATCTGCGAGAGGAGCTTGACCGCCATGGCGTAATCTCGCTGCCGAAGGCAGCTCTGAGCCGAGCGAGTCAGGGCGGCGATATCCTTCGACTTCAGAAGTTTCAAGCGGATGACCGGCGGCCTGGAAGAGAGCGATCCCTGTAGGCGTGGCACGGCAGCAGCGGCTCGCTTCGAATGCAGCCACTCCTTCAGCACGTCAGCGACTTCCTGCATCGAAGCGAACCGGTCTCCAGGCCGTTTCGACAGCATTCGGTGGCAGATACCCGCGAGCTCCAGGTCGGTCTCTGGGCGGAGAAGGAGTATTGAGGGGGGATCCTCGGTGAGGATCTTGGCCAAGATCGTCATCACCGAACCGGTGAATGGAAGTCGCCCCGTCAACAGTTCGTAAAACACGACGCCCAGACCGTAGATGTCGGCAGCGGGCCCAACCGTCGCTCCCTCGCCCCTTGCCTGCTCAGGAGCCATGTAGGCGGGGGAGCCGATCATCATCCCGTCTCGGCTCAGACGTTCGGCTCCCTCAGGAGTCGGTCGACAGGCCAGCCCGAAGTCCATCAGAACGGGTTCTCCGTCCTTCCGAACGAGAATGTTGTCGGGCTTGAGGTCCCGGTGAACGACGCCTTCGGAATGCGCCGCCAGGAGAGCCTGCGCCAGCCGCCGAATGAGTCCGACGATTATCGCCGCAGGGGGGCATCGACCTTGCCGCAGGAAGTCCGAGAGGGGGCGTCCTTCTACGTACTCCATGGCGATGAAGTCGACGCCGTCGATCTGCCCCACATCGAACACAGCACAGATGTTCGGATGCCGCAGTCCTGCTGCCGCCCGGGCCTCCTGAAGATGACGGTCCTTTTGAAGGAAACTTCCGTCTGGCGAACGATGGGGGATCTTGAGTGCGACCACACGGTCGAGTTCAAAGTCCTGGGCCCGGTAGACGGTTCCCATCGCTCCCCGACCGATGAGCTTCGTGACCCGGTAGCGCCCGAAGATCGCGGGGAGAGTTCGCCATGGGGCCAGAGCGCCCTCTTGCTGTGCGATGGCAAAGGCCCTCTGATCTAACCTCTCGAAGGTCCCCGGCATCGTTTCAGAGTGCCCGCAGGTGATAAGTTGCCGGAACAGCAGCTCGCTGGTGAAGAAGGATCGGAGAGCGTCGGCCGACTCGGGATGCTCGGCGATGAACTGGTCGCGATCAACGACCTCGCCCGCGTCCATGCGGGCGAGATAGTCGTTGACCGCTGCGTCACCGAGGTCGTCGCCGTGAGGGAGGAGAGGCATGCGAGGAACCACGCTTTAGATCATCGAATGGCCGGAAGGGCCTGGAAATCTCTCCCAAATCGCTGCTGCAGGGAGGAATGAGCCGCATCGGCAGCGGAGACCGCCTCGGCGCGGCGATGCGTCATCTCGGCCATCAACTCAATGCTGGCGCCGACGACTCCGTTGTCCTTTCCGCTGACAACTTGGGCGATGATTTGCATTGAGTGAGCGCCGCTCAGGCTATAGCGATAGACCTTCGCGATCGTGGTGTAATACGCCGCCACGGCTTCTCCGCAGTGAAGTGCGGCCGGATCGACATTGCGAGGATCCAGTCCCCGAATCTGATTGGCCTTGATCTGGAAGTCCGTGGCAATCGAGATCAGGGTGGTCCCGCTTCGACGCTGGTCTCTCATGATCCCATCCAGGACCAGCCAGTAACTCCAACTGGCAACCTGCTCGGAAGAGATCTGCGGTCTGGCGGGGACCGTTGGCGGCGTGGGACGCGTGGGGGCCGCTATGGCAGGTGCCGCGATTGCAGGTCTGGGGAGTGCGCTGAAATTAGACGGGGGGCGATCTTGGGTGACGCTGGCCAGCTTCGCGCCCAAGAGTCCGATCAGAAACAGGGTGTACCACATGAACCACGAGGATTTGGACTGAGGGAGCGGCGGGGGAATCGACTCATTGGGCGTTGTCATCGCGGTCTCCGAATCAGGCAGAGGGAAGCTCCCGCCTTGGGGAATGCATTCACGGAGGAAGGCGCGCGCGGAAATCGGATAGCTCGACTCGTTTCTGCGGGATTTCCCCGCCGGTGCCCGAGTCACCAATTTCGGAGCGTGCCTTTGAGTTGGCTGATGCCGCGTCGAATGAGGCCCGCCACGGCCCGCTCCGTCTTGCCGAGGAATTCGGCAATCTGACTGGTGGACCACTCGTCCAGAAACCGTAGCCGCACTGCCTCGCGCTGTTCCCACGGGAGGTGTTCGAGAGCGTCGTCGATCTCCTGTCGTCGTTCTTTGTGCAGTAGAAGCCGACTGGGCGTTCCCTGTATCGAGGAAGGCACAGGAAAGGCATCGGTGTCGCTGGGCTGTTCCCGGTTGACGCTCCTCCGTTCCGCCTGGACATGGAGGCGGTGCATGGCCGCGACGTGCTGGCGGAGGATGGCCTCCAGCCACGCCGTGAACTCCCCCTCGGTCTCTCCCCGGAATGCCGAGAGAGCAGTGGCTGCGGTGAGAAGCGTCAGTTGAGCGAGATCGCTCTCGTCGCAACGACGCGTCAACACCAGGCTCAGGGAGTCCTGGGCGATCCGCCGGACACGAGGACGAAAAGCGGCGAGGAGTTCTTCCAATGCAGCCGTGTCGCCGCTTTTGGCGCTCCGGAGCGTGTGAGAGACGTCCATCGACACCGAGCCTCAAGGAGAAGCGAACCCACATGACGAAACCCCGAGATGGTCGGGAGGTGATGTGGCCGAGATTCGAGGCTCAAAAAGAAACGGGAGCGCCGAACCGCGGCCGCTCCCTCAACCCCCACCACAGGGGCAAACGAACAGCACATGGCCGACGCCCCCTTTCGGGGGCGCGGTCCAAGTACTGCGTTCGTCTGCAAGAGCCTTGCGGCTCAGAGTGGTGGAATTTGAGGGAAGCAGTGCTTGACGCTTTCGCGCCATCCAGATTGAAACGAGGCGGCAATTAGCCCGCCTCGGGAATGTCGAGAACGTCTCCTTGGGAAACAGGACTGCTTTGGCCGACCCGGCCAGAGCCCAAAAGACTTTATCCCGCTTGCCCCTCTGAATCCATCCCCTCTCTGCAAGCCGGGGCCGTTTCAATCGCCCAAGAGGCGGAAAGACCTGTGTACCTACTACCAACCTGAGGTTGCTGGGTGCTCTGATAGCTAAAGAAAACCCGCCGTCCCCCGCCGGCGGAGCGGCAGGGGAAGACGGGCCTCGCGAGATTTCGATCCGTACATCGAGGGATCGACGAGCCCAAACGCGGGGCGGCGGCCCCAGGCTCGGAACTCTGCTTCAACGGGCGTGTTCCAGTCAGTTGATGTTCGGATCCACGAACCGCCGGTTCACCCACTGAGGGACGTACCGGAACACATCCGGACCTTCCACAGAGTGCGCCCGGCCGCTCGCCCAGTTTCGGAGCGTCTCTACGTGCTCGGCTGCGACCACGGAATGCGGAATGATCATCTCCGCGATGTGGGACACCGAGCAGTCCTGCTGGGCGGCCCTCCGGCAGCACGATCGAATCTCCGCACCTGTCCACCCCAGTGAAGCGGGGGGAGGAGTGACCGAAGCGACTTCGTGTTCCTCCCGAAACTTCCGCCAGATCAGGTCCCGGACTTCCCGACTCGGCAAATCGATGAAGAACATCTCGCTCAGCCGTTCTGGATGCAGTAGTTCCTGAGGAATATTGGTGAAGGCGTTTCCAGTGCCGATCGTGAACACATCCGACGTATGGCGCGACAGCCACTCGACCAGTTGCGCCCACAGTCTGGTCGGTCGATCCGTTGGCAGAGCCGCGGCCAACTGACAGATGTAGGTCGAGATCTCGTCCAGAAGCAGAATAGCCGGAGCCATTGCCTCCAGACGGCGGAGCGACTGTCGGAGTTCCCTCTCCGGGGCGAGTGGGCTCGCACCGATCCGGGGCCAGTCGAGGGTGAATACTCCGCGTCCGGTCTCATTTCCAAGAGCTAACGCAAAGGCGGTCTTGCCAGAACCCGGCGGCCCCGCCAGGAAGAGGCCCCTCGAACTCACCGGGCCATCCCCAGGAAGCAGCTTCAGGCAGTGTTCCTGGAGATAGGACATCCCGTAGAGCGTCCCGAACGTTTCATGACTCGTCTGACGCTGCAAGAGGCTGCGCCGGGCGACCATTTCGGTACGTCGCTCCTGCAGGGCCTCCCGCGGCAAGGGTTGCTGCGCGCATCGGACCTGCTGCACGATGCTCCGAATCTCGAGCGTCGTCAGCCCGATCAGGGAGTCGAGATCCGGTTCGTTGTCTCCGCTTGTCGAAGCGGTGAGGCCTCGGATTTCGTCGGAGTCCGGATAGCCCGGCTCGAGGAAGACGATCTGGGACTCGAGTTCCAGGGGCAAGGTAATCCGCGGAGCAGCGATCACAATCGTGGTACCGCTCGCGGGGGCAAGGGCGATCCCGTTCAGCAGCGCCTGAACCACCTCGACCCGGTCGAGGAACCAGTGGAAGTTGTGGAGCAGGATGACGGTTGGCTGGCCGGCGATCCGGAACTCGTTCCCAACTCCGGCGGCTCCTACGGGATCTCCCGCACAGAGACGGGGGGGATGGGGGATCGCGACGCCGCGGACGAGGTCCCATGGGCAGAACGTCATCGGAAGTTCCTGCGACAGAAGCCGCAGTTCGATCTCGGCGCCGATCGAATCGTAGGTGTCGATCCAGATCGCCGGGACACCGGCGCGGATCGACCATTTGAGCTGAGTGGTCAAATACATAAGGTCTCGATGGGTGTAGTTTGAGAATGGGGCAGGCGCGAGCCGAACGGGGAGGTGGTCATCCCGAGTGGGACTTGGCCGCGATGGTGCCATCTCCCGACTCTTCCCCGGGGCGTCTCTGGGGGCCCGGAGGCTTCCGCTTGGCGTTTCGGCGGCCCTTCCAGTGCGAGCGCGCTCGCCATCTCCGTTCCTGACGGGATCTCTGGACTTCGGAGGTGCGGACTCGCTCTCCGCTGCCTCGGTTTTGACGCATCATTTCCGGTCTTCTCCCTGGAGAATGGGGAGCCCGACAGATAAGGCTCCTTCAAAGAGATGTGACGCGTTTTGAGGCCGAATTCAGTGCGTGGCGCCTGACATAAAAGCCATCATGATCGACACTTCGCGAAAGCGGTGCCCCGTTCCTCAGACGAATGGGCACGTATCAAAGAGGGCTGCGGCCTGCTGCAGCCTCAGACAGTTGTTGAGCTTAACAACCACGAGCAACTCAGCGTCGGTCGCTACTTAAAGCGAATCAGCTCGCCAGTTGGAGATCCGGGATCACACTGCGAACCGCTGCCAGATGCTCCTCCCACGAGCTCAGCGCTTCCGCGGAAGGGGCGGTCTGCCATGCGGCGCTGTCAGCTTCGGCGGATGTGGCGTCGGCTTTTGCGGGGCGCACGCGATTCAGAAGCTGCCGGTAGGCGGCAAGATCGCCTTTCTCCTTTCCGATGGCCATCCGGTCCACCATCACGGCAAATCGCACGTCTTCGGGGACGGAGTAGTCCTTGTTCAGGTATGCATCCAGCCCATACCGGCCGAGCCCTTCCAGAGGGACGCACTCGATCAGCAAGTCCAGGGTTTTCGGGCCCCGAAAATAGGCCGCGTGGTTCCAGTACCGCTCGAGATCATTCCAGCCGTAGACCCCCAGAGGAGGAGGGGCAATGACGTCGTACCGGATGAAGGAGGTGTTCTGAAGCCGTGAACGCACGTCGAAAAACACCTGCTCGTAGGCGAGGAGCTCCGAGAGGGTGACTCCCGTCCGCGCCGCAATGGCCGCCGGAACCTGGCCGGCGAGAATTCGGGCCTGGATCTCCGCCCGCCGCCAGCGTGGCCCCCTGTGCGTCTGATGCGCGCCGAACAGGTCCTTATCGAACCGTGGGGCTTCATCGCGTTCCCGGAACCTCCGGACCCGCTTTACCCACTCGTCCGACCGTAGACGACGATGTAGTGTGGCACGCATCGAACGCCAATCCGGGCGGCGGAACGGGTTCTCGAGTGAGTGGTCAAACTCTTCACACGGCACGATCCAAGACGTATCGACACTCATCTCAGCGGCCTTCCTTGGCAGAGGTTCTACGAGAACCAAGCAACCGGACTCGACGTCCGTCCGCGGGAGTGTACTGTCTTTGCGGCTCTGTTGGTTCGTTTGGCCTCGAATTCTCTTGTGCATTCCGGCTCTGTTGCATCACACGGAAGTGACATGCCGCTCTTTCCCCGTTCGCTCGCGTCGTCGGTTCAGCGCTCCCGTCTCCTCGAGTTGCTCGAGATGGATGTCGGACCCTTCGTCCTGCCTGCGACAACGCGTTGTCCTTTGTGTTCCTCGCCGGTGCTCGAACTGCACTGGGATCAGATCCACCGCGCCGAGTGGGCTTACTGTTCGGAGTGCCGATTCGCGGGAGACCTCATCGAACTGATGATCCGACAGAGGGACACCAGCCTTCGAGCCGTGTGCGAAGAGCTGATCAGGGAAGGAGGACTCCCGCCGACGCCCGAATGGGAGGTTGAGCAGTACGAGCGGACGCACCTGCGGGTTCGCCGGGAGATGTACGCGCTCTGGTCCCGGGCCTCCGGACGGATGCGGACGCGGGAGTTCCAGGATTTGGACCGGCCTCTTAACTGCCTGGGGATTCATGCGCTCGGTGGCAACACCTGGCCAGGACAACTTTCCGAGTGGATCGGAGTCTCGTCCCGGATCGAACTCGAGGACGTGTGGCATCCCGGATCCTACGGTCCAGTAATGGGGGCTGAGGACGGGACGTCGCGCCCGCGGCAACGGGGCTGCGGCCCGGGAGCTGTCCGGATTTTCCGAGGGCACGGCTGGGATCAGGTTCTCCTCCTTCCCTGCACGGACCTGCCGGGGCGCGTCTGCGGATTTCTAATCATCGGGCGGGAAGGGGATCTGGAGGCTGGAGACATTTTCTACCGGGCCGTTCCAGGACTACCCCGCCGTGAGAACCAGCTCGAGGGCGGAATCTTGATGCGGGATCAGATGCGAACCGTCATCGGGACCAAGAGCGGACGTGTGAAGTGGCCCGGCGCGACCTTTGTGTGTACGGATCCGGTCGAAGCCGTCTCGCTGCAGGTGTCGACGGTTCGCGATGGATACAGCCCGTCACTTCCCCTGATCGGCGTGATGGAAAGCGACGACACCGCTTCCGCCCGCTGCTGGAGCGGCGTTTCGAAGAGAGCGCTGGTGTTCTTTGATCCCACGTCCCTCGAGACGGCGATCCGGGCGGCACTTCGTGTCGATGGCCAGGTGGGGCTCACTCCAGCTGAGCCGCCCTATCGAGCCGAGTCTGTGCTGGCTCATGTGTACCAGACGCGTCGTCCTGTTTTGGACGCACTCGCGGTTCATCTGGCCACGCTGAGCTCGAGCGGAGCCACCAGTCTGATTCGTTCGCTGGCCATGCGGCCGGAGCAGGCGGCCCGGCTTGAGCGACTCCTGGAGCCGGAACTCCGGACGAGGCTTCAGCCTGCCAGCCTGGAGCGGACCCTGATGGTAGATGGACGGACCATTCTGACCAATTCCCATGGCTGGCAGGATGGTAGGACGAGGAAGTGGTTGGTCAACGCTGTGATTGAGATCGAGGAATTGGTAACGAACTACACCCGGCAGATGGCCGCGGGCCGGATGGTCCTAGAGGGAGCCGAGTATCCGTTTCGGATCGACGTCTCGGCTGTTCATGCCCGGGGGCTGTTTACGGTGCTGCGGGACCAGCTTCGCGAGAGCGGCGGACCGGAACTGTTCTTCGATCCCAGAGCGGAGAAGATCGCCTGGGAGACAGCCGTTCGGTTGTCCGAGCCGAAGCGGACAACCGCGCGAGACCGCATCGGCTGGGACGACTCGACTCAGGAGATCGTCCTGCCGACGGGAACGATCAGCGCGACGGGGTTCCAAAGCCATTCCGCAGTGGGGAATTCGCTTGAAGAACTCCCACTGCAAAACTGGGAGCCGGGGCCGGAGACACTCGACGTCGAGTCGGAGCTGGAACTCCTCTCGATTCGGGAGCAGGCGGTCTCGGGACGTTTGGCGCTCTACGTCACGGAGTGCGTGCTGGCCCCCGTTCTAGGCACACGGCCGCGAGGCGTCCTCGTCTGCGGCGATGTAGCTCAGGAGTACGTCCTGGGGCTGGGTTTCGCGATGGGGCTCTTGACGCCGGCCTATCCGTCGCGCCTGAGCGCAGACGACCAAGTCCGGTGGCTGGACGGCCAGACGGTCCGCCACAGTGTTCCGCCGATTCTGGATCTCCGGGAGGGACGCGGACAGGCCGGTGTGGCGCGCTGGCTCGACACACTGGGGGACCACGTCGCTCTGATTCTGGCACCGGAGGTGAGTCTACTGAGTGCCCGGACGCAGCAGCGGTTTGATGTCTTGCGACTTCCGAGAAGTTGGCGGCTCCCGCGGAACTGGAGGTCGTCGGGGTCCCTTCCTGTTCCACTGGTTGTCCGCTGGCTGTGCGATCTGTCGCAGAGAAAGTTCGCCTTCACGAATCGACGGCCCCACCCCACGCACCGGCTCGAGCAGGACTTTCGGGACTGGTGCTCGGCCAACTACCCGCTCCTTCGCGTCCCGGAAGGGCTGGGAAGTTCCTGGACGATGGCCGAGGCGATCGATCCTCGCGATGCCGTGAAAGAGCTGTGCAGTTTTCTGGACCTCCGTGAGCCAGCGGAGGGGGTGTTCGCCGGGCAGCCACACACCACCGCGGCCCGTGAGAAACTCGACGGCCTTCTTCGTCATCAGAAAGCCCCTCCGATTGATTGGAATTCGGTCGATTCCCATAGCTCGAACCCGGCAGTCTCGCCGATTTCTGGGCGCCGAGCGATGTGAGCTGAGTGCCCGAGCGACCAGAACAGTCAACCCTTTGCGCGGCATGAGCGCATGACGCGATGCAGTCCGTGCTTGCTCGAATGAAGCGGGCATCAACCAGCCTGTCGGTTCCGGATCTCGAGGGCTGTTTTGACGAGCTGCGGCCGAAGCTTCTCGACCATAGTATACGTATAAGCACCGAGGGCATTCTGCATCGCGGCAGTCCCGGTGCGAAAGCAGATGTTCGTAGAGAGGCCGGCTGTGGAGGCCCTGTACAGGGCCTAGGCTGCGACTCTCGCCCGTATCGAACCGAGACCGTCCCACGCGGAGAAACTCTGCTTCACCGCCCTGGACAGCCGCTCGGCGCATACCGATTTTCTTCTCTTGGCGGGGGGCCCGGGCATGCGTTTGGAGAGGCCTTCGAGATCGAAGCCCTTTGAGGCTTACGGAGAGCGAGGCGATGGTGCGATCAAGAGGCCAGTTCTCCCTTTCCGTCGGCATTCCGCTTGCCAGCGAGCCACTTCGAGTCCACGGTGGCCGTGCAGAACGAAAAGTGTCCACCAAGCCGTTAACAACTCCGCATCTCGGTTGCCGGTGTATGAGAGGGTGATGCCCCCGTCCGTAATGCGATGATCTCGTGAGGGACCGGAAAACTGAACGTGGCCATGACCGATGCGAGTTTTGATAATCGAGCCATTCGCCGCGTGTTCGGGAACCGGATCGTTCGTTTCTGATGTGACGCGCCGCGGCGACCTACTTAGCAGAGTCCCCTTGGACTTCGGGCATCCCAACCGCTTATATCCATCGAACGGATCATTCCTGTCGATTCGTCGCGCGACGGGGGCTCGGTCGGGTAGGAAGCGATCTCCTCTGTTGAGGTTCGGGCGACAGACGTTGTTAAGCTCAACAACGATCTCTTTGACGGAAGCGGTCTCTGCCCTTCGAGCCATGAACTGTTTACATCTAAGGGCTCAATCGCTGAAGAACGGTTCGGTCCTGCCTCGAGAAGTTGGGGAAGAACTTCGGGCCCCCAAAATCAGGTTCGATGAGAAGGGGCGGCGAGCTGAATCTTTTTCTTGTATTCCAATACCTGAAAAGTGGGTGGGCGGCGTCCCGACGGCAGTCGGGGACGCCGTCCCCACCTACCACCTGTATGGTGGTGTGGGGCGAGTAGTCGGAAAAATGTGACTCAATCATTGAGAAAACTGGTCGGCTCGAAATGTTGGCGCGCAGATTCCCGTCATTTCGTGATGCTCAAAGCGCAGTCTTCTGGCAATCGGGAGGTCTCGACAGGCATCTCTTGGCAATTGAGGCGTGTTGGACGCGGCGTTTTCATTCACCATCGATGAAGCCGTTTTCCGTGATGGAGGACGAAGCCGGTCGGGCCCACGCCCGGCGCGACGATGCTGGTCCTTGGGAGCAGTGCCCACATCTCACTGCCGTAAATTCTCTGCGCCGAGACCAGTTGGCTCGCTCAGTAGGGAAAGGGCCGCATTGGCGATCTCCGCGGGCATCCGCCGTTCACCGGAGAGGTAACGGGAGAGCGTCGAAGGTGCGATTCCCATCCGCCGTGCGAGTTCTCTCTGTTGCCACTCCCGACGGCGGCATTCGAGTCCAACCCGTTGAAACAGAGGCATGCCTGGAGTCTCCGAAAACGACCAGCCGAATTGGCGTGCCCATTCGATCCAGCAGCGGTCCGGGGCATAGACCCGGACGTGGACTTGATCCAACTGCCCCTGCAATCTGCGGGACGCGAAGCAGTTCAGCTCTCCTAGGGTGAGCCATTGCCCCGACTTGGACGCCCCGACAATGCGCAAGGACAACATCTCTGCGAGGACACGCAGCTGTGAGAGGGTCTGCTCCACAGACGCATCAATTCCGCAGAGTTTGAGACGCCAGCCGGACGGGGAATTGACCTTGTAGCCACGTCCCGAACGGTAGCCATTCCCGCCAAAGACAACGTACCGGGCGTTGGGATCGAGAAGGGGGCAGAAAGCTGGCTTCCCCGAAAAGTCGGGAACGACCGCTCCCTCGATCCGTAGCGGTTCACCAGGTTCAGCCTGTTCTCGGCGCGGGGCCCGGGTCAATTCTCGAAAGAGGCCAAGGATCATCTGCCGAATAGGTGAGGTCAGCCCGACATTCTCCCTCGATTCTCCGAGCACGGCGGGTAGGAAGACTCGGGTGATCTCGTTGGCTTTCCCCAGGCGACGGAGAATCCGCTTGTCGTGAAAGTTGTACCTCGCTGACTCACTCTCAACTCCAGGCCTCCGGCAGAGTTCGAGGGATCCCAGGAATGCGGGCGTCACACCAACGATGTAGTGGTGGTGCGCGCCAGTACCTCGCATCGGGCAGCGATCCCAACAGCGATCATCTTCAGGCACAGCTCGACAATCGAGCGCCTCTTCCAAGAGCAGGTTTTCTGACTTGGGAAGACTCCCGTCCTTGGTGAGGCCTGCAGCAACGGTCTGCAGCGTCTGCAGACGCTGCAGAATCTCACCTCGCCAATGATCTGGCCGGCACCCGCCAGCTCCCCAGAGACAGTCGGCCACTTCCCTATCCGAGAGCTGTATGGTGGCACACCCGCTGTGAACGACGTGGTGGTGAATCAGCCACGCGAGTCGCTCTGTCTTGCTGCCGAACCGAGAGCGGCGTGCGCACCGATCTGAGCACTCTCGACCTGGATGTACCACCTGTCTGCCTACATCTACCGAGCGACTGGGAACCGCAAGCCACCACTCCTTCGTGGAAAACTGCCGCCACATGGTTCCATCGCTTGCACGAACCTCAGGCCATCTTGGCAATTGCCGGCCAAGCCCACTGAGCAGGGAAAACATCTCGAAGTTAGGACGGCTGACGATTCGCATCAGGCGTTGAAGCTGCATGGCTGCTCCGACAAAAGAACCGAGGGCGCCGACCATTTGCCGCACACCCTCGGTCGACTGCTAAAGATTGATCTCAGGTCGACGATGCTCCAGGGCGAGGCCGTTTGGGTTTCGTTCCAGCCTCGATCGTCACGGCCTTGAAGCGGAACGAGTGGCGGGGATAGTCGAACGTCAGAGCGAGCTGGCCTTTGTGACCTCGTCGCGCCTTCTTCACCGAAACGGTTATTGAAACAGATTCACTCTCAGCCGAAGCTTCGCCTTCTGCAGAAGGCTCAAGCAGGAGCACGCTATCAGCACCGTAGTAGTGTCGCGCAGATCCCGAAAGGTCCTCGAGCTCAAGTCCTCCGTTGCCGTCTCCTTTGCGAACTTCGCTGATGATCGCCAGTGAAAACTCTCCGAGGGAACGGTGAATGGGAGAAGGCTTCGCTAGACGCTTGATCTCGCTGAAACGGTGCCGCTCAGACTCATGGAGGTCCCCTTTGGGGGAGTCAAATCGCAGCACCTGCAGGTAGTCGACAACGATCAGAAGACGTTTGCATCGCGACCCCTCGATCAGACAATCACGCAACTGCAAGACTTCGTTGGTATCGAACGGCTTCGAGTCATTGACTTCCACGATCTGAAAGCGGGCCGCGGCTGCGGTTAGAAGTGCCACAGCATCTTCGAGCCGTTCGGAGTGCTCTTTGCGTCTAGAAGCGTGATTGAGTTCCGCCTCAGTAATCTGGGCAAGACAGCACATCAAGCGATCGAACATCCGCTGCTTCGACAGATCGGCTGAGACAAGGAGTACGGCCACGTCCGATGCCGTAGACAAGATGTGGGCAACGCAACTGATGAGGAAGTCTGTCTTTCCAGTACCGGCATTCCCCCCAACAATTGTCGTCCCATTGAATCCTGCGAAAAGATCGTCCAGCGGCTGGTATCCGGACGGAATCCCAACATTGCCGCCGCCGAGCTGGCGAGAAAAATTCAACCTACGTATGTATTCCTGCACATCGTTCCGGTGCCGACTTGTCTCGGTCGTGGGGACGTCGAAGGCCAATTCGGCCAAGACCGGGGCAACGAGATTCGACAAACCCGAGGGCATGAAATTGCCAAGTATGAACTGGTACGTTGAGTACTCCTTGGCGATCTCCCGCAAGTCTCCGTTTGGTACTTTGGTAAAGTCGACGCTCCCTGGTTGAAGGCATTCTCGGAAGGCCCAAATCACTGGACTGCAGGATCGCCCGTGACTGACCATTGACTTGTTGAAGGCTTGCTCGGGAGAGCTGCCGAGCTGAAGTTCCGTCAGATACTGCCGATACCACATCTCGATTCCGATCCACTGGGGGTTCGTAATCTCCTTTGTCCGATCAGTCGCCTTTCCGCCTTCTCTGGCGTTCCAAAGTTGTGTGAAGAAAGGGTGTCGCCGCAGTGTCGCGATCTCCCAGAAGGCTCTGGTCAATGGGTCCTGAAACGGCGGCTGCGGTGACGAAGCCGCTACCGAATGTTGGGCACCAGGAACTGCCGGAGGCTGGGGCGGAAACCCGGGTGGAGGCCCGGGATCTACATGCGATTGGGGAGGGGATCCTGGCCACGTGCCGGGAAACCCACCCAAGGGGTGAGCGAAGCCGGGCCGAAGAGCCGCGGCCGTTCCTCCGTGTGGTTGCAGATGCTGGGGAACTGGACCAATGCTGGAAAATTGTGGTTGTTGCATAAATGCCTTTGCAGAGCGTCAATGACGCAGAAGTTGAAGACTGAGCATCCGACGTCAGCGCCCCCTCGGCTGCTTGGGAGATGCTCACTTTTCTCGATTCGAGGCACGTTCGTGGCGTGCTCGAAAGGCTGAGGCAAAAAGCCCCCTCAGCGTGCTAGGCCCTCAGAGAGCTCTGGGCTTCCAGAGTATGCTGTGGACAGCGGTTGCGTCATTCGACACTCGCCGCTCCCAATCAGCAACTGCTCTCCACACTGCCCATCTACTCAATAGCGTCGAATTGGAGGCACTCACCACGTACCATAATCTTCACGAAACTCGTGCTTCGGATGACTAATGGCATCAGAGGGAGGTTTGGGCAGTCAACTGCCCACCTTACATACCTATCGTAGCTAGGACCATGTCACCGTCAAACGCATGGTCTACAAACTGATAAGTCCTCAATCCGGCCGTTGGTAGATACTACTCAATGACCACCGTTGAACACGGTAGGTCCACCATGTACGCCGTAACTGTTGCAAGGTGCGCCTCGGATTCAAGCGGCATTTTCCGATTTTTCTCGTCGAACGGATCTGAAGGATGTGGTAGCAGTCCGAGCGTCTTTGGAGATCTCAGATGAACGAGTCCACAACTGAAAGTCGCACGAACCTGATCCGACCTTTCAATCGTTTGAGTACCGACATTGCGCACGAGTGGTCTCGGAGCTGTCTCGGCAATGCCGATGAAATGTCATCGCCTTTCCACTTGGCATTGCTGTATCTGCTCGAACTGCATTTGGAACTTCAATGCCTTTTGCACTCTGAAGGCGGCCCGGCGACTCCCGAGTGCGTCATACGACGACTTGCCACCATCGAGATGGGTGTCGTCACTGGTGTAATCCCAGAAATTCTGACGAAGTTCGGACCGACGTTGGCGAGAACTCACCCAGGACCGGTGAGGTACGGCGACGATTGGCATTTGAGTTACAGTCATGCCATCGCAAACTATCGAGACCGGGTGTCTGAGTTGTTCGGTGCCTCTTTGCTTTGGCATCCGGACCCGGATGGCGTCGACTACGGCGACTTTGTTCGGAGTCGGCGGGAGGATTTCGAACGGTTTCGTGACCGGGAGGTGGGTACCACGTGGCGGGCGTGCTTCGATTTCGTTGTTGAGCATAACAACGGATGCTTCACGGGCCGCGATCTGGCGGCTTACGAAAAGTGGCTCGCCGCACACCCGGAATGGAACTTCGCTGCCTCGACGGCGGCTCCGGCACCACTGCCTGAAATGGCCCCGCTTTCCAGCAAGTCGCTTCAGGGACTGCTCGATATTTCGTCCGAGACTCTGCGCCAATACCGCCGAGCAGCAGGACTCCCCAATGGATTGCGCGGCAAGTCTGTCGTTTGGCCACCCAACGACGTCGTTGCCCTCTGTGAAGTCATCATTCGGGCATGCCCGACGCCGGATACACGTGAACGAGCAAGCCAACTCAAAGCCAAGTACATGCCAGATTGCCAGATCTCGTAGGCCGAGGCAGTCCTGGGGCTAGGACACCCGGTGTGGTGGCGGAATCATCTCGCCTGAGGGCAACTCGGAGATCCACCGCGATCTCTGTGGGAGCTGCTCTCCGCCGCTGATTCTCATCGGTGGCGTGTGCCATGTCATGGCCGCTTGACAGGTCTGTCTAGGGCCATGTCAGGGCGGCAGACGTTCTCGTTCCCACGGATCCGGAGATGAAATCCAAAGAGTTTGAAGGTGTCGTCCGCCTGGACGAGGCGTACAGCAAGCAGGAGATCCTGCGGCGTCTTGGCATCTCGCAAAAGTTCTGGGATAAGCTGCTCGACGAGGGGCTTCCCTATTCCACGGTCGGTCACACGCGTTGGGTGACCGGGAAGAACCTCATCGAGCATCTGTCCCGGAACGCAGAGAGGAAAGCATGTCCCCAGAATTCTCAGGAAGGAGGCTCCTCCGATGCCGAGGAAGCCCGAGATCGGAAATGTTCAGCTCTACCCTGACCGTCCCCTGCGACGCTCGGACAAGAATGGATACGTCCTCAAGTTCTACTGCCCTCTCCGAAGAGCTCGCATCCGGAAGAACGCCGGAACTCGAGATCGCCGAGACGCCCGTCGAATTCAGAGGGAGTGTCGCGAAAGACTGCTCAACGGAGAGTACATCGCCTCCGGAGGCTGCGTCCGAAAGGAAGACCTGCCGGTCGATCCTCCGGTGCCGACTGCTGAAGTGGTTCCGGACCGCGGAAAGTCGTGGCAAGACGCCTATGACCGATACCGCGAGAATCGAGCGACACGGATCCGGGCAACGTCCCTGGAAGACTCGCTTTCGCGCCTTCAGATCGCGGAGCGAATCTTTGAATGGTATCGCCTGGATCACGGATTGCCGGAAGGGCTCGCCGTGCAGGACTGCATGACACTCGAGCGACTGGAGTATCTCCAGGATCGGCTGCTGGCCGGGGATGAGTGCCGGTACCACCGACGCTCGCCCAATACGGTCAACAGCATGATGGCCGCCATCATGGCGTTCGTCCGCTTCTGCAAAGGGCGAGGATGGATTCCCTCGATTCCGCCCCTGGAGAAGCTCGACGTGGACGAGGTCATGAAGGGCCGCCCGATCAGGGAGGGTGAGTTTCAGCAGATGCTGGATGCGACGCCCCTCGTAGTCGGAGCTCGATCGGCTCCGTCGTGGCAGTTCGCACTGCGGGTCCTCTGGGAGAGCGGTTTTCGTGTCGGTGACCTGATGGACTTCTCTTGGAACGATCGGCGCCACATCCATCCAGTGTGGTCCGAGCGCCGGGAGGTTCATTCGACCATCGTCGTTCCATCCTCCCAGAAGAACGGCCGTGTGCAGGAGATCCCGCTTCTGCCCGGGCTGCAGCGGCTGCTGGAGACCGTTCCGGAAGTGGATCGGACTGGCTGGGTCGTGAATCCTCTTCCGATGGAGTACGAGATCACGGCAGAGGCCGAGTACATGCGGCCTGCCGACTCCGATCTCCGGTCGCTGGCCCGACGGCACAGCAACCGGGCGATCGGGAGAGCCTGCGGTGTCTCGGATGTCACTGTTCGAAACTGGCTGCTTTCCGCCGGCATCCGGCGTGAAGCTGAGTTTCGGGGGGAGACGACGAAGATGTCGTCGGCCGAGATCGACTCGCTTCGGAAGCGGGCGGGCTCTCGCAGCTCGTTCGATGCGTGCCGCCAGGCGTCCCGTCTGACCAAGGAGCGAGTGGGGCGGGTGATCTCGATGATCGGGGAGAAGGCCGGAGTTGTTGTCCATGACAACGATACCCGAACCGGATCCCGAGAGAAGTTCGCCAGCAGCCACGACCTTCGCCGCGGCTGTGCCCAGCGGCTGATCAACGCGGGGGTCTCCGCTGAGACTCTCAAGGTGATCTTCCGCCACAGCAGCTTCGCGACCACTGAGAAGTACTATGGGGCGATGCGATCGGCGCAGGCCGCCGCATCTGAAGCCGTCGAGAAATTGACGAGACATGCGTCTTCTGACGCATTAGTGGGGGGATTGATGGGGGGACTGGAACCCTCGCTCCATCTGTCGAAGAGTGAGCTTGCAAAGCTAAAGGCTTTGCTCAACTCGCTTTAGAGAAATGCACCCGGAGGGATTCGAACCCCCAACCCTCGGTTCCGAAGACCGATGCTCTATCCAATTGAGCTACAGGTGCGACTCGCAAGCCGTGCGGGAGTCTATCGGGTCTCCACTGAGGCGTAAACGATTCCGCGAGAGGACTAGGAAAGGTCGTGCGCCGGTCCGGGGACGGTGGGCTCGGGTAAACATCGTCGAAACTCGTTATGAAACGACGTGACGCGGTGAAGCCGAACTCTTGGACTCGCCGTCGGTCATCCCAGCCTCCCACGGATGCGCCTCCATGAAGTTCGTCTCTCCCCCGCACAGCGGTTCGCCTCTTTCTCTCGGCCGGCCGTCGATGGTCCGGCTGGCCCTCCTCGGCGTGCTGCTGATCGGGGGCTTGAGAGCCGAGAACGCCCGTGGGGAGGACAAATATCAAGAGCCGTTTCGACCGCAGTTCCATTTCACGCCCGCGCGGAACTGGATGAACGATCCGAACGGGATGGTCTTCTTCGACGGGGAGTGGCATCTCTTCTATCAGTACAACCCTGAGGGGGATCGCTGGGGGCACATGAGCTGGGGCCATGCCGTCAGCCGCGACCTCGTCCGGTGGGAGCACCTGCCGCTCGCTCTTCCTGAAGAAGACGGGATCATGATCTTCTCGGGGAGCGCCGTCGTCGACTGGAAAAATACGAGCGGATTCGGGGTTGGCGATCAGCCTCCGCTCGTCGCCATCTACACCGGGCATCGCGAAGGGCGACAGGACCAGCGGCTGGCGTACAGCCGCGACCGCGGACGGACCTGGACGAAGTTCGCCGGGAATCCGGTCCTCGACGTCAAGATGGCGGACTTTCGCGACCCCAAGGTCTTCTGGCACGAGGGGACCTCGCGGTGGGTGATGACCGTCGCCCTCGCTGCGGAGAAGAAGGTTCACTTCTACGCATCGCCGAATCTCAAGGAGTGGAAGTACGTCGGCGAGTTCGGTCCCGCTGGAAGCGTCGACGGCCTCTGGGAATGTCCCGACCTCTTTTCGCTGCCCGTGGACCGGGGGGAGGGCGAGAGCGCTCGCAAATGGGTATTGATCGTGAACATCAATCCTGGCGGACCGGCGGGGGGCTCCGGCTGCCAGTACTTCGTCGGAGATTTCGACGGGAGCCGGTTCACCCCGGAACCGCTCCCCCCCTCGCTTGCGGAGTTCGTTCCGCAAGGGAAGGTGCTGGCGGACTTCGAGAAGAGCTACGGGGACTGGAAGTCAGAGGGGGAGGCGTTTGGAACGGAGCCTGCCGAGGGGACGTTGCCGAACCAGCAGCCGGTCCTGGGCTTTCGTGATCGGAAACTCGTCAACAGCTTTCGAGGGGGGGATCGGTCGCAGGGAACGCTGACGTCGCCCCCCTTCGCGGTGACGGCGAAGCACATCAGCTTCCTGATCGGAGGTGGGCCGCATGCGGAGACCCACTTCGATCTCCGCGTTGACGGAAAGGTGGTCCGCACGGCCCGGGGACGGGCGCGAGAGCAGCTCTCATGGCAGAGCTGGGACGTCGGCGAATTCCGGGGGCGCGAAGCGACCTTGCAGGTGGTCGATAAGGCGAGCGGGGATTGGGGGCACATCAATCTCGACCATGTCCTCCTGTCGGAGGAGCCGGCCCGGGCGGCGTCGGATGAACCGCAGTGGGCGGACTTCGGCGCGGACTTCTACGCCGGTGTCTCCTGGAGCGACGTTCCGCAGGCGGACGGTCGCCGGCTCTGGCTGGGCTGGATGAGCAACTGGAACTACGCCAACGAAATCCCGACCTCCCCCTGGCGGAGCGCGATGTCGATCCCCCGGGAACTTCGGCTGGTCCGGACCGAGGGGAGGTACCTGCTCCGGCAGATTCCGGTGCCGGAGTTGAAATCGCTGCGTGGCGACCGCGTCGCGTTCGCAGGTGGGACGATCAACGAAGCCAATGCCTGGCTCAAGCAGGGAGTGGTTCAAAGTGGTCCGCTCGAGATCGCGGTGTCGATCGCCCCGGGCAAGACCGATCGGGTAGGGATCCGGCTCTATGCTGGCAACGGCCAGGAGACCACCGTCTCCATCGATCCCCGCCCGTCGACAATTCAGGTCGACCGAACCAAGTCGGGGGAGACGGCGTTTCATCCCCGGTTCCCGGGAATCCAGTCCGCTCCGCTCATCCGGAAGGGGGAGACAACTCGACTGCGGATCTTCGTCGACACGAGTTCCATCGAGGTCTTCGTCGACGACGGCGAGCGGGTCCTGACGACGCTGATCTTTCCCCGCCCGAGCGGGAAGGGGATCGAGTTCTTCGGGTCGGCGGACACCAGAATCCGGGACGTGGAGGCCTGGCGACTCAAGTCGGCGTGGAAGTAGATCGACGCGGTCGGCGCGATCGAAGCTCACTCACCGGAAACCGGCTTCGTCTGCGGGGCCACTGGCAGCACTCGCTCGCTCCGCTCCGCAATGAACTCGACCACCTTGGCGGCCTGAGCCTCGAAGTAGTCCCAGCCCCAGCCGGTCGCGCCGGCGCGGGTCTGGAAGTCGGACTCGTACGGGATCCCCGACGACGACAGCTTGCTGGCAAGCCGCTCGCAGCCGGTGAGCCACTGCGGGTCGCGCGGGTCGCAGCAGAAGAGCTGGTGCTCGGGCCAGTTGAGCGGGTGAAGATGCAGGATCGGCGTGTGCTGGCGGGTTTCTTCTGTGCTGGTGAAGAGCTGGTCGAGAATCGTCCCGCGGCCGTGCAGCAGGTGGAAATCGATCGCGGGAGAGATCGCGGCGACGACCGGGTATTGCCGACCGAAGCGGTACGCCAAGCCGATCGCCCCCTGGCCCCCCATGCCGATCCCGAACACGCCGATGTTCGGCGTCCGGAACCGGGTGTTCGCTTCAATCCAGGGGATGACTCGCTCATGGAGGAAGGCGAGCGGAGCCTGCTCCGGAAACTCAGGCGTCGGGACGTCGAGCCACCACGACTTCCCCCCGTGGGGGCAGACCGTCAGCAGCCGGTGCCGCTCTACTTCCGCGGTAAAGACCGCGTTTCCCCGGAGCGTCTCCCCCGTGTAGCCGTGGAGGTAGAGCGCCGCCTGCTTCGGCTCGTCGCGCGGGACGAACAGGTCCGCCGGGCGGCCGCCGATCTCGATCGTCGACCAGCCGGGAGACAGGGAAAGCGGATCGGGAGAGGACACAGTCTGGTCCGCGGCGCAGGGGCGAGTGCGTGGCCCGGGGGAACGTCGTTACGGGGACTCGACCCCGGCTCAGCCGCGGCGGCCGATGCCGTCGTAGGCGGCGGCTTCGGTCACGACCTTATCCATGTGGATGTCGTGCGACTGCATCGGGATCTCAGGGAACATCTGGCATTCGAACGCCAGCGCCACGAGGGGCGTTTCGGCCCGGGCGTGTTCGAGGAGCTTGTCGTAGTACCCTTTGCCGTGGCCGGTCCGACCGCCGCGGCGGTCGAAGGCGACGCCGGGGACGATGATCAGATCGAGATCGACGACATCGATCTTCTTCTCGGGGACGGTCCGGAGGGCCGCCTTCGGCTCGAGGATCCGGTACATGCCGAGTTCGAGCTCATCCATCGACTCGAGGTGGAACAGTTCCAGTTCCCCGGCGACGCAATACGGAATGATGATTTTCTTGCCGCTGGCGAGGGCTTCCGGGAGGGCCTGCCGGGTGCGGACTTCGGCCCGGACGTCGACGTAGAACATGACCGCCTTGGCCGACTGATACTCCGGCAGCGACATGACCCGCTTCATGACCTCGATGCTGAGCTCGTCCTTGTTGGGGAGAGCCTGCCGCGCGGCATGGGCCTGCTCGCGGATCTGCTGCTTCTGTTCGGCGAGGCCGGCGGGCGGACCAGCGGCGGCGGGATTCGAGGTCGTGCTCATGGTTCTCCTGAACGAGCGGGCCGAGGGGAGTCGGCGTCGGTCTCGTGAGGTTAACTCGCTGCGAAGACGCTGACCAGATACCGGCAAAGTTGAGAAACGGGCCGTTGCTGCCTGGGGGGCGTCACCGCCCAACCCCGGTCCAGCAGGCTGCTGGCCCCGCCGGAGGCGCTTCCATCGTGGAACCGTGAGAAACCTTCGGCGTCCGCTTTGGGGAGCCAGCGTCGAGGACTCCCCCTCTCCTTCGTCGCAGGGAGTGCAGCGCAAGTGTGCTGGAGAGGGAGGTCTGCCACGCCGCCCCATGATCGAGCGCCCGTCTTATTCCATGGTTCTACCCACAGAAGCGCCTCCGGCGGGGCCAGCAGCCTGCTGGACCGGGGTGGCCGTAGCACGATGGGTTTGAGCAAACAGCGCCGTGCCGGCCAGGACGCGGTTCGAGCCTTCCCGGGGGACGCTTTGTTCTCACGACGGACGGGACGTAGAATCCCCGCACAGAGCACGACTGCCTCGAATCTTCCCCGACAGGTGCAGCATGGGTCTTCTCGACAAGCTCCGCGGCGAACTGATCGACATCATCGAGTGGGTGGACGACTCCCGCCACACCCTCGCCTGGCGGTTCCCCCGCTACCAGAACGAGATCAAGAACGGCGCCCAGCTCATCGTCCGCCCCGGGCAGATGGCCGTCTTCGTCCATCGCGGCGAGATCGCCGATTCCTTCGAACCCGGCCACTACGAACTCAAAACCGACAACCTCCCGATCCTCGGGACGCTCCAGGGCTGGAAGTACGGCTTCAACAGCCCGTTCCGGGCCGAGGTCTACTTCGTCAGCACGCGACAGATCACGGACCTCAAGTGGGGGACGCCGAACCCGATCATGCTGCGGGACGCCGACTTCGGCCCGATCCGGCTCCGGGCCTTCGGAACCTACACGCTGAAGGCCCTCAACCCGAAGATCCTCCTCAAGGAACTGATCGGGACCGACAGCTCGTTCCAGGTCGACGAAATCAATGAGCTGATGCGGTCGATCATCAGCTCGGCGTTCGCGGACCTCGTCGCCAAGTCGAAGATCAGCGCCCTCGACCTCTCGGCCAACTACCGCGAGCTCGGCGAGCAGCTCCGGAAGGCGACCAACGAGCGGATCGACGACGAGTACGGCCTCGACGTGGCGCTCCTCAACATCGTCAACGTCTCGTTCCCCGAGGAAGTCGAGAAGGCCCTCGACACCCGGACAAGCATGGGAGTCGTGGGGGACATCGGAAAATACCAGCAGTTCCAGATGGGGAAGGCGATCCTCGAGGCGGCCCAGAACCCCTCCGGCGGCGGAGCGGCTGACGGCCTCGGCATGGGGGTCGGCCTCGCGATGGCGAACCGGATGGGACAGGCGGCCGCCGGCGGAGGCGGAACGCTCGCCCCCCCTCCGCCGCCGACCACGGTGTGGCACGTCGCCGTGAACGGCCAGACGCAGGGCCCCTACGGTCTCGAGCAGGTCGTGCAGGGAATCCAGGCGGGCCAGATCAACGCGCAGACGCTCGTCTGGAACCCGACGATGGCGGGCTGGACCGCAGCCGGCCAGGTCGGAGCCCTCACCCCGTACTTCGCTCCCGCCCCGCCGCCGCTTCCCCCGGCGAACTAGGCCCGTTTTGGGGTTTTCGGCCGCCTCGGTGGACGATCTCAATCGGTTTCGAGAGCTCGTCCCCGGGGCGTTGTGTCGATCCAAGTCCGGATTGTGAGTCCTCAATGGGGACTCACAGAAAAAGAAACTTGAGTCTGCCCGATGGCGTGTCTGTTCATCAGCAACGATCTGTTTTCCTCCTCGCAGTTCGCCTCGGCGATCCGGCAGGGAGGCATCGACGTCACCGCGGCCCTGGCGATCCCGGCTCAGGTTGCTGCTGAAATGTCCGTCGTCGTCCTCGACCTGGAAACGCCCGGCGCGGTCGAGTCGATCCCAGTCCTGAAGAGTGGCGGCCAGAAGCTGATCGCGTTCGGCCCCCACGTCAAAATCGGACTGCTGGAAGAGGCACAGCAGGGGGGGGCGGACTTCGTTCTGACGCGCGGGCAGGCGACGCGGGATCTCGGTCCGCTGGTTGCTCGGCTTCTCCCGCCGCAGCCCCCCGGCACGAACCGGTAACTGGTCGGCGGACGGCAGGCCAATTGACGCGTGCCGCAGGAAACCAGAGTCTTATCGAGGTCCGTTCAGCGACCCAGGTTCCGCAGGCGAGAGGTCACACCAGAATCGGTGTAACTCATTGCGACAAGAAAATTTAAAATTGCCCGGCAGGGATTCGAACCCCGACTAAATGATTCAGAATCATTCGTGCTAACCGTTACACCACCAGGCAGGGAGGGAACAGTATATGGACCCGCCCCCCGCGTGCCAAGTTCGGATTCCCACTGATCTTGCCGACGTTGGAGAGCCGTCGGGTTCTGTCATCGGAGACGCCGGGGTCAGCCCCCGTCAGGACGGGAATCACACCCGCCCGGGAGTACGCCGGACCGCCTCCCCAGACTCGCCCCCCGCGCTCTGCCGTTTCGGCCCCGATCGAATCGGATAGACTCGAATCCATCATCGCCGTTCCGTCCGGAGCTGTTCATGCCCCGCCGCCTCGCATCGCTGTTTCTGCTGTGGACCGCCCTCCAGGCCATCGCCGTTCCGGCCCCCGTCCCGGCCGAGGAGCCGGCGGAGACCGCCGTCGACCCCAAGCGGTACGAGCGGAAGAAGGACCACGATCCCAACGGCATCGGCAAGTTCTACCTCGGGCGCGAGATCGCCCACGTCATGAGCCACCAGGGACTGTTCTGGCTGGAACGCCCTGAACGGGAGGCCGAAGAGCAGATCTCGAAACTCATCGAAGGGCTCGACCTCAAGGAAGGGATGGTCGTCGCCGACGTCGGAGCGGGCTCGGGCGTCATCACGATGCTGATGGCCCCCAAGGTCGGCAAGACGGGGAAAGTCCTGGCCCTCGATATTCAGCAGGAGATGCTCGACGCCATCGCCGCCAAGTGCAAACAGCAGGACGTCGATAACGTCGAGCTGATCCGCTGCACCCGGACGTCGATCCGGCTGAAACCCGGCACTGTCGACCTCGCCATCATGGTCGACGTCTACCACGAGCTCGAATTTCCCTACGAAGTCCTCAAGGAGCTCGCTGCCTCCCTCAAGCCGGGGGGACGGATCGCCTTCGTCGAGTATCGCAAGGAAGACCCCCGCGTCCCGATCAAGGAAGTCCACAAGATGTCCGCCGAGCAGGTCAAACGCGAGGCGGCGCTCCCCGAGATGCAGCTCAAGTTCGTCAAGAACGACGACCGGCTCCCCCGCCAGCACCTGCTGATCTTCGAACGGGTCGAAGCGCCGTCGAGCGAGGCCCCCAAGCCCTGAATTCGCGACGTCGGTCCCCGCGTGCAGCGAAGCCCGGACAACTCCTGAGCGTTACATCGCCATGCGGTGCCGAGCGTGCTGGCCAGCGCGCAGCCCAAAAGCAAAAGCAGCCCGAGGCCAACCTCGGGCTGCTTCGACGATACGACCGGAAGTGCAGACCGGCGTGATTACTTCTTGGCCGGGGCGGCCTTCGCGGCGGCCTTGGCCGGAGCAGCCTTGGCAGCTCCCTTCGCCGGGGCCCCCTTGGCGGCTCCCTTGGCCGGAGCTTCTTCCCCTTCTTCCTTCTTTTTCTTCTTCTTGCCGATGGCCAGCTTCTGGATGCGGGTCTTGGGCAGGCCGAAGGCGGGGCGGCCTTCCGGCCACTTCTCATCTTCCTTCATCTTGGCGATCCGCTCGTCGCGCTTCATCACGTTGCGAGTGCGGGCCAGTCCGCCCTTGCGGCGGAGACTCTTGTCAATGGTCACGGCACGTTTCCTTGTTCGACTTCCGGGAAGCGGGGCAGTCTATCGGGGCGGGCGAAGTCGAACAACCGTAAGTCCCTGCGGGATTCGCACCTGCTGCCACCCTTCAATCCGCGTGGGAGACTGGCATCGGTAGCCGTCGATACGGCAATCCGTCCAGTTCGACTTCCTCCGGATCGAGGCGTACCAAGGAATACCGCTCGGCGCGGGACTCGATCCAGCGATCCCGAAGGCCGCCCCAGATCCCTGCGATCGACCAGGAAGGAATCCACAGAGATGACGGGTCTCGCGTCAGGATGAGTTGACTGCCGCGAATCCGCCACGTTCCGGTCGGAACTCCGCCGCAGCCGATCGACCCGGAATTTGACCGGATGACTTCCCGAAAGCGGCGATCGGCCGTGAACGTTCGCTGAAAATTCGGCTCATCCGCGTCGCGGTAAGCCCAGGTTCCGAGAAGCGTCTGCTCCTCCGGCGTGAGCGGGGCGGGGCCGCGGGCGAGGATGAGAAGACCGAGCAGGATCGCGCCCCCGGCAAGCCACTGCAGGAGGCGACGAGGCCGGGCGGGCCGGAATCTCGGGAGTCGGTCGGTGACGGAGGCTGGAGAGTTCATGGTCGATGAGAGCCCCTGCCCGCCGCAGATGCTTCCACGTGCAACCGTCCGAACGTCGCTGGGCTTTCCATTCTCCGAGCTCCTGAGGGCGTCTTGTCCGGAAGTTGCCCCCATTGTCAGGTCGCTGGCGTCTCCGGGCGAGATCCCTGGGCGTCAATTCCTCCGGATCGTTCGCCTCCAGGAGCCGGACGAGCAACAGGCCGGAGTGCTTCCGTTTGAACGCGACCAGTACTCGGCCGTCGCTGACCGGCCCGGAAATGCCGTCGAGGGCGATCTCGCGGGAGCCCCGCCTTGGCGACGGTGATCGGGACGATGCCATAGGTCCGAAACGAGCCCAGGCAGGTTTCCTGAAGCCTGGTCAGCGGTCTGGTCATGGAGTGGTTCCTGTGGGCTGTCGGGGCGAATCCCCCGCACTGCTCAATCGCCCAGCCGCTCCCCCGCCTGCCGGCCCTGACCGGAAAAACACTTCACCGTCAGGTCGGGGGCGCGAGTGACCCGGGTGAGGGAGCGGATCGCCCCCCCCCGGTCAATCGGCGCGGCACCGGAACTCCTCCCCGGAGCCCGACTGCCATGAGTCGAGGGGGAAGGAATTCCCGGCGTGACTGGTCGGTACTCGATCAAGCCCGTCCGATCCCTCTCCGGAAGAACCCGGAGTCTTCGGCGGCCACTGGCTGGGCCTGCCGCTCGTCGGCGACCGCGTCCTGTCTCCTCTTGCTCTTCGGGCGGGCGCTCGCCGAAAAGTCCCGCGCCCCTGAATTCCCGTCGGACTGCCGGCCGCCGGATCCTCAAGTGTCGGCACGTCATGACTGCACGATTGCGCTCCCTCCCTGCGCCCCGGCCGTTGGGAGACCTGGAGTCATTTTTTGCCTGGGGAAGCGGCCAGTACGGCGTCTTCACGATGGCTTCGCCGCTCCTGTGTGAAGGGACGCTCGACGTTCCCCGGCTCCTGAAGGCCGCGCAGCGGCTGGCGGAGTGCTGGCCGATCCTGACCGTCGGGATCCTCACGGACCGGGAGGGGCGACTGTCCCTCGCGCCGCTCCCGCACCCCGAGCTCGATCTGCGCGTCGTTCCGCGATTCGGAGATGAGTCGTGGCGGCTGGCCGCGGAGTCGCTCATGAACGAGCCGTTCCCCCCGGCTGTTCCGAGCGACGACATCGGAGCGGCGCGGCCGCTCTGGAGCCTCACCATCCTCGCCGGGCCGCATCGCAGCGAGCTCGTGCTGCGGATCGACCACACCATCTTCGACGGAATGGGGGTCGCTCCCTTCTTCCGCGGGTTGCTGGAGACCTACGCCGATCTGGAGTGGTCGGATGGGGCCGGTCCCGCGCCGCAGACGCTCGCCCCGCCCCTCGAAGCATTTCTCCCGTTCCGGGAGCAGGCGATGGCGACCTTGCGGTTCCTCGGCGCCGAAGCCCGGAGCCTCCTGCGGACCCCCAGGCCCGCGGCTGCGCCGGTGGAGTGCGAACAGCGGACCGTGGTCCGGTTCGGCAGCCTGACGGCGGAAGAGACGACCGCTGCCATCCGGGGGGCGAAGGCGAATGGAATGACGCTTAATACGGCGCTGTGCGCCGCGGCGCTCCGGTCGCTGTTTGAAACGCTCCCTGACCGCCGGCAGATCGGACTGCAGACCCTGATCGATCTGCGGCGGCGGCGCGACCTCCCGATCGCGCCGGAGCAGTTCGGCCTCTATGTCTACTGGATCAAGACCTGGCATCAGCAGCAGGGAGGCCGCGGCTCGTTCGCGGAACTCGCCCGTGAGTATCACCAGGCTCTGACGGGAGCCATCGGCCGGATCGGTATTCCTCCGTGGGGGCTGTCGCGGCTGGGCCGCCTCTTTCTGGGGGGGCAGATCGAACGGACCCCGCTGTTCTGCAGCTCGGACTCGGTCGTATCGAACATGGGAGTGCTGCCGCTGGCGGAGCGATACGGCGGCCTTCGCCCGACGGGCCTGTTCATCACGAGCTGCCAGCATCCGATGGGAACGCGGTTCGGCTGGCTGGTCGGGACGCTGCACGGACGGCTGGGAATCGCAGCCCACGTCCGGTCCCCGCTCGATCCGCCGGAGACGGCGGAGCGGATGCTGGAGTCCATCCGGCATCATCTGTTCGAGGGACTGCAGGTCGATCTCGACACCAGGGACCTCCGCCGGGCCGCCTAGACAGCTGCTCCCAGACAGGGGAGTTGCTCGTCCGCCCCCCGCCCCGCCCCCGCCCGTTCTGAGCTTCAAGGATCAGGGGGTGGGCATCCCCTCCTTGATCGGGCGATCCCCCCGCAGCAACTTCGTCCCCTCACCCGTCAGCCGCAGATACCAGTCTGCCGGCAGTCCCTCATATGTCGCAAACCGCCCTGGACTCGGCGGAGCGTTCGTCACCTTGAATACCGCCGTCCCCTCATCCACCTCGTCGAACATCGCCACATACGCCATATCGAGTCCCAGCTCCGACACCTTCTCGAACTGCCGCCAGAAGAACCGCCCCCCCAACCTCGGCAACGTGTTCTTCTCCGTCCCCCGCCCCTGCAGATTCGTCCACGCAAATCCGGGATAGACCACCGGCAGATATCCCATCCCCGACCGCCGTGCTTCTTCGAGGTCGTCCTTCCAGTAATCGGTTCCCGCCTGCCGCTCCCCGTTCCGCTCCGAATAGTTCCCCACGTTCCACGGGCTCAAAACGTCGAACCGCCGGAAGGCCCGCTGCCACTCCGGGTCCTTCTCCCGCCGCCAGTACCACTGACAGCCCCCCACCAGCGTCACCCCGTACTTGGGATCGTCCTTGAAGAAGTCCAGGATCTTGTGAGCGGTCTCCGCCGGAAACCGGTCGGCGTAAAACCCCCACACGAACAGCACTGGTTTGCCGTTCTCCCGCAGGTATCGCGGATCCTCCGTCACCTTTTCTTCATCGACCAGCCGCTTCCAGTCGGTCATCAGCCGGTTCACAAGCTGATCGGACTTCGCCCCTGACATGTCGTAGCAGAGCGCGTACGCCCGCCCATGCGCCTCCGCCGACTTCCGGACATGCGACAGCACCTGGTCGAGCGACGGATTCCCGACCTCCACCAGGAACCGCTGCAGGAACACCCCGTCGATCCCATGCTCCCGCATCCAGCGGAAATGCCGGTCAACAGTCTTGGCGTTCGCCGAACTGAACAGCGTTGCCGGCTCACCGCCAGGATCCTTGAACCCCGGAGCCGGGTACTTCTCGTCCGCTCCCAGCTCACTCATGTCGGGCCACATCTCGAACGACAGACTCTTCGGCGTGATCTCCCGTCCGTTGCGGCTCCAGTGCCGCCACCCGATCCCCGCCGGGTCCCCCGGACAACGGAACCACCCCTGGTACCCGCACAGCACCTTTCGATGCATCGTCGAGACATCGACCACCTCCGGCGGATCGGCCGCGACGGACGAGCGGACTTCGACTAGGAAGACGAAGGCAATGACAAGCGGCAACAGCAATCGAGGCATGGCTCTGTTCCGGGCTGAAAGGGGAGTCCGGTTCTTATTCGGTCCGGCTTCCCCCCCGCAAGCGATCGCGCACGGCAGCCATAACGGCGGGGCGTCCCCTTGTTCGACGCCTCCGAACGGGGGGCCGTTGTGGCTCCAGGCCGCTTCAACTTTCTCCAGTTTGCCTCACCGGACGGACGCCCGCGCGAGCCTCGAATGCTCTTGATCGCTGAAACATCCGACTCGCGAACACATTGCGAAGCGACCGCGAAATTCCGGAAACGTCGCCGATTGACAACAGGGTCGACCACGATATCTTGCCTCCCGTCACTGGCTGACCCCCACTTGTTGGGGGTCACGCAAGAGGGAATCCGGTGCAACGCCGGAACTGCCCCGCAGCGGTGAGTGGAAACGAACGCCGTCAGACGCACTGGGTTCTCGCCAGGAACCTGGGAAGCGACGGTCAGTAGGCGCGAGAGCTTTGGCCCCCGCGAGTCCACGAGTCCGAAGACCTGCCAGCGACTGGGCGGCGTGGTGATCACGAGGATGGACAGCCGATGCTGTCGGCCGAGCCGCCCAAGTACGGAGCCTTCGTGGGAAAGGGCGACCGAGGATGAGTGCTTGTCGGGCAATCCGCTGCGCGGACCACGTTCATCGCGTAGCCAACTTCGTCTTGCATCGTCCCCTCTCGGGATCTCCTGTGTCGACGCATCCGGATTTCGCCGCGCCGCCGCAGAGACAGTCTCCCCCCGCTTTCCGTCGGGTTCTCTTCGCTCCGATGTAGTCGTGTGAGGTCTCTCCGGCCGCGCCCCTGCGCGCCCTGAAGACATCGCACCGGCTCCGTCGTCCCTTCGTCGTCCTTTCTCTCAATCCCTGTCCCCCAGGATCGATCAATGCTGCGCGCCCCTCACGAGTGGGTGGTTCGGAAACGTGACGGACGGACCGTCACCTTCGACCTCGCCCGCATCCAGAACGCCATCGCCAACGCCTACCGCGCCGAGCTGAACCTCGCCGACGGGCAGCCGCTCGAGCCGGAAGTCCAGACCGAGATCGCCGGTCTCGCCCGGTCGGTGGGAGATGACGTCGGAGTGCTGGCGAGCCGCCCCGAGGGGATCGACGTCGAGCGGATCCAGGATCTCGTCGAGATGGGACTGATGGCCCGGGGCCAGTACCGCGTCGCCCGCCGGTACATCATCTACCGCGCCGAACACGCCAAGATGCGGATCATCCGCGGCGAAGTTCCGGTCGCCGAAGCGGCCCCCGTGATCCACGTCGTCCTCCCGGACGGCACCCGCGTCCCGTTCGACGCCCAGCGGGCCCGCAAGCGGATCGCCGAAGCGTGCCGCGGTTTCGAAGCGACCGTCGCCGTCGACGAACTCGTCGAAGAAGTCATCCGTTCGGTGTTCGACGGGATCGCGCTGGCCGAGGTCGCCAAGGTCCAGATCCTCGCCGCCCGCTCCCGGATCGAGCGCGACCCCGCCTTCGACGTCATCGCCTCGCGGCTGATGCGGAACATCATCTATCAGGAAGTCCTTGGCGAAACGCCGACCGAGAAGAACCTCGCGGCGCTCCACCAGGACCAGTTCGAACACTACGTCATCGACGGGATCCGGGCCGGCAGGCTCTCCAATGAGCTGCGGGACTTCGACCTCGGAACGATCTCGGCCGCGATGAAGCCGGAGCGGGACGCCCAGTTCCGCTACCTCGGCCTCCAGGCGATCTACGACCGGTACCTGCTCCACATCGGCGGCCGGCGGATCGAGACCCCGCAGTACTTCTGGATGCGGGTCGCCATGGGGCTCGCGATCCAGGAAAAGACGGATCGCGAAGCGCGGGCGATCGAGTTCTACGAAGTCCTCTCGACGTTCCGGTTTACCTCCGCGACGCCGACCCTGTTCAACTCGGCCACGCCGCATCCGCAGCTCAGCAGCTGTTACCTGAGCACGGTCAACGACGATCTGGAGCACATCTTCAAGGCGGTCTCGGATAACGCCAAGCTCTCCAAGTGGGCCGGCGGCCTCGGCAACGACTGGACCCAGATCCGCGGCACGAACGCCCACATCCACGGGACGAACGGCAAGAGCCAGGGGGTCATCCCGTTCCTCAAGGTGGTCAACGACGCCGCCGTCGCCGTGAACCAGGGGGGGAAGCGGAAGGGAGCGGTCTGCTCCTACCTCGAGACGTGGCATCTCGACGTCGAAGAGTTCCTCGACCTCCGGAAGAACACCGGAGACGAGCGCCGCCGGACGCACGACATGCACACGGCGAACTGGATCCCCGACCTGTTCCTGAAGCGGGTCCGCCAGAACGGCCAGTGGACCCTGTTCAGCCCGGACGACGTCCCGGACCTGCACGACCTCTACGGCCAGGCGTTCCAGGAACGGTACGAGCACTATGAACGGCTCGCCGACGAAGGGGAGATCACGCTGTTCCGCCGGCTCCCCGCCGCGGAGCTGTGGCGGAAGATGCTCACCCGTCTGTTTGAGACGGGACATCCCTGGATCACCTTCAAGGATCCCTCGAACATCCGCTCGCCGCAGGACCACGCCGGCGTCGTCCACAGCAGCAACCTCTGCACCGAGATCCTGCTGAATACGTCGGCCGACGAGACCGCGGTCTGCAACCTCGGTTCGATCAACCTCCTCGAGCACATCGTCGACGGCCGGTTCGATCTCGACCGGCTGGCGACGACGATCCGGACCGCGGTCCGGATGCTCGACAACGTGATCGACATCAACTTCTACCCGACCCCGGAAGCGGGCCGGTCGAACCTCCGCCACCGCCCGGTCGGTCTCGGGATCATGGGTTTTCAGGACGCCCTGCACGCCCTCGGCGTCAGCTACGCGAGCGAAGCGGCGGTCCAGTTCGCCGACACCAGCATGGAGGCGATCGCCTACCACGCGATCCTCGCCTCGTCGGAACTCGCCGGGGAACGAGGTGCCTATCCGACCTACGCCGGTTCGAAGTGGGACCGCGGAATGCTGCCGCTCGACACGCTCGAGCTCTTGGAGCAGGAGCGGGGGGACGCGATCGCCGTCGACCGGTCCGCCTCGCTCGACTGGCAGCCGGTGCGGGATTCGATCGCCCGGCACGGGATGCGGAACAGCAACGTCCTCGCCATCGCCCCGACCGCCACGATCTCGACGATCATCGGCGTCACGCAGTCGATCGAGCCCGCCTACAAGTACCTGTACGTGAAGAGCAACCTCTCGGGGGAATTCACGCAGGTGAGCGACGTCCTCGTGGCGGACCTCAAGCGGCTGGGGCTGTGGGACCCGCAGATGCTCGACGAGCTCAAGTACTACGACGGGTCGCTCCAGAACATCGGGCGGATCCCGCTCGAACTCCGGCAGCGGTACCTGACGTCGTTCGAGCTCGAACCGAAGTGGCTCATCGAGTGCGCCGCCCGCCGGCAGAAGTGGATCGACCAGGGACAGTCGCTGAACCTGTATCTCGCCGAGCCGAGCGGCCGGAAGATGCACGACATGTACTTCCTGGCGTGGCAGAAGGGACTCAAGACGACCTACTACCTCCGGACGCTCGCGGCGACGCAGGTCGAGAAATCGACCGTCGACGTCAACCGCTTCGGGATCCAGCCGAAGTGGATGAAGAACAAGAGCGCCTCGAGCGACGTGGAGGTCCGCCGCGAACCGGAAGGGACGGATTCGACACTCTCGTCGGCAAGCGTTCCGCAGGCGGGGGCGATGTGCCCGATCGACGACCCCGGGTGCGAGGCGTGCCAGTAAACAGCGGCCGCTTGGCATTCGCCCCTCCGATCGCGAACCTCTCCTCGTGAACGGTTCTTATGTCCGATGACCGGATGCCAGCGACCAGCCGCCTGTTTCTGACGCTCGGGTTTCACGTGTGGCACATCCCCGGTGTGTCCCGCGCGTGGCGCCGCGAGTTCGCCGACGGCAGTTTCCTCCTGGTGACCGACTCCGGCGGGTATGACCTGCCGGAGCCGCAGGGTCCCTGGAGCGGGATGTTTCTGAGCGGGCGGGACGAGTTCATCGAACTCGCTCCCCCCGCCCGCCGGATGCAGCAGATCGTCCGCTGGATCCGGCACACCGAACGGCTCTTTGTCCGCCGCACTTCGGCAGAGACGGGACCCGTTTCGCATGAAAAAGACGACCGAACCTGACACACACCGTTTCACCGCGCCGCGGCGAAACGGCATTCATTGAACGAAAGACCGATATGTCCACGCCCGAGACTCTCTCCTTCGACACCACCTTCGAACCGCAGACGACCTCGGCTCCGCTCGGCCGGATCGATGCCCGGGAGAAGCGGCTGATCAGCTGCCATCAGGTCGACGTCAACCAGCTGATGCCCCTCAAGTACAAGTGGGCGTGGGAACACTACGTCAACGCCTGTGCAAACCATTGGATGCCGACCGAAGTCGCGATGAATAAGGACATCGAGACCTGGCGTTCGAGCAAGCTCACGCCGGACGAGCGCCGCGTCATCCTGCGGAACCTCGGCTTCTTCGCCACCGCCGAAAGCCTCGTCGGCAACAACCTCGTCCTCGCCATCTTCCGGCACGTCACCAACGCCGAGTGCCGGCAGTACCTGCTGCGGCAGGCGTTCGAGGAGGCAGTCCACACGCACACGTTCCTCTACGTCGTCGAGAGCCTGGGGCTCAACGAAGGGGAGGTGTTCAATATGTATCACGAGGTTCCGGCGATCGCGAAGAAGGACGCGTTCGAGATGGAGCTGACGACCGAGATCCTCGATCCGTCGTTCACGACGGACACGTTCGAGGGGGCGCAGGCGTTTCTCAAGAACCTGATCGGGTACTACCTGATCATGGAGGGGATCTTCTTCTACACCGGCTTCGTGATGGTCCTCTCGTTCCATCGCCGGAACCTGATGACCGGGATCGGGGAGCAGTTCCAATACATCCTGCGGGACGAAACGATCCACTTGAACTTCGGGATCGACCTGATCAACGGGATCAAGAGCGAGAACCCGCACCTCTGGACGGCGGAATTCCAGCAGGCGATGGTGGACCGGATCCGGCAGGCGGTGGAACTCGAGATCGAGTACGCGCGGGACTGTCTGCCGCGCGGAATTCTGGGCCTGAACGCGGACCTGTTCCGGGACTACGTGCAGTTCATCGCGGACCGGCGGCTGGAGCGGATCGGCCTGCCGACGCAGTACGGCTCGTCGAACCCGTTCCCGTGGATGAGCGAGACGATGGACCTGTCGAAGGAAAAGAATTTCTTCGAAACGCGAGTCACGGAGTACCAGAGTGCTTCGACTTTGAGCTGGGACTAACCAGAACTCCCCCCTGGACCGGGGCGGCGCGGGACGATGGGTTGCGCAGTCCCCTCATCAATCTCCCACTCTTCCGATGGCGCAACGGAGGAGAGTGGATGATGTCGCGAGAAGGCGCGATACTCAGCCCGAGGGAATTGACCGGAATGGGGGGCTGTCGACTGTGGCGAATGTCGCACCGAGAACGGGACACAACAGTCGCGGCCTGAGCGTCTGGCTCCTCTGCGCAGGCTTGATGCTCCTGACTTTGCTTCCGTACCTGCAGGTCTCGACATTCGACTTCGTCTTGCTGGATGATCCGCAGTACGTTCTGGAATCGGAACTGGTCCAGCGCGGGCTCGATCCGCTGGCCCTGTGGGGGGCGCTCACCGAGGTTCACGCCGACAACTGGCATCCGCTCGTCTGGTGGAGCCTGATGCTCGACTTCGAGCTGTTCGGCCTCCGGCCCGGGCCGTTCCACCTCGTCAACCTCGGATTGCACGTCGCCAATGTCCTGCTCCTGTTCCTGGTGGTTCGCTCGTGGACGGGGGAGACCTGGAAGAGCTGCATCCTGGCGGGGGTGTTCGCCGTCCATCCGCTGCATGTCGAGTCGGTCGCGTGGATTTCGACTCGCAAGGATGTGTTGAGCGGACTGTTGGTGATGCTCAGCCTGGGGGCCTACGGCCGCTGGGTCCGCACGCGGCAGCCGGGGTGGTGGTGGCTCGTCACGCTCACGATGGGCCTGGGGCTCCTGGCGAAGCCGACCGTGGTGGTGCTGCCGTGCCTGCTGCTCCTGCTCGACCTCTGGCCGTTTGATCGACTGAACGATCCGCGGCTCGGTGCGACGCGCGGCCGGCGGTTCGGGCGAGTCGTCTTCGAAAAGCTGCCCTGGTTCGGCCTGGCGGCCATCGATTCCGCGGCGACCATGATTGCCCAGCGCACATCGCAACTGGCGCGAGATGCCGGGGACTGGCCCTGGGCTCTCCGGCTGGCGAACGCCCCGATCCAGGTCTGGAACTACGTCGCGAAGATGGTGTGGCCGTCGCCGCTCTACATTCCTTACATGTACGACCCGCCGTCGAGCCGGCTCTGGGCCGCGGCAGCGGCGGGACTGATCCTGGCGGCGACGATTGGCTTGTTCGCGTGGCGCCGCCGCAGCTTGGCGCCGCTGATCGGATGGTTGTGGTTCCTCGTGACGCTCGTCCCTGTGATCGGCCTGGTCCAGGTCGGAAAGCAGCCGATGGCGGACCGGTACATGTATCTCCCGATGATCGGCCTGTTGGTCGGTGGACTCTGGGCTCTCCCGGTTCCCGGACCTCGAACGGGCCGCGTCTTCGTCGGACTGGGGGGCCTTCTGCTCACGATTCTCGCGGCGCAGTGCTGGCGTCAGGCGAGGGTCTGGCGGAACACCGACACCCTGTTCGGCCACACACTTGCCATCGACCCGACGAACGACACCGCGCACTACGTCCTGGGAACGCGGGCGATGGGGCGCGGCCAGCCCGACGTCGGCCTGAAACATCTTCATGCGGCGGTGCAGTGGGATCGAGCGCGGTGGGAACAGCGGCGGTTGTTCTCCGGCGATCCCAATCCGCGTGGCACCCGTCTCGCTCACGCCCGGTGGGCGGACGTCTATCATTCGCTCGGCCAGGCGGAGCAAGCCCGCGGAATGGTTCCGGAAGCGATCGCCGACTTTCGCTCGGCGCTGGAGCTGAACCCGGAACGACTCGACGTCCGGATGTCGCTCGCGGGAGCGCTGCTCGCGCGCGGGGAGCCCGACGCCGCTCGAGTCGAACTGGAGGAGATCCTGCGGCGGGATCCGGAGCACGCCGCAGCACTCCGAGCGGCAGAGCATCTCGCGGCGCCCCCTCCGCAGCGGGAGCGGCCCTGAGTCTGCCGGCCGCAGCTGGGAACTGCCGGTATCGCGTCCTATCATGGCCGGCGGTCCATCGAATCCCGCGAGTTTCAGGCTGGCTCCGTGACAACGTCCTCGAGCGTCCGATCGAACCTTCCGGGGAACTCCCGGATCTGGGTTCGTGCGGGGGTGGTGGCCGTCAGCCTCGCTTTCGTTCTGGGAGTCGGACTCGGGCTGCGTTCGCCCCGCGCGGGATCGGAACGCTCGGAGAGGACCTCCTCCAACACGAAGACCGATCCGGATCGCGCGTGGATGAACCCGCTCTCTCCCGCTTATATCGGCGATACAGGCTGCGCGACGTGCCATGCCGGCGAAGCGGAGCGGCATGGGCGGAGCGGACACGCGCGAACCCTTCGGGCGGGCGATCTCGCACTTGCGTTTCCGGACCTGGCGGGACGGGAAGGGGGCGATCCGGAGCGCGGGGGGAAAATCCGGTTTGTCCGGCAGGGGAACGACCTCGTCGCGGAGTACCGTTCGAGCTCGGAGTCCGAGACGCTCCCGATCCAGTTCGCAGTGGGGTCGGGAGATCACGCGGTGACGTTTCTGACGCTCCTCCCCTCGCCGGAGGAACAGCCGAAAGGACTGGAGCACCGGTTTTCGCTGTTTGACCGAGGGAAAACGGTGGCGCTGACGCCGAGCCATCGGCGGGAGGAAGTCCGTGAGCCGATCGAGCGATTCGGGCGGCTGCATCACGGTCGCGACGCCCAGGGGTGCATCGGCTGCCACAGCGTGACCGGCCAGGTCCATGGCTCAACGGTCGACGACCTCCGCGCCGGGGTCGGGTGTGAAAGCTGCCACGGTCCCGGCCGGGTGCACGCCGCCTCGATGACTGAAGGGGGCGAGGTCTCGGCCATTCTGTTCGGAACGCGCCAGGCGACGGCAATCGCGGAAATCCGGATGTGCGGTCGGTGCCATCGCCTGCCGGAGATGATCGTTCCGCCGGAACCGGTGACCGAGCCGAAGCTGGCCCGGTTCCAGCCGGTCGGCCTGCTGAACTCCGCCTGCTTTCAGAAGGCCAAAGGGGAACTCCGCTGCACGACCTGTCATGATCCTCACGCCCCGAAGGAGCGAAATCCGACCCACTACGCCGCCATCTGTCTGAAGTGCCACTCGGCGGACGTCCCCCTGGCTCGTCTCTGTCCGACGCCCGTGAGCGAACGATGCGTGGAATGCCATATGCCCGCCGTGGAAGTCCATCCCCGGGTCTCATTCCATGATCACTGGATCCGTGTGCGAAAGGATGAAATCAAGCCGGCACGGCAGGAGCACGTCCCATGACGAAACCTCGGTCGATCGCACCCGCATCGTCTCCTGCAGCTCCGCCACTTCCCGGCGCCGAAGTCGGCGCTGAGCCATCCGCTGCGCCGGGGACGAAGGTCTCATCGAGCCCCCGCCCCCGTCGTCTCCGTCGGTGGCTGTTTCGGGGACTCGCCGTCGCGCTGGCTCTTGTGCCGTTTCTCGTCATCGAGGCCGTGTTGCGACTGTTCCATGTCGGCCGCGATCCGGCGCTGGTCATTTCCAGCTCGCACGAGCTGGGAGCGTTTCAGCTCAACCCCGACTTCGACAGGGCCTACTACGGAGATGCGGATCTTTCCGGCCCTGAGCCCCGGCCGTTTCGATTGCCGAAGCCTGTGGGTGTGCGGCGGATCCTCGTCGTGGGGGGCTCGACTGTGGCGGGTTTTCCGTTTCCCGCCGAGCTCGCCTTTCCGCGGTACATCGAAGTCTTTCTTCAATCGCAGGCAGGCGACGGCGAGACCCTCGAGGTTCTCAACGCAGGGATCACCGCAATCAACTCGTCCACCGAGGTCGATGTGGTACGCGGAGGTCTCGAAATCGATCCCGATCTGATCGTCGTCTACACCGGGCATAACGAGTTCTACGGTCCCGGTGGGGCGGCCTCGTCGGGCGGTTCGCTTTCGCCCGGCTGGTTTCGTGCCCTGGCCCACGTTCGAGGATTGAGAATCGTCCAGTCGCTGCGGAACGCGTTCCGCAGCGAGACCGCCAGTGGCCCTTCACGCGATCTCCTGGAAGTCCTGCCCGGGGATGTGCACATCGCAATCGACAGTCCTGTCTTCGAAACGGCCCGTCGACGCTATCGCGACAATCTCCGGGAGATGGCTGCGCTCGCGTCTGCGCGAAAGATTCCGATTCTGTTTGTCACGCCGGTCTCCAACGAACGGGACCAGCCGCCGATCGAGCCGCTCGATTCGAAGTCGATCGCTCCGCTGGTCGTCGACGGCGAGCGCCGGCTGTTCGAGGAGTTCGGCGGCAATCCGAAGGAGGGAGCCGGCGAAGACGCTGCGCGGGGAGACCGGCTGCGTGTGCTCGAGGCGTTTCATCGGGCGAACCCGAGTCATCCGCTGGTCGCCTACCGCTACGCCGAGGCGCTCGAGAGTTCGGGAGATCTGTCGATGGCCCGGCAACTGTTTCAGATCGCACTGGAGAACGACGGCTGCCGCTTTCGAGCACCACGGGCGTTCCGCGAGATCGTCCTGAATGATCTCGACGGAAACGGTGCCGCCGGAGAAAACTCGGGTGCGGCGGGGATCGCCACGCTGGACCTGTACCCGCTGCTGGGCGGCTCGGAGCGATGCGGCGCTCCAGGGCGAAGATCGCTTGTCGAGCACGTCCATCTGACCTGGGAAGGGAACGAGGCGGTTGGCCGGGAAATCGCTCGCAGAGCGTGGGAGCTGTGGGGGCGTTCCTGGAAGGAGTCGAGGGAGCCGACTCGCGCGGAGCTGTTCGAGCGGCTGGGGACTCAGCCGGAGGACTTGCTTGCCGCCTTCGTGCTCTCCTCCGCGGTCTATCAGCGGTATCCGTTTCGCGAGGGAACGGACGCCGAACAGCTCGGAAAGCGGCTCGCGGGGGATGCCGCCGCGGTCTACTCGGCTTTGCCCCCCAGGAGAAAGACGCTCATCGATCAGGTGCCGACGTCGGCCATGTCGAGCGACCTGCTCGGGAACCTTCTCAAGCTGGCGCACGGGCCCGACGACGCGGACCTGCGAGCGACGTTCTTGAAGGCCGGCCTCCGTCGGAGGCCCTGGAACAGCCGCTGGCGGTCCGAACTCGACTCTCTCGAGTCCTCTTCTGTCGGCGAGTGACAAGTCTGAAGTCGAAGGACTGAGATCGATTCCAAGTGGTCAAATTGGCTCAGTCCGCAACGGCTCTACGGCGAAGGCGCATCAATACCGCACAGTGCGATTTCACACATCGCGTCATTCGGAAAGGATTCCCCCCGGGACGCGCAAGAGTTGATTGACATGATTTCTGACTGAACGTAGGCTCCTAATGGTTCTTCAGTGAGAGTTCTTCTCATCCAGTCTGTCTCGGCCAACCATTTCTTTTTCCCACTCGGTGTCACAATGCGTTCGCGTCACTCCGTATCGCGGTGGCGGAAGCCGCTCCTGGGTTTCACTCTGATTGAACTGCTCGTGGTCATCGCGATCATCGCAGTGCTTGTGGCGATCCTGCTCCCCGCTGTGCAGCAGGCGCGGGAAGCGGCCCGCCGTTCGCAATGCCAGAACAATCTCAAACAGTTCGGAATCGCCCTTCACAGCTACCACGAGGCCATGGGGACCTTTCCCCAGGCCAAGGTTTACGGCACGGAAACACAGGGAGCTTCCTGGATCGCCGGCAACGGGCTGAGCTGGCGGGTCATGCTCCTCCCGTACATGGATCAGGCGGGGATTTACAACCAGCTCGATATGAGCGAGTGGCTGCAGACTCGCACGATCAACAACACGTTTGCGAAATTCCACGCGAAGGAGATTCAGGGATTCTTCTGCCCCTCGGACCCGACCGACCGCGTCCGGACAGGAAGCTGGGGGACCAACTCGGCCGGAACGAATTACGCCGCGATGGCGGGGGCGGCCATCGGAACGGCAGTCGTTCCGTTTCAGGGCTCGTGCGGCGGGGCCGGTCTGCCGACGATGACGGACAACTCGGGGGGGCTGAGCTTCAAGGGCCGCAAGATGGGAGAGTTCCTGGATGGAACAAGCACCACCCTCATGGTCGGTGAAGTTTATCGCGGCAAGTCCTTCTACAACCTGTGCGCAAACGCCGACATCACCAACCAGCGATGCGGGCGGTGGATGGAGGAATCGGGATGGTGCTCTGCGGACACGTCCCGCGGCCCGAACAACACTCTTCGGGATGAGGTCGACTGGGGCGATCAGATTGCTCCCGGTGGACGGACGGGAGCCCGGCCGATCTCGAGCACCCACGCTGGTGGCGCCAGTGTCCTGATGGCTGACGGAGCCGTGAAGTTCGCCAGCAATGAAGTCGACATTGCGATGTGGCGAGCGTTGGGGAGCGCCGCAGGCAAGGACATCGTCAACGGCGGGATCGAGTAAAGCGATCCTCCCCAGGTCATCGTTTCCTCCCTGTCGCTGGGGGAATGTGGCTGAGACTCTTCGACACCAATCGTCCGGAAGCGGCGGCGGGGATTTCCCGCCGCCGCTTCTCTCGTACTGATCGATTTCACTTCCTCGTTCTCGCGCTGAACAACTTATGAATTGCTCGCTTCGGACTTTCATCGTCGGACTCTCTCTGCTGTGTTTCGTCGGCTGTGGCCCCGGCGGGAAGGTTGCGGAGATGAGCGCGCCTCCCAAGGTCGTGACCTGGCCAACGCTGGCCACGCTCTTCGAGCCCAATCTGAACATGGTCATCGTGATGAGCGTGCAGATGGGCGACCTGGCAGGGGCCAAGAAGGCGATCGCCGACCCGAAGCTCAAGGAAGCGGTCGACGCCTTCGAAAAGGAACCGATCCCCGCCGAGTTTGCGTCTCCCGCCCGCGAAACCGCCAAAGCGGATGTCGTGAAGCACTACCGGGCGCTCATGGAATCCAAGGGAGACATCCGCAAGACCGTTCAAGAGCTTCAGACCGCCAAGGGAAAGCTGGTCGACAACACGCTGAAGTAAGGGGCTGGCTCGAACGTCCGGATGGTGACGCGGCATCAGCCGTGTCGCGTCTCCCTCTGTCACAGCGGCCCGGATCGGAAGCGAGGGAACAGGCGTCTGATCGCTCGCTTCGGGATCCCCGTTCGTGTCGGCGGTCTCGTGTTCTGAAAGTCTCCATGAGTTCTTCATGTCTCGCGCGGTGATTCGGCGGATCGGCGTCCTGTCAGCTCTCATGCTTGCGGCCCTGGCGGGAGGATGGTCGATCGGACGGCACTGGCTCCCCGGACTGAGTCCCGCTCGTTCCCTGGACGACGCCCGTCGCGCCGCCCTTTCGGGAGAGGCGGACGCCATCGAGTCCTATCGGGCGCGGCTGGCCGAAAGTCCGGACGACGCGCTGCGGGTCGAACTGGCCGAGTTCCTCGGACGAAGCGACCCGCTCGCGGCGCTGGAGGAACTCCGCCGGATCGAGCCCGGGTCGAAACAGTGGCCGCGCGCCGCGCGGCTTGTTGCGGCCTACAACCTGAAGCTCGGCCGCGATTACGATGCCCGTCCGCCGCTCGAGGCGCTCGCCGCGGCCTCCCCCGGCGACGCCGGCGTTCACCTCTCGCTGGCGGAGATCGCCTTCCGGGGGGCGGGATACGAGTCGGCTCTCGAGGAAGCCCGGCGGGTCGATCCGACGTCGCCTGAGGTCGACCTGCTCATCGCCGAATGCCTCGACAACCTGGGCCGTCCCGCCGAGATGATCGCGCCGCTGCGGCGGGCCCTGGGGCTCGATCCGGAACTGCTGCCGGCGCACCTCAATCTCGCCTATGCCCTCGAGAAAGGGGGGCGGCCGAAGGAGGCCCTGCCGCACGTCGAGCGTTTTTTGGCGGCGATCCCCGAAAGCGTTCAGGGGAACAAGCTGCTGGCGATGATCCAGTGGACGCTGGGAGAACGGGAGGAGGCGCTGAGCTCGATCCGCCGAAGCCGAAGGACAGAGCCCTCGAACGTCTCCCTAGCGATTCTGGAGGCGGAGATCCTGCTGGATCTCCGCCGCGGGAAAGAGGCGTTCGACCTCCTCGCTCCGTTCGATGGCGGGTGGGGGTACGAGCCGCGGTTCCTCAAGGTCTTCGCCGCGGCGGCCCGGTCCTCTCCCCGGGCGGGCGACCAGGCCGAGGCCGAGAGGCTCGAGCAGCGTCTCGCCGACGTCCGGACGACGACATCGCTCTCCTCCGCGGAACCGGGCACCGCGAAGTAGCAGGATGGTCGCAGTGGAGAGGCGATGCGGCGTACGATTCCGCCTCGGCCGCTTCCGGAACGAACCTCTATGACCTCCATCCTCGGGATCTCCGCCTTCTATCACGACTCCGCCGCGGCTCTTGTGGTCGACGGCCGGATCGTGGCGGCGGCGCAGGAAGAGCGGTTCACGCGGATCAAGCATGACGCGGATTTTCCGCGCCGCGCCGTGGAGTATTGCCTGGCGGAAGCGGGCCTCACGGCCGCGGACCTCTCACTCGTCTGCTTCTACGAAAAGCCTCTCAAGAAGTTCGAACGGCTGCTCGAAACCTATCTCGCTTACGCTCCGCTGGGGCTGCGGTCCTTCTGCACGGCCATGCCGGTCTGGCTCACGAAGAAACTCTTCCTCCGCCGCGCGCTGAGCGCCGGGCTGGGGCCTGGCTATCGGCGGCGGTTCGCCTTCACGGAGCACCATGAATCGCACGCCGCGAGCGCGTTCTTTCCCTCGCCCTTCGACTCGGCGGCGATCCTGACGGTCGACGGCGTCGGCGAATGGGCGACGACGACCCTCGGCGTGGGAGAGGGGAACCGCATCCGCCTCCTCCGCGAGATCCGCTTTCCCCATTCGCTGGGGCTCCTGTACTCCGCCTTCACGTCGTACTGCGGTTTCCGCGTCAACTCCGGGGAATACAAGCTGATGGGGCTCGCCCCCTACGGAACGCCGCGGTTTGCCGAGGCAATTCGCTCGCACCTCATCGAGATCCGGGAGGACGGCTCCTTCCGGCTGAACCTCGGGTACTTCCGATACTGCGCGGGACTAACGATGACGTCGCCCGCCTTCCACCGCCTGTTCGGCGGACCCCCTCGGAGGCCAGAGGCGCCGCTCACCGAGCGTGAAATGGACTTGGCGGCGTCCATCCAACTGGTCCTGGAGGAGGTCCTGATCAAGATGGCACGCCACACGGCCGACCTGACCGGACAGAAGAATCTCTGCCTGGCGGGCGGGGTGGCGCTCAACTGCGTGGCGAACGGCCGTCTGCTTCGCGATGGCCCCTTCTCCGACATCTGGGTCCAACCCGCCGCCGGAGACGCCGGAGGGGCCCTGGGGGCGGCGCTGTTCGCATGGCACCAGCTGCTCGGGGCGCCCAGGACGGCGGACCCGCGTGACAGTCAGTGCGGCTCGCTGCTCGGCCCCGATCTCTCGGAAGCCGACGCGCGGCGTTGCCTCGATCAGGCTCAGGCCGTCTACCAGTTCGTTCCGGACGACGACGAGCTGTGCCGGAGCGTGGCCGAGTCGCTCGCCGGCGGACAGGTGGTCGGCTGGGTGCAGGGGCGGATGGAGTTCGGCGCCCGGGCGCTCGGCTCGCGGAGCATTCTGGGGGACGCCAGAAACCCCGCGATGCAGTCGGAGCTGAACCTCAAGACGAAGTTCCGCGAATCCTTCCGCCCGTTCGCCCCGTCCGTGCTCGAGGGCCGGGCCGCCGATTACTTTCAGTGGCCCGCGGGTCGCTCTTCTCCCTATATGATGTTCGTGACGAACGTCCGGGATCGCCCCGGCGCCATGCCGCGGGCCGACGACCGCAGCCGGGCGCCGCTGGAGCGGCTGCGCGGATCGGGGGCCGCGCTCCCTGCGATCACGCATGTCGACGGATCCGCCCGCCTGCAGACGGTCGACGCCGCCCGCCATGGCCGCTACGCCAAACTGCTGGAGCACTTCGCCGCTCTGACCGGGACGCCGCTCCTCGTCAACACGAGCTTCAACGTCCGCGGGGAGCCGATCGTCTGCACGGCGGAAGACGCCTATCGCTGCTTCATGGCGACGAACATCGATGTCCTGGTGCTGGACCGGTTCGTCCTGCGAAAGAGCGACCAGCCTCCGCTCCCGCCTCGCGAAGCAGATCGATTTCGCCGGGCGTTCGCCCCCGACTGAGGCCCCGAACTCTCAAAGCGGTCGTCACACCCTTCCTGCAGCACGGACACATGCTTTCGCTCAACACCCAGCCCACGTCCCGGGATCTGCGCCTGTTCGCGGTCCTGCAGATCGCGTTCTGTGCGCTGTGCGTCACGCTCGTCATTCCCGGGCTCTCGACGCGAGTGATTGCGACGGCCCTCTTTCTTTCGAGTGTCGTAGCGGCGGTCGGAGTCCTTGCGCCGCGATGGATCGTCTGGATCTATCGAGGCTGGATGCTTCTGGTCTTTCCCATCGGATGGTGCGTGTCGTACGGCGTCCTGGTGGCGACTTTCTACTTGATCGTCACTCCCATCGGGCTCATCATGCGGCTCTGCGGCCATGAGCCGCTTCATCGGCGGCCGGACGCCTCGGCGACGTTCTGGGAACAGCGGCCTCCCGATCCCGAGACCGCAGCCTACTTCCGACAGTTCTGACCTCACCATGCCTGATGCCAACCGCGATCCCGTCGACTTTCTGAACCAGGCGGAAGAGCCGGCGCCCGGGATCATCCGCGAGTTCGTCGATTTTCTTCGCGATAACAAGAAGTGGTGGCTCGTCCCGATTCTACTGATGTTGTCGCTGCTCGGCCTCTTCGCCGCCCTGAGCACAACCGCCTTAGCCCCCTTCATTTACCCGTTGTTCTAGCTCAACAGTCACTGCGGTGGCCAACCGTTCCCTTAGCGCACCGCGGGGCCGATGAGCCAACCGGTTGAGAACACGCCCGTGTTCCCAACCGGAGGGATTGGAGAGGGGCGTGCCGTACACTGATTCCACGATTCTGGTGATCTGACTGAACGCGAGCGAGTCCTGATGAAGTGCATCGTCTGCATCTCCGGCCTGGTAGGAGCCCTGGTTGGCGCGTCCCTGTGGGGGGCGGAACCGGCCCGTTCGGTCGACTTCAGCCGGGATGTCCGGCCGATCCTGGCCAACCACTGCTGGAACTGCCACGGGCCGGACGAGAGTTCGCGGGAAGCGGAGCTCCGCTTGGACCTCCGCGATGGGGCTGTCGCGAAGAGCCCCTCCGGACACCACGCGATCGTTGCTGGAGAGCCGACCGCGAGCGAGCTCATCGCCCGCATCGAGGCGACCGACGACTCGCAGATGCCCCCCGCGTCTTTCCAGAAGCCGCTGTCGCCGCAGCAGCGGGAGATCCTGCGGCGATGGGTCGCCGAGGGGGCTCCCTACGCGACTCACTGGGCGTTCACGGCCCCGCGACGGGCCGCGCTCCCGACGGTCGCGAACGCCGCCTGGCCGCGGAACGAGATCGACCGGTTCGTGTTGCATCGGTTGGAGGCGGAGAAACTGTCCCCCGCGGCGGAGGCGGACCGGAGCACCTGGCTGCGGCGGGTGACACTTGACCTGACAGGGCTTCCGCCGACCCCGGCGGAGCGGGAGCGGTTCCTCGCCGACTCGTCGCCGGCGGCCTACGAGTCGGTCGTCGACCGGCTGCTGGAGTCGCCGCGGCATGCCGAACGGATGGCGATGCACTGGCTCGACTCGGCCCGCTATGCCGATACGAACGGGTACAACAACGATGAAGTCCGGACCCTCTGGCCGTGGCGGGACTGGGTCATCGAGGCGTTCGCCAGGAACCTGCCCTACGATCGGTTCCTGACGGAGCAGCTTGCGGGAGACCTGCTGCCGGAAGCGACCCTCAGCCAGAAGGTGGCGACCGGATTCAGCCGGAACCATGTCCTGACGACCGAGGGGGGGATCGTCGAGGAGGAGTACCGGGTCGAGTACGTCGCGGACCGGGTCCATACGACGGCGACGGTGTTCCTCGGGCTGACGATGCAGTGTGCCCGCTGCCACGACCACAAGTTCGATCCGCTGACGCAGAGGGACTACTACCGGTTCGCCGCCTTCTTCGACAACGTTCCGGACAAGGTCGTCTCGTACAGCCAGGGGAGGATGGCAGAGCCGTTGCTCAAGGTCCCCTCGGCCGCACAGGAGGCCGAACTCGCCCGCCTGGAGACCCGCCGGGGGGACCTCGCGCGGCAGCTTCGGGAGCGAGCCGTCGCGATCGAGCCGGACCTCGCCGCCTGGGAGGCGGCCCTGACGCCGTTGCAGATCGAGCAGGCGAGCCCGGTCGGCCTCGCGGCGCACTTTCCGCTCGATGAGACCGAAGGGACCGCGATCGCCAACACAGCGGTTCCGGCGCAGGGAGGAACGCTCCAGGGAGGCCTCCGCTCGACCGAAGGGAGGCTGGGCAAGGCGCTCGAGTTCGATGGAACCCAGTTCGTCGCGGCGAGCGAGGTCGGTCGGCTCGAAAGCGATCAGCCTTGCACCCTGGCGGCGTGGGTTTATCCGACGAGCAGCGAGGCCTCCACGGTTCTCTCCCGCATCGACGAAGGGAACGCCTACCGGGGTTACGACGTGATCCTCGAGGGGGGGAAGGTCGCCAGCCACTTCGTCCACCACTGGCCGGACCGGGCGTTCAAGGTCATCACGAAGCAGCCGCTCGCACTCAACGCCTGGCATCACATCGCCGTGACGTATGACGGCTCCCGCCGAGCGGCTGGGATGCGGATCTACGTCGATGGCCGGCCGCAGGAGCTCGACGTCACGACCGACAACTTGCTCGACGGCCCGCTGGAGACCGACAAGCCGTTTCACATCGGCCGCCGGAGTGGATCGGCTCCGTTCCGGGGACGGATCGACGAAGTCCAGATCTATTCAACGCTCCTCGCCCCAGACGAGGCGGCCCGCCTCGCCAATGGAGAAGTCCTGGCGGGACTGAAGGAGATCCTCCAGACCGCGGCGGCAGAGCGGACGCCGGTGCAGCGCGACCGTCTGCGGGCCTACTACCTCGACCAGGTCGATTCCCTCTCCCGCGGATGGCGGAAGGAACTGGCGGCGATCCCCGGGCAGCTCGCGGAGCTCGACAAGACCATCCCGGTCACGATGGTGATGGCGGAGATGACGCCGCGGCGGACGACGCACATCCTGAAGCGGGGGCAGTACGACCAGCCGGGCGAGGCGGTCGAGCCGGGCGTCGTCGATCTTTTCTCGGGGGTCTCCCCGAAGGTCGGCAACCGGCTCGAGCTGGCCCGCTGGCTCACCCATCCGGAGCACCCGCTCACCGCCCGGGTCGCCGCGAACCGGTGGTGGGAGCTGCTGATGGGGACCGGACTCGTCGAGACGGTCGAGGACTTCGGAATCCAGGGAGCCCTGCCGAGCCATCCGGAGCTGCTCGACTGGCTTGCCACGGAACTCGTCCGGCAGAACTGGAACACTCGCGAGCTTCTGAAACAGATCGTCTTGTCGGCGACGTACCGGCAGTCGTCCCACGCGACGCCGGAGCTCCTCGAGCGGGACCCGCGGAACCGGCTGCTGGCCCGCGGTCCGCGGTACCGGCTTCCTGCGGAAACGGTCCGGGACAACGCGCTCGCGATCAGCGGCCTCCTCGTGGAGCGGGTCGGCGGTCCGAGCGTCAAACCGTATCAGCCGGAGGGACTCTGGGAAGACGTCTCGGTGGAGCGCCGCGACAAGTACGCGCCGGACCTCGGCGACGGGCTCTACCGCCGCAGCATGTACACGTTCTGGAAGCGCACCTGCCCGCCGCCGGGGATGTCCGCCTCCGACGCCCCCGACCTCGAGACCGGCGTCGTCCGCCGCAGCCGGACGAATACGCCGCTCCAGGCGCTCGTCCTCCTCAACGACCCGACGTACGTTGAAGCGGCCCGCAAGCTGGCTGAACGGACGCTGCTCGCCTCGGCCGACGACGAGGCCCGGCTCGCCGGATTGTTCGAGCTGGCGACCTGCCGACGGCCCGATGCCGACGAGACGAAGCTGCTGCTCCAGATGAAAGCCGCCGCCCGACAGAAGTTCGCGGCGGATCCGGAAGCGGCCAAGCGGCTCCTGGCGGTGGGACACGCTCCCCGGTCCGAGACGCTCGCCGCCGAAGAGCTCGCCGCCTGGACGACGATCGCCAGTCTGGTCCTGAACCTCGACGAGACCATCTCCAAGCCATGAACCCCGCTCGCACGGACCTCCCCGCCGACAACGTCAGCCGCCGCGACTTCTGTCGCGCCGCGGCCCTGGCCGGAGGCGCGCTGCTCGTCGCGGATGCGGCGGCCGGCGCGGAGACTCCGACCTCGCTCAAGCTGACGGCCCCTGTGCCGAGGCAGGTGATCCAGCGGCAGGGTTATCGCCCGGCCGAAGCCCACGACCACAACCCGGAGGGGGCGAAGCTCGGTGAGGGTGTGGTCCCCCTTCAGGGGACGTGGACCGGACCCGTACCCGTTCGGCTGGAAGCCCGCACGATCCTCCAGGAGGGGTGTACCGGCAGTCCGCTCGACTGGACTCAGGTTGGAAAGATCACCACGGCCGGCGAGTTCCGACAGGAGCTCAAGCTCCCGGCGGGAGGTTGGTACCGGCTGGAGGTCCGGACCGTCAGCGACGGAGGCCAGGCGATCGGCGACACGGCCGTCGATCCGGTCGGGATCGGTGAGGTGTTCCTGATCTCCGGCCAGTCGTACGCCGCCGGGGCCAACGACGAGCGGTTGCGAATCGACGACCCCCTCGAGCGGACGGTGCTTCTCGACTACCAGACCAAGGCGTGGCGGACCGCCCACGACCCGTTCCCCCACGTCGACGACGGCGGGACGATCTGGCCCCCGTTCGCGAACCTGATCCAGCCGCTCCTGCGGGTTCCTGTCGGGCTGTGCAACGTCGCGGTCGGAGGGACGGCGTCGCGGCAGTGGCTCCCCGGCAAGCCGCTGTTCCAGCGGTTCCTTGACGGCGGGAACGCCCTGGGCCGGTTCCGGTTCGTCCTCTGGCAGCAGGGGGAGAGCGACGTCATCGAGCATATCCCGACGGCGACCTATGTCGACCGCCTGCTGACAATCCGCACGGAGCTGGCGAAGCAGTGGAGGTTCGACCCCGCCTGGCTCCCGGCGAAGTCGACGATTCATCCCACCGTCTACAACGTGCCGGTCGACGAGGCCCGCATCCGCGCAGCCATCGCCGAGCTCTGGACGAAGCCCGGGTTCTATCCGGGGCCTGACACCGACATCCTCGACGGCGAGAATCGCGGCGGACCGATGTCCCGCCGCCACTTCTCCCCCATCGGCCAGCGGCGGGCCGGCCTGATGTGGTTGGCTGCCGTCTGGTCCGCGCTGAATACGGAGGCCGCCCGATGAATTCCCCGACCGAGTTCCACCAGCGGCTCACCCGTCGCACGCTCCTGCGAGGCTCCGCGGCAGCCGCCGGAACGGCCGCCCTGGCCGGCCTCCTGGAGCGGGACGCCGCCGCCTCGAGTCCGGCGGGCTTCGTCCCGACTCAGTTCGCTCCCAAGGCGAAGCGGATCATCTACCTGTTCCAGTCGGGAGGGCCGTCGCATCTCGAACTGCTCGACCACAAGCCCCGGCTCAAGGAGCTGCACGGCTCGGAGCTCCCGGACTCGATTCGCCAGGGGCAGCGGCTGACCGGCATGACCTCCGGCCAGAAGAGTTTTCCCGTCATCGCGCCGAAGTTCCCGTTCCAGCAGGCGGGCCAGGCGGGGACCTGGATCAGCTCCCTGCTGCCGCACACCGCGCGAGTCCTCGACGACATCTGCCTCGTCCGGTCGGTCCACACCGAGGCGATCAATCACGACCCGGCGATCACCTACATCCAGACCGGCTCGCAGCAGCCGGGGCGGCCGTCGCTGGGGGCGTGGCTCAGCTACGGGCTCGGCTGCGAAGCCGAGAACCTGCCGGCGTTCATCGTGCTCATCTCGCATGGGACCGGGAAGGATGCCAATCAGGGGCTGCTCGAGCGGCTGTGGGGGAGCGGGTTCCTCCCTTCGAGCCACCAGGGGGTGAAGCTCCGCAGCAGCGGCGACCCGGTCCTGTACCTCTCCGATCCCCCGGGGATCGACCGGGACCTTCGGCGGTCGATGCTGGACGGGCTTGCCCGGCTCAACGCGCGGGAGCTCGAACGGACGGGGGACCCCGAGATCGCCACCCGGATCGCGCAGTACGAGATGGCGTTCCGGATGCAGGCTTCGGTCCCTGAACTGACCGATGTCAACCAGGAGACTGCCCGGACGTTCGAGCTCTATGGGGAGGAGGCGAAGAAGCCGGGGACGTTCGCGGCCAACTGTCTCCTCGCCCGCCGGCTGCTCGAACGGGGTGTCCGCTGCGTGCAGCTCTATCACCGGGGGTGGGACCAGCATGGCGGGCTGCCGACGAACATTCCGAAGCAGGCGGGGGATGTCGACCAGCCGCAAGCGGCGCTCATCACGGATCTCAAGGAGCGGGGAATGCTCGACGACACGCTCGTCGTGTGGGGAGGGGAGTTCGGCCGGACGGTTTACGGGCAGGGCGGGCTGCAGGACGACTACGGCCGGGATCACCACGGCCGCTGCTTCTCGGTCTGGATGGCGGGGGGCGGCATCCGGCCGGGGGTGGTTCACGGCGAGACGGATGATTTTGGCTACAACATCACTCGCGATCCGGTCCATATCCATGACCTGAACGCGACGATGCTGCACTGCCTTGGGTATGACCATAAGCGGCTGACGTATCGCTTTCAGGGACGGGATTTCCGGTTGACCGACGTCCATGGCGAGGTGGTCACTCCGATCCTTGCGTGAGGTCGCCAGTTGAGCGAAAGGGTAGGGTCTTCACCGCGCCGGGCGGATAGATCGTCTTTGCGTATAGGCTGTCATCGCCTGACCCGGGGCCAGCAGCCTGCTGGACCGGAGTGGCCGTGGGACGATGGGTTTGAGCAAATGATGCCGTGCCGGCCGGGACGCGATGCAGCGCCGACGTTGAAATCCGGCTGAATTTGTCCCATCTTGGTCAGAGAAGTTCGTTATCCGGCCAAAAACACCCCGGATTGACTGTGAACCGGTGAGGACCTCTCACCGTATAGGAAGAACGAATCGGCCTCGAATTCGTTCTCGCGCAGGGGCCGCTCGACGTAGTTTCGGGTCGAACGACGTTTCTTGAACTCTTGCTGGATCCAAGTTCATGAGCACCACGCTGGAACTGGCGCGGGACAAGGTGGACACATTCTCCGCCCGCGTGAAGGCGCTGCGGGAATCCCTCCACAAGGTCATCGTCGGACAGGATCAGACCATCGACCTGCTCCTGACCTGCGCCCTGACCGGTTCCCACGCCCTCCTGATGGGAGTCCCGGGGCTCGCCAAGACCCTGATGGTCAAGGCCCTCTCTTCGGCATTCGACTGGAAGTTCGCCCGCATCCAGTTCACCCCCGACCTGATGCCCTCCGACATCACGGGCTATGAGCTTCTGGTCCGCGACGGCGAAAACGGCACCGGGGGAATGAAGTTCCGCCACGGGCCGCTGTTTGCCAATCTCGTCCTGGCCGACGAGATCAACCGGGCCGCCCCCAAGACACAATCCGCACTGCTCGAGGCGATGGCCGAACGGCACGTCACCGTCGGAGGCCAGACCTACCAGCTCGAAGAACCGTTCCTCGTCGTCGCCACGCAGAATCCGATCGAGCAGGAAGGGACCTATCCCCTCCCCGAAGCCCAACTCGACCGGTTCATGATGGAGATCCGGATCTCGTACCCGACCCCGGCGCACGAGGAAGAAATCGTGATGAAGACCACCGGCGGGTCGCTGCCGATGCCCGAGCCGATCTTCGACCGGGGGACGTTCATGCAGCTGAAAGAACTCGTCCTTTCGGTGCCGGTCCCGCGGCACGTCGCCACCTACGCGGTGAAGCTCTGCGGAGCGACCCGGCCCGACGATCCCCGCGTTCACAGCTTCGCCAAGTCCTACGTCTCCTGGGGCGCGGGACCCCGAGGCTCGCAGAACCTGGTGCTGGCGGCCAAAGCACACGCGCTCCTCAGCGGCCGGACGGCGCCGACCGTGGACGACGTCCGGAAGGTCGCGCTGCCGGTCCTCCGCCACCGCATCCTCGTCAACCATCGCGCCATCGGCGACGGCGTCAGCAGCGAAGGGGTCCTCGAACGGCTGCTGAAGGAGATCGAGTCCTGAGCCACGTGTCCCATTCTGTTTCCTCCCTCGGGCTCCCGCTTCCCTCCCATGCCGACGCAAACGCCAAGTCGATTCCTGAACCTGCAGGCGCTGGCGTCGCTCCAGCACCTGCGGTTCACGACCCGGCGGCGGATCGACGGGTCGTTCAGCGGCCGGCATCGGTCCCGGCAACTCGGCGGCGCGGGGGAGTTCGTCGATTTCCGCGAGTACGCCCCGGGCGACGACCTGCGGCGGCTCGACTGGAAAGTGCTTGCCCGGACCGGGCGGATGCACCTTCGGCTCTATCAGGACGAGACCAACCTGACCTGCACGATGCTCCTCGACGCCAGCAACTCGATGCGGTTCGGGGGCAAGGGGACGGGAGTGGACGGCCCCGGGTCCAAGCTCGCCTATAGCCAGTACTTCGCCACCGCGCTCAGCCAGCTGATCGTCGGCGGCCAGGATCAGGTGGGCCTGGGGATCGCGGCCGACACGCTCAGGGCCTGGATTCCCCCCGGAGGCCATCGCGAGCATCTCGCCCGGATCCACAGTCAGATCGAGTCGATGCGGACCTGGCCGGCGACGCATCTCGGCGCATCGCTCCAGCAGATGTTCGAGCGGACGTCCCGCCGCGGCGTGCTCCTGATCGTCAGCGACTTTCTGTGCGACTCCCTCGAAGACACCTTCGCCGCCGTCCGGCTGTTCCGGAGCCGGTACTGGGAAGTGGTCTGCCTGCATCTGGTCCATCCCCAGGAGGAGTCGTTGCCGACCGGGATGGCGTGCCGGTTCGAGGGGCTCGAGAACGACGGGCAGATCGACTGCTCCCCCGCCGAGATCGCGCGGGCCTATGAAGAGAAGTTCGAAGCGCACTGCCGCACCGTCCGGGCGATGGCCCTGGCCAGCGGCTGCGACTACCGGCGCGTCTCGACGGCGACGCCGTACCTGGAGACGTTGAGCGGATTCCTGGCGGAGCGGCTGAGCTGATGTTCCTTCATCCGTGGGCAATCACGATCGGCGCGGCGGCCCTGGCGGCCCCGTTCCTGATCCATTGGCTCACCCGCCCCCGGCCGACGCGGATTCCTCTTTCGACCGTGCGGTTCGTGCTGGAGATCATCCAGCAGCGGCGTTCCCGCAGCCGGCTGCGGGACTGGCTCGTGCTCCTCTGCCGGGCCGCGGCGGTGCTGCTCCTCGCGTTCTGCATCAGCCGCCCCCTGACCGGAGAACGGGCTGCCGCCGCTAAGGCGGCCCAGAACAACGCTTCGACGGTCCGGGTCGTATTGCTCGATCTCAGCCAGAGCATGGGGGCGGCAGTCAACGGAATTCAGGCGATCGAACGGGCGCGGCCGATTGCGGCCCGCAACCTCGAGTTCGAGACGAACACGCAGGCCAACCTGATCCTGGCAGGGGTCACGCCGCAGCCGGTCTTCGATCGGCCGTCGACGAACTTTGCGGCCCTCGTCGAAGAGGTCTCCCGGGCGAAGCCGGCGCCGCAGCGGATTCGCGTGCAGGACGCCCTCAACTCCGCGGCGGAGATGCTGGCCCGGGCCGGAACCGATCAGTCGCGCCGCGAACTGATCGTCATCAGCGACTTCCAGCGAAGCAACTGGGCCAGTGCCGACTTCTCGGCCCTGCCGCTCAAGACCGAGATTCGCCTGGAATCCGTCGCTCCTGCCGAACCCGCCGCGAACCTCGGGATCGTCGGCGTCCGTTCGCAGGGGCGAGTCGAACGGGCACGCCTCTTCCGCCTCGAGGTCGAGATCGAGAACGCCTCGGCCTCCAGCCGGAACGTGACGGTCGATGCGAGAGTCGGTGAAAAGCAGATTCAGCTTCGGGGGAACGCGACGCCGAACGGACGGTCGGTCCTGGTCGCCGAGACGGATGTTCCGGCGGAAGGCTGGGTGATCGGCGAGGCGAGACTCGTCGGCGCGGAGGATGCGCTCCACGAAGACGACGTCCGGCCGTTCGTCATCCACGCGCATGCCTCGCCGAAGTATCTGCTCCTGACGCGGCAGTCGGCCGGAACGAAGTCGGCCTCCAGCTACTTCGTCGAGCGGGCAATCGCCTCGAAGTCCGGAGAGCGGGAGTCGGCCTACCAGTCGGTCGTCCGGATGGATCCCGCCAGGGCGGACCGTGAGACGCTCCAGACCGCCGACCTCATTATTCTCGACCACCCCGGCAAACTCCCCGAGGGGACGCTTGACCTGCTGGCGGCGCTGATGCACCGCGGACGGGGTCTCCTGTACGTCGCGGCCGAGCCGGCGGACGCCGTGAACCTGAAGCTGCTCGCCCAGGCGGCCGGATCGGGGTTGCAGATGCCGGTCGAGTTCTCTCCGCCGGCGGCCGGGACGCAGCGCCGCAACCTGTTCTTCACCGACATTCGCCGCCGGCAGGCTCCGTTCACGATCTTCGGCGACGAGTCGACGGCACTGTTCTCCTCGCTCCGCTTCGAAGGGGGACTCGCCAGCCGGCCCGTGCAGGGGGGGCTTGCGGACGACATCCCCGCCAAGTTCAACGACCAGTCCGCCGGCGTGGTCGTCACCGCCTGCGGCGCCGGATCTCTGGCAGTGCTCAATGCCGAACTCCGGAACTCGACGCTCCCCTCGTCGCCGGCGTTCGTCCCTCTCATGGGGGAGCTCGTCAGCCACCTGCTCGGTCGGGACCGGGCGGATGAATCGACGCTGAGCGGAGAGCCGCTGGCGGCGTTCCTGCCGCAGTCCGCCGGTCCGCTGGCCGGGCTGCGGATCGAACCGGCGGAGGGGACCTCCGTCGAAGTCGGCTCGCTGGGGGAACTCCGCGAAGACGCGGCCGGGATCCTCTGGCAGGCTCCCGCCGCCGGCGCTCCGGGCGCGTATGTGGTCAGGCGGGGGGACCAGACGGTGTTCGCACTGGCGAGCACCATTCCTTCGGAAGAATCGAACCTCACGACGCTCGCGTCCGACGTGCTCACCAGCCGCCTCGCCGGCGGACGCGAAATCCAGTTTCACTCGGGAGTGCAGGAGGATGAGCCGCGCGACCGGATCTGGACTTGGCTGGCGGTCGGCTGCGTCAGTTTCCTGTTGATCGAGATGGCGACCCTGATCGTCTTTCGGAGCTGATCCCCACCCGTCATGAATCTCGTCTTCGAACCGCTGATCTCCTCGAGCCTCTGGCTGACGCTGGCGATCGGGGTCGGCGCGCTCCTGGCGTGGTATACCTGGCGGCGGCCATGGGGTGTCTCGCGCGGGCGCTGGACCTGGGTCGTCGGGCTGATGGGGGTCAGCGCCTCCCTGGTGCTGGCGATTCTGCTCAATCCGACCTGGCACGAACGGATCCCCCCGCCGGCGGGGAAGCCGAAGCTGACGATCCTGATCGACGACTCCGCCAGCATGGCGGCGACCGACATGCCGGGGGGGCGCTCGCGATTTGCAGCTGCCTCGGCGATCGCCCAGGAGTCGGCGGCCCTTTTGGCCGACCGGTTCGAGATCGCAACCTCGACCTTCTCGAAAGAGCTCCATCCGGTCGGCATCGAGTCGCTCGCCTCGCATCCGCCGGCCGGGATGCAGACCGATCTGGCCAACGCCCTTCACGGCGGCATCGAGGCGGGGCGTCCCGCCGGCCAGGCGGTGCTGCTGCTGAGCGACGGGAATCACAACGCGGGAGGGGGAGCGGCTCAGGTTCTTTCGGCCTTGAGTTCCGCGCGGGCCGCCGACGCGCCGATCTTCACCAAGACCTTCGGGACCGACGCCGAGATCCACGACCTGTCGCTCCGGCTGCATTCTCCCCAGCAGCTGTCGTTCGTCGAACAGACGGTCCCGGTCACGGCGCTGCTGCGCCGCCGCGGCCGCGCGCCGGAGGCGGTTTCGGTCTCGCTGCTGCTCGAGGGCAAGGAGCTCGCCCGGCAGTCGGCCTACATCGCCGGCGACGCCGAGGCGGAAGTCCGCTTCGATGTGGTCCAGCGGGAGCGGGGCCTCTACCGCTACGAGCTCCGCGTCGATCCCTTCCCCGGCGAAGCGACGCAGGTCAACAACTTCGGCACCTTTCTCCTGCGAGTAGTCGACGAGCCGATCCGTGTCCTGATGGTCGAAGGGAAGCCCTACTGGGATTCGAAGTTCCTGGCGCGGACCCTGTCCTCCGATCCGTCGATCGAGCTCGTCAGCGTCGTTCGGATGTCGGAGGGACGCTATCTGGAGCGGACGCTCAAACGTGAGCGGCCGGCCGGAAAGGGGAACGCGGCGCCCCCGAAGCCGAAGGAGAATGAGACGGCGGGCGCTTCGACGGAATCGGCGGCGAAACCCAAGGATGGCACGTCACCCGTGACGGAGTCATGGCGGGTCCTGACCAGCGGCCTCGACATCCTGCAGGACGCCGCCGCGCTCGCCTCCTACCAGGTCGTCGTCCTGGGACGGGAGTCCGAAGTCTTTCTCAGCGAGGGGGCGATCGAAAACCTCCGCTCCTGGGTCGGGACCACCAGCGGGGCCCTCGTCTGTTTCCGGGGGCAGCCGATGGCCCAGGTGGGGGAGCGTCTCGAGCGGTTGATGCCGGTCGAATGGAACGCGGTCGGCGAGTCCCGGTTCCGGATGTCCCTGACGGATCGCGGCCGCGACCTGCGGTGGTTCGACTCGCAGATCGGAGGGGATGCCTTCCCGCACCTCCCGACACTTGCCACTTCGACCCGCTCCGACCAGACCAAGCCGCTGGCGACGATCCTTGCCAGCGCCAAAGATCCCGCCGGGAATGAGAAGCCGGTAGTGACGTATCAGCCGTACGGGGGAGGCCGCGTCGTCGTGGTCGAAGGAGCCGGGATGTGGCGATGGGCCTTCCTGCCGCCGGCATACGCCGAACACGATTCGACGTATGGCGCCCTGTGGCAGAGCCTGCTGCGGTGGCTGGTTTCGGGGGCGGCGCTGCTCCCCAATCAGGAGATGGCGATCCGGACCGATCAGGTGACGTTCGGCAGCAGCGAGACCGCCTCGGCGACGCTGCTGCTCCGCAAGGTGGCGGGGCCGTCGGACGTCCCGAACATCGAACTGACCGGGGACGGCATCGATGGCGTCCGGACGGTCGTGCCGACTCCGGCCGGGGAAGGGGTCGGAACATTCCGCGTCCTGTTCGGCGAGCTTCCCGAGGGGCGGTATCGCGCCCGGATCGCCGGCCGCACGACCGATGACTCCGGAGCCGAGACCGCTTTCGACGTCCGGAGCGTGATGGAAGAGCAGCTCGACCTCCGGGCCCGGCCGGACCTGATGGCCCGGATTGCCGCGAGCACGGGGGGCGTGGAACTGACCTCGGACTCCGCGGCCGAGATCACCAAAGCATTTACATCCCACCTCGACAAGGGACGGCCGGAACGGATCCGCAAAACGGCCGCCTGGGATCGCTGGTGGGTCCTAGTGGGAGCATTCGCGGTCTGGATGACGACCTGGGGAGTCCGGAGAAGCTCGGGGCTGGTCTGAGCCGGGTCACACCCGAAGCAGATGGCCCTGGGAGCGGCATGTGGAAAACGTCCCTTCACAGGGAAACTGATGGACAAGGTGGAAATCCGCGGGGAGAATGTCCCAAGCTGGAATGAGGGTCAGATGGCTTCGAACCGATTCGAGCGGACGTTTCAGGCGCTCCGGGCCAGAATCCTGTCGGTCCACGGATTGACGGGTCTCGCCTGGGGAGCGTTCGCGTTCGGGGGCGCCGTGCTGGCGGGGGTCTGGATGGACCTCGTCTGGGAGCTGACGTCGGCGGCCCGGATCGCGGCCTTGGCGATCGCCTCCCTCCTGTGGCTCGGCCTCCTCGGCTACTTCGTCGGCCGGGCCATCGGAGCGCTCCGCGATGCCGCGCTGGCCCGGCGACTCGACGGCGCAGGGCGGACCGGCGGCGAGATCCTGACCGGCTTCGAACTCCAGGGAGGGGGCGGTTCGGTCGCGCTCAGCCAGGGACTGGCCGAGCTCGCTACGCTTCGGGCCGAGCAGGTCGCCACGACAATCCCCGGCGATCTTGTGGTGCCGTGGCGGCCCCTGAAGCGGGCCGCGGTCTGGGCCGCCGGGATCGGCGCCGCGGTCTTCCTCGGCACGCTGGCCGCGCCCCGCCTCGCCGCGACGGAGTGGCTGCGGTTCGTCGATCCGTTCGGCGATCATCCCCCCTATTCCCGCACGCGGCTTGTCGTCGAACCGGGGAACACCCGCGTCCGGTACGGCGACGGTCTCGACGTCGTCGTCACCACCGAGGGGCCTCCCGTCGAGGATCTCCAGCTCGTCCTTCGCCGGTCCGCAGAGCAGGGAGGGACGCCGCAGGACGAAATCCTCCCGATGTTCGCCGAGACGGAAGGTCAATGGCGGGCGTCGCTCTCGTCCGTGACGGCCCCGGGGGAGTACTTCGTCCGCACGAAGGAGGCCCGCAGCCATCGCTACCGGCTCGATCTGATCACCGTTCCGGAGATCACGGCGGTCCGGTTCCGCATTACTCCCCCACGCTACACACGCGACCCGGTCTACGAGGGAGAGCTTCCCAAGAACGGCATCGTCGCCCTGCCGGGGACCGAGGTGGAGGTGACGGCGGTCAGCAACCGTCCGCTCGCGTCCGGCTCCGCCGCGATCCCAGGGAAGGGTGGTTCCGCAACGCTCCCGATGGAGCCGGCCGCCGGCGGAGAGTCCGGGAACGAGGTCCGGGGGAGCTGGACCATTTCCGAGGCGGGGACGTTCGCGATTCACGTCGTGGACCGGGAGGGGCAGCAGTCCCGCGAGCCGTTTACCGGGACGATCACGCTGCTTAAGGACCTGAGCCCCCTCGTTCGCGTCTCGAATCCGCCCAGCCAGTCGCTGGCGACGCCGTCGGCGATCCTGCCGGTGATGGTCGCCGGCGAGGATGACTACGGCATTACCCGGCTGCAGCTCTACCGCAGCCTCAACGACACCCGCCCGACCCCGCTCGGCTTCCCCACCAGCGACCCCGCCGCGCGGCGCCACGAAGACCCGACCCAGCTCCCCCTTGCCGAGTACGGCCTGCAGCCGGGAGACGTCATCAAGCTGTTCGCCCGGGCGGAGGACAACGATCCGGCCGGGGCGAAAGGTTCCGAGAGCCCCGTCGCGGTGGTCCAGATCATTTCGGATGAGGAGCTCGACCGGCTGATGCTTGCCCGCGAAGGGGCGGACGCCCTGATGTCGAAGTATCAGGCGGCGCAGCGGCGGATGGAGTCTCTTCAGGAGCAGGTGGAGGCGCTGCAGAAGCAGCTCGAGAAGAAGGGGGCCGATGCCGCGCTCACCGAGCAGGAGAAGGAACAGCTCGAGACGCTGCAGAAACAGATCGAACAGGCGGCCCAGGACATCCGGGAATCCGCGAAAGAGCTCCTCCCTTACGATCTCGATCAGGCGCTGAACGACGAGTTGGAACAGCTGGCGAAAGAACTTGACCAGGCGGCCGAAGAGATGAAACAGGCCCGCCAGGGAGAGAAGCCGAACGTGGCGGAGACGCTCCAGAAGCTGGAGCAGACGAAGAAGCGGCTGCGAAAGACCCAGGACGAGTTCCAGGAAGGGGTCACGGATCCGCTGGAGCAGTTCTCGCAGATTTATCCCCTGTTCGAGGACCAGTCGCGGTTTGAAGAGCTGGTCGAGCGGCAGCGCGATCTGGCAGAGCGGCTGGCGTCACTCAAGAACGAGGAGAAGGCCGAAGATCCGAAAGTGAGAGCCCGCATGCGGGAACTCGAGGCGGAGCAGCGGAAGACCCGGGAGGACCTCGAAGACCTGCTCAATGACATCGAATCGCACGCGAAGCAGCTGCCGGTCGACGCCGATCCTAAGATTGCCGAGCTGGCGGAATCCGCACAGAAGTTCGTGGACGAACTCCGGGCATCCGGAGCGGGCGAGGCGATGGCGGGGGCGGAGTCGGAGTTGTCCGAATTTTCCGGACAGAAGGGGCATACCCAGGCGAAGACCGCCGCCGAGATCCTCGAGTCGTTCCTCTCGAAGTGCAAAGGGAACGAGGAGAAGTGCGAAGGGGCCTGCAACAGCCTGAAGTTCCGTCCTGGCCAGGGCTCCATGGGGAACTCGCTGCAGCAGTTGCTCGACGCAGCCGGTTTCAAGAAGGGGAACGGCCGGAAGTCGGGGCCCGGAAGCGGCGCTGGCGGGGGCTTCAGCGCCCGCCGGGACTCGCTGTCGAACATGGGGCTTTACGGTTCGAAGATGACACAGGGCAACCCGCAGCAGGCCAAGAGCGGGCAGGGGAAACAGTCTGTCGCGGTGGGCGGCAGCTTCCGGAGCGACGACTCCTCGACCGCCGTCAGCCGGATCGATCCGCACGGGATGCTGAAGTCCTCCGGATCCAGCGAAGCGGCGATCCCGGTCCGGTATCGCAAGCAGGTCGAACGGTATTTCGAACAGATCGCCGAAGAGGCCGGACAGAAGCGGCCAGAGACGAGCGGCTCACGTTGAACGAGGAAGCCGAGACGGTACTTCCGATCTCTCCTGGACCGCTCTCGCACGAAGAGGAATGACGCCATGAAGACACAAACGGCACTGATTCTGACCGGCCTCCTGTCGGCCGGGTTGCTGCTGCCGCTCGCCTATGCGGAAACGAAGGGGCTCCTCGCCAAGGCGACTCAGCCGGCCCCGATGTCGATGGTCCCCGAGCCTGCCCAGTCGGGGGGGGAACCGGAGAGCATCGTGCAGGTGGCGAATCTCGTGTACGCCCACACGAAGAGCAGCAAGTGCTTCTCGGATCACTTTCTCGTCAAAGCCGAGAAGGACTCGGCGATCTCGACGAGCCGGCGGTTCCATGCCGTGAAGCTCGCGTCGGACGAGCTCTATTCCTTCCCGCTGGTCATCATGACCGGCGAGGGGGCCTTCGAGCTGCCGACGCAGGAGCGGGAAAACTTCCGGCGGTTCGTCGAACGGGGGGGGATGGTCCTCGCCTCCGCGGGCTGTTCGTCGGCCGACTGGGACCGCTCGTTCCGCCGCGAGATGGCGACGATCTTCCCCGACGCGACCCTGACGACGCTCGGGATGGATCACGCCGTCTTCCACACCGCGTACGACATCGCCGAGATCAAGGCGAAGCATGGGACCCCCAAGCCGCTCGAAGGGGTGACGATCAACGGCCGACTGGGGGTGATCTATTCCCAGGACGGGCTCAACGATACCCAGCACAGCCAGGGCTGCTGCTGCTGCGGGGGGAACGAGATCACCAACTGCATCGACGTGAACGTGAACATCCTGGCGTATGCGCTGACGTACTGAGGGCGAGGGGCCGTCTCGCGGAGGCGGCCGGACGAATCCACGAAGAACCGCAGGCTCAAGGTCGAGGTAACGCTCCGTGCGGACTGGTACTCGCGTCGCCGCCCGGAATCGGCCCCCCCTGCTGGCCCCCCTCGGCCTGGTGATGATCTGCATGGGACTCTCCTGCCGCCCGACCCCCTCCCCGACGGCACCGCCAGCCTCCGCCTGGCCGGTGTCGGTCGTCGTCAGCTGCGACACCGCAGGCTGGATCGTGCCTTGCGGCTGCTCGACGAAACAGGCGGGGGGGCTGCTCCGCCGGGCGACGTTCGTGCAGGGACTTCGCGGCAAGCGCGACGTTTTGCTGCTCGATGCCGGGGGCGCGCCGGGCGGGGCGTCCCCGTACGACCGGGCGAAGTTCGAGGCGGTTCTTCGGGGCGAAACGGAGATGGGAGTCGCAGCGCACAACCTCGGGGCAACAGAGGCGGAGCTGGGGGTAGATGATCTCGTCCGGCTCGCCGGCGAAACGAAAGGCCCGCTGCTCGCCAGTAATCTCCGCGCGACGGCCGATCACAAAGCCATCCCGAGGACCCGGACGGTCAGCGTGGGGGGAATCCGGTTCGGGATTCTCGGCGTCCTGTCCCCCTCGCTCGCGCCCCCCGGGATGGAGGCGACTCCTCCGCGCGATGCGATTCTGGAGCTGCTCCCCGCTCTCAAGGGGGAGAAGGTCGATCAGGTGGTCGTTCTCGCTTATCTGCCGGAGGACGAACTCGCCGCGCTGGCGGCCGAGCTGCCGGAGGTCGACCTCGTGATCGGCGGCCCGACCCGGCAGAGCATCGCCCCAAGGCGAGCCGGACCGACGCTCTGGGCCTCCGCCACGAACAAGGGAAAGTTTCTGATCCAGCTCGACCGGGATGCACCGAAATCCTCCTGGGATGGGCGGATCGTGGAACTCGATGAATCGATCCTCGACGACGACGCGCAGTCGGCGAACCTCCGCCAATTCCGGGACAACCTGCTGCGGACCGATTTCCGGGCCGACCAGACCAGCTTCGTGCCGCCGGCGGGAAAGAACCTCCCCGCTGACTTCCAGGTCGTCGGCACCGAGAACTGTCGGTCATGCCATGCAGAGGACTGCCGCCGGTGGGACACGTCGGCGCACGCCCACGGCTGGCAGACGCTGATCGACAAGACCGCCCACATGGACCCCTACTGCCAGCAGTGCCACACGACCGGGTACGGGCTGCCGGGGGGCTTCGCCTCCCTCAAGTCCCCTATGGGCCTGACGAACATCGGCTGCGAGAGCTGCCACGGGCCGGGCCTTGCCCACTCCCGCCGTCCGGCGACCAGGACGCTCTATCGCGCCCAGGACCGCTGCACCGCCTGTCACGATCATGAGAACAGCCCGGAGTTCCGGTACGACGATTTCTGGCCGCGGATCGAGCATGGCCGCCCCGCGGCAGGGAGCAGGGAGAACTGACATGCACTCCGGAACCGGTTTTCGCCTGCTCCTCTCCTCGCTTTTTGCGTGCGGCCTGCCGTTCGCCGCATCCGGCCAGGATGTCGAGCCGAAGCCTCCCATCGCCCGGGACGCGGAGCCGAAGCCGAAGGAGTGGCTCACGAAGCTGGCGGATGGCCTGGAAGCCTCCCGGACCCGCAAGCAGCCGATTCTCGTTCGCGCCGGAGCCGACTGGTGCGGCTGGTGCAAACGGCTCGACAAGGAGATCGTCGATCCGGCGGTGCAGGCGGAGCTCGCCAAGTGGGTGCTGGTGGAGATCGACGTCGACGACTCCCCCGAGGAGGCGGAGCGGCTCGGTATCGGGCCGATCCCGGCGCTTCGCATTCTCGACGCCGCCGGCCGGACGGTCCGCTCGAACGACGGATACATGCCGGCGGAGGACCTGCTCCGGTGGCTGCAGGGGAAGGAGCCGACCGGCGAGGGGGTGACTGAGCCGGTCGCCGAGATCCCTCCGCTCAGCGGTGACACGCTCCCTCAATTGATCCGTCTCCTCGCCCATCGGGACGCGGCGGTCCGTGAGGCGGTCGCCCGCTCGCTGGCGGCCGACCGCAAGACCGCCGGTCCCGCCGTCGTCGAGGCGTTCATCAAGGGAGGGCTCGTCACCCGGCTCACCACCCTCGAAATGCTCGCCCTGTGGAAGGCCCCGGTGGCCGACCTCGACCCTTGGCGTCCCCAGACGATGACGTCTGAGAAACTGAGTGCTCTTGAGGACTGGATCGACTCGGAGCCGGGGGACGCCCCCCCCGCAGCCACGATGCTCACCCCCGAGGAACTGGAAGCGGCGCAGCGGGAGATCGCCAAACTCGCAACGGCGGACTCGGCGGAAATGGAAGCGATCGGCGCGAGGCTCGCCCATCACGGTCCGCTGCTCCTTCCCGAGGTCCAGCGGCAGCGGGAACGGGCCGCCTCGGAGGCCGCGCGGGGACGGCTCGACTGGCTCCGATACCGGCTCGCCGCGTCGGATACGCTCGCTCTCAAGTGGCCCGAGGGGCTCCTCGGGCTGGCCGCCGCGGAGGCGTCGCGGCGGCAGGCCGCCGCGGCCGAACTGAAGGAGGTCGTGACGCCGGGGGACGAAGCCCTCCTCATCGAGCTCCTGCATCATCCCGATCCCCTGGTGCGGGAACTGAGCCTCAAGGCTCTGCACGGGGTCGAGGGGGCCCGGTCGCGCGAGGAGCTCGTCAAACTCCTGACGGACCCCGAGGCGAACGTCCGGGCGGCGGTCCTCAAGGAGATGGCGGAGAAACCGGATGAAAAACTCGTCCCGCAGATCCTGACCTACATCGAGACGGAGAAGGATGCCGACCTCCTGGTCTATGCGATCCGGATGCTGCAGGAGGTCAAGAACTCGGACGCCGCCCGCCAGGGACTTCTGAAGCTGCTCAAGCACTCAAGCTGGCAGGTCCGTGCGGAGGCGCTCGAAGGGATCGCGAAGTCGTTCCCCTCGCACTCGTGGGAGCGGCGGAACCAGTCGAAGGAGGAGCAGGAGAAGCTGGTCGATGGCTACTCGGCTGTCCTGGAGCTGCTCGATGACGAGGACGGATACGTCGTCAGCCGGGCGGTGCTGGCGATGAAAGCGAGCGACATGGCGGCGGCGGTCGAGCCCCTGGCGCAAACGGCGGAGAGCCATCCCGAGCTCGCTTCGGCGGTCATGGAAGCGCTGGCTGCAGGGGAGGCGACGAAGGCAAAGTCCGAAAAGGTTCTGCACGGCTGGCTCAAGCACACTCACGAGAATCTGCGGGCCGCCGCGATCAAGGGGCTTCAGCAGATGTCGCAGCTCGACGGAGAGGAGGATCTCCTCTCGGCGCTGTCCGACTCCAAGGAAGTCGTGCGGATCGCGGCCTGCCGCGCGCTGCTCGATCAGCTCGACGATTTGCGAGACAGCGAACAGCGCCAGTTTCTAGAAATCGCCCAGAGCGGGGACCAGCCGGCCCGCCCCCGACCCTCGGGGTTCGGTGGATTTCTGCGGGGGCTGCTGGGGGGAAATCCCCCGGCTGAGCCGGCCGCGCCGGAGGGGACGCCGCCGCCGGGCGACTCGAAAGCGGAGGCGGAAGCCGAGGACAAAGGGGCGGACGCCGCTGCGAAGGGGGACGCTCCGCCCCCCATCGAGACCTGGCTGATCGAATTTCGCGCCGGCCAGCATCGGCCCTCCTGGACTTCGAAAGGAGTGGAGCCGCTCAAGGGGATGCTCGCGTCCGAATCGCTCGCCGAGCGCGTCCCGGCCGGGATCGCCCTGACCGCCCTCGGCAACGATGCCGCCCTCGCGCCGCTGATCGAAATCGTGCGAAAGGACGCCAATCAGCTGGTGAGCGTCGGGGAAGTCCTCGGCTGGCTTCCTTTCGCCGAGCGGAAAGCGACGTTTCAGGCACTCCGCGGGCTGGTCCGCGACCGGGATGGCTTGACTCGTCTGGCCTTGTGGCTGACCTCAATCCGCGACCCGCGCGCCGCCGACCTGCTCTGGGACGTGCTTCGCGAGCCCGAAACGAATGCCGAAATGGCCCACCTGCTTCTCGAGCGTCTGATGCATCTCCATCAGGTGGAATTCGATCACTACGGGTACGGCAACCGCGGCCGTTCGCAGAAGTCGTCGTTCGATATCGCCGCCCTGCAGCCGCACGTCGCGAGCCGGAACGAGTGGGAGTGCCGAGCGGCGCTGGCCGCCCTGGTTCAGACCGATCCGGCCTCCGTCCCCGAGGCGGCCAGGGCCATCTACGAAGACCCCGCCCGCCCGGACGGCCTCCGCGAAGACGCCTTCGCGATCCGGCTCTACGTCCTCGATCCTCAGGAAGCCCGATCCGAAGCGACGGCGGCCCTGGTCTCCGGTGACCGGCTGAAGAGGGCGTCGTCCCTCACCGTGCTGGCGCTCGAACAGTCCGCCCTGCAGAACTCGACGATCGAAGGCTTTCCCTTGCCCGCGAACCAGTTCGCGCGGATGGACATCGACAGGGACAAGCCCCCCGTGCGGCCCCCTTTGCCTGAAGAGCTGACCGCCGACGTGGTCCGGCCGCTGCTCGAGTCGAGCGACCGGACCGCCGCGCTGCTCGCCCGCTACATCCTCGCGATCCAGGGAGAACAGGTCGATCTCGGCCCGCTCATCGCCCACTGGCGGGCCCAGGGGAGCCCGGACTACCGCGCACCCCGGTGGGACCGGCTCGTCTACGAGGCGATCGCCGAACGGAACAGCCCCTCCGACGTTCCGGTGCTCGAAGAGGTCTACCGCTTCATCCAGGCCGAGCATGGCCAATCCCAGCTCCGCGACTTCTACTGGACCATCCGCACGATGACGGGCCCCGAGGTGCTGGCCCTTCGCAAGCGGATCCGGACCGAGGTCGGGATGGGAAACCTGCAGTAGTTCGGTGAACCCGACACAGTGACAGATCGACATCCCCGGGAAGGCGCGATTGTGAAACGGATGCTCTGGTTGACGGTCCTATTCTTCGGTCTTTCGTTGTCGGCCTCCCGACTCTGGGGGCAGTCGCCGCCCGAGGAGGGAATCCAGGCGGGCGGGACCGCGGACATCGCACTCCGTCCCGAGCAGATGCGGATGAGTGTCGACCTGATCGCCAAGGGGAAGGACGTCGCCGAGGCGATCGAGAAGCTCAAGGGAGTCCGGGCCAAGGCGGAGGGGGAACTGGCGAAGCTGGGAGCGATCAAGGAGTCGGTCAAGTTCGGCGATCCGCAGCTGGACGAATCGGAGGTCCAGCGGCGGGAGCAGATGGAGGCAATGCTCCGGTCGCGGCTCACCCCCAAGCGGGCCGGCGGCAAGCCGCCGGTCATCGCGGCCCCCGTCACGGTGACCCTGCCGCTCGAGGCTGCGTTCCCCCTGACCGCCGCGGATGCTTCGGAGCTGTTGATCGAGGCGACAAAGCTGCAGTCCCGGATCAAGGCAGTCGACCTGGCGGCCGCGAAGAATGCCGCCGAGCCGACTCCGGAAGAGGCGGAGCTGTCCGAAGAAATGGAACAGATGCAGCAGCAGTTCGAGGAGCGGGGGGGCCGCAAGCCCGGCACGCCGACGTTCTCCTATGCCGCGACCGTCCTGAAGGAGCAGCGCGAGAAGGCGATCGCGGAGGCGTTTCAGATGGCCCGCGAGGAGGCGGAGCGGCTCGCCAGAGCCACGGCGACGGAGCTGGGCCCGATCCGCAGCCTGAGCGCCAGCAGCCAGATGGGCCCGGGCGATGCGGACGAATACGGCGGGAACTACTACTACCAGGCCCGGATGGCGGCGATGCTGCGGCAGCAGGGAGGAAAGGAGCGGAACGAGGTGGTCGGCCCGAGCCCGCAGTCGCTGAGGCTCCAGGTGCACGTCCAGGTGACGTATCGCATCGGGACGAAGTGATCGGGATGGGACGCCCGGCGAGCGAGTCGAAATCGGCGTTCGCCGCGGAATTCCGAGGACCGTACTCCAGGACCTCTCGCCCTCGGCGGTCGATCCTGCGATCGAGCCGTTCGGAGACGTTGTGATGAGCTCGTCGTCTCGCCTGCGGAACAGCTCTCTACCATCTCGAAGTTTTCGATCCGGCGACTCTCGGGAGGCCCCGGATTAGCCGCGCCTCTCATTTCGAACTCGATGAGCAAGGCAGCGTTTCCTGGGGCTGGTCTGAGACGATCTGGTCGGAAGGACGTCCTTCGCCCAACCCATCGTGCCGGGCAGCCCGGGTGCAGGGGCGGAGCCCCTGCCCGCCGGAGGCTCTGCCGTTCAGGAACCGTCCAACGCAACCAAAGCGTCCATCCGGCCACCCCCACCCACCGACATCTGCGGAATTCTTGATCCGTAGTTCACACCGGCCACGGTCGCGGGTACGCTAGATTGGTTCACCCGTCTCGCGGTCGTTCGAGCCATTCCCGGTTTCCCTTCGTCGAATTCCATTCTCCTGGGAAAGGCTGGCGCCGCATGTCCTTATGTCATTTGCGTCCCTGGTGCCCTGATGAGTGTTGAAGAGACCGAAGAGCCGATGCTCCCCGGCAACAAGCTGGCCAAGGAATCGCTCCGGCCCTGCCCCGAGTGCGGTGAGAACGTCCGGGGGGGAATGGTCCGCTGCTGGAACTGCGGCGCGTTCATGAACGCGAAGATCCAGGAGAAGTATCAGGAGATCCAGTCGCGCCCCGCCGCGGCCTCCAGCCCCACTCCGTTCGGACAGATGAGCGAGGGGGAATCGGCTGCGCTTCCCTCGGCGCCGGCCGAAGAAGAAGAGAACGACTTCGAGCTGACGACTGTCTCCTCGCGGGCGGAATTCCAGGCGGGGTCGCCGACATCGCTGCTCCGCTCGGCTCCCGAGAATACACCGGCTGCCGCCGCAGCGGCGGAGGCGGCTCCGATCCCGATGATCGAAGCGGACGACGCTCCTGCGAAAGAGAAGAAGGCGGAACCCGCCCCGCGGGCGCTGAGCCCCGATGAAGCGCTCCTCGACATCGCGATGCAGGACGACAGCGAATCGACCCGCCGCCGCAAGAAGCGGCCGACGACCGGCGGTGTCCGGACCGCCTCGGGGGGCTTCCTGATCTTCTGCCCGTACGGCTGTCGCGTGGAAGTGAAGGAGCAGCATCGCGGCATGTCGGGACGCTGTCCCCGCTGCCGGGCTCCCTTCATCGTCCCGATCGATCCCCCGGACTACTCGGTCTCGAAGGCAAAGGCCGCCGAGAAGGGGGCCGGAGGCGGGGCCGAGCAGCCCGTTGCCTACGGCCGCTGGCTGCAGGCGGTTCACCTGCACGCCGTGCCGCCGGAAAAGCTCGTCCTCAAACCGGACAGCCTTGTGAAGCTGTTCAGCGAGGTTGACCTCGGGTTCGGTCCCGAGGGGATGGTCGTCCTGACGCTCCCCAAGAAGGCGGGTGGCCTCTTCGGCGGTGGCGACAAGAAGGACCCGCGCGAAGCGATCCTGCAGCACCTGAAAGAGGGGAAGCCGGCGGCCGAGATCCCGGCGGCCGACAAGCAGTTCTACACGGCGGAACAGCTCCAGCAGATGCGGGTGGTCCAGCCGGTCGCGTCGCGGGCGCAGTCGATGTTTGCCGGTGTCCCGGTCTTCGGGACGGGGCGGATCGCGGTCCAGCTTCCGATCATCAACGACACCGATCCGCCGAAGTACCTGTCGTTCGGGATTTCCGAGTTCCGGAAGCTCGTGGAGACGTTGTCGGAAGTCTTCGGGCTGGCCGACTTCGGTCGGGACTGCGGCATCCCGCTGCAGGACCAGTTCACCGAGCACAAGTGCACGTACGGCGGCAGCTTCAAGTCGCTGGGCAACCTCGAGTTCTACAAGGCGGACCCGACGGTCCAGCTCGTCACGGTCGGCTGGAAGTGTGCCAACACCGCCTGCGGCCTGACGATGAGTGAAGAGGGACGGGCCAAGGCGGACTTCGGCGGCAAGGGGGCGAAGGGGATTGCCAAGGCGAAGTGCCCCAAGTGCCAGCAGAAGTTCGGCGACACCAAGCTCGAAGGCCTTCCGCCCGCTCCGGCGGCGGCACCGGCGACCGCCCAGGCCGCGACGTAGAGCCAGGGCGCCGCAGGGATCGCTGAGAAGTCATGAGAGTGACGCGCCGCAGGGCGCGTCACTATTTTTTTTTGGGGGGGGGCCATGGCGGATCGCCGCCGGAGCAGACGCGCGGCTACCAGGCGGTGATCTGCCCCGTCGAAGTGAGCGGCTTCCCGTCGGGGCCCGGCATCCGGACTTCTTCGTTCAGGTAGCCGCGGCGTTTGACGGAGAACAGCGTTTCGTTGAGGACGCCGTCCTTCTTGTCCGCCTTGAGGCGTTCGAAGACCTCCCGGGGAATCCGCTCTCCCCAGGTCTGGACATCGGCCGATTTGTCCGTTTCGCTGTTCCGGATCCGCCGTGTCAGGAGCTGTCCCCGCGGGTTCCGGGCTTCGACAATCGCATACCAGGAGGGGACCTTCTCAGCGTCCTTCACCTTGGGATCCTGGAAGTACCGGTCGATGCCGCTCTTGCGGCCCCGTTCGGCCACGACGTGGACTTCGTACTCCTCGCTCATCTGGCGGCGGAGCTGCAGCAGCCGGGTTTCGAGGTCGTGAATCGGCTGGATCGAAGTCGCACCGCCGGCGCTCCCGGCTTTCCTGGCGGCGGCGAGTTCGCGGGCGATCTGGGCGACCTGCTCCTTGGCGGCGGGTTCGATCGCTTCCGCCTGGCAGAGTGACAGGAGTTTTTCGACGCCGGACGCGGCCTGGGCTTCGACCCGTGCCTGCCGGGCGGCCGGGGTCATCGTCGGGACGGTCCGCCACAGGACGGTTCCGAGGACGACGAGTCCGATGCCGCTCCAGAGGAGCAGCCAGCGGCGGACGTAGAGGTGGGCGAGGATGACCTCGAAGCGGAGCGGGGGATCGCGGTAGGTGTGGAGGTTGTTGAAGTAGAGTTCGATCGCGGCGTCGACTTCGGCCGACGTGATGGTGTCCCCCGAGACCTTCGTCGACGCGAGGAGTTTTTCGCGGAGGAGGGCCCGGGTTTCGTCGGCGTTGAACTCCCGCTCGACGGCGGCCCGCTCGTCGCGCAGGCTTCGGGCCATGTCCATCACCCGGAGCATTTCTGCGAGCGAGAGGTTGTCGGCCCCGGACGCTCCCTTTGGCGCGACAGGGGGAGTTGCGGAGGGACTCGGTGGAGAGGCGGTAGACGAGGCCATGGCGGACGAGCGAGCGAGGAACGGATGGGCCGCTCCGGGATTGTAGGGGAGTCGATGGCACCATCAGTACCGAATGCGAGGCCGCGTTGGTGCATTCGCCTGTTGGTCGTCGCCGCGCCGGGGGGGCGGATCGTCCCTGTGGAACGGGCGTCCCTGACCCTGGTCCAGCAGGCTGCTGGCCCCGCCGGAGGCGCTTTCGTTGTGGAACCGTGGAAAACCGCCGGTGTCCACTTTGAGGACCGGCGTCGAGGACTCCCTCATTCACTCCCGCGGGGAGTGCAGTGCGGGCGTTCTGGAGAGGGAGTTCGACGCCGGTCTGCAATCGGGTGCCCGTTGTGTGCCATGGTTCCACAACAGAATCGCCTCCGGCGGCCAGGAGCTCCGCCCCTGGACCCGGGGGGCCGTGGGACGATGGGATTGAGCGGGGGGCGTCGTGCCGGCAAGGACGAGGCCCGAGCCGGTGAGGCAGCGGGAGTGTCCGCAAAAAAGGAAAGGGACGCGGCTGCGTCCCTTTCTCCAGGATTCCATCCGGCGTTCCGGAGGGTTACGCCATGACTTCCCGCACATCACTCACCGCACCGCGAATCGCGGCGGCGGCCACCATCGCTGGGCTCATCAGCAGCGTCCGGCCCGTCGGGCTTCCCTGACGGCCCTTGAAATTCCGGTTCGACGACGACGCACAGAGCTGACGTCCCTGCAGCTTGTCCGGGTTCATCGCGAGGCACATCGAACACCCCGCCGCCCGCCACTCGAAACCGGCCGCCTCGAAGATCTCTCCGAGACCTTCCTTATCCGCCTGGATTCGGACGAGCTGGGAACCGGGAACGACGAGGGCCTTCACGCCGGGGGCCACATGCTTTCCCTTCACGATTGCGGCGGCTTCCCGCAGGTCGGAGATCCGGCCGTTCGTGCACGAGCCGATGAACGCCACGTCGATCTTGAGCCCCTTGAGCGACTGCTGCGCCTGGAGGTCCATGTACTCGAGGGCTTCCTGAACCCCCTTCTGCTCTTCGGCCGGGAACGCCGCCACCGCCGGGATCTCTTCCGAGACGCCGACCGACTGGGCCGGGTTGATTCCCCAGGTGACGGTCGGCTCGATGTCGGCGGCATCGTACACCACTTCATCATCGAACTTCGCGTCCTTGCCCGACGCGAGCGACAGCCACCAGGCGGCCGCCTTGTCGAACTCGGCCCCCTTCGGAGCGAACGGCCGGCCGCGGAGGTAGTCGACCGTCGTCTGGTCCGGGTTGCAGTAGCCGCAGCGGGCTCCCCCTTCGATGCTCATGTTGCAGACGGTCATCCGCTCTTCCATGGTCATTCGGTCGAAGACCTCGCCTGCATATTCGTAGGCGTAGCCGACGCCGCCGTTGACGCCGAGCTTGCGGATGATGTGCAGGATGACGTCCTTGGCGTAGACCCCCTTCGCCAGCTTGCCGTTCACCGTGATCCGGCGGACCTTCGGCTTGTTCATTGCCAGGGTCTGCGTCGAGAGGACGTAGGCGACCTGCGAAGTGCCGATGCCGAACGAGATCGTCCCGAACGCCCCGTGCGTCGAGGTGTGACTGTCGCCGCAGGCGATCGTCATCCCCGGCTGCGTCAGCCCCTGCTCGGGACCAACGATGTGAACGACCCCCTGGCGGCTGTCGTTGATGTCGAGCAGCGTGACGCCGAACTCGCGGCAGTTCTTCTCGATCGCCGACATCATCTGCTCGGCCAGGAGATCCTGGAACGGCCGGGCCTGGTTGTCGGTCGGGACGATGTGGTCGACGGTCGCGATCGTCCGATCCGGATAGGCCACCTTGAGGCCCCGGTCGCGAAGCATTTCGAACGCCTGGGGGCTCGTCACCTCGTGAATGAGGTGCAGCCCGATGAAAAGCTGCGTCTGGCCGGACGGCAGCGTCCCCACGGTGTGCAGATCCCAGACTTTTTCGAACAGATTCCGACTCGCCGACATGGAAACCCCAAGACCTCGCGAAACCACAACGGAAGGCGCAAGAGCGCAAGTCCTGGATTATAGCGGCTTTTGTCCCCGGTGGTGAACGATCGAGTCCGCCGGGACGGCCGCTTTCCCGGTTTTCATGGAGAGGCTGACGGATCCGTCAACCGGGAGCGGAGGTGCCGGACGGCGAGGTCAGAAACTCAGCTGTCGATTCGGCGGAAGTCAGGTCGAGGAAAGGAAAACCGTCCCGCTCGACTCTCTCACCCGGAGCGATCGCTACCGGCCGGGCGAACGACGGTCCGGCGTAACAGAACGTGTGGAACTCTCCATTCTCGCCGCACGGGTCGGCGGTGGGGGGGAGGTCCCGCAGGAAGTCGTCGTCGAATTCCCGCCCGAGGAAGGAGCCGGGGAGCTGCCGGGAGTCGACGCAGGTCACGATGGTCCGCAGACCGGCGACGATCATCTGCCGGGCCAGCTCCGGCGTCCCTTCCGGGCCGCACCAGATCGGGAAGAGGGGCGAGAGGCCGGTCACCGCGAGTTGCCGGGCGCGGTAGTCCCGGATCTCTTCGAGGAACAGGTCGCCGAACGCGACGTGGGTGACGTCGTGGCGGCGGCACTCCTCCCAGACTGTCTCCATCCGCCGTTCGTATTCGGCGTTGCTGCAGGGCCAGGGGAGCGTGACCGACCAGAGGGGGAGCCCAGCCGCGCGGGCCTGGGCCTCGACGAGTTCCCGGCGGACGCCGTGCATCGCGACCCGGTTCGTCTCCTCCTGAAACGTCGTCACAAGCGAGACGATCTCGAACTCCCGGCGCTGCCGGAGGGAATGCAGCATCCAGGCACTGTCCTTGCCGCTGCTCCACGAGACCGCGATCCGGATCGTCATTGGCGGCTCCCCATGAGAGACTCAGGTCGAAACGGGGAGCCGGAGTGGCGCGGGAATCCCGGCCGGAAGCGAATGGACTTCGGGATGGAGCAGGTGCGCCACCATCTCCAGGCTGTCGACGAGCCGCGGGCCGGGGCGGCTGAAGTAGGCGTTTCCATCGACGACGTACACCTGCTGCCGGCGGACGCAGGTCAGGTCGGCGTACCCCGGATAGCCTTCGAGAATCGGAATGTCTGCGAGCGTCCGCTCGACCCCGAAGCCGCAGCACGCCACGACCAGCACCTCCGGATCGGCCGCGCGGATCTCGTCCCATGAAGTTGTCCGTGAGGCCTTCCCCTCGATGCCGATCACCTCGTGGCCTCCGGCGAGGCGGATCAGTTCCGGGCTCCAGTGTCCGCTGCAGAACGGAGGATCGATCCACTCGAGCAGCATCGTGCGCGGGGGGCGGGAGATTGCTTCAGAGCGACGGGCGACGGCGGCGACTCGCGCTTCGAGGGAAGCGATGACGGACGCGCCCCGTTCCGGGATCCCCACCGCATCGGCAACGAGCCGGATGCAATCGAACACCTCCCGGAGCACCATCGGCTCGAGATTGACGACCCGCGGCTGGCCGGGGAGCGAACAGGCGGCCGCCCGGACTTCTTCATCGGCGACCGCGCAGACGTCGCACAGGGCCTGCGTGACGATGAGATCAGGCTGGATCTGCTCGAGAACCGGCATGTCGAGCGAGTAGAGCGCCTTCTGCGTCTGAAGCCGCTCACGGACAAGCCCGTCGATCTCGTGGCTCGATGCATCGTGCGGGATCAACGTCCGCGTCACCTTCGGCAGGCCGGCGACATCGACCGGAAAATCGCACTCGTGCGTCACACCGACCAGATGTTCGCGCAGCCCGAGCAGGCAGACGATTTCCGTGGCGCTTGGTAGGAGGGAAACGATTTTCATGTGTCGAAGACGAGAACACCAAGGCGCCCAGACGTCACAAAGACGTCCCGGATGTCGCGAAACCTATGTGTCCTTTGTGAGATCCTGGTGTCCTGGTGTTTCACCACATTCCAGGTCATTGCCCCCTCAGGCCTGTTCGACAAGTCCAGAGACCGGTGCGGAACGGAGGATCGGGAACCGGCCCTCCACAAGGGGGACCAGGAACACCCAGCGAGGCATTTCGCGCGTCCCCTGCGGTGCCGGAGAGGTATTGGGAGTGGAAGCGGAATCCGGCATATCGGGACCAGTGAATGAGTAGCGATCGGGGCCACCAGGCGGCCCCGATCGCTTTGGCATCAGGACGGGACGATACCGCATTCCGCGTGGCGCGACCAACAGTCGACTTCTGCGGATCGCGGAGATCGCGTACGCCGAACCCTGGAGTACGCTGCGCTGAGGCTTGTCAGTAGTGGCGGATCTCAAGACCGTCACGCCACTTCAGTCCCACCGCGAGGGTGTGATACTGGGCCCCCAGCATCAGGGTCTTCAAGGCGGCAGCAGTCCGGAGCGCTTCCAGGATCTCCCGCATCTGCGCGTGACTCAACCCGATGGGGAGCGAGAGCCGTTCGAGGCGGGAGTGGGTTCCGAACGCTTTGAAGGCCGCGACCGATTCGTCGCTCAGCACCAGGGCGGTCCGGAGGTCGAGGGTCTGGAGAGTCGAGATGTTGCGAAGGTGGCCGAGGGCCACCTCATTCATCGGCAGACCGCGAATCTCCACCGTCGTGAGCTTCGGCAGGCGGGTGAGCGCCTCATATCCCGGCCCCGCGGCGGTCGATTTGAGGCGCCAGTCGCGAACCCTTCGCGAGGCGCCGAGCAGCGACGCCCGGACTTCGGCGGGGATCGTCGTCCCGTTGGTCGCGAGGATCTGCAGCCGCCTCAACTCGGGGAGATCCTTCAGTCCGCCGATTCCCTGTCCGGTGATGTTGTCCGCCACCACGCTGAGGGTCTGGAGGTTCGGGAGCCCCGCCACGGCGCCGAGCACGGCGTCAGGGGACTTCGGTCCATGGAGGCTCAGCTCGACCGCGGACGCGAACGCTGGAAGGGCGCTGGCGTTCGACTCGTCGACGCCATTGAAGATGCGGACGTTCTGGAACGAGCCGGAACGCCCGAGTTTGCCGAGGAGGGCCACGGGGATCGGAGTCGGCTGCCGAATCTCGAGGTCGCGAAGCTCCGGCAGCTCGGCTAGGAGAGGAAGCGCCTCGTCGCGGAGCACCGTCTTCTCCGTGATGTCGAGCGTCGTCGAGGAAACGCCCGCCGCTTCCCCGGTCAGATGCCAGAACTTCCACCGGACCCATTCCTGATAGAGCCCGGACAGCTTTCGCTCCTTCTCCACGTTCCTGACGGTCTCGGCGGTCGTGGCCGTCGCTCCGATGGAGAGCTTCCGCAGGATGGGGAGCTTCGCCACCTCGCGGAGCCCGGCGTCCGTGAGGTTCGTCCGGCTGAGGTCCAGCTCTTCCAGGCTCCGAATTCCGGAGATCTTCCGGGCGAGCTCGTCATCGACCCGGTTGTGCGACAAGTCGAGCAGCCGGACCCCCGAGAGGATCAACAGGCATTCGACCTCGTACGGGGTGAGCGGTTCGTTGCTCGGCGGGAAACGAACGTCGCAGCCGGTCACGGCTCGCGGACCTCCCACCGGCGGCATCCAGTACGGCTGCGTTTCGGATGAGATCGTGACTCCCGCCTTCCGGAGCCACTCCACGGCTCGGGCCTGGCGCCGCTGGGTAATCGCCTGATAGCCGAGCGAACCGATGCCGAGCGCGATCGAACCGGCGCACAACCAGACGACGCCGGAGAGCGACGGAAACCGCAACCAGCGTCGCATCGCTCCTGCCAAGGCCCGTTCTCCCCGCTGCGAACTCCCGGGAATTCTCCAGGAGCGATCCTACCGCGCGGGGGAGCCCCCTCAGAAGCCCGACCGCTTTCGATCGGCCCGGGGCGGCGTTCGAGAGTCGATGCGAGGGGGCCGGCAGGGCCAAGCGGCGTTTCGACGGCTCAGGCGTGAAAGCGCGGCCGGAAGGCGGGAGATCCGCGGTTAGCGGCTGACGTCGAGCTTGGCGTTCACCTGGCCTGAGGTGGCGTCGACCACGAGCGCGGGTCTCGTCTCGTCGTTGCCGGCGACGAGCATTTTGAGGTCTGACCGCAGATCGAAGACGTTCATCGACGGCAGGTCCACCGTGATCTTTTTGGACTCCATCTTCGCCAGGTCCCACGTCAGCATCTGATCGCCGCAGACCTGCAGGATCGTGTTGGCGTCCACGTACAAGAGCCCGGACGTGAAGATATCGGCGAGCCGAAAGGGCTTTGTCTGCCGGCCGTCCTCGACATTGGCGATCGTGGTGACTCCCCGCTTCTGCAATAACACGATCGAAGTTCCGTCGGCATTGAGGGCCACTTTGAAGAGGTCCGTCGCCGGGGAGAGCTTCTTCCCGATGAGCTGTCCGTTCTTCCAGACCCGCGCCCCGTCCCGCACGGTTCCGATGGCGACGCAGGTCCCGTCTTCGCTGATGCTGGCCCCGATGAGGGAGGTCGCGAGGGGCATGATCGGAGATTCGAATCCTGACGCGACGGGAAACTCATAGGCCAGCTTCCCTTCGTCGACGCTCCAGACCCGCGCGGTCGCAGCGTCGACCGTCAGCAGCCACTTTCCGTCGAGCGACGCGTTGTAGAGCTTGATGACGCTGGCATGACTCCCCATCTCCCGGGCTTCGGTCACCCGGCCGGAAGGGTCGAGCATCGCGAGCACGACCGCCTGCCCGCCAACACAGGCGAGCCGGTCGCCACTCGATCCGAACGTCAGGAAGTGATTCGGAAGCGACGGCTTGTAGTCCGTGATCCCCTTGGCATCCACGGCCCAGATCTCGACCCCCTGCGAGGTCCGCCCCGTGGCGGACCGCTTGCCGTCGTTGCTGATCGCCGCTGAGGCGACGTAGGCGCGGCGGTAGGGGGGGATGCCGTTTCCGCGGACGGCGAAGAAGCCCACCGCTACGACGAGCGCCACGACGCCGCTCCCGATGCTCGCCACCTTCTTCCAGGGAACCTCGTCCATGTTCGAGAACGGATTTCCGAACATCCCGACGGCGAAATCGGTCGCCGAGCTCAGGAGTGATCGCCGGTTCGCCGCTTTCGGCATGGGCCGCGGAGGCTGAATGGTGGAGGTCGTCGACTTCGTGGAAGCCTGAGACGCGGCAGGCCGCGGCTTGACCGTCCCCAGGAGTTCTCCTTCCGAACGGGCCTCCCCGAGCAGCGGGAGCGTGGCCATTACCAGGTTGCGGGTTTCGAGATCGGGATCGTGCAGCATTTCGAGCAGCCGCGGAACCGCCTCGGTGTTCCCGATTGCTCCCAGGCAGTTGATTGCCGCGTGCCGGACCTTGAGGTTCTGGTCGTTCAGCAGCGGCAGGACTTTCGAGAGCGACGTCCGTTCCTGCAGCAGGCCGATCGCCCGCAGAGCGTTGATCTTGACCCGTTCACCGCCGGCGAGCGCGACTTCGAGAGCGGGAATCGCATGTTTCTGGCCTTGTTCACCGAGGGCGAGTGCGGCGGCGGCCCGGACCTCGTCGGAGCGGTCGGTCCGGAGCGCATTCTCGAGGGACCGGCGGGCGGCGGCGTCGGGAATGGGCCCGAGCGCTTCGACGGCCCGGCGGCGGATCAGGGCGTCAGTCGACTCGAGGTAGCTGATCAGCGGCACGACGGCCCGGCGATCCTTGAGGGTGTGGAGGGCCTTGAAGATCCTCTGGATGAGGGGCCGGTCCTCGTCCCGCTCGACCTCCTCCTCGAGCATCTTGACGAGCGCCGGAACGGCCGAGTTCTGGCCCAGCCGGCCGATCGCCTCCGCGGCGATCACGATCATTTCCCGGCTTGGATCGACCAGGAACTTCTTGAGCGAGTTGACGACCGACTCGTCGCCGCACAGCCCGATCGCCGCCACGATGTTCTTGCGGACATCGAGGGACTTGTCCCGCAGCGAACGGATCAGGAACTTCGCGGATTTCGGATCGGGGTTCGTCAGAAGTCCCGCCGAGGCGTGGACCCGGACCATTTCGTCGGGATTCTGGAGCGCTTCGATCAGCGGGCGGATGACCTTCTTGCTTGTGACGTGCGAAAGCCCCTCCGCCGCCAGCCGCTGCAGGAGCCGGCTCCCCTCCTTGAGGACGGTCATCAGCGGCGGGATCGCCCTGGAGCTCTTCAGACGTCCGAGTGTTTCGACGGCGACGAACCGAACCGCGTCGGGGTGCTCCGCCGCGCAGAGCCCCGTGAGGGTCGGGACGACCCGGTCTCCGAACGCCGCAATCGCCATGATGACCCGGTTCCGCTGCTCGGGGGCCGCGACCCCCAGCAGCACGAGCGGCCGGACCGCGCGAAGATCCCCCAGGGCGGCCAGGGCCGAGATGGCCGGCAGGGTCCCTGGCGATTTCTCCTCGTAAAGGAGCCGCATCATCAGCGGGAGGGCGAGAGGATCCTGAAGACGCTCGAGTGCTTTGACCACCTCGCCATGGAGACCGGCCGGAAGCTCCGGCCAGCGCGTCCGGAGCAGCTCCGCGGCCCGTTCGTCGCTCGACTGTCCGAGGACCTCGAGGAGGGGCTTGACCCGCTCACATTCGAACGGTCCCGCGGTTGGCGTAATCGTCGCAATCGCACCTGAGAGATTCTTCCACTGCGATTTGGAGAGGGGACGTTCCCAGACTCGCTCTCCAACTGGACAGGGCTGGGTCAATGCCTCTTCGACCGCCTGCCGGACGGTATAGAGCGTGATGTCGACGTCGGTCGTCGTGGTCGGGATGTCGAATTCGTCGGTCGGATCGGCGGTTGGTGCGAGGGTCATCTCGCCGCAGGACGGACAGGCGACAGGCTGGCTCGCCAGGGCCCGCGGGACCTGGAACTCTTCCGTGCACTTGTCACAGATCGTTCGCAGCTTCTGAGTCGACGTCTGCCCTTTGACCTCGAAGGTCCGAGACGCGGACGACTTGCCCGAGGCCTCGTTGCGGGAAGCGGAATTGACGCCGCCGGCGGCCTGGGTCGGCGTGACGACCGACTCCGAAGAAGCAGATTTCCGCGGAGCGTCGCCGGCCGCACCTCCTCCTGACTGGAGCTGGGCCGGCGGAGCGAAGACCCCCGTTCGGGACGAGAGCGATCGGCCTGGAGGAGGAGCCGCAACCGGATTGAGCTCGAACCCGGTTTCGTGCGAGGCCTCGTCTGCGGGGGGGGCGGTCCGGTGAAAATCCTGCGGGCGGGCTTCCGGTGCGGTCCGGAACAGGCCGCTGACCGTCGACGTTCCGCTGGCGGCCGATTCCTCTTTGACGACCAGACCGCACGATCGGCAGCGGGCCATCGCGGGGAAGAGGTCGGAGCCGCACTGCGGGCAGGGGATCGGATCGTCGGAGTGATCGGTCGGAGCGACCGGGCGTCCCTCTCCGGCGCGGCTTCGCGGGAGGACCGCGATCCCGGACGCCTGGGACGCGGACCGGGCTCCCCCCGCGGCGAACGGGGAGACCAGGGTTCCGCTCGCTCCACTTCCCGAAGGGGGAAGCATCAGCAGTTCGGCGGACGAGGTCCCGAGGAATTTTTCGTTCTTCCGGCGGGGATGGGCGAACTCGCCCGTGGACGCTTCGCTCCGCGCCTGCAGAACATCATCGCCCACGAGCCGCGAGTCGCTGTCCATCGATCCCGTACGCGCGACAACCGGCTCGACCGGCGGCACTGATGGTGCCGCAGTCGCGGAGACCGGTTCCTCGTCCGCAACACTCTCGGCGGCTGCGGCGACCAGGCCAGGGGGAGGGCTGGTTACGGAACTCGCCTCGGAATCGAGGCTCATCTCTTCGAACAGTTCGTGAAAGTCGGCGATTCCGTCGGTCCAGAGGGCGTTTCCCCCCTCGGGGTCTTCGAGGTCGTCGAGCTGCGAGAGATCCCGTTCGTCGGGGCCGCTGTGAATGCCGGAATGCGGGCTCCCTTCGAAGATCGCGTCTGATTCGCGGCTCTCCTTGCCGGGGATCCGGCTGGGGCGGTTCAGCAGCAGCGGATCGAGCTCTTCGGTTCTCGGAACGGCGACCGTCTCACGCGGAGGTCCGGCTGGCGCTTCGCCGATGACGACCTTGGCGAGATTGGCGGGGAGCTTCAGCTTGCCCCGCGTGGCGGCGATCGCCATCGACCGTCCGAGCGCCGCTTCGACGACGTCGTAGTGCTCGCCCCAGAGGGCGTCGCCGAGGTCGTGTCCCCGCACCACGAGCGCCAGGAGCCGGCACCAGGGATGCGTACCGGAAGCAAGTTCGGCGAGAGTCTCCGGAGAGCCAGCCCCTTTCTGAATCTCCCCCTCCAGGCGGACGGCGGCCTTCTGGAGTTCGTCGAGGGGGCGGAACTGCGGCTCTTCGGAATGCTGGAGGGCGATCAGCGGCTCGAGGACCCGGCCGAGGAGATCGGCGGTGGACCGCTGCCGCAGCGCCTGTTCGACGCCGTCGAGGGACTCGAACGTCCGTCCCGGAGCGATGGCGGCTCCGAGTTTTGCGACCGCGATCCGAAAGTCGTTGATGGCGGCGAGCGTCTTCGACGAGGGGGCGATTCCGGTCGACTCGAGACGGGTCATCTCGAACTCGATCTGCCGGACCAGGGCCCGGCTGACGGAGCGGAGGTGAGCGAGAGTGTTTTCGACGGTGGTATTGGCGGCCATGTTGAAATACTTCCCGGGAACTGGGAGGAAGTCGTCGACGTCCTTTCGTCCTCAGTCGGTCAGGCAGGTGGAGGGGACGGGGGCGGGGCGGGCGGGGGCAGTTGCAGTTTGCCACGGGCCGCTCCGAACGCGACTTCGCGCCCGAAGAGCGCAGTCACGCTCCCGAGCAGTTCTTCCCACCGTTCGTCGGAGAGGTCTTCGTTGCCGGAGACGAGGCTCAGGAGATCCCGACTCGCCATCTCGAGCTTGTCCCGCGGCTCTTCGGGAGGGGCGGAAAGGCGGGCCTGGATCGTTGCCAGCAGGGCTTCGCTGCCGGGGATCGCGATGAGGCTTCGGACGACTTCGAGTGGTTCCTGCGGAGCGGGAGACGGAAGAGGAGCAGCCAGTTCCGCCAGCCGCGCGTCGAAGTCCTCGAAAGTCGGCGCGCCGACCGGAGCGGACCGGTTGGGCCAGGCGAACTCGCACAGGGCGATGTACTTCTGCTTGTAAGCGGCGAGCCCCTGGAGGGTCGCCGCCGGCAGCGGCCGTCCCTCGGCCGCGAGCCCCGGCAGCAGGGCCCGCACCTCGGCGGCGAGCCCGGCGCCGCGCTCGCGGAAGGCCTCGAGTTTCTTCCCCAGTTCAGCCGCTGTCGGGACTGCCATGGTCGGTCTTTCCGTCGTGTTGGCAGGGTTTCCTGTCAACGGAAGAAGGCTGGACAGCTCGAAAGAACTGTCCAGCCTCGCTCAGAGGAGCTGATCACGCGGAGCCGGTTCGATTACTCGAACTTGCCCTTGGCGATCGATTCGATCTTCTTGATGGTCGGACCGCTGTAGATTTCGAACGGGGCGATTTCGACTTCCGACGAGGTGTATCCGTCGTCAGCGCCGTTCCCCATGGTTCCGACTGCGAAACCCGGGTTGAAGAACGAGTCGCCGTTCTTGTCCACCATCGTCTTGACCGAGCCGTCCGCCATCAGCATGTTGCCCGTACCACCCTTGGCACCGGCGCCGTGGACCGCGTAGAAGTCGCGGAAGTCCTGGAGCCAGAGCTTGCCGTCGGCACCGGCGTTGCCGGTGTTCGTCGGGGTCGGGAGGACGTCGTCGCACCACGCACAGGCCGAAGAGCCGTCGGCGACCGAGACGATCGCGTTCGTGCTCTTGATCAGGATGATCTTGTCCGAGCCATCCCAGTACGCCGGGCCATCCGAGAACGACTCGACCAGGCGGGTGCCGATGGTGGCTCCCTTCGGCAGGCCGACGCTGAGGGCCGCTTCGTCGATGTCGCCGGGAGCCGCATCCCCCAGGAGGGAGATGTTGCTGCTCGGAACCGGGCTGGTGGTGAGGTCGGTCAGCGTCAGCGGACCAGAGCCACCGCCGAGCCCCTTGGCATCATCCGTACCAGCCGGAACACCGCTGACGAGGATGGCGTTGTTGCCGGTTCCCTTGGTCAGCTGAACGCCGCTGCGGACAAAGAACCAGCTGGCGGCATAGTTCGTGCCGTAGCCGGCGTCGAGCAGGTCCTGAACTTCCTGAGCGCGCTGCGTGGTGAGTTCCGTCGTGCCGGAGAAGGCGGTAACGCCGTCCGAGACGAGGGACTTGGTGTCCTTCTCAAGCAGGCGGCTTTCCAGTTCCACCGGGATCTTGCCGACGGTACCGACCGTTGACGTGCCGAGCATGTCGTTGACCTTCTCCGACAGCTTGAGCGGGTTCGACGGGCAGAGCATCTGCTGCGGGAGGCCCGCACCGCTGTTGACGACGTCGGCGACCCAGCCGTAGATCGCCGGGTTGCCGTCGCGCTTCCAGTCGTAGGCACCGGTGCACAGTTTGCCGGTCGGATCGTTTTCTGCACGGATGAAGAACGCCTTGCCGAAGTCCTTCAGGTTGCTCTTGCACTGGGCCGAGCGAGCGGCTTCACGGGCCCGCTGAACGGCCGGAAGCAGGAACGCGGCCAGAATCGCGATGATCGCGATCACGACGAGCAGTTCGATCAGGGTGAAACCACCCCGTCCGCTGCTCTTCACAAAACGGCGCTGCATGGAGATCCCTCCTCGTGGGAAGTCAAAGCGCGGACCCCATTGCAGCAAGGCCTCGCGCCGATAAAAACGCCCGCAGTGCACCATGCCCGCGGGAATTCGCCACTCATCGCCTCAGGCTCTCAAGAGCCTCGAGTCATCCGGCTCCGGAGAGCCTGCCTCGCCTGGGTTCGTCGCAGTCCCGTGTGGATCTGCTCTGCCCCGACTTCCAGGGTCTGGTCTTTGAGATGCGAGGGATTAAACCGAGGCCAAATGAAGCCCGCAGGAATCGATTGTGAATGTTGAGAGAAAGAATCTGTGAGAACCGCGCTGGCGGCGACATCCCCTCGACTGGCGACGGAACGGCCGATGCATAACTCGCGAGGGGACTTGGCGAAGTGGCAACGCAGCGGCGGTTGGCGCCGGCCCTCCTTCGGTGCCGGCGGCTGGCTGCCCGCAAATCCCGGGTGACAACTCCATCCAGAATCCGCCCTCCGGCCCCGAAGTGGTCAATGTCTGGTTCACGCTTCTCACCCGAAGCCGCTGGCGATGATCTCTTACCGAGATCTCAAGGACCGCGTGGCCCCCAGGCGGCCCTGCTTCCGCCGCGCTCCGGAGCAGGGCAATTTTCGCGTCCGAAACGTCGTTAACTCGCTGTTAAACCACGGTCCCGCCTCTTGTTGAGACGGGCAGCCGGGCGGGAAAATCCCGTCGCCGGATCGGGCTTTGAGTCGGGCGGCGGGAGACGGCGTATGACGGTGCAGACGACCTCGATGAGCACGAACCTCAGCGGACAGACGATCGCCGGCGGACGCTATCGCGTCGACGCCCGTCTGGGGACGGGGAGTATGGGGCACGTCTTCCGCGCGAAGGACCACAACCTCGAGACCGACGTCGTCATCAAGGTTCCTACGCTGGCCCGGCTCGAGATCGAGGAGTTCCGCAACCGCTTCCTGCAGGAGTCCCGGTTCCTCGTCAAACTGACGCATCCGCACATCGTCCGGATTCTCGATGTCGGCGAGCACGGGACTGTTCCGTACTTCGTGATGCAGTACATCGGCGGCGGAAGCCTCGAGACCCGGATCTATCCGGAGCCGACCCGTCCCGCGCCGCAGAGCCTCGCCCAGGTCGCGGAATGGCTCCCGCGGATGTCCGACGCCCTCGATTTCGTGCACGGGCGGGGGTTCATCCATCGGGATATCAAGCCCGCCAACATCCTGTTCGACGAGTTCGGCCACGCTTACCTGAGCGACTTCGGCCTGTCGCGGCTGGTCCATCCCGACGAGGACAACAGCCGGATGACCGCCGCCGGAGCGGTCGTCGGAACGCCGAACTACGTCGCCCCCGAGGTCGTCCTGGGGATGAAGTACGACGGCCGGGCGGACCAGTATTCGCTCGCGATGACGATCTACGAAGCGCTGACCGGACTTGTCCCGCTGGAGGGGCCGAGCCCCTCCGCGACGATGGTGAATCAGACGAGCAAAGTTCCCCCGCCGCCGTCCCAGCACAACCCCGTGGTCCCGGCCGCGGTCGACGCCGTGATTCTGCGGGCTCTGTCGAAGTCCGCGGGAAAGCGCTTCCCGAACTGTCAGGAGTTCAGCAACGCCTTCCTGGCGGCAGCGGGGCTCGTCTCCTCCTCCTCGTCCGGCGAGATTCCGCAGGTCTCCGATTCCTCGGCGGGCTCGGGACGCAAAAAGGCCGCGAGCGACGCCCGTCGGATGCGGGCCTCGGCGCAGAGCCTGAGCGGCGGCTCCGGCCGGAGCGAGGCGATGCGGAGCACGATGACCGGATCGGGCGAGACGCAGATCGGCCCCTCCCCCGCCAAGTTCCTTGTCAAGAAGACGGTCAAGGTCAAGCGGGACGGGTCGGCTCCCTGTCCGAAATGCTCCCACCCCCTCAAGCTGCGATCCAAACACGCGGGCCAGAAAGGGCAGTGTGTGAAGTGCAAGGGGCTCCTGGTCATCTCCCGGGACCTGCGGGAGGTCAAGCACGTCGTCCTCAACAAGCGAGCGGGCGCAGGGCTGACGGAAGCGGACTTCGCCCTGGCACTCGGAAACGAGCTCTTCGGCTGGAAGCTGCCGGCGATCGTGGCGATGGTCATTGCGGCGATCACGATGGTCGTCGTCCTGATCTCGGTGGCGACGATCGGGTTTCAGGCGGCTCAGGATCCGGACAAAAAGAAGGAAGAACGCCTCCTCCAGCACAAATCGAACGACCACGAGACCAAAGTGAGGAACTGAGGTCCTCCTCCTCGCGTGCTGGCATCGCTCCGACATGGAGCTGGAAGCGTGCCCGCCGCGGTGTCCCTGGCCAGGCGGCAGTCGTCTCCCGTGCCGGATCGCTGAGCCGGCTCACCACAACTTCGTCGTCAGCAGCTTCACGACGATGCTTTTGTTCTGGAAGTCGAGGAACGTCGGCGTCGTGTGCGGATCTTCCTGGACCCGCTGCAGCAGGTGCCGGATCCGCGAGATCGGGTAGACGACCGAGATTTCGCCATAGGGGATCGCGGTGAGAGGGACCGCTCCCCCGACCCGGTCGGAGCCTTCGAGCTCCCCTTCGATCGAAAACCCGTCGTCCCGCATCATGCGGATCACGATCTCTTCGACGAAGTCGCTGAAGTTGTGGAGTCCGCGGCGTGATTCGCCGGCCGTGCTCAGGTCAAGGAGCCGGGCGTTGACCAGCACACAGGTCTCCGCGAGGCCGTCGTTAACCGGCGTATTGAAGTAGCCCGCCACGCCATAGCCGTTCCGGAGCAGGCAGGCGACGGGGATGTAGTCCGCCTTGCCGGACTGGGAGCCGATCAGGGTCACGAAATCGCTGCGGAGCATCGAGCACGCACCTTTCGGGAAGAAGGATTGGCCAGCGCTCGAACAAATACCTCCGCGCAGTGAGTCGGTGGGGAAGTGAGAGTGAAGAGTTCGCGAACTTTTTGCGGGGATGCTCCCGCGGCGACCGATCGGCATCCCGCTCAGGGGGACTTCTCGCGATCGACGTTCCCTGCTTCCGCTGCGTCGCGACGGCGGAGGGCGAGGTGAATCCCTCCCTCCGGCCGCAAGGAGGCCCGGAACACCGGACGAGGCTCTCCCTGCCCGGGCGCGAGCGCGAACTGGAACTTCTGGAGCATCGTCCCCAGCACAAGAATCATCTCGAGCATCGCGAAGTGCTGACCGACGCAGACCCGCGGACCCCCGCCGAACGGGAAGTAGGCGAACTGCGGACGCTGCTCCTCGACCTCGGGGAGGAACCGGTCCGGATCGAACCGCAGGGGATCGGGATACCACCGCGGATCGCGCTGGACGACGTAGGAAAATTCCTGGACGAGGTCCCCCTTCCGGACCGGATAGCCCCCGATCTTGACGTCTTCGAGCGCCTCGCGGACAAAGACCCCGCTGGTGGGGGGATGGAGGCGGAGCGACTCCTTGACGAACCGCTCGCAGAACTTCAGCTGCGGCAGGTCCGCCGCGGCGAGCGGCCGAAGGCCGAGGGCGGCGACTTCGCGAGCCGCCTCCTCCTGGAACGCGGGATTCCGGGCCAGCTCGTAGAAGATCCAGCAGAACCCCGCGGCGGTCGTGTCGTGGCCGGCCAGGAGCATCGTCATGGCGTTGTCCCGGACCTGGGCATCGGTCAGCTTCGCTCCGCCGCTCCCCTCCTCGTCATCGGCGGCGAGAAGGAGCATCGACAGGAGGTCTCCCCGGTCGTCCCCTGCGGCGCGGCGCTTCCGGACGACGTTCCAGACGAGCTCGTCGAGGTAACGGATCGCAGCCTGCTTGGCCGCGCGGCCGGGCCACGGAAGCCATGAGGGAAGAATGAAGGGCGAGGCGAGTTCCCGCATCGCGACTTCGCCGAGCGTCCGGACTGCGGCTCCGATCTGTTCGGTGTCGCCGGCGATGTCGGCACTGAACATCGTCTCGCCGATGATCCGCAGGGTGAGTGCGGTCATCTCTCCGTCAATTTCGACCGTTCCCGCGCCGCCGTTGAATCGCGACTCCCAGGCTCTCGCGAGGTCAGTGGTCTGGCGGACCATGACCTCGCCGTATCCCCCGAACCGCCGTGACGCGAACCCCGGGGTGACGAGCTTGCGCTGCGTCCGCCACGCCTCTCCCTCGGTGGTCAGGACGCTGTTGCCGTTCCACTGCCCGAACACCCGCCGGACGTGCGGGCGGATCTGAAACGACTTCCCCTTGGTGACGAGGATCTCGCGGATCTGATCCGGATGATGAAACAGGTAATACCGACCACCGGCGACCTGCAGCAGGACAGCGTCGCCGTACTCGGCGTGGAACCGGTCGAGCGTCCCGAGCAGATCGCGCTGGATCTGACTCAGAACCGACAATCCGAAGACCCGATCCCGCGGCCCGGGAGGAAGACGGCTAGCGTCCATGGCGTTGACACTCAGGAGGAGAACAGGCCGGCGACAGAGGTCCCGGCCCATCTCAAGTGTCGTCACGGGACGCGGTGCGGCAACTCTCTTCGTGAAACCGGGAAGGGGGCCAAGAGCTCGCTGCTCCCCGCACGCCGTCGACTACGTGGGAATTTGCAGGGAAGGGGGGCGGCTTGCCGCCGGAAGTCCGCGCGGGAACCGTTTCTCGCCTCGGAGAACTGCGGGCAACGGCTGTAACGGCATGACCTGAGGCCCTGTGGAAATGAAAACGGCGTCGACTCGCAGAGCGTCGACGCCGTTCGAATGGCAAGTGACAGGCTACCGCGGCTCACCAATTGATTCCGGTGGCCACTGCGATCCCCAGCATCTGAAGGTCGCCGACGCCGGCGCTGGAGAACGAGTTCGTCGTCAGCTCGCCGATCGTGCCGCTGAAACCGGCCCCACCGGTCCGCGGGGCGGTGATGTTCCAGTATTGATACTCGAGGGCCATCCGCACGAAGACACCCGCAGGGACTTTTGCCAGTTCGTAGTCGAGCTGGAGACCCGTCTGAAGTTCGCCGATGTCCGCATGCCCCTCGGCCCCGTTGCGACGGACCGTGGCGGCCCCCACCAGCGGCGCGCTGGGTGACGACGCGACCGTTCCCGAGGACCGACCGAAGGAATCGCTCTCCCCCCGGATGTGCGAGCCTCGCCCGGAGCAGAACGCATACAGCGGAAGGTCGCCGATCTGGCGCCGCACGGTGAGGCCGAACGTCACGCCGTCCCCCTCGAACTTGCTTCCATTCTGAAGCATCAGGTTCACGAAGTTTCCGGTCGTGAAGACGCCGAACGCGAACAGCTGATCCTGAGCGGAAAACAGCAGATGCCGCCCGCCGAAGCTCCCGTCGACTTTCCACTTCCCGAGCTGCAGGGTCCGGACAAGTTCGATGTCAATCGTATGCGCCTGGACTCTGGAAAGTTCCTGAATGGTCGCGAAGTTCGATCCGGTCGATTCAAAGGGGATGGCGTCTTCGAATGTCGAGTCGCTCATCTGGTAGTAGCGTGCGACGATCGCCCACTTCGGAGTGATCTGCCGCCCGACCCACAGCCGTGTGCCGACGGCGTTGTCCGTGAGCCCTGTGCCGGTGTTGAACCGGACGGTCGAAACGCCCGGCGCGGTCGTGTCCGAAAACGACGCGGTGATCCGTCCACCGGTGCGGGCCCTGACATGGACGAACGACGCTTCGGTCCCGGCGATCCAGGATCCTTCCTTGGTATCGTCGAGAAAATTCCAGAACGAGTCGCGCACGTTCCAGTTGAACCAGGTCGAGTCGTCAAGGACTTCGCCGGCGTCCTGCACGTTGTAGATCGGAGCGCTTTCAGCCGCGCCGAAGGAGTATCCGCCGGCCTCCTCCGCGACTTCGTGATTGACCGCACGGAAGTCGACGGCGTTCTCGTCGTCGGCTGTGGAGAGGACGTCAAGGAACGGCCGGTCTTCGGTCCCCGTGGCTTCGATCGAACTGAGTCGGACCGGTTCTGTCGCGAGATCGCCTGCGGCGCCGCTTCGGGCGACGGTGGCGGCGAGAGCGAGCAGCAGAACAGTGCGGAGAGACACCTTAGTCATGTAAGTCCTTTACGATCCCCGTGGCCCCAAGGTTCTTCTGCACGGCGCCGCCCCAACGACGTGGAAGCGTTCGCCAACAGAGTTCGGCCCGCAGAAAGCGTAGTATGCGACTTTTTCGCTGGCTAACTGTGCGGAGCGGCGCGCTGAGCCGCACGTCCGCTACGAACGTCAACATCGAAAAGGTTTCTCGGGCCTCCGTAGCTTCGCAGAATCACTCAAGCTCCGGCTTGAGGAACTGGACGAAGACCACCGGCCCGTTTCGGATTGAAGTCAGACTCTTTTCCGGGGGGCTGACCGATCAGTCTTCGCCGCCTGAGCTTGCGACATTCCGGAGGTTGCCGTCAGCATCGAAGTGCATGGGCACGGGCTCGCCGAGGACCTGGATATCGGCCCGGCCCTGCAGTTCCGGCAGGCAGGCCCGGCTGACCAGGACGTCGTGCAGGTGGAGCGTGTTCGTGATCTGGACGACGCGGGCATCCTCCGGCTCTGTGAGGCCGATCGTCTGCAGTGCGTCCGAGATCGCCTCGCGGTCTGTCTCGTAGACGAGCGGAATCATTCCGGCGGTCGGATGGCCGGCGGTGATGCAGTTCACCTTGGTGTAGGCTTCGTCGACCTGGCCTACGGTGCGGCGATTCGTGAACTCGGCCATCCCCAGGCCGCAGGCGTTTCCCTTGGTCGCCGCGGTCAGGCTCCGGACGAAGATCCGGCGGCAGCGGGCGTCGTCCTGGTCGGTCGCGGCGTGGTCGTTGTACTTCCGCCCCACGACGTTCGTGTCCATCCCGGTGCCACTGATGTTCTTGCCGATCTCGTCGACGATCAGGAGGTCGACATCCGCCACCGGCAGTTTCGGCAGGAAGGTCCGGGCCTGCCGCAGCAGGGCGGTCTCCCGTTCGAAGAACTTTTCCGGGGGGACCGCTTCGATCACCGCCGTCTCGTCCGAGGCGTTTTCGAGGATCGCCACGCCGGCGGCGACGCGGCACTTCCGCAGCACCGAGTCGGCCACGGCGCGGATGATCTCGCCGAAGCTGAAATCCTTGATCGCCCGGTGGTAGACGAACGCCCCGGCGTGTTTCCCCAGGCCGATCAGCATCATCTTGTGCAGCCCCGACTCGATCTCCCCGACGAAGCCGGTGTGCGGCTTGACCCGGCCGGAGACGATGACGTGATCCGCCGCCGCCGCGTGCCTGTCGAAGTGGACCGGAATCCCCTGCCGGGTCGTGTCGACGATGACCGTCTCCATCGACGAGCGGATCTCGCACCCCATCGCGGCGGCGGTCACGCCGTAGCCGGCGATCAGCGCCTGCTGCCCTTCCGCCGTCGCGCCGCCGTGGCTTCCCATCGCCGGGACGATGAACGGGACGCCTCCGAGCGATTGGACGTGGTCGACGATCGCCCGGGTGATCACGGCGATGTTGGCGATCCCGCGGCTGCCGACCGTGATCGCGACCGTCTCGCCGGACCGGATCCGCTTCCCGAGATCGAGCGTTTCGAGCTGCCGGCGGGTTTCGCCGGCGACGTCGTCCACGCGAATCGATTCGAAAGACTGCCTCACGCGGGACATCAGGGGGAGCGATACGGGCACGGCCGACACCTCGAACAAGACGCTTTTCGAAGGGATTCCGCGAGTGTATTGCACGGAGGCCGCCCGGACATCGGACGAACGTCCTTCTCTCGCGGGGAGGGGTGACGAAAAAGTGACGTTCGCACGGAGCGGCGGTGCCAGAGCCTTAAAAGACGGTGTTGATGGGACTTGAATCGGAACGACCGCGTCACGCCGTGCGAAGATGACCCATCCCGGAAAAATCCCGGTCCTCCCCTCGCTCCAGCTTACCGAGTCTCCGCGATCGGACTTTCCCGTCGATCGTGGAATCCGGCTTAACGGTTCGGCCGATAACTCGAACGGACACCTGCCCTCGTATGGACGTGAGGACAGTGTTCCGCCGACTCAGATTCGAGGATTCGGTTCATGGCCGCATTTCAGGGATGGCGTCGATGGGTCTGCGGAGCGGCCGTTCTTGCCGGCTCCCTCTCTTCCGCAACCGCACAGCTTCTGGCCCAGGTCGTTCCCGGCACGGGGACACTCGCCAACACGGATGATCTTGAGAATCCGCAGTGGGCCTATGTCCACAACGGGCCGAAGTCGAGCAAAGAAGAAGACGAGCAGATCCGCTATCCGCTCGGCGCGGCGAACAACAACAAGTGGTTCGAGAGCCCCAAGCGGGGCAGCCCCGACGTCGTGAAACGGGTCGACACCCCGCCGGGAGGCCTCGCGGGAAGCACCGGGGCGCTCTACCTGCGGACCCGCGATTCGGGGATCCCGGGGCATCCGGGGGGGAAGCAGGCGCAGGACGACTTCATCCTCGCCGCCAAGCCGCTGTCGGTCGGCTACCAGCCGAACTACACCGTCCGCGTGTTCCTCCCCGAATGGGACCAGTGGGAACAGCGGAACGGAGTGACCTTCGGTATCCGGGCCGGGATGCAGGGGCCGATGACGAAAGACAAGGAAGTCAGCTTCGGCAAGCGGTTCCTCAAGGGGAAGCGGACCGAGCGGGTAACCGAGATGGAGCCCTACTACCCGGGGTTCTTCATCCAGTTCAATCCCAAGAGCATGCCCGGCAACAAGGACGGCGACCACGCCGTGATCCTGCTCCGCTCCGACGGAATGGGACACGAAGTCCCCGGCCCCAAGATCACGCAGACCGGCTGGTGGACGTTCGGGATGTCGGTCTCGGCCGATGCCCGGTGCCACTTCTATGCGAGCCCGGGGGTCGATGAACTGACGCCGCAGGACCACATCTACTCGTCGCTCCCCTACGGGATCCGCGGCGAGGTGTTCAACACGGTGTTCTTCAACGTCTGCTCGGCGGACAACGGCCAGACCTGGTCGACCCCCTGGATCATCGACGACCCGAAGGTCTACTACGTCGACCCGCGGAACCCGGCGAAGGGCCCCGTCGCCCAGCAGCCTGCTCCGCTCCAGACCGCCGCCAACCCGAATCCCGTGGCGCCTCCGGCGGCCCAGCCGGCTCCCGCCACCCAGCCCGTGCAGGCCGCTCCTCCGCAGGCGCAGCCGGCTCCGGCCGCCCAGCCGCAGGTCCAGGCCGCTGTGCCGGCGGCCCAGCCCGTCGCTCAGCCGCAGGCTCGCCCGGCGCAGGTTCCGGCTGCTACTCAGCAGCAGCAGCAGCAGCAGGTCCGGGCTGCCCAGGTGCCGATGGCGCAGCAGCCTCAGGCCCGGTCAGCTCAAGTCCCGGCGGTCCAGCAGCCCCAGGCTCGCGTTGCTCAGGTCCCGTCCGCGACCCAGCAGCCGCAGGCCCGTGCCGCACAGCTGCCGGCTCCGCAGCAGAAGCCGGCCGCCATCCTCCAGGTTCCCGCGGCTCAGGCCGCGTCGATCCCGATGACGGCGACCCCGGTCCAGCAGCCGGTGGCGGCCCGTCCGGCTCAGGTCCCTGCGCCGCAGACGACCGTCCAGACCCCTCAGCCGATTCCGGCAGCGGCCTCGGCCCGGCCGATCCTCGTCGCTCCGCAGCCGGCCGCCGTTGTGACGCCAGTTCCCGTGGCGGCCGCTCCGGTGGAGGCCGCGGCTCCGGCGACCACCAAGGCGATCCCGATGCCGCAGGGGCCGCTCCTCGCGCCGGGAACGCCGATCCCGGCCCCCGCGCCGGCCCCGGTCGCTGTCACTCCGACCCCGGCCGCTCCCGCGCTGCCGGCCGTTCCGATGACCGCGCAGCTGCCGGCGGAGCTCGCCCCAAAGACGACCGTCGCCCCGCCGAAGACGCCGAATCCCAAGGTGATCTCGGCCGACGACTTCTTCGCCCCGCCGCCGCGGATTCCCCTGGCGCCGGTCAACCCGTCGACCCAGCCCCCGGCTCCGCCGCCGGTGGAGTAGTCCCGCGGTGAACGAGACTCGATGAAAACACAACGCCGGCTCTTTCGAGCCGGCGTTGTTCATTGAGTGATCGTGAGTCGGCGCCCGCCTGCTTCCGGTCCAGGGCCCGTCCGCGCTGCGGACTCGAGGACCTCGGCCCGGCCGGTTCCGGGAGAGTCACCGCGAATCCGAAGTCTTCGCACCGTCGGCGCGAGGAGACGCCAGCGTGCTCCGCGTCGTCACGGACAGCACGACGAACACCGCCAGACCGACCAGCGACGGAAGCAGATCGACTCCCCACGATCCGACGGATGCGAGCGTCACCGGCTGCGGATCGGCCAGCCTCGAAATGAACCGCACGAGGATCAGGCCGGTGAGTCCGGCGATCGGGATCATCAGCAGGATTGTCGGCAGTCGTTTCACTGGTCGACCCTCCACTTGAACGAGCGCCGGGGTCCGGACCGACCGCCGGCACGCTTCGACTCTCTTACGACAGCGCCGCCGAGCGGACGACGATCCGCTGCTTCGAGGCGTGGATCACTTCAACCTCGCTCCCTTCGGCGATGAAGCCCCCTTCGCTCGTCACCTCGACGAGCCGGCCGTCGATCTCGACCTTGCCCGAGGGACGGAGCATCGTCACCGCCCGCCCGGTCTTGCCGATCAGCGCTCCCTGCTCGTCGACGAGCTCCGGTCGGAGTTTCGGAACCGGCGAGCCGGCGTCGGCGCTCGGCGGAGCGAGGACCATGTCCCGCAGCAGCGGGATGCTCGGGAGGAACCGGCTGAGAACAAGGCCGGTCACGATCACCGCGGCGATCGCTCCCCCCAGGCCGGTGAGGGTTTTCGTGGCCGCCAGGATATCCCGTTCCGGATCGATTGCGCCGACGAACGTCTGACTGGCCATGATGACCGAGACGAGCATCAGCAAGATCCCCACCACCCCGAAGACCCCGAAGCCGGGGATGACGAAGATCTCGAGGAGCAGGAGGCCGATCCCGATCACGAACAGCATCAGCTCGAGCGAATCGGCGGTCCCCCCCAGGACGCGGCTCCAGAAGAAGAGGGCCATGCAGAGGAACGAGCCGATCGCGAACGCTCCGGTCCCGGTCACCGCTTCGAAATACCAGCTGAGCATCATCATGAAGAACAGCAGCACCGTGACGTCCCGCCGGTTGAGCAGGAACACGACGCTGTCGACCCAGGTCTTCTTCATCGGCCGCAGGACGGCATCCGCCGCGATCCCGAGCTGATTACGGAGCTCGTCGATTCCGCCGATCGTTCCCCGGGCAAGCTGCAGCTCCGTGGCGCGGATCCCGTCGACCGTCAGCAGCGAGCCCCGCTTCGACTCGGGGACCAGCGGTCCCTTGATCCAGTCCCCGCCGGCGTGGGCGATCTCCGCCTCGGTCATGAAGGACGTCGTCCCCTTGTGCTTGTGCGTCACCTGAAACACTTCGGTCTCGGGGTCGAGCATCGCCCGGACGAGGGCCGGCGGGCGGTGCTTCGCCTTGGCCAGCTCCTCGAGCCCCGTCTCGAGAATCCGGCGGGCGTTCTCCCGGTCGTTGGGGCCGAGCTTGTCGATCGCCTGCCCGATCGCCCCGAGCGTGGCGGCGGGGGCGAGGTAGATCTCGTCGCAGCCGAGCGCGATCACCGTTTCGCCGGCAGCCGCATGCTCCGGGATGTAGGCGACCGTCCGGACGTTGTCCTCGCCGAGCGCCGCAAGGGTCTGCGCCAGGTCGAGGCACTCGAAGTTGTAGCCCCCCGGGCCGTCGAGAATGAACACGATCACCTGGACCTGCCCGGTCTCGGCCCGCTGGATCTGCCGCTTGATGAACGCGGTGTTGACCGCGTCGAGCGGATCGCGAACCTCGATGACCGCTGCCTGCAGCTTCCCTTCGACGACCGGTTTCTCGCGGAGGGCCTCCAGAGGCAGGTCATACATCGCCGCGATCGCCCCCCGGTCGGTGGCGGTCGCCGTGGCGATGATGTCGAGCGCCCGGGCCTCCTCGCCGGTGAAGAGTTTCGTCTCACCCGCTTCTTTGACCGTCCTGGGATCCTTGATGACCGCTCCGGCGGCGCGGAGCCGCTCGACTTCGGCGAGGGTCGTGACCCGCTGCTCGGACTCGCCCGGCTTCGCCTCGACCGTCACCTGGACGAGCGTCTGCTGCGGGTCGAGCAGGGCGTTCACAACTTCGGGAGAGAGTTTGCGGTTACGGCGGCGCTCGGCGATCGAGCGGACGATCATCTGTTCGTCGGGAGTCAGGGGCTGGCCGTTGCCGAGATCGCCGATCGACGCCGTCGGCGCCATCACGATCTCCTGGCAGGCGAGCGCGACGAAGCTGTGGATCCCCGTGAGCGGCTCGGGCACCCAGGCGACCGTCGTGACGCCGACCGCCGCATCGGAGGAGAGAAGGTCGGCCAGCGCGTAGGCGTGGTGGAAGGGGCTGGTTCCCTTACGGACCTCGAGGACGAGGTACGCCTTCTTCCCTTTGACCGCCTGGCTCTTGAGGTCCTCGATCGTCCGCCGGACGTTCAGGATGACGTGGTCACCGAGCGGGGCCTCAATCGTGAGAAACTGCCCCACCCGCTCCGCGTCCGCGGCGGGTGCGGGCTGGCCCGAGAGGAGGACGGCGATTGCGCCCCAGAAGACCAGGAGCGGAATCCATTGCCGACGGTCGCTCATGAACACGCTCTCCGTGACGGCTCGTTGTCTGTGCCGCTGGATACGGTGGGACACGCTCCACGGATCAGGGATCCGCTCAATCTTATCCCGGCCGGGGACAATTTCCTAAACGGGGCGCAGGGAGCGAGACACCGAATGTATCCGAATTTCATAATGGCCCGTTGCCACAACCGCTCACGACGACTGGCGATAGGGGCTTGACGCGGGACAGGCCGCCGTTATGCATTCGAGGGGCCCGCCCGTCCGCGCCGTCTCTGGACGCTGCGGTCGCCCCGTCGGCCCGTCAGGCGACTCCGAGGGAGTTCCGTCTTCGTCGCGACGCCGCACGCCCGCTCTACTTCTTCTTCGGCACCGAATTGGGCCGCGGGGGCTTCACAACGGGGGGGACGACCGCCCGCATCTTCTTCTGAAGGTTCGGCTTAATCGTCGCCGGTCGTCGGGCGGGCCCGCCCCCCTGTCTTCCCATCGGACTCTCTCCTCACTCCTGGCCGGGAATCTCCCTGCCGCAGCCGCTCAGCGGTCCGCGGCGATCACCTGGACGCAGTCGACGTGGACGAAGCCGTCCGCTCCCTTGGCCTCGAGGACGATCGCCGCCGGCTTGTCCGCCTCGAACGTGAAGACGCCGAGCGAATGGAAACCGCGCGGCAGCTCCGCCGCGACGCGCTGGTTGACCGTCATCGGCTTCGGGGCCTCCTTGGCTCCGACGATCGAGACCGGCGTCTTCGTCGAGCGGTTCTCGTGTGGCGACCAGGAGAGCCGGACTTCGTACCGTCCACTCTTGGGGACCTGGAACTCGAACCGCGCGGCGGCGTCGGTCCCCGCCCCGGCGTAGTGGTAGCAGTCGCCGATGTACCCGGCCAGCGACTCTCCGGCGGTCCATTTGCCGGTCAGCTTGGCGGCGGTCTCGTCGACGACGATCCCTTCCAGCTTGTTGACTCCGACAAACTCGGAGACGCCGTTCTTGGCCCCGTTGCCGGCGGCAGCGATCGGCGGGTAGGTCCCCTTGACCGGGAACGATTCCAGGCTCTTGTCGTCCGGCGTGAGCGGCTCGTTCCGTCCCGAGCGCCGCATGTGTCCTGGCTGCTTGAGCAGCTCGGCGAGTTCATCCCAGTACCGCTCGTAGACCCCTCGCGGCGTCGTGCTGTGAATCCGTGCGAGGTAAGCGGCCTTGCCGACGACCTCTCCCATCATCCCGCAGGTCCGCATGACGCGGACCGTTCCGAGCGCCTCGTGCGTCACCGAAATACACCGCCCCGCCATAAAGAGATTGGGAACGTTGACGCTGTAGAAGCAGCGATAGGGAACCGGGAACCCGTTCTTGCGGTCGACCCCCGAGCCGAACTCGGCCCGCGAGATGAACGGGTTGTCCGGAACCTTCTTCGTGTACTGCTGTTTCGGATAGTGGAGATCGATGTCCCACGTCGTCGGGACGCAGCCATCCGGAAACTCCTTGAGGGCGACGATCTCCTCGCGGGTCAGGACGACATCCCCTTCCAGCCGCCGCGATTCGCGGGTTCCGCCGACCGGGCTGATCCACTGCAGGATCGCCTTCGAGTTCTCAGGCTTCGAGTGGATCGCCGTGAAGGCGCCGTAGACCGCCCGCAGGTTCCAGTCCCGGATCTTCTCGATGTCGTTGACCGGGTGCTGGTCGAACCCGCTCTCCCAGAACCACTCCCCCTTAAAAAACTGCTGTCCCTCGTAGGTCGACTTGGAGGGATGCGTCGCCGGGAAGTCTTTCCCTTCTTCGAGGGCAAGAGCCCACGGGGTCGCCGGCCAGGGCTGCTCAGTCTCCTTGACCTGCCAGTACCACATGTTGGAGGTCCCCATGTGCCCCTTCTCGGTGATCGCGAACTTCGCTTTGGCGAACTCGCCGAGATGGCCGTGGCCGGTGCAGTCGACGAACAGGTGTCCGCGGAATTTTCGTTCTTCTCCGCTGCGGCAGTCGAGAGCCGTCACGCTGCGGATCTCACCGCTTTCGGTGTCCGTCTTCGCATCGAAGACGTAGTGATTGAGGTACAGCTCGATCCCCGGTTCGGCCCGCACGACCTTCTCCTTGAGGTCATCGACGAAGTGCTCGGGCGCGGCGGGGCTGTCCGGCGCCCGGTCGGCGAACTGCTCGACGATCTCACCCAGGTGCGGGTACTTCCCGCGGAGCGTTCCCCCCTGCGCCCAGACGCGGACTTCGGAGGATCCGTTCCCCCCGAGGACCGGCCGGTCCTGGATCAGGGCGACCTTGAGCGACTGCCGCGCGGCGGAGATCGCCGTGGCGGTCCCTGCGTAGCCGCCACCCACGACGACCAGGTCATACTCCCCCATGTCAGCCGCTTCAGCGGGGAGCTTCAGCAGCTTGCGGCGGAAAGCCCGCAGTTCGGGGTTCTGGTTCGGCGGGGTCAGGTTCTTGTCGTTCGTCAGGAGGATCGCATCGCAGCGGCCGTTGAAGCCGGTCAGGTCCTGCAGTTCGATCGTCGAACGGCCGGCTGGAAGTTCGACCGTTCCCCCCTCCTGCCAGTGCCACTCCGCTCCCTCGGTCCCGAACTCGGTCTTGTGCGTCTGGCCGTTGAAGGCGACCTGGAACCGTCCTGGCGTGCCGGAGGCTTTCCAGTGAGCGACCCAGTCCTTCGTCCGGACGAACAGGCGATACGTTCCCCCGTCGACCGTGTTGAGCGCCCCCTGCGCCGGACGAACCGGACGGCCGAGGCCATGCGCCATCAGATAGGGAGAGCCGACATCCGGCAGCGCGGTGAACTGGGTGTCGTTCGTCCAGCCGCCGTGATCTTGAAAACTCTCGGCCTCGATCAGGATCGATTCCGCCCGGGCGATGTCCGCGGCCCAGAAGACCAGCAGGGCGATCGCGGCGATCAGCAGTTTGGGAGAGCGCATTCCATCCTCACGTGCAGTCGAAGCCAGAAACGGGGCGGGGGCTCGGGCGGATCGTGCTGTCCGCCGGGCCAGAGCCATTTTCGTTGATTGCGAGCAGAAACGACAGCCGCGGGCCGCCCTAGGGGGCCAGGCTGACCGCGTCGGCGGACGGCAGTTCGGCCGGCAGGGGGATCGTCACCTTGCCGGTCGCGGTCCATTCGCAGGCGCGGGTCACGATCGCCTGGAAACCGCGGCACCGCATCGGCCACTGCTCCTGCGGCTGTCCCCCCCCGACGTGTCCGAGGACCGTCGTGAAGACTTTTCCCTCACCGTAGGGAATCCACCACGCCATCGGCTCGTGAGCGTCGGTTCCGCCGGTCGACTTCGCCGAGAAGGCGGTCGCCAGGATGTTCATCTCCGCCCCCGGTCCCCGCTGGCCGTGGTAGAGCTCGTCCTGCGGATGCTTCCATTCGGCTGGCAGCCCCTTCATGACGGGGTGCTCCCGGTCCCGCACGATGACCGTGAAGGGGTGCTGGCTGCCGTGCCCGGCGCCCGGTCCATCCCCCTTCGGGGTCCGGACGACTTTCCCTGCGTCATCGACCGTGACCCGGTCGCCGAAGGCGGCGGGCCGCCAGCAGAGGCCGGTCATCCGGTTGAAGGCGTCCCAGTCCGGGAACGGGTTATTGGCGGCGTGGACGTTCACGACCCCGCCCCCCTTCGAGACGAACTCCTCGAACGCCTTGCGGGCGTGCTCGGGCCAGGTCTCGCCGTTGTAGTTGCTGAGGACCACGGCGTAGTCGGAGAACTGCGGCCGGAAACCGTTCCACCGCTCCTTGGGGGAGTTCGGCGGCGGGGTGGTGGCGACGAACACGCGGAAGCGTCCGGTCTGTTCCAGGACCCCCTTGAGATAGGGAGTGGTCCGCTGCCAGTCGTGGTTGTTCTGACCGTCGACGATCAGCACGTCGATCTTGTCTTCGGCCGCGGGGGCCGGGGAAGCGGATGCGAAACAGGCCAGCAGCGTCAGCCACAGAGACATCAGGATGCGCATGACTCTCTCGTTGGACATCGGCGGCGTCGAGCGGCTTCGAACCGTTCCGAAGTCCCCCTGCGCCGATCTCCCTGCACGTTACGGAACGGACCGGGACTGTGCCAGCATCGCGCCAGCCCCGTTTGATCCGTCAGGGAATCGCGGATCGCAGCGCCCCGCAGTCGATACCGGCACCGCGCGGACTCCGCTACGATCCCGGGTCCGGCCGATGCCTCCTCCATGGAGCTCCCCGCCGGGGTCGAATTTTCCTCGTGTCGCGCTCCGAAAGTCCGTCTGCATGTCCGGCCTCCCTGTCGAAGACCTCCGTCCCTGGTTTCTCGCGGTCGGAGACCTCGAGCGGGAACTCGCCGGGGCGCGGCTCGACTGGGGGACTTGGTTCGGCAATTCGAATCCGGTCGAGATCGACGTCGGCTCGGGGCGGGGCCTCTTCCTCCACACCGCCAGCGGCGCGAACCCCGGGACCAACTACCTGGGGGTCGAGATCGAGTTCAAGGAGGGCCGTCGCGCGGCGAAGCGGCTTCAGCGGGCCGGGCGGACGAACGCCCGGGTGCTCGGCGGGGACGCGCACTACTTCCTGCGGAATCTCGTCGCGCCCCAGAGCGTCGACGCGATCCACGTCTACTTCCCCGACCCGTGGTGGAAGAAGAAGCACCGCAGCCGCCGCGTCTTTTCGGACCTGTTCGTCGATATGGCGGTCGTCGCCTTAAAGCCCCGGGGGTATCTCCATTCTTGGACCGATGTCGAAGAGTACTTCGGCGTCATCTCCGGGCTCATGAACAACGACGCGCGGTTCGAATCGCTCTCTGCACCGCAGGAGCGGTCCGCCGAGCACGACATGGACTACCAGACGAGCTTTGAGCGGAAGGCCCGAAAGCTGGGAACCAAGATTCACCGCGGGCTCTGGCGGCTTCGTTGAACGAAGCCGCCTGTTGACTCGCGGCGACGCAGGCGCTCCGCGAAGTGACGAGCACTTCGCGAAGACGCCGCATCACCTGTCTCGCGTGGCCCGCTAATAAGGACGTGCCGACATGTCCCGATCGTTGTAGGGGACCTCATCGGGGGTCCACTTGGCGGCGTCGATAATCGACCAGAGGTGGATGATCCACCCCATCAGGATCACCCACAGCACGCTCGCCAGGATGAATTGCAGGGCCGCCATTCCGAGCCGGCCCTGAATGAGCTGGCCGAGCCCCGGAATGAAGAAGCTGCTGAGGGCCGCGATGACGTTCCCGGTGGAGCCTTGATTCGGTGTCGACATGATTCTGTCCTTCTGAAAGAGGTGTCTTTCGTGAAGGCAAAGACCATGCCGAAGGCTCAGAACCGGCTGCCGAAACGGTCATTTCGCGGCCGGGAGCCGATGATCTGAACGCCGAAGGGACGCGCCGGACTCTGATCGCGCAGCCACCTGCTCCCCAAAGCCCGTCCTCCCCACCCCTTAGTGTCTCAGCGCTCATCGTGCGACCTGACGTGCGACGCCCCCAGTCCAACGGGACGCTGGCCATCGGACGCGCTTCTGTTGTGGAGTCTTGGAAATACAGCCAGCGTCCGCTTTCGGGACCGGCGTCGAGGACTCCCTTTCCTGCGATCGTGGGGAGTCGCAGTGCGGACGTCTTGGAGAGGGGAGTCCACAACGCCCGTTCGCGATCGGACGACCGTTGTGTTCCATGGTCCACATCGAAAACGCCTCCGGCGGCCAGGAGCTCCGCCCCTGGACCCGGGTGGCCGAAGCACGATGGGATTGAGCGAGTGACGTTGTGCCGGCATGAACAGGGTTCGAGCTATCCAGTCTTTGCACGGCCCAATGCCGCCGCCCACCCCGGTCCAGCGGGACGCTGGGAATCCGCTCCGGTTCTGGTAGCGTTCGCTCTTCCGATCACCTTGAGAGCAGGAACGAGCGATGTTGACCCGAGAAGGATGCCTGGCCCGGCAGAAACGCGTCTGGGAGCGGGTCCCCGCCGACATCGAATGGCTCCTTGTCGCCGACCCGCGGCACGTGCAGTACCTCGTCAACTTCTTGGTCCAGACCCTCAGCTTCTCCGGCGGTGAGCGGGGCTGGCTGCTCCTCGAGCGGAGCGGCCGGACGACCCTTCTCGGCGACAACTTCGCGATCCGCGCCGCAGCGAGCACGCCGTTCGTCGACCGTGAGATCGTCGAGAAGTGGTACGACCACAAGCACTCGGTCATTAACCGCGACCACGCCCTCGTCAACGCCCTCAAGCAGGCGGTCCCCGACCTCCGCGGCAAGAAGGGCCTCCTCGAAGCCGAATGGCTGCCGGTTGCGGCGATCGCGGCCCTCGACGGCCTCAGCTACGCCAGCACCGCCGCCCAGGACGTTCCGAGTGACGCCCCGACCACGGACCTCGGGACGGCGATCCGCCAGGCCCGCCGTCAGAAGCAGCCGGACGAAATCGTCCTTCTGAAGTCCTGCATGCGGGCGGGGGAAGCGGGGATGGCCCGGCTCCGCGAGGTGCTGGCGGCCGGCGTCAGCGAGCTCGAAACCTTCGTCGAGATCCAGAAGGCGGTCGTCACCGCCGCCGGCAAGGCATGCTACATCTACGGCGACTTCAGGTCGATGACCGCCGCCCAGCCCAAGGCCGGGGGCCTGCCGACCGACTACAAACTCAAGACGGGCGACCTCTACACGCTCGATTACTCTGTGGTCCTCGACGGCTACCGGAGCGATTTCACGAACACGCTCAGCGTGGGCGAGCCTTCGGCGGAGATCCGCGAGCTGTTCGCGATCTGCCAGGCGGGGATGAAGGGGGGCGAAGGGGCCCTCAAGGCGGGGGCGAAGGCGAGCGACGTCTACGCCGCCGTCAACAAGCCCTACGTCGAGGCGGGGAAGACGGCCCTCTTCACGCATCACGCCGGGCACGGGATCGGCCTCGCCCATCCGGAAGCGCCGATCCTCGTCCCCGACAGCACGGACATCCTGCTGGCGGGCGACGTCGTGACCCTCGAGCCCGGTGCCTATCAGCCCGGCGTCGGCGGGATGCGGATCGAGCACAACTACCTCGTGACCGACAGTGGCTACGAGCGGCTCAGCAACCACCAGATCTCGCTCACCTAGCCAGCGTTCCGCTGCACCGGGTGGCCGCAGGGGCGATGGGTTGCGCTAAGGACGCTCGGCCGGCGGAGCCTCCTTTGCGCAACCCTTCATGATTCGGCTGTTGGGGTGCAGGGGCTCGCCCCTGCCCACGCCGGAGGCGCTTCCTTGTGGAACCGTCCAACCGGCGCGCAGCGAGATTCTATGCACGAGCTGTCGAGGAAGGCCCCGGCCCGAGCGCCACGAACTCCCCGTCCATCCGCCCCACGGCCCGCCCCTCGAACGTCAGCGTCGAGGTCATCCCGGTCCGGGCTCGACCTTTCCGGCGGAACATCCGCAGGAACCTTGCCCACTCCTCATCCGTCGGCGCCACCGCCGTCGCCTCGAACCGACCGAAGACCGGTGCGTCGTACGTCATCGAGTTCCGCTGGATCACGAGCCGGCTCACGAGCCCTTCCGCCCGGATCCGCGTGTGCAACAGCGACCACGCCGCCAGGATCGCCAGCGCCGACGAACTCCCCCCGAACACGGTCTCCCGGTGATTGATGTTCGGCGCGAGCGGCGCACTCAGCACCACCCGCTCCCGCGCCGCCTCCACGACCGAGACCTCCATCGCCCGCGACAACGGGATATGATCGTGCAGGTATTTCTGGAGTTCCGATGACGTCACGTGCGACTGTCCTTGAGGAAACGTTTCGGACGCACCTTAGCCACGCCCTCCATTCCGTGTCAGGTCCATCAGCGAAATGCCTCCGGCGGGCAGGGCTGCCCGCCCTGCACCCGGCCAGGGCTGAGCCCTGGACCCGGTGGCCGTAGCACGATGGGTTGCGCAAAGGAGGCGCAGCCGGCGGAATCCGTGAAAGAAGCCGATGTCGTTCGTGTCTTACCTGGCGAGCGAACACTGACCGAGGGCCCATGATCCCGAGCCCCCCCGAGACTCGAGCCAGCCTGATCCTCCGCCTCCCCGACGCCGCCGATGTCGCGGCCTGGGACGAGGTTCTGACGATCTACGGCCCCCTCGTCTACCGCCTCGCCCTCCGCCAGGGACTCCAGCAGACCGACGCCGAAGACCTCGTCCAGGAAGTTTTCACGGCCATCGCCCGCTCGGTCTCGAAATGGCTCGAACGGACTGACCGCGGCAAATTCCGGGCGTGGCTCCTCCGGATCGCCCGCAACACGGCGATCAACTTCCTGACCCGCCGCCCCAAAGGAGCGATCGGAATGGGAGGAGATGACGCCGCCCGCTCCCTCGCCGAGATCCCCGTCCCCACGTCGGAACTGTCGAACCAGTTCGACCTCGAATACCGCCGCGACGTCTTCCGCTGGGCGGCCGAACGGGTCCAGGAAGGAGTCACTGAGCCGACGTGGCAGGCGTTCTGGCTGACGCAGATCGAAGGCCGGCCGATCGCCGACGCCGCCCGCCAGGTCGGGATGAGCGTCGGAGCGGTCTACATCGCCCGCAGCCGGGTCATGGCCCGCTTCCGGGAGCTCGTGAGTCAGCTGGAGAGCCAAGCGTGAACGGCCACCCCCACCCCACCTGCGATGACGACCTGCTGCGGGCCTGGCTCCGGACCGCCGAAGGGAGCGATGACGACCGCCGCGCCGCCGAACACCTCGACACCTGCCCCCGCTGCCGGGCCCGCCTCGAACACCTCGCCGCCGAAGAGAACCTGTGGCAGGACGCCCGGGAGCTGCTGGTCGAAGAAGATCCGGAGAACGGGGGGGACGAGACGCGGGACCACTGGCTCCGCCCCTGGCGGCCGAAGGCGTGGAGCGAGTCGATGGCCCGCAAGGTCCTCTCCCCCCCGTCGCACCCGGAGATGCTCGGGCGGATCGGCCGCTACGAAGTCGAGCGGATCATCGGCTCGGGCGGGATGGGGGTCGTCTTCAAGGCGTTCGACACGGAGCTCAACCGGCCGGTCGCCGTGAAAGTCCTCGCCCCCTATCTCGCCGACAACGGTGCCGCTCGAAAACGGTTTGCCCGCGAGGCCCGCGCAGCGGCGGCGGTCGTCCATGAGCATGTCGTGGCGATCCATAACGTCGAGTCGGACGGCGAGGCGCCGTTCCTCGTGATGCAGTACGTGGCGGGGGAATCCCTCCAGCAGCGGCTCGATCGGGAAGGCCCGCTCGATCTGTGCGAGATCCTGCGGGTCGGAACTCAAACCGCCGCCGGCCTCGCCGCGGCCCATTCGCAGGGGCTCGTTCACCGTGACGTAAAACCCTCGAACGTCCTCATGGAGCGCGGGATCGAACGCTCGCTCCTCACCGACTTCGGTCTCGCCCGGGCCAACGACGACGCGAGCCTCACCCGGACCGGGCACCACCCCGGCACGCCGCAGTACATGTCCCCCGAGCAGGCGCGGGGGGACGCCGTCGACTCCCGAAGCGACCTGTTCAGCTTCGGGAGCCTGATGTACGCGATGTGCACCGCTCGTCCTCCGTTCCGGGCGGAGACGAGCTACGGCATCCTGCGGCGGATCACCGACACCGAGCCGCGGCCGATCCGGGAGATCAACCCGAACATCCCCGAGTGGCTCGCGCGACTCGTCGGACGGCTGATGGCGAAGTCCCCCGAGGGACGGTTCACGCAGGCGGCCGAGGTCGCCGATCTCCTGAAGAGGTGCCTCGCTCATGTTCAGCAGCCGACGGCTGTCGAACTGCCGGAGGAATGCTGCGGGCCGGAACTCCGGGCGCGGTGGCCTGACTTTGCGAGACGTCCCGCCGCCTGGATCGGGGCGGTTGGAGTGGTGGTCAGTCTGAGCGCGATCGGGTTCCTCGTACGCGGGGCGATCTGGCCGAGCCGCGCGGGACCGGACGGAAGCTCCCGTCCACAGGCCCGGCAGGCAGCCAGTCCGTCCCCGGCGACGGAGAACTCTGCCGGGGCTTCGCTCTCCGGCAGTCCGGAGGAAGCCTGGGAGTTCTCGGCGCGCGACCTGGAGCGTTTCGGCCAGGATCTGGCGCCGCTGGAAAAGCGGGCAGGCCAGCTATGGGATGCCGAGCCTGCCGCTCGGCCGGAATAGTCGGTGCGTGTTTTGATCCGGGCGAACTTCGCCCTGTCGGAGTTCGAACTGCGACCCTGTCGGGAATTCGAATCATGGAATCAACTCTGCGAGCCGTCCTTCGAAGCGGGAGACTCCCCGCGGCCGGTCTCATGATTGTCGCCGCGCTGATCGCCTGGTGGGGCTCCGCGACGGTTGCCCAGACCCCGGCGCCGGCTCCTCGCCTGGAGGAGGCCCTGCCTCCGGCCAACCCCGGCCCTGCGCCCTCGGTTGCCGAGGTCCTCCCTGCGACGCCAGGGGGCGAGGGGGCACCGGCGGCGATCCCTCCCCTTCCCAGTTCAGCGGGAGGTTCGGCCCCGAACGCCTCGAATCCGGTGGAGAGCGAATTCAGCGGGGCGCCCCGTGGCGTGCTCGCTCCGGAAGTGATCGCGATCGAGGTCGCTCCCGATGCGGACCGATCCGTAGTGGTCCGTGATGCTCTGAAGACCCTGGAACAGTCGGGCACGAAGATCGTCGCGGCCGAGCCTCTGACGGCCTCGTCTTCCCCGTCCTTGATGGCAGTGATCGGAACGCGGAAGGACGCCGACAGCGGAGAACTCGCCCGGATCCTGCGGACGCTTCAGGCGTTCGGCTTGCAGCGATGCAACCTGACGATGACAGACGCAGAGAAGAGCTCGGTCACCGTCATCGCTCCGGCGGATACGCCGTGGCGAATCGTCAACGGCCTGTTGGCGACATTGAAGAAGCACCCGAGATTCGAAGTCGCACTCCAGGCGCCCGGAGGTGACGCACCGCTTACGCCGGCCGTTCCACTCGGTGAGCCGCTTCCGATTTCGCCGCCGACGGCAGGCCCGGCGACCCCGGAATCGCCTCCACTTTCCCCCCTCGTCCCCCCTCCACCGTCAGGAGCCCTGCCACCCGGTTTGGTCCCCTCTCCGAATGCCATCGAGCCGCCAACCGTGGAGGGCCCCACCGGAGGAGCGGTCCCTTCGCTGGACGCGGCTACGCCGATTCCCCCTTCAGCCCCCTTGCCGCCGGGCCTCGATCCCAATCTTCTTCCGTCGCCGGACGTGGGCGGCCTGCCCGGCGGAGTGCTCCCTTCGACGAATCTCGGCCCAGGTTTGGCACCGGAGAATCCTCCGGTTGCGACGCCCGGGGCCGGCTCTCCGCCGTCGAACGATCTCCCTTTCAGTGATCCGCCGAGGAACCAGCCTCTCAAGGTCTTTCTGCTGCGGCACGCCTCGGCGACGGAGGCGGGGCGGATCGTCCAGCAGCTTTACGGACCGCGGATCAATCTCGCGCTCGACGAAAGGACGAATTCTCTCCTTGTGAATGGGTATGACGATCAGATTCTCAAGGACCTGGAAGAGCTTCTCGAGGTGCTGGATGTCCCCAGCCGCAATTCCGGTTCAGGGGGCGGCCTGGCGAAGTCCTCAGCGGACCCGGCCGGGCTTCCCGCGAACGCTTCCGGAACCAGGCCTCCCGGGTCGGGAGAGGGACGTTTGGCACCGAACGCCGGCAGTTCTTCGAAGGGGACTCCGAGTCAGCCGGCCCGGACGAGCCTCCCACCAGAGCCGACAGAGGCTCCGTGGTCCCACATGACCCAATCGGAATGGATGCAGAAGCTGGCGCCCGCGAACGCCGGCGAGATTTCTGCACCGACGCGGGCTCTTCTGGAACGCTTCTTCGGTCCGCTGGTGTCGGAACAGGCCGACGCCGCCTCGGAGCCGCGCAGCCCTTCCGACATCCCCTATTGGAACAGTCGCGTCGAGGAAGCGGTGTCCCGCCAGGCGGGCCAACTTCGTCAGACTCCCCTGGATGAACGCGACGCCGCGAAGGTGCGGGAACTGCGGTCTCTGGTCCACCTGCAGTTCCAGCTCCGGCAGCTTCAGCAGCGGGCGGAACTGGCGGAGTTCGCCCGCCGGCTGGAGCGGATCGGGGAGTCGATCGAGACGCGGGAACGGATCGCCGGCCGGATCGTCGATCGCCGCGTCGAAGAGTTGCTCGATCCGGCGCTCGCGTGGAAACCACAGGCACCCGACTCCCCGTTGCCGGTCGACGAGAGGACGCCTCGCAGTCCGAACAGCGTTCCGGGAGCCCCGTCGGCAGGCAATTCGCTGGTGCCGGGGGGATTTCCTCTCGGCCCGGGACCGTATCACGCGCCGCAGGAAAATCCGGTCCCGAACGAATTCCAATCGGAAACGACGTCTCCCGGATTCGATCCCTTCGGAGGTTCTTCGAGCAGGAACAATCGACGGAGCGGCGGAGCACCATCCAGGCCGAGCCTGTTCCAGGGCCAAGAAAGACCGTCGTTCCCGACGATCGACATCGCTCGGCCGGGCCCGGCTCCCTCCGTCGACGAACTGGCGTGGGGGAGGCTGTCGGGGACCTGGAAGATCGACGTCATGCAGGTCGACCTGCGCGACGCGCTCGCTGAGTGTGACGACCGGTCGGCAGAGTTCGAGATCCGTGGGAATGTCCTCGATTTTCGTTTCCGGAGGCAGGGACAGGAGGGGGGATATCCGCTGCATCTGCGATCCTCCTCCGGCAAATCGCCTCCCGTGATTGAAGTGCTCGAGATCAACTCGGACGGGAAATCCGCGCGGAGCCGGGGAGAGTTGCGATTCGATGGAAAGAAGCTCCGGGTCTGCGTCGGGCGACCGAGCCTCCCCCCCGCGGCGGAGTTCGCCCCCGGAAAGGACGTCATCTACTTCGAGGCGCATCGAACCGCATACGCGGCGACGGACTCCCTCGTTGGAACCATCCTTCACAGGGACAAGGATGGGGCAGTCATTGTGGGACTCGGGCCCGAACACGGGATTCGCCCCCCTCAGATCCTGGATGTGTTCTCCGACAAACGACAGCGGTTGGGGGAAATCCAGGTGACCAGAGTTCTTGAACAAGACGAATGTGCCGCCCGCATTCTCCGCGAGGAGGCGTTGATGCCGATCCGCATCGGAGATCGCGTCGAGAAAGGGAGCCAGCCCAGTCCGCTCGCCGAGCTGCCGCAGCAGTCCCCGCAGCCCCAGGGGCCGGTGAAGAAGAAATCGATCGGTGTTCAGTTCGACCTCGGAAACCCGGCCGGACAATTCCTCTGGATCGAAGGAAAAGGGGGGATCACGATGAGCCGGCAGGGGAAGACGATCCAGGCGAGCTGCGGATCGCGGCTCCGATTGCGGATCCGGGGGATTCCGAAGCACGAGGAAGAAAACGTCTTCCTGACGCTCGAAGTGCAGGACGAGAAATCGCTCGAGGCCTCGAAGGTAATCGAGACCGTGGCGACCAACACGATTCCGCTCCGGATCACGGAGGAGGACCTCGAACAGGTGTTCGCGGACAACTTGGTGACCAAGGTCGTGTATCGGCCGCATGATCTGACCAAGACCGGGGCTTCGCTGTTCGACACGGTCGTCTCGTCCAAGCTGGATCCGGGAGCCGACCCGAGGATGGAAGCCGAGAAGCGTGGGACGGTCGTGGCGATGCTTCGCCTGAGCCGCAGCGACGAGTCTCCCAAGACCGATGTCCGTGAAACGCCGTCCCAGAAGCCGGCGCCGGCCCCGGGAGCCGACGGCGAGGCGCGGGCTGTCCCGGACAGTACGCAGCCTCTGAAGTCGGACGCGGAGAAGGCGATTGCCCGGCTGGTTCTCGTCTATTTCCAGGATCAGGCGCGACGCGCCGTTCCGGCGCTCGTCGTGAATGTCGGGCCGAAGACACTGGCCATCACGACGGGGCCGGCGGTGATCGTTCCGGATGGCGCGCCTCCGGCGATCGACCGAGCGTTCCTGGAAATCCCGGGGCGACCTCCCATTGCGGCGAAGTACGAACCCATGTGGCAGGATCCGAAGACGGAGCTCTACGTCTTCGAATGCGAGGAGGAGCTTCCGGGGCAGCCGCTCGAGGTTCCTCCCGATCTCGACGCGGGGGAGCCGCTCTCCGCCATCCTCCCGGGATCGAAGTCCGAACTTCGGCTGACGCCAGAGGCCGCCCGGCTTCGAGCCGTCAACCAGAACGCGACGTGGCTGGTCCCCACCAACCAGGAGACGAGGGAGCACACCGGACTGTGGGAACTCGATCGCGTGCTCCCCGAAGGGACGCTGCTGTTCCGAGGGGGCCAGCTGGCGGGGGTGACCCTCCTGGGGACGCGGTTCCTCGGCGACAAGGCGGACAAGTCCTACGTCGTCCCGGCCCAGCGGATCACGGAACTCCGCGCCAGACTCGCGGCGATCGCGGAGAAGGAGAGCGGCGGAACCCCTGCCGCGCCTCCCGCAGAGACCCCACAGGATCCTGCTTCGGCGCGGCCCCGCTGAGACGCGGCAGGCCGGCGAGAGCCCTTGCCGCCGGAGGCGCTTCCATGTGGAACGGTCCGAGCGTCGCTGGGCTTTCCATTCC